>WLWD01002598.1_pt1 | contig 84612 bp, 47 predicted proteins | sample 6712731 | NCBI WGS metagenome assembly WLWD01 (sample SAMN12718690, study PRJNA576275) | sponge metagenome | isolation source: marine sponge | host: Mycale hentscheli | place: New Zealand: South Island, Marlborough, Capsize Point | collected 2014-11-01
GTTTCAAACTAACGGCGTTGGCTTCGACCATGGTCCAAAACTGTCTGGGCCAATGTCGAGGTCACCAAATGTAGCAGTTTGATTGTGATTCTTTTAATCATACAAGTCAGAATGTGTTTGCAGGACTGGGTGCTACTTATAGTGATGGTGTGTATGCAATCTACTAAAGGATATTGAGGAATGTTGTGTTGTGTGTTAGCTAATGAAGATGATTTAAGTGTATAAGAAGTGCTATATGTAATGATGATAATTAATTAATTCATTCCCTGTTGTCACTAGGTCTGCCACAAGGTGAGTGTTTCTGACTAGAGCATCTTTGCTTATGAAGACAGTGTTTTCATTTTTCATTGCTCGGGATATACTGATGCTCATTAAATAGCTGCAGATAGCTTTTTCTTTTGGAAAGAGATTATAGTGCAATAGCTCGGTAGTGCTTAGTAGCGCTGAGGGTGCACACCTTTGGTACTTCATTTATTGGTGAATAAGTCAAGTAAAGCAAAATAACACCGAGAAGTTTGAATACCAAATGACTCTTGTTTTTCAGAATAAGGAAAGTCATGAACAGGACTTAAGGAAGGCACACATTTTTGAAATAAATGAAACTCAACAAGAGGTATTCAAACTCAATACTTGGAGTAAAATCTATCAGTCTGGATTGCCAAGATTAACTTCTATACCACAGAATGTAAGCCTTTCAGGGCTTGAACAAAATGGATGAAGTTTCAGAAGCTATGTTGACACTAAGTTTTCAGAGCTGTTAATGACGTTGGATATAAAATAAAACAAAACATTTGCTCCTCAGCAATAGTAGAGCTACCCTGAAGCTTAGACAATCTTGACAGCAAGGTTGGCCTTATTTTAAAATCAACTTATTTACAGCAGTACTCTGTTATAAAGATGAAAATAGACACAGGGTATCCAGAAAGCAATCCATAAATCCACTGTGGATGTTGATTCACAGCTTGCTGATGTACCTATTGAATGTCATCAATTCCGATGGACAAAGGTAATAATTCTAGTCAAACAAGTAAAGAGGCAATGTGTTGAAGCTATCTGAAAACAAGTACAAAAAGGCTTATGAAGCAATACTGCATGGCTACCGCTGAAGCTTAGAAGATAATTTTTTTGTATAATATTTTCTTACCCTTGCGTGTATGCCACAACGATGAGTTTTCATTGAATTTTATTTATAGTTCTCTATTCACTCACCTTACCATGAAAACTATTGTTGATTATTTTTGTAAAATTCTGTATATTAAAAATATCTCATCGTAATAGGGTTGAACCTTAGTGGCCCTAAGCCATGGCAAAGTTTGAAACATAGCCGTTCGCCCATTCCTGAGCAGTTCGAGAGAGTAGATTCTGGATCCATTACTTTTGTACAATATGAGAATTTCACGGGAACTATTTTGTTTCAAAGTGGGGCATGACTCTGTAGGACCTATTCAGCTGGAGTGCACTACTAAAGGCATGCATTCATTGCTATGTGACGGCACCCTTTACAACTTCGGCCAGAACACAAAGCCAAAGATTGCAGAGTTAACACTGTTGGTTAGGACATGACAGGGATATAAGATTGTGATAGAATGAAGATGTGTTGAATGATACGATTATTAGAGAAAGATCTAAGAGCTTGGCTGATATAAATGGAGTAACTAGGAAATATTGGAATGTGCCATGCTGAACGGAGATGCCATTAAGTTTAAAATTGAGAGATATGTGAAGTAAGTTGGAAGAAGGACATGAGTATGTAAAAACAACTATTTAGAAGAATGGAAGAAGTTTGCTGATAAGATGGATTAGTATGGGCTGAAGAAAGTTTTGGAGCATTTAAAAGTAGTGTGAAGTAGTGAGTGATCACATAACTGAGTTAAGTAGAGTCAGGTAAATATTTTAGAGGGAAATCAATAACGAAATGCAGCCAAAGGAATTTACATAGTATAGTTACATAATTGGTGAGCAAGCGAAAGCGAGCGAAACACTATCAGGGGTCACTCAATTGAAAACTGGGGATGTTTGTTTATATATATATATGGGGACATGCGTATGTCATTTGTACTTTGACCGTCACATATTTTTGTGTTTCGACCATACTGTTAGTAGCTTTGAGAGTTAGAAGTTAAAATCAATCACATAACAATATTGTGTAGTTTTAGGCTCGCTCGCCATTTGTGCTAAAGCACATCACTAGTAACAACATTAATGTGTATAACTTGACCATTAGTAACAATAAGCATATCACAATCAGTACTTGAATTATTTTTGCAAGTTCAATTTTTACAGTATTTTTCATAGTAATACAGGTTTACCAATATAAAATGATTATTTTTTACTTACGAGTAGACTCTTCATCAGGATCAGGAAAGTGTGGCATATTGATTGATGCTTCAGATCTTTTGTAGAGAATACATGGTGCTTCCTGAGAGTCTTTGGTAGAAATCAAATCAAGAAAGACATAAGTACAGGTAACACCATAAAATGGAGGTTAGTATGGGATTCACAGAACCAAGGGCTGAAGTCCCAAGGGTAGTATAATAACTGCACTGACTGAATGGAAGAATGCAACCGACTCGTACCATGGTTCTAGGCTATAGGAAATGCATAAAAACTAATTTTTGATTGGAAGGTTCACTTTTTCACCTTTTAATAGGTGGGTACAAAATTATATTAACCCTCTCTTTCCTGAATATGTTTTGACGCGCGGGGAAAAATCTAATTTTCTACCGCGGAATAGAGCATTGCCGTTTTATTTTTTTAACTCGATGCTGGCTGGGAAAACCCCATAGCAACCATATATCACTAAATAGACCAAGAGTTTGGGATTCCCCTCATTTTTTGATTGAGAAAATTGAATAATATTTAAGCCATCTACTAATATTTCAAAAAAAAAATTTTTTTTCCCCCAAAAATATATTAGTTCAACAATAAAATATGTTGTTTGTTGTGTGTGGTGCTGATTGTGATCATGTAGGAGACATCTATGAGTGTCCACAAGGAATGTATGCCATCGGACGTCGAGCTCCACTACAAAACAATTTCATATACACAAAAACACAAACAACAAAGATATTTGTAATACAAACAACAATTTATTCATGATCCTATATAATTGCAACTTTATGATGTATTGTATGCGGTTTCATACAGGATTTTTGTTTGGGGTGGGGCTCCGAGTGTACTTCGCCACACCCATTTTTTGGAACCTACACTACTTTGATGCACATCTTTGCATACGAGTCTATACTTCACACTGATGATCAGTGTTCGGTCCTATGCACTAAAGGCTCAGTTATGATAGGAACATAATGGGATACAATATCAGACTAAAAATAAATGCTTCCTAAATGTTCATTTCTATTCAACTCCCAAAATTCTAGGGGGGAACCCAGCGCTAGCCTCCCACTGTATGAACACCTGCTATGTATACTCCACACTGTACATGAGAGGAACATGTATTGAGAAAGTGTACTTTGAAAATGAAAAGCAGTACAAGCACACACGTGGAATTCAACTTACCCGGCATGGATGGTGTCACAGACTGAACGATCCCTCCCATAGGATCCGGAACCTCCACACAATACCAAAAAAACACAAGACAACAATGACATTTGTAACATAACTGCTGGCCTCGCTGAATTGAGCCCCCCCCTCCCCCGTCATTACTTTTCACTGACATTCTTGTACCATAACCCCCCTCCCCCGTCATTACTTTTCACTGACATTCTTGTACCATAACCCCCCCTCCCCCATCATTACTTTTCACTGACATTCTTGTACCATAACCCCCCCCTCCCCCGTCATTACTTTTCACTGACATTCTTGTACCATAAACCCCCCCCAGCCCTAGCTGGACACCCAAATATCAGTAAGTTGAAAAAATGAAATTCAACTTACCAGGCATGGATGATGTCACAGACCGAAAAAGACCACCGAGTTTGTTCTCTCTCAGGTTGGATCCGGAAACGCCACATACTGTTTGTTCATGGTTGCTCTCTCTCTCTTTCCACAAATGCACGCACACACATACACACACACACACACACACACACAAGAAAAAAGAAGCTACAGGTGAAATAAGATCATAAAAATAAATGTATATTTTATTATACATAAATTGACTGGTGTACACACACACACACACACATGAAATTCAACTTACATGGGCATAGTAGTCACGATCCAAAAAGATCCAGAGTTCCCTCCCAGGTTGTATACGGAAGTGCCACATACTGTTTGTCCACGGATGCTCTCTCTCATTCCACAAATGCACACACACACATACACTCACACACACACTAGAAAAAAGAAGATACAGGTGAATACAGATCATAAAAATAAATGTATAATATAAATTGACTGGTGTACACACACACACATACATGAAATTCAACTTACATGGGCATAGTAGCCCCGATTAGAAAAGACCCCACCCCCCCCCCACCCCCGAGTTCGTTCCCTCCCCGGTTAGATCTGGAAGTGCCAGAATAACATTTCAACTCCACGCACACACATATACATCGAGTGTGAAGCTCCACTACAACACCACAAAAACACAGACAACGACAACGACAATAACAATACATATTACAACTTTTGGGATGTTCAGGGAGGGGGAGGGGGGGGGGGGAGCAGCCACAAATATCAAAGTCTGTGGTCCTTTACACAAAATATTATGGAATATCAATGGGTGTGTTGTCATCTTTCTTCCACTCTCCCCCTACCTCATCCACCCGACTCTTGTTCTTCAATTCCCGCCTTCTCCGACTGCGAGGACGTCCAGAACTCGGAGCAGGAGGAGCCACTTCCTCTTCTTCATCACTGGAACCTGCTGCCTATTCGTGTTTCATCATTGGAAGACTCAGGTCCAGTATCCTCTCCTTCATCACTGGAAGACTCTGCTCCTGTCCCCTCATCTGCGTAATCGGGGTCGGTGACTGCATTCACATCTGGTCCTAGTAGTATATGTGGTAAAAAAAAATTTAAATTTTTTTGAAAATTTGAAATTGTTCAAAAAACCACAAGCCACTTTCAAATCTCAAAACTCAATAATATATTATATATATATTATAGCTAAACAGCTTACTCTATCTCAATATAGCTATAAATGAGTCCTTTCCACAACAGAAGCTTGCTATTTTTCAAGAGAAAGACAAGAGAAAGACAAGCTTACCTCGATCATCTTCTTGACTCCCATTTTCAGTATCAGAGTTGACGGGGTCTGGTCCACCAACCCTGATACAGGGCCTCCTATAGCCCTAGATGTCGTCTCCCTTCTCTCCCCTTGATCCTGAGTCGCTAGAGTCAGCATCAAGCAAGTCTAAAACTTGCACCGCATTGTAACTTCTAGACGCCATCTTCAAAAAAATGACTTTGAAAAAAATTTTTTTTTTGCATATTTACCGGGGTCACACGGCACGCTCACTTTTTTCCTATGATGTAATAAGCATTACCTAACACTGTACGTAATAGGGAGGTCCCCAGTTGAACTGGCGATTTTATAAAAAATGGAGAAGACAGTAAGTCAAACCGCAAAGTCTTGGTCGGCAAAGAAGCGGTTGTTTCAATGTGTTATGGAAGGCTACTGAGCTCAAGCAATTTTTTGCTGCTTCTACAAAGCTCTGGAGATGACTGGATCCATAAATGAAGCTGCTGTGAAGAAGGTAACTTTTTTTAAAATTCGACGGAGAACCGATGTTGTTTTTTTTTGCCGAGGAAGAAATATAAGCAACTGCTGTGAGGTACTGTCGAAGCAGTCCTGGCTGAAAGCTATTTTAGATGCTTCTCCAATGCATTGGGCACCTGTGTATGCAATCTGAACGTTCTAGCTATAAAGTAACTATTTTTAAAAATTCGGAGAAACCAACCGGTCTCACCCCGCTTTAAAGCGGGATCCGGAACGAAAGGGTTAACCTCAATTTGAAATAATTGGGTAGTCTGAGCATACCATGGTAAAAATAGTGCATTACATCATGTAATAAGTGCATACACACATAATTGTGTTTATAACCTTTAAAGTAATATTATAATTGAAACCATAAGAATTATTATTTGCTAGAAGAGTAATAATTAACTCAGGGCACATAACAACATTTGATATCACTTACAAATGATTACTAATTTATTTCCAGTAATCTTGCAGATGCTAGTTGGTTGTGAATATGTGTCTCATATGAAAACTACACAAACATCTCATGACTCATATTACTTGGCAAACACAAGAACTGATGTTTCAGACTCTGATAAGACCAGTAATGTATTAAACTAATACCACACTGAAATATCTAAATATTACACTTGAAAAAAATACTGCAAGGTAGGCTTGATAAATGTTGCAACTAATTTATGCAAATTAGAGTACTATTTCATTGCCGATTATTAACCCTCAGCATGCATGCACAAGAGGGTTATTGTAGTTTTCTCTCTGTCTATATGTCTGTTTGCTAGTCATGCTCTGATATTGGAGATTACTGACATAATAATTAACTGTATATTTAGGTATGAACTTACTCAGAATGATGATTTAAGATTTTCATTGTGCTATTTCTAACGACGGGCTAATGCCCCCTATATGTAGTTTTGCCTTATGTTGTAGTTAACCATGCACTGGAAGTGGAGTTTTGTGTTGGAATTATAATCCGGTGAGTGTCTCTGGCATAGGTTCCAAGTGCCACGAAAGCTCCGTGGCAGTCACGGAATTTTACTTTATCAATCTGCCACGCACGGAAGTTCTGACTGCCTATTGTCTGCCACGGAAATTCATAGGTTCCTACTGTCACGGTGGCAGCCAAGGAAATTGGGCTTATCAATCTGCCATATACCGGAATTCCCCACAGGCCTATTGACTGTACGGAATTCCCCACAGGCCTATTGACTGTACGGAATTCCCCACAGGCCTATTGACTGTACGGAATTCCCCACAGGCCTATTGACTGTACGGAATTTCCCACCAAATGTAGTAGATTGTCTGCTGATAATTGATTATGTAACAAGTTGGTTGCCTCTGGCAGTCTGGGAAGCTGTAGCTATAAATTGGTGGCAACTGTAATTACCATACTGCATACTGTAACTTGCTCAAAACATTTACATTCATGCTTGCATGATGCATCAGATAGCAACTGACATGCCCCTGCAATCAGGCATGCATGCCATGTGCAGCTGAGTCAGCACATAGCTTGCAGTTCTGAACTTCTTTCTTCTTGCCTGCTTTTTGAGTGTTCAACTTCATGGCTGAGTCTGAGTCTACTCCACCCCCTGCTAAGAAAATCAAGAAAGTTAGACCTGCTCATTTTGATCCCTCCTGGTCACAGCTATTCAAAGGAATTGGAAAAAGCATAAAGGGTATATAGCTGTGACTAGGCTTCACTGTAATCAACTTAATAATCATATTATTATTACAGGTGACACATTTGCCCACTGCTCACTTTGCTGTTCAGATTTTGGTGTCTCATGGTGGTAAGCATGATGTATATGTTCACGTCAATGGTAAGCGCCACAAGGAGGCAGCAAGTGCAGCTTCTTCAACATGTTCGGTGACATCTTTCTTCAAACCTCAGCATATATCACGTGTTACTGAAGCTGAAGCTAGGTGGGCTTTGTTTACCGCTAAACATAACCTGTCATTTCTCACAAGTGATCATGCTACCAAACTGTTCAAAACAATGTTCCCGGATTCTGAAATAGCTAAGGCTTTTGCATGTGGTCACACTAAGACGGCAGCCATCATAAAAAAAGCTCTATCGCCTCACTTTCAGAAAAAGACAGTCACAAACTTGTCTAACCCCTTCTCACTACTAGTAGATGCCAGCCTTAGCCATGAAACACTAGTTCATTTATTTTCTATTAAGTTCAACGACACTTCTTGTTGCTTTGACACTGAACTTTCTGAAGAACTTATCGCAAAATGTAAGAAGGCTACTAGACTCTCCTTGAACAAGAAGTAGAATACAACTTTCATCTGACACGCACATGCATTAACAAATTATAATTATATTCATAGCCTTAATTAGTGGGTGTGGTTTAAATTAATTGGTGGGTGTGGCGTGCCACTGATTTTTTTCCTAGCAGGTTGGAACCTATGCTCTGGCATGTTTAACTTCTTCTATTATGAAGACAACATTTATATATGTACTATTTTCATTGCTCGAGCTATATGAATAACTGATTAGAATAGCCAATAAGTTATTCTTTTGATCTGAGATGATTTCGTAATAGCTAGCTAGTGTATAGTAGCACTGAGGGTTCACACCTCTAGTGCTTTATTTAACGGTTAACTAACCAGTTATCTCCATCACAGCAATAGGTAACAGAAACTTTATGGAAGTGCTAGTGTGAGCACTGATTGATATGGCTACTGTAGTTTGTGGGGACAATATTATTCAACTCGAAAGAAAACAACTATGGTCTGGTGGTAAGAATGAAACTGGTAAAGTGTAGCCATGCACACAACTCGCATCATGTCAGCTATATGCACTACTAGGTGAGCTGGATTTATTAATACTATAAAACAATACTGACGTAATGAATTCACATATTTTGATGACATTCTTTATTTAGGTCTAGTCCATTGATAGCAATTGGTAATAATTTGTCTAAATTTTTATCTGACCATCTGTGTACTAATCTTAACTTCACCATTTTTGTGTGACTCAACAAAATTCCCCCACTCCACAGCAAAAGCTCTTGTATGAATCCCCAGTAACTATGGAACAAAAAAGTCAAATCTTGGCAACAATTAGAATTATTTTTAGACTAGCAAGCACCCAGCTAAACAGTGGCACTTAATGTACTAATTGTGCAACTTAGGAATGCAGTATAGTATAAGGCATTTTGATCCAAGATTTTTTACTCCTGCTCAAATTCTTCCTGAACGCTCTCAGTTGCTATTAATTCTTTTCTTCAACTCATTCATTTCCTTCTCATCCTTTCTCTTGCTGCTCAGTATAACTGTTCTTTCTGTGTTGACGTAGTTAGATCCGTCAGCATTTTCTCACCTGCTTCTATTTTTCTTGACCCTTGTGTTTTACTACTTCTCTGCTTTTCTTCTACACATGCTTTGTGGTGAATTATGGTTAGCTACTGTATGTGAATATTATTTTATAACACAGTTCTGCAAAGGAATTATTCATGAATACAGAAACCCAATTTTTATAGAGTGGGGATGGAGAGGGCAAGACAAAAAAAAAAGAGAGAAGAGGATACAATTGGTTAATGGGATACTACTCCTAGAGTCGTTAAGCTGTTAGTTTCGGACAGTATAATGGTAAGTGTGCGTGAGTGCTAAGTTGAGGGTCATGGGTTCTAATCTGATATGGAAGAGTTTTTTCTAGTCCTTTTCTTCTTTCAACTATGTATGAAGCGTATAGAACTTCATTTAGGTAGGTGACGCTTTATCAACTCTTTTAAGCTCATAAATTATTCATTAATACACACCGTCGTCATAGGTCAATGTCATTAATGATACACAAGTGTTATTTTTATGTAGATAATTCTTCAAGCCCATGGTCTATAACTATTCATACAAGTTGGAAAAAAGTGGCAGGAATGCATATACAGCCTCATTTCTATCAGTGAACAAATGTAAACAACACATTTTATATCCAGTAGGTGAATGAACATGCATTCTGAAAGATAATGCAAAAGTGAAATGAAGGAATTAAGATTTTTTTATATGATAATACATTACACAATATTGCAAGAGAAGAGAGAATTAAATAAGTTTATTATACTGTATTCACATAACTATTGAAGAAAAAATGATAAACGAGAAATCCAGGAATATAATTTAAAGTTAGAAAATTTGTAGCCTAACGTTTTGTATTATTAGCGAGTATTAGAGTGAACATACCTTTTGTAAGTGTATTCCCTTGACTTTGATTGCGTACATCCTCCATTCCAGTTGTAGCAGTCTACAGACACAATAAAAAGATCGACTTTAACTTTTTTCTTAGGTTATAGAGACCTCAAGAAGGATTTATACTGATCAATATATACATATGTATATAATGTTGAAACATTTCTTTAGCAGAATTCATAGTTGGCAGAATAATGACAAAAATGTAAAATGAACGAACCAAGTTTAAATAGGCAATGTGAGTTATTTATAAAAATAGAAATAAGTGAACAATTATATACATTAAGAAAACAAGAGTCAACAAGTTCAAAATGCTTGTTAGTAACTATGCTGAGTGCAAATGCTTTTCAGTAACTATGTTGAGTGCAGTCTTCCAACATATATACACATATATACGTATAATATATATATACATGTATGTATATAAATATATATAATATTATATATTTATGACCAGTTTGCAAAAAGTTGCAACCAGCTATTGGCCACACCAACTTGATTTTATGGTTTTTTATGGATATACCTGGGCAGAGAAAGAAAAAAATCATAAAGGAATTTTAATTTTAGAAAATGTTTTCTATTTCTCTGAAAAAAAAAAAGAGGTTGATGTTATCAATTGTTCGCAAGAAAATTACTGTGTAAACATTTCTTGAACCTAGGAAAATATACTGATGGCATTATCATAACTTATTTCTTATTGCAACTACCCCCTGCCCCCTCCCCTTGTCATTGCTAGAGTATAATTGAGTAAGCTATTGATCACCCTGCCAAGTCACTATTTAAATTATTCCAGGCCACCAAACATAGATCACTTCATGACCCTAGCAGCCATCTAAGTAAAAGCTATTGTGTAACTATCCCTTCTCACTTTCTGAACTGGCCCGCGCCGTCGTGATGTAGAGATACCCATTACAGCAGGGAAAGAGATAAACTCGATGTGAAAATACAAGCTTTAGTTTAAGGGGCGTCACCCGGTTACGCACTCTTCCGTTTAAACAAAAACCTGGCACTTTTAGCTCACTTTTGCACCAGGTTCAGAGCTTTCTGAGCAGCCCACTGGGAATTTTCGTATCGATTTCGGCTCAAAAAGCTCCAATTGATCACCGTGTTCAGGAACTTTTTGAACAGCTCGCTGCTAAAATCTAAGGAACTTTCGCGACGATTTTCGGCTCAAAAAGTTCCAATGTTTGTGGGTGTGTCACACGTAAAGTATATTCATGGCGACCACTTACCTAATGACAACTACATCCGTTTTCATTCTAGAAGTTATACATGTACATGGATGAGGAATGCTACAATGAATCCTTTTAAAATATACCACCTTCCCAGAAGGAAGGATTCCTATTAGACACAGCGCAGAACAGATTAACAGGCTGAAATCATACAAATTTGATGCATTATTTTAGCAGTGGTTGAAGAAGAATAATTATGTCAAAAGTCATGCACTGTCAGAGAAGCCCGTGCTAAGCCCAGCGAAGAAACCAGTGCTAACCCCAGCAAAGAAACCAAAGCTTTCTGCATGACAGATATTGCTAAAAGAATTTGTGTGTTCTGAAGGTACCTTTTTTTTTGCTGGGAAGGTGATTAAGCTTAACAGATTCTATGAAGTTGATTCATTAACACACCGCCAAGTGTTTCGGAAACAAACATGGTTAAATGTAATTTGATTATATTTTCGTTGATATGTTTATAATAATAGATGCATTTTAGCAGCAAACTGGGACATTCACATAACTATCTAATAATGGTTATGAAGCTACTGAAAGTATGCAGGATAAAAAAAAACTTTTTAAAGAAACTGGGATTTCCTGGTAATGTTTGCTATAATTTCTTTAGTTTCTGATTAAATCACCACTACAGCGAAATCCAAAATGTATTCAAATGATTTTATTTCTTAGCTATATCACTGTTTCCAGAGCTCTATATATTACTTGTGCCTTGTTAACTATAAGGCAACTATTGTTTCTGACTTGCTTTCTGCATCTGACCTCTAGTAATCACTGGGAATGTTGTCTGGAGCTTCTTTAAGAGCAGCTACACCTTTAAAAGTATGTAAGTGGTGTAGCTCTAGGAAACTCAGATGTGTTACTGTCAAACTCATCACCATCTTTATGACCGCTTTCGACACTGGAAAGCCCAAATCGTTGTCGAACAAAAATTTTCAACTCTCCGTGCCCATCAAATTGAGAAGCCATAACTACGGTACTAAGTAAGTGAGTGTTAATAGAAATATTGTGCAATAAGCAAAGCTTTAGCTAAATCTTGATAGCTTAAGCGGTTGGATTTTTTTGTGACCACGGCTAGTCTTACCGCCGGTTACTGGTGAAAAGGTTAAATAATACTGCTTTAACTTGCTGATTATGTGTGCTATATAGTCCACTTTGTCCATATCAGCCTCGTTCCAATTAATACCCTTTAAAGACTGATCTTCTATTTACTGGACAATAAAAAATTTCAATCTTTGTCTAGTTAAAGTTCCCACCTCATTCGAGGTCAGCTCTATTTTTTGAGATCCTCAGTAACTTGCTGACTGAGTGACGAATTAACTGATTAACGACAGACACAGTAAGTGCTATAGCCCTCTTCACATTATCAGATCAGTTAATTTAGATTTAGAATTGCTTGGCATGCAGCTTTACACTAAAGCTATAACTTCAATAAGATATTGCCCTTTTTCAGGCTTTAAAAGTGAAATAAAAGTAACTTTCATTATAATAATATTAGATTAATGGAAAGTCAATAGCAAATGATTCATTTCATTTTCACTGTGGATCATTTAGAGCCTTTTTCTCTCCTCTTATGTTCTGCTTTGGATGTTGAATTTTTTAAAATAAAGATATGGACGATAATAGTTCAAACATGCTGATAATATAATCCAAATTTCTTAATTCTTCCAATATCCATTTCCAATACACTAGGTTTTGATACATAAAAGAAAAAAACAGGATATGCCCTCGCCCCCTTCACAAATATAGCTGATTGGGCAAGATCACCAACTGAATTTAAGCATATCAATAAGCAGAGAAAAAAATAGCAACCATGATTTCTTCAATAACGACGAAGAGGACAGCTTGAGCCTGAAGTCCCCAGCGCCAGGCGTTACAAAATTGTGGCCTGAAGAGTCATGCGTCCCCAATTGCAACTACAACAAATACAGTGAATTTAAAACCTCCGAGAAGCAACCACGTCTTATTTCCGATCAGCGACCAATTTCTCAGTCCAATTTTGCTAAAAAAAAATACATTCACCTCTCTACAGCGACCAAAGACCACACCTACTGAATTTTGAGAGATTGTGGTCATGCGTAAGCCAATAAAAATGGCATACGATTTTAGGCTGGAAGTTTGATGCTTTTATTTTAATCTTCATCACCTGAACAAAAAGTGCACGAAATAATATCCACAGAACAGCAAGTGCTACTAGAAAAAATCACCAGGCTTGCTACTGAAATAAAGACTGGTGTGGCTCGTTGTAAATACCACTTCAAACAATCCCCTTATTCTGGAAAGTTTTTTTTACAGAAAATTGCATATCCAGTGGCAGCACATCCTATCAAAGTAGATAAAAGTGGAGGAGAAATAGCTAAGTTAGTTACCAGTAGCCACAAGAAGGCAGTTAAGACTTCCGAAGAAAGTATTTCTAGTAAGATGCTTGTCATCAGGACACCATTCTGATAACCACAATAAGACATGCATAAATAATGAATGCATTTTTAAATTCAAGTTTGCCTAACTCTTTATCAACATTTACAAAAGAACCTCTGAGAAAGGACCAACCACTGATAATGTGGTCACTATTTGGAAGTTTTACTTTACATATCTACAAATATATAGCCTCATCCACTAGCAAAACAGTTCCCCCCCCTTCTTCCTCAAGCCAAAATTCCTGTATTAAAGCCTACAATGTATTTATTCATAATTATAGAGATTTCCGGCTTGATTAATTCTTCAGCTACAATGGTTACTGTACATTTGCCATCTGATTGCATTGTAGTTCATGCACACATGTATCAGATATATTGTTATAAACAGTCATCTCTGGTTTTGTTTGTCTGTTACAGGATATGTCCTTTTTTTTTAGGTACTTTATATACATACCAGTTTCACGATGTGCAATAATCCTCGTTTGAGGCTAATTAAGGCCTTAACATTGGTATGAGTCTCCTCTACTTGGCATACTAACCAAAGTAGTAGAGGCATCAATAGTCCAACTAGTGCGACTTGAGCCAAACCATTTTGATTAATTCTTCAGCTACAATGGTTACTGTACATTGGCCATCTGATTGCATTGTAGTTCATGCACACATGTATCAGATATATTGTTATAAACAGTCATCTCTGGTTTTGTTTGTCTGTTACAGGATATGTCCTTTTTTTTTAGGTACTTTATATACCAGTTTCATGGTGTGCAATAATCCTCGTTTAAGGCTAATGAAGGCCTTAACATTGCATCACATGATCAACGTGTGCGGGGCACTTGTATTTCTGTATGAGTTTCCTCCACTCGGCATACTCACCAAAGTAGAGGCATCAATAGTCCAACTAGTACGACTTGAGCCAAACCATTTTTGTGCAGCTTTAATTGGTAAAGTATGCCCTGGGCTTGAACAGATAATTTAAATGGGCATGCCTAACAGAATCTTGCGGAGATCACTCATGTTACCCGTGGTCATCTCGTTGTAGAATTATGGTTCATGCAATTTTGTCCACTCAAGCCACTACAATATCAGATGAGCTCTGTCCATTGCTTCATTATCACTAACTACAGACTGTGTTCTCTGAAATTTATAATTAAGTGCTTTGAAGTTCAAGCATTTAATCTTAATTGGGCTCTTTGAAGTGATCCTGCGTTTGTGAGTTAGCTAATTATCTAGCTAGATTATAAACATGTATTCAGCTTATGTAGAGTTTGTGTTGAATAAAAAGAAACATATGCTTGCAGGATATTGTATAATTTAATTAGATCAGTACCACATGTTTGAGCTTTTTCCATCATAACATTTATTTTCAAGACGATGCAGTTTACTTAATAATAATGGAAGCTGAATCATTTTCATTTATATGTCTAATTCTTACAGCTTTTTTATCTCTATAATAATTTGCACATCTGCAAAGAGGAAGGGGCTTACAATTTTATAAGAATCAATCAATCAACATTGCATTATAGATGATACACTTATACCTTACATATTATAATGTTTAACAAAATTATGTAGAATAACCTATTGGCACCTTATATGTTGTAATTGATTGTTAAAGTTCAAAGTACTAGTCGTAAATGTTTTTATAGCTAGAGAGGATACTGTAGCTATGGTGAAGATATGTGACGTCTACAGGAAAACCGGGCACAATGCGGCACCCTTCAAAATTTTTTTTGTTGCACTTACAGAGTTGTTGGCGTCCAGATATTGAGCTCTCCAAGTTTTATCGTCGTAGCTTAAGTCGTTCCCACTATAATAGACCTAACCGGTCCCTTCCGTCTGCTTGAAACAATACATTTTTAAGAAATCGATCGATCTTTTCTCGATATTTACGCACCACCGCGTTGTGCCCGGTTTTCCTGTAGACGGTCACATATTATAAACATGTTTTAGTTAATACTAACAACGCCTCAAGCTATAATGCTCTAACACACCCTTGGAAATATCCCAGTGTCCCTATTCATAGCATTGTTGCCTTGTTTCACTATATACATTGACTCCATGATACATCTCTGTTTCCATGATGATATCCTCCCCTTCCCCCTGCAAATGGAAGTACCCAAAGACATTACAATTACATAAAGCTTTATAATATCATTACAATTACACAAAAATTGTCCAATGTATTATTTATAGGACTTGCAAGAGCAACTGGGCAGTGAGGTTTCAATTGTAGTCCAAACATACATAATTAAGCGCTTGTGTGAAAAAGGGCATCCTAAGTACCATTCATGCATATATATCGAAATCTTGACCCTGAGAGTGTGTCACTTGATTCTAGCTTGTTTACTGTTGAACAGTACAGTATGTAATATGCTAATTGTGGGCATTTACTGCCCTTTTCCCCTCCCAGTCTCTGTTGTTATATCAGTGCTATAAACATCATGTACTTTTCCATCACCGCTTACTTTGTGTTATGTTCTTTAAGTACACATGTAGTAAATGAGCTTATCTCTAATTGATGAACAGACACACTTACCAAACTGCTGTAATGACAAGATCACTCTTTACCTGATTAGACTACATTAGCAGACACACCTTACCAAATGCTTACAGGTTTCCTTCGCACGTATACAAAATTATGTACTTAGTTATCTCATTGGATGTACTCCTAAATTATATACTACTAATTGTTTAACAACTTGTGCATTTGAGTAGTTCATAAAATGTGAAGCTAGATAAAAGCTTTACTTTAAAAGAGTGACTCCCATTTTTTTGTTTAGACTCAGGCATGCCTTTCAGTATATTAATTAAAAATCAGGCATAGAATTTGAAAGTGGATGGGACATTAATTTTCTTCTTCTGGTAAAGGTGAGCTACATGCTTACAGTACAACTACAGTATCAAAGAACGCCTTTTTTATGACTCAGTTAATGACATAATTTTCATGTTCCTATGGAACCGTTCCTTCCTCAGAATGTAGCAGTTCACACACACACACACTCCTTCCTAGATTAGTTTTTTCTTTGATGTTATGTCTAATAAATTGCAATTGCATTTTGTAGTTTACAACTTTGGATTGATGTTTGTACTCATACATAAATAAGACTTACTTAAAGCATCCACTAATCTTATTGCACATAGCATACAAGTAGTCTCCCCATCCTCCCTCCCTCCCTCCCTCACCCCAACGTGTAAAGGGTGGTGTGTACTGCATGTGTGATAAACAGGGGTCCCCTCTTGTTTTTCCAGCTCACTCTGTAGTAAAGCAATACATATGTATTTGGTACATGATTCTGTAGTAAAGCAATACATATGTATTTGGTACATGATTGAAAGTTTTGACCTACATGTATATTGTTAAAATGTGGTTGTGAAGCATGTGATACCAGTCTCACAAGGAGTATGTGTATTGCTGTAGTAATTACATACTATAATTGAAAAACATGACAAATGACAGACATGTAAGTTGTGTGTAAATTTTCCAACTGTCTCCAATTAGTGATTGTATTATTCCTGCCGATGTCCAAGGCAGCAAGCACTATTGGGGGCCGCGAGAGTTACATGAATTCAATTTACAATAGCAATATGGGACTAGCTCTAAACATGGCATTGTTTCTAATGGCACAGCATATTTGATCTTTTGTTGTTGTTGTTGTTGTAATTCTTCAGGTATTGCATCCTGCAATAAACTCTGCTCACAATAGCAGGTTGGGACATGGCTTTACAAACTGATTGCTCGGGACTTCTTCATTTCTTATCAGTGCACATTAATTAAAATTTCAAAACAGTGGTCTATTGTGTACATTTTTTACTTTTTACTTTTATATCCACTTCACAGTTTTACTAATTATGTAAAGACTTAATGATTAATTTTTAATGCCAATTACAATATACTGTATTTAAATTTAACAGGAGTTTGTAATAGTATTTCACAAGCTCATAATGTAAAATCATTAGCTAATAATTGTGTAGTAGTTACAAATTAAATGTGGCATGTGAAGTGTGTGTACAGTACATAAAGTGCAGGATAATAATAATAATACTAATAACAACAACAATAATAATAATAACAGCAACATATAACAGTTCTTATTTGCTATTTATTTTCCTAATGGTGACACTAACAAAATTGACAACATATTAACAATATATCTAGGTATGTATGTATATATGTAAAATGGTAGCAAATTATAATAATTACTGTAGCTACTATGAGTTAATTTGTTTAGTGAACTGTATGAATTTTGATGATAATTGTGTCTTTTATCAGAGCTGCTGTGATTGATGGCAATTTGAATCAGTCACAAGTAACTACAGACATACAACATAATCATGAATTACTAGAGTGATTTGGTACTCATATATCTAATGCTATTTAAAGAAACAATATAGCTACCAATTCTCAATAAAAACAACATTAAAAAGTTTATAATGAATTGAGAAAATTTGCTTGTAAAAGGCTACCACTTGTTTAAATACCTGGGCTAGCTCAGTACTGTGACTTTGATGATAACTATCTAGCTTAGTTTTATGAGCTTTAAAAAATTAAGATTCAAAGTCTATCTTAAATAACAAACAACAACAACAACAACAACCCAAATTTAAAGTGAAAATAGTATATTATTGGTAGGATAATATATCTAATAAATGTAAAAGTTACACCAAACCAACAGCATGTACTATTTGCCACTATAATTCTTTTCTATCTCTGAAAAAGTTTCTTTTATTTACCAAAATAACTACTTCAGTATCCATAGCTATAACAATATGCTTGTGTGTCAGTAACAATGACAACAACTGATGGTGTGTGTATTCATGAATAATGTATGAGCTAATCAGAGTTGGTACAGCATTGTTATTACCCTACGGTAATAATGTTTGACAAAGGAGGGAAAAACAAAGGGAACAAAATTAAAGGGCTTTCACAGGATTCGAACCAGCAACTGAGTGTAGAATGCACACACAAACCTTTAATACAACAGAGCCTAACATCTTGGAGTATCTTGAAGTGCCTTATTACCCATTGTATCCTATAAAATTAAACATTTGCTGAACTGAGTTGGGAAAGAGTGTTCATCTACAGTAGCTAACCATAATAGGTAGCTATAAGAGAGGCAAAGAAGCAGGAGAATGCAAAGGTTAAAAAAAAAAAAAGAAGCAGGAGAGATAAAGCTGACTGACGTAATTACTCCAATGAAAATGTGAAAGAAAATGCCCAGCAGAAATAATGAGGAGCAGGAGGGGTAGACAGAGGAGGAGAAGAGAATCCATGAGTTGAAAAGGATGGCTGAGGAAAAAAAAGAGAGCATGAGAAAACAAAATTACCTTATGCTACTGCACCACTACTTTGCATAAGTAAGTCAGGTGCCACTGAGTGGCTGGGTACTTGCTAGTTATAAACATTTTTTTTACAATGATCACACTAAAATTGGTCTGAAACTTTTGATAAAATTGAATAGAAAAATGCTGAAATCAAATCAGTTAAACATTTATATATATAATATCTAGCATAATATTTCATATGATGCTTATTTACCAGTGTGTTTCTTGGCAATGTCTTGAAAAAGGTTCCTCTTACCAAGCCATGACACTACTTCAGCTATTCTTCTCCAGCTGGGCTTTCCATTACTCTGATAGTCATAATCCAGATGCAGCCACGAAGCAAGGGCATTTTGCAGACATTGCGAAGAACTAGTTGGAGAGTCTTTTCTGATGGCTTCTGTGGCATCGTAGTCTAAACCCAACTGTAGAGCAAATTCCTGCCAGATTGGAGACAGAGGAAGTTTTAACTTCCTATAAATGGACCCCAAACTATTGATGTCTATAAACAAAAACAAAAAATTGAACAACTATGAGGATTGGATATTACCTGTTTATACTCACAGGCAATAGAATAATTGAAATATGCCATAATAGATTGTATTTAGTTCTTAAAATTATTATGTTTGGAAATAACAGTACGCTTCATTTTACAAGCTACAGAATGCAGTGTAGAGCATCTGCTGATACTAATAAATATTAATTAGCAGTTGCAGAAAAAAATCAATACAGTCAAATTCTGTCCATTAATAAAATAATGTCATACGATTTATAATTTTTACTTACCCAATACTTTTGAATCAATTCTGCTTAACATAATCTTCTCATTCTGTGGTTCACGACAAACCTCTTGTTGACCTACAAATTAATAGTCAAGTTATAATGAAGTATCATAAAACTCAACTTTTGCAAGCTTCATTATTTATCATTGTTTATACAGTTCCTGTTAAGTTTTAGATTTTTCATTAAATCAATACTGGCAAATGCATTTAATCTGGATATTTTGAATTATTTCTATGACTGAAGGCTACTGTATAGAGTGTTGCTACTTTTATTAGAAATATTTTCACAGTAACAACTTTCTAATTGAAATACGATTACTATTTACTTACGATCCTGATACAATGTATTTATGGGTTTCGCAGGATGTTTGGTCAATACTTCACATTTTATAGAGAGTTTTCCTGAAAAATGGTACAGAAACAAACAATTATCCACAAAATGACACCATTTTGTTCTTGCACAAGATCCTTGACTGAGTAATAGCTAGTGTGCACGAACTAAGACTTGAATAAAAAAGAAAAAAATATTTTTAGTTAAATTAAGATCCCAAAATGTATAATTGCAACTAAACAAGACAATATGGTTAGATGACAATTTCTAAACAATTTAGAAGTTTTAACAATTAGCATCCTAAAATAACTTAAAATTTCAGTATGTAACAGCTAGGCTCATAATATCATCTTAATAAAGCAAAATAGATTGTATTTATATTATAGATGTACTAAGAGAAATAAAGAAGCTGCAAAGCATAAATTTCATACTTTCTTTATCAGCCTTCTTTTACTCATAAGCTGTATTCTCTCTTCTTTCACAGGCTCTTTTTTAAACAATACAGAATTAAAAATATTTGGTCGCCACCGGGAATCGAACCCAGGACAACAAGCTTAACACACAAGCGCTTGCTCTACCACTGTATAAATACAGAATTGGAGTGTTTGTGTGACGGCTGGTTGCCATGGCTCAGTGGTAGAGCGCTTGTGAGTTAAGCAAGTGGTCCTGGGTTCGATTCTCGGTGGCAGCCAATTATTTTTAATTCTGTATTGTTAAAAAAAAGCCTGTGAAAGAGAGACAATACATCTAAAAGCTGAAATAATTCTTTTCTTGAAATATTAAACCCAGTTAATTCACTGAATAACATTAAATGGCTTATGATACTTACTGAGAAATGGTACAAAGAAGGAGCCTCAATACTTTAGAATTTAATCACAAATATTCTAGTTGGATCTATTTATACAACATTGTTGATCTGAACAAACTTCCTCGTTCTTACCTGATAATTCCACTTCATTGAAATCAGGATAACAAACACTTTCCTAAATATACCAGACAAACAACCAAGTATCATAGTTTATAGATTGGTGATTATTTGTTAAAATTACAAGAAGTATATTTAAAACTCGGCAAGTGCGTATTTATACTAACTATGAAATCGTTAATTATTCTTTTTTGCTACTGTCAATGCATTATTTGTAGAGCAGTTTTATTAAATACACTGGTTGTATATAGCTTAAGTTTAATTGTTGTATTTCAATCATGTAAATATTTTAAGCTGGTAATTAAATTAATATACATTCTAGATATGCTATTGCTTTGACATAGTATGTAATTTTAAAACCACATTAATTATATCTATAATGGGTATATAAGCTCAGTATAGTATTATTCACAGTTTTGACACACAATTATGAATATTTTACCTCTCCAAACCAAACTTTGTGTTCTTCTGCCATTTCAACTCTTGTCTTGAGTCCTTTGGAGTTGGTACACCACATGATGCTGGGATCATAATCTCCTTTCTTCACCACACACAAGTGATCTTCCTCAGGATGAATCGGACAATCGAATGCTAATTGAAAACGACGACTGACAGTCTTTAGATTGTAAGTGTTTAGAACAGTGTCTGTGTTCTCTGTGACATTATCCAGAGTGTCTTCAACTAGTATTCTGACTTCATTGCAAACTTGAGAGGCTTGTATCTTCCATCTTTTTGGTCTAGCCAGGATAATTTGAATGAAGTTGGGTCTTGCTATAAAGAATACTTTGTTTCCATCTTTTCCATAAATGAATGGAATGAAGTTTTTTCTTACACTCTCTTCATCCAAGAGCTCAAAAGGATACATCTGACTCTAAAGTAGGGTTATTTTAAAAACAATGTTAATAATACATAATAAAAATGTTATCACATGAATAAAAATTACCTTTTTGGATGCCTGGCCTACAAGGCTTGCTATCAAAGATGGAAATACTCCAATAGGCACAAATCCAGAAATGAAATACACTTTCAGTATGAAAACTTTGGCATCATTTTTAATTCTCTCAATTTCAGCATCAAGTTCTTCTTCTGACAAATTTTGCAGTACACAGGGCATGAAGTATAGTTGCGCGGCATCTCTATTGACAAACTTCTCTTCCGTTAGCGATTTCCGAAGTGGAGCGATAACGTGGACATGCCGTAACAAAGATTCCAATTTTTCAGCAGGAAAAATGTCTGCAGAAACATTTTTGATGTCAGCAAATGATATCTGACCTACTTTTCTCAGTTTTTCACCAGCATTTGGACTTAGATCTATACCAGTTTCAAAAATAAGACGTGAAATACTGTCAAATACAAGCTGTGTGTCTGTTATAACAAAATCTTTCAATTCTGGTACATTTGGAAAAAAATAAATAATTCCAGTATAGTGATGAAAGAACCACAAAGCTACATCTGTTTCTTCTTTATTCATTCGAAGATGCTTACCACTTTGATAGCAGGTGTCCAAGTCCACATATTTTTTCTTGTTGAAACGTAAAAACAGACTGAAAGGAAGCCACCTAGCTGGAATTTCTGGTCGTGGAAACTTATCCAAAGCTTTCTGTATAAACTTTTGTAGGCCTTCAATCTCCTCTTCTGTACCATCATAATTATCTATCGGGTAAATGAGTCTCTTCATGTCTTCTGGAAATTCATCTTTGGAATCATTTGATTCAAAACCATCATCTGACACAAAGTGAACTAACTCTTTGTCGACAAAAATTGTATCCTTCAAATCTTGTTGCATTTTTTTGTCAAAATCGATCATTTCTTGAGATGAGACTTTGTCTTTGTGAGTACCGACTATGTAAGCAACTGACTTGGTAGAATTCTGTGTCAAATTCTTCAACAAAGAATCATCTCTTGTTTGCACAGTGGAATAAGACTGCATGGAGAATATGCTAGACAAAGCTGATGTAAGATTTTGTCTCACAGTGCAGTGTGACATTCTGTCTGGTATCTTACAATTGTCTGCTCCTCGCAAAGAGACTTTATATGTCTTATCCATGTTGTCTCCATATCGACAGAAGAGAAGATAAAGAGCTGGACCAATAATGAGAGATGGAAGCATGTCCATCAACTCAGGCTGACCTCCAGTATCCTTCATGTAGAGCAAGGTCATTTTATCAAGGTGACCAGCTAACTCTTCCCATGTACCTGTTGCAAAGGATTCATAAAAAACTTGAAGTATTTCTGAACTTGAAGTAGAAATAGAAGGACTAGCAGTATTTGGGAATGAAATACGTTTATAGTCATAACTATTCCTGTCTAGATTGGAAGGACTTTGGGAAACTGCTTCACTTGTTGTTTTTTGTAACTCCATTTCTTCTTTAAGCTTAAGAAATAGCTGATACAAGAAGTGAACTTCTTCTCTTTTCTCTTTCAAATGTTTCCATCCTCTTTCTGACAGCAGAGCTGTTGATTTAGACAGGTCAGTAATCAAGTAAGTTTCATTCTTGGCCATGAGTGTGCTGGGATTACTGTTGTATTTTAGATCTGAAGCTATATTTTTTACTACATTCTCCAAACGAAGTCTTGTCAGAGATTTACCACGTTCAGGCGGTCCCAAAAATATTAACTTAGCAAATAATACTTTCAATACTTGTTTCTCACGTTTTATGATTTCTTGATAGGCTTTTCTGTACTTTTCATTGTTATTGCTGACATGATTTCTGTGGAGGCTAAGATCTTGTTCTGTAACCTCATACTGAGCACCATCAACTGCATGGCTTCGCAAACCCTCATTCAATTGATGTAGAGTTGGCCTCCAATGAAAAGTAACAAATGCTTGCAGGATATTGTATAATTTAATCAAATCAGTACCACAAGTTCGAGTGTTCACTATCGTATCAAGTGGTATTCGCAATGCTTTACCAATTTCCTCCCATTTATTTTCCAGGTGATGCAATTTTCTTAATAATAATGGAATGTGTTCATCGTTGAGAATTATAGCCGTATCATTATTGTCATTTAATAAACTGCCAAGTAAGCAATTACTATACATAGGGATTTGGGGGTCAAAGGAACATGCTAAAAGAAACAACCACGAGAGATGCAGTTAAATTTATAAATAAAAGGTGTGTGTAAGCTAGAGGATTGTGACAGAATTCAATGAGTACATGAGTACAACTTTTTAAATGAATTTTTCTTAAGAAGTTTCCAGATACAAAACAAAAGGAAATTGTATGAGTTGGAGGTATTTTTGGAGTGTTTAAATATATGAAGGAGTGAATGACATTGACTGTGTTAGGGCAAGCACATTGAAAATTTTCTCTATTCTGTTTTGTTCTGATCTGGTAGTTTTATGTGCAAATATAACCCAGAATTTTTTTACTAATTAAAATCCTCGGAGATTAACCAAAATCTTAAGTATTTCTTGTTGTTGGCAGGGTTTAGTGATGATGTAGATATGGGAACAGCTGTGCTTGGTTTATTTAGTAAGCCTACCATGGCTGTGGGCTGTTTTAGTTAGCCAGCAATGTCTGATGAGTCTGAGGCAAAACAAAGTAGCCAATATAGATCAGACTACAGCTCATCAGAGACAGTAATGGTGGTATAACAAAAGTGCCAGATTTCTTAAAGCTATATTGTGATGGAAGTAGGGGGAGGGGGGGAGGAGGCATAATTTATAGCTTGGGGACAACTGGGGGACACACACTATGCAGATTTAAGTATTGAATTGCATTGATAAATTATAATCAACAAAATTAATATTTAATACGAAGTTATAGTTTTTTCATAACATTTAAATGGTTTTTATTAGAGTAAATTAACTTGTGATACATGGTGCACCACCCACTTTGATGCAGTTTCCATTACTCCTGACCAAGCAGTAGTGATTCTGATGGCATTTCAGATGCCTATGGTAATGTTTCAAATACCAGCAATAATAATACCATGATAACTCGTACTGACTCTGATACATCATGGTTAGTAGAGTGAACATTTTACACAATCCAGTGAGAAGAAATTTGTTGAATTGCAATAATATTGAGAAGAATGCATGTGTTGAAATTATTATTCATCACCTATGATCTGAAGTATTATCAGACACTATTGCTTGGCTCATAGCTGTAAGGAATCTGGCACTGTTTTATACTACCATTACTGTCTCTGATGAGCCATAGCCTGATCTGTACTGGCTACTTGCTTCTGCCTCAGACTCATCAGACATTGCTAACTAACTAAAACAAGCCACAGCCATAGACTTACTAAATAAATCAAGCACAACTGTTTCCTTATCTACATCATTACTCACAACAGGAGGTAATTAAGATTTTGATTATATCTCCAAGGTAAGGGGTCTTATAGTAATGTTTTTTCTGGGATATATTTGCACATAAAACTGCCAGAAAATTACACAAAAAAAAGAGAAAAACTTCATCGTGCCTTCCCTTAACAAAATGCAGCCAAATGTACAGAAGTATCGTTACATAATAACTTCAATGTGTATAACTTGATGACCATTAGTGACAGAATAAACATATACAATCAGCATTAAAGAAATATTTCTGCAAGTTAAATCCTCATAATATTTTCATAGTAATACAGGAGTTATCAATATGAAATGATTATATTGTACTTACTCAAACTACTTGGAAGAGAAAGTGGGCTGCCAGGAGAAAGTGGACTTTGAGAGTGTTTGGTAGAAACTAAACATGAAAGATAAATAATTAGATTACACCAGGACATGGGAATTTTTACATGCCCATTTTTATTCAGTTGCTATCTAAAACGCTGAAAAAACATTAGACTTCAATTGCAGTTAGTCTGTTGAGTGCAGTTGTTCAAGTTTGGGAATTAAGTTAAGAAGAGGTGATAATTTAGGTAAGTTGTTAGCTTAAAAACGGTTTCGTCAGAAACCGGAAAAACCCTCCTAGATCCGCCACTGAAATCAATTGCTCTGGTTCTTATACTCTCCTAATATATTCTTATTTTTATTAATAAATAATTGATACACACAGTTATCATATATATTATACATTAAATATAACAAGTCTATTTTATATTCATAAGTTTGTCAGAGACTATACGATCAACTCTTGTGTTGCCAAGTATTATGTAAGTAGTTTTCATATGAGACACACATTTCTCAACCAACAATTATCATCTGAAGATTTACTGGGAAAAGAATATTAGGGATATCAAAATGTTGTGATGTGCCGTGAGTCGATTATTGAAGGGTTATAAATACATGTGTGTTTTCACATATAATGTAATGAATGCATTGTTTGTACCATGGTATACTCAAACCACCTAATTAGATTGTTCAATTTGAGGGGAATATATTTCGTACCCACCTCTTAAAAAGTGAACTGTGTAATCAAAAATTAGTTTTTATGTGTTTCCTATAGCCTAGAGCCATAGTACAAGTCGGTTGCACCCTGCCATTTGGTAGGTACAAAATGTACGCTACCCTTGGGTTTTTGACCCTCTGTTGTGTAAATCCTCATCTCCCTATAGCTAATTGGTAGCACTCTTTTAAGGTTCTATTTAGTCTCGTTAACCAGCCACCGCCCCTTTACATGCGGAGAACGGCTGGTTAACAAGACTTTCTTCTATCTGAAGATATTGTCGGTTGTGAGAATTTAACCTGGTTTGACTCGGAAAAGTTTTTATATAGAGTGGAAGTATCTGTGGCTGTGAGCAGCAATATCTCAAAGCAAATGACTTCGTTTTTTCAAACATCAGTGATACAATTATTTCCACTGGTCTACCTTCATGTGTTCACCCATAACTCTCTAACTGATTGTGAAGTATTAACAGTGTTAACAACTCAAGATAATATCTTTATATTGTCAACACTCTGTTACCTTCATTTCTGATCCTTTTTTTTAATGTACATGTATAATTCACTTCATATTGATCATTATAACCACTCATATAATATTATAGCTAATGCATGAATGTAGCTTTTTAATATGTGTCATCACTGTGTCTCAAAGAATTTAATAGTAGTATAACTGTCATTTCTTCATGATTTTTTTCAAAAATCAAATAATAAAATAACATTACATACAACTTCATGAATATTGTTGAGGGTATGTGGCTTAAGGAAGGAGACCCATAGCAACCGTTGGTAAGGCTGTGGGAAGTGTTAAGTGCTATCAACCACGAAAATCAACCACCCTCACCTGGCTCCGCACGCATCGTGCAAACATAACCACCGCTTGATATATTAGCGCGCATAGCGGGGCAAAAATCTCGAGAGTCCCTAATCTCAGTAGCCTACTCGTGGGTTAGCTTTGACCACGTTGTTGTTACAACCAGCTTCAACAGCAAACTATAATCATGCCTTCCAGGAAAAGGAAGAGGGCTATTAGTGCAGCCACAGAAATGAGGAAACTGAAATGTGCTTTGAGAAGAAGTAAGAAATAAGTAAATAAATATAATATTAAAAAAATATATACATATATATATATATATATATATATATATAATAATCGTGTATAGACATAAGATTGGAGCAAGTCCCAGCAATATACTCTTGATGATCCTTCCTTTACTGGTCATGATGTCACGCCCTCTCTTCGGCAGGAGTCAACATTAGAAGTGCTCCCTGATTCACCTTCTCAAGATTTAGTGTCCACTCCTACTGCTCCACCATGTGAATCACACCCTCCAGCATTTTTTAGTCCATCTCAAGTTCTAAATGATCTCACTACCGAGTCACATGATGACCACACTTCTCCTCCTGTCTCTTCTCATCCAGTTGTGAGTTCCACTGAAGTTTCCCCAGCTCCGCAGGAAGCAGTTCAAGAGTTAGTTGAGAAGCTTTCAGCTATCGCTCAACAGAATGGTTTGGTGTTTGAAGTGTCCAGTCTCTCTCAGTTTGTGAAAAATTCAGAAATACGACTCCAGACTTCTGGACCAGCGTTGGATTGAGCTATGGAGACTTGGAACTGCTCAAATCATCTAAAATGTTCGCACACATAATCAGTGGGCTATTTCTTCAAATCCATACACTACTAGCTAATTCACTTACCTGTGCGTCTGTAAGGCAGACGTCCTAGCATCGCCTGAACAGGGTACTGTATAAATTCACTGCAGGACCCGCTCCCAGCTTAGTACCGAAATCTAACAAGCTGGGTGCTTCTTCAACATCACAATAGCCGTAGGTGATTCTTCTCACTAAAAAGCAGCTGAAGCGGAGCGCACCTTTAGTGGGCGGGGCACAAAATGCAACATCCGGGCCGAGGAGAGGGCGTTATAGTTTCACGCGCACTTTGTTTTGACCCAGCCGCAGTTCGCGGCCACCTGCAAAGAGGGTGAATTTGCGACAAGTATTTTTTAGCTATAAGGGGTTACGGGATGCAGTCTAAACTTGAAACAGTAATTCGGTGACGTAAGGTGAACAGGCCTACGTTTAGATTTTCTTGATAGCGTGCCAGGAAGCAAAGTTGACCTTAGTGGTCAGATATTTAGAAAAATAAAGTTGCTATAGCTAAAAACTCAACGTAGGAAGCGGGGACATAATGGGAGGAAGCCGTAGAGTCTTGAATCGGCAGAAAAGCTTGGACGGTTGCGAAGAAACAACACGAAATGTCCCCAGAAGTAAATCGCTCCTAACTCAGCTTACAAAGATGCCAATGGTCTGAATTTTAGTGTACAGAGAGACTTTATCACCCTAAATAATTTCAGCATGTTAAAGAATTGCCACCATTGCTTGAAGTTTTTTTTTTCAGCATCAATTTTTAAGGTAAATGCGTGGGCCAGATGGGTCTCCACCCTTAAGTGATCAGAGAAAAAAAAAAAGAAACCCTCTTTCAAAAGTTCTTGATTCGCGCCTGGATTCTACTGTTGATTAAATGTATTATAACCACCTCAATCACATTATCACCATCTCACACCTTTGAATGATTCTCCTGTTTCTCATGGTAACTTCTAGAACTTTCTTTTCATGCATATGCTAATTAGTCAGTTTTTTTCGTGTGTTTTTCGGTGACCTCGGAGGCCTGACCTATATACTGCTGGTTCTCTGAATTCTCTAGGTCTCTTCTTCCTCACACAAATTTTTTGTACTTCCTCCTGTTTTTACCAATATACCAACTAGAACATGGGTAGTATAGTGTAGGGAGTACCATAACTGAGAGGGAAGAGAACTGTTGGCAGCCACTTGATTTAACAGAGAGCTTTGGCTGTTTGAAATTTGATGTAATGTTATGTGTCTTACTTAATCAGTCCGTTTCTCTCACAGGTACTACTCTAATCAAATCAAGGTCAATGGCCAATCCGCCGGTCCACTAATTTTGCAAAAGTAGGTGTGGGCTCCTCTTGTTAACCAATTAGTTCCGATAGGCGCGTATACGCGACCGCAAACTAAAAACCGGTAGTTCCGATAGGCGCATAAACGTGGCCAGAGAAAAGCAGCTTCAGTTTGGTTTTATTACAACTGTTTGGACTGAGGTAGCCTAGCCTGGAGTCTTTGTGGTCAAACTACAACCAAGTAAGATTGATAATAGATAATAATTTGTAGTAGCTGCCGTAGTTTTCAAGTAACTCCTTCTAGAAGGGTCGACCGCGACCGCGTCCAAAAAAGAATTCCGTTTTACGGCCCCGCGGCAGTATGTACTTAATTCCGGAAAGTAATCGGTTAATGAAATTCTTTACCTAACTCTGTCATAATTAGCTCGTTTGTACTGCACACTTTGTGGGCGTAGTTACAGTTGTATTCGGGTGAGACTTTTCTGTCCACTGCTAGGTTTGCTAATAAAAGGTGATTTAAACTGAACCTTAGATTGTTGTTGAAGTTTACACTTGGGCTTCAAGAAAACTTGAATAATATTATATAGGCTTAATCAGTGTGACTGCTATGACAACAGCATTAAATAAATTTTTTGTGTAAATGGCTAAGGTCATCACTTCTTAAATGTAACCAAGCTAGCTGTTACAGCTTTATTATATGTGACTGTCTACAGGAAAACCGGGCACAACGCGGCACCCTTCAAAAAATTTTTTTTTGCACTTACAGAGTTGTCGGCGTCCAGATATTGAGCTCTCCAAGTTTTATTGTCGTAGTTTAAGTCGTTCCCACTATAATAGACCTAACCGTTCCCTGTCGGCTTGAAACAATACATTTTTAAGAAATTGATCGATCTTTTCTCGATATTTACGCACGCCGTGTTGAGCCCGGTTTTCCTGTAGACGGTCACATATTGTCTCACAGTGAAACTGTCACAGTAACTTCTCCTTTTGTCTTGCAAATCAAAGCAACTTCACTCAGAATGTTTAGCTAAAGGGTTTCATATTAACTTCTAGTTAATGAATTTGTGACCAAGATGCTTATGCACCGTTTTAGTTACTAAATACATAGCAGGTTTATTAAACCTTAGCGTGCATGCGTGAGAGGGTTATAGTAGTCATCTTGGCTGTCTGTCTGTTTGTCATGCTCTAATTTTGAATACTGACAATTAACAGATGATTTAGGTATGAACTTACTCAGGACGAAGATTTAAGACCTGTTATTATTGCTACTTTTCTGAATTTCAGCTTTCAACTCCACGTAGATACCAGCTTTTATGGGGAACGTCCCCTTGCATCACATCATAATCATGTGAGCAAATAATTTCTGCAGCCAGCAGTGTAGTTTGCTTTATGCTCAAGGAAGTTAACGGAGTTGGAAGAAGTGAAGTTTCGCTTGAAAATGTATATCGGTGAGTGTTTCTGGCTAGTTTAGCTTTTTCTCTTATGAAGACAGCGTTTCCATGTACCATTTTTTATTGGTCAAGCTATTTTGATGCCTCATTAAAAATAATTAACAGATTGATTGTTCTTTTGGAAGAAGATTATAATGTAATAGCTAGTTAGTGTTTAATAGCGCTGAGGGTTTGCATCTTTGGTGCTTCATTGCTATACAGCTCATGAACCAACAGAGAATAACTGATCTATAATTCAATCTTCTTACTTAACTCAATTATGTTTTAACTTTGCCAAATACAATTCTATGAAGCAGTCAGAAAAGTGTATGTAATATAAATAATCCATATAATTGTACTATAGTATTACATATCTGCTAAACATAGATACAAGAAAGTAAAGAAATTGTACTGCCTAAAGAAATTTTAAAGAACAAACCAATATTGTATAGATTGTTGTGAACTAAAATGTAAATGCGCAAAATACTGATGGCTAAGTATGGGAGAAAAAAAAAGAGTCGAAGAAGCCCGAATTACACCAGTAACATAGGAAAAGCCTCCATGCTGGAGGGTGAGTGTGTTTGGGTCTCCCAAACACCAAACTAATTATCATTATTGATTATCTTTGAATTCATTAACATTGACATTGACATTACATTTTTCTATTTGACCCGCACTAGTGTGCATTTTTAGAATTATTTTGTTTTCAGCAATAATAAAAAGGTTCATTGAATGAATGAGTTTCTGCTTGACTGAATCTTTGTGAATCCCGTGTGTTGCTAGTGCTAGAGTAGCTGTAGCTAGTGTCAATTATCATTATTGATTATCTTTGAATTCATTAACATTGACATTGACATTACATTTTTCTATTTGACCCACACTAGTGTGCATTTTTAGAATCATTTTGTCACATGTTTTCAGCAATAATAAAAAGGTTCATTGAATGAATGAGTTTCTGCTTGACTGAATCTTTGTGAATCCTGTGTGTTGCTAGTGCTAGAGTAGCTGTAGCTAGTGTGTCACCCTCCTGCATTATTTTTTTGTTGAAGAGCAGTTGAGGATCTACTGACACATAGGAAAATTAATGAAGTCACACACACCTAAATCAAGGCTAGCCTGTGTGTGTGTCCTCTGGCTAGCAGAGTGGTCCTTCAGAAGGAAACAATAATATTTGCTGCTTGTGGACTTACACCCCACAAACATTTGGTCCTTTGAGCCGGATCTGGCAACAGTGAAGGTAAGGAGTGAGCCAGTGTTTTAGCGGAGCTGTTGAAGGAGAAGAAAGAAAACGAAGAAAGTCACAAACAACTGTGGAACTGTACAAGTTACTGCAGAAAGTGGCTGCAAGACGAAATCATGTGCTAAGCAGTGGAGGTGTACAAGTTTATCACAGCAAGCAGTGGAAAAGGAAGAATTAAAAACCTGCTACTGAAAGAAACCAAAGAAATTGGAAATAATTATTTGAAATAGCAATTCTACTGAGCTAATCAACAACACAATTGCATTTGAAATTATTTCTGTACAAGAAGTAACAAGAAAAAGAAAGATAATGACTGACAGCAATACACTCAAAGAAAAAAGATCAACCTGCAGAACCAAAATTACCAAAGCAGTTAAATATGCAATAAAATTGGTTGTTGAGGATTTGACAACAATCAAAACAAAGGAATTGGAAGCAAAAATAGAAATTGTCAAAAGAGCGTTGGAAGAGCAGAGTGAAATACACCAAGCTTATGTGGGTGTGTTAGAATTGGAAGGAAAATGGGCTGCTGAAATTGAAGGAGAAAATAAATGGAATGAAGCATTAGAAGAAGCTCATGAAGGAGAGCTTGGGAAACCTGTGTCAAAGAAATAGCAAGATACAGAAGAGTGCATCACTGTGGCTGAAAACAAACATCAGTGGATCAGCAAACATTTAGTGTTGATGGTAATTCTGAAGAGAAGAGTTGGAGACTCTGATTGGAGACTTGACTCCATATAAAACCAATGCCTACATTGGATGACAGCTGCACAGAGCTCAGCAGCTGCATGAAGAGCTGTCTACTAAATTATTTGCCACAGCAGAAAAAACAGTGGCAACAACAACAGAAACTGTGCCAAAAGTTAGTGCTGTATCTGCTGCACCACCACCATACTTAATCAAGCCACCATCATTCAGTGGCAAGCCAAGAGAATTCCATGCATTCAAAGAAAGATTCACAGTCATCATGGATGTACACAAAGAGTACTACTCAGACTCTGACAAGCTGTGCATTTTAGCTGAAGCAATGGAGAATGCTGAAGCAAAGAAGATAGTGCTGGACTGTCATGCCAGTGGCTATGCAGCAGCAATGGTGGAGCTGCAATCCAACTATGGAAAGAAAAGTGTCATTTTTCCACAATTGGTGGATGAGCTTGTGAAAAGAGACAAATATGATTATAGCAGGGAGAGCATGAAAATGATTATTGACAGGACACAGAGAGTGTTGGGAGAAATGGAGAAATTGAAGGCCAGATATTGAAATGTTAGCAGTGGCATTGGTGGTCAAGGATTTTGATGCGGAAGTGTTGAATGAATGGACAAAGCATCTTGGTTGTGATGACACGTTGCCTAACCTCAAGACCCTCACATCCTTTGTGACTCCATTGTCACTGAATCTGCCAAATAAAAGCAAAAGTGCTAGCACAGCAAGTCACAACAGCAGCAGCACCAAAATTCCATGGAAAGCAGCACCACCAACAGCATCTACACCACCACAATGTTGAAGCAGCACCACAACAAGCAGCAACAACTAGTGCTGATTCAGTGAAAAAAGCTGACACACAAACAAAGAAGTTGTGCCATGTGTGTAAAGATGGGCAGCATCCCCTGTACAGATGCAAGAAATTCAAAGAGGCAACAGTGAATCAAAGGTGGCAATGAGTAAGGCAATACAAGTGTTGCCACAACTGCCTACACAACAGCCATGCAGTTGCCAACTGCACATCAACTTATGTTTGTAAGCATTGCAAACAAAAGAATAACTAGTGGTGTGCTTGAGCACAAATGGCGAGTGAGCCTTGAACTACACTATTGTTAAACAATTGATTTTAACTACTAACACTCAAGCTACTAAAATAAAGTTGAGTTTTTAAATTACGTATATACGGTAAAAGGGTTTCAATGCCATAGTAACCGCGCATTCCCGGCAACTGTTCGAATTGAAAAAAAAACAACAAAATCAAGTCACTTTATTTAAACTTTTTCTTTGTGCTATTCTTAGTAGTAGTTGTAACACACAATACTTTCGCACAACTAACATACCTACGCAAGACTTACCTTCATCGTTAGTCTAGTGGACAATGAATTTTCAAGTCAATACTGTTGCGTAGGGCTTATAACTGTGACAGATAGTGTATTAACTTACCACCGCCACTAACTCAAATAGAAATGGAGTTTTTGAGTTTTAGCTGCACCTGCAAAGGAATTCAATCTGCAAATAATTCACTTTCTAGGTAGATACGGGCAATGAGCGCTAAACCAGAGGATCCTGTTGGGACGGGGTCAAACACAGAGCGAACACAAAAATACGTGAGGGTCAAAGTACAAAATGACATACGTACGTCCAAACATATATAAACAAACAAATCTTCCCGATTTTCAATTGTGTTACACCTGAGATTGTCTCGCTCGCTCTGCTCACTCGCCAACTACTTACTACACAAAGAAGAGGAAAGAAGCAGAATGGCACATCACTCACAGTGGTGACAAAAGAAACAGCAGAAAGTGATGCCACCGAACAATTCAACAGCTCTGTCAAGCATGGTGATGATGGCAGGTACTCCTGCAAATTGCCACAAGTGACAGATCCACCAAGCTTTGGTGAGTAACCAAAAATGGTCAAGGTCAGATTCTTTCAAAATGGGAGGAAAAAGGCAAAAATTGGAGCACTGGAACCATTCAATGATGAGCTCAGCAGTTACATGACCATGAAGTATGCAGAAATTGTGCCACAAAATGAAGTGCAAAATGGAAAATTTTTATTTGCCTGTACAAGGTGTGCTGAAACCTGACTCAACATCAACAAAAACAAGACCAGTGTTTGATGGATTTGGGATGTCGTCCTCCAAGTTTGGAAGCTGTAGCACAAGCTGTCTTCGCCCTACGCACTACAACACTTCAGTATTTTTGCTAAACTTATTATTGCTGATTTTGAAAAAGCACCGTGTAAAGGCGTTGCTAAGGTCAGGGGGCGTGCCTTGTATTCGTATACTATTACCGTGTGTCTCCGGGACACTACGGACTAAACCGGTTACAGGCGGATTGAAATAAGTCGAAAAGGCTTAATGAAAAGGCTCCTCGAGAAACTATGATGGTGAGAATTGCGTGAGTACGTGGATTATACAGAATAGTAAGTGAATTAGTTAGCTACGGTGTTTTTTCCCGCCGTCAGTGAAAAGCCCGCCAATAATTTCTTACACGAATCCAACCGGCTTGTGTTACTAGCCTCATAGCATGAGTTCTAGAGCTCGCCAGAGCTTACAACTGCGTCATAAGCTAGAGCTAGCTGGTGTCTATCCATTTCTGCCGTAAATTTTTTTTTGAAAAAAGTCGACCCATAACCTGGAGAAACTGAAAAAAATTGTTTGCCGTGTTTAGGCAGATTTTCCCAAAACCGGTCACCACATATATGGTTGCAGGATATTGTCCGATTTAATTAGATCAGTACCACACGTTTGAGCATTTTCCATCATAACATATGTAATTGGCTTTTCATAATAATATATTTGTTTAAATACAGTCTTTTAGCTCTTGTCTCATGAAATGCAAGGAGGGACACTGTTTTAATAAATTTTAAATATGTATTCCTTGTCACCTACAAAAGTTTTTCTTTATAGCATATATATCGATACAACATCTGTTCGGGTCTGCCTACGGAGCCCGAACAGGGATAGACAAGTCGGCAGCACCTCCGGCTGGATCGGGACTCAGAACACTCATTTAGCTACCCTTTACCTATCATTAACATTATTCACCGGGGTTTTTGTATCGTCCCTTACGTAAATATCCCCTGTTCAATTATTGTTGTTCTGTGTTCAAGTAATCCAAACCCAAACTGTTGTGAAGGGTGGGAGTGCGAGCTTTTGGGGCTAGCCTAGTAGTAAACCTTAGGGTTACGCGAACAGTTAGTATACTCATTCGCCATTGGACCTTGACCTCCTGGTCCTTCGTCTGTGGTTCTTACTTTGGGCCACACCTCCGACACACCCTACACCTTGCTCAGGGCCTTACAACCCCTGTTCAACATCTTTGATTTAATACACTAAGCTGGAGCTCTTCCAAAAATATAACATTAATAACAACACATCACAAACCAGATACTCAAATTCTAAATCATCAATCACTGCTAAAGACTACATTGTTAAGGGGATCAATCACGAGGGCTATAATAGCTTTAATTGGTAAAGCTATATTGATTTGCTTGTTGTATAATTAGATGACTAGTCTTGCATTGTTTGGCTACCAATTATGATTGCTCCTAGCAAAATTAGCTTAATTGATATGAAGATAGTTTAGCATCAATTCAAATGACTGGCAAAATGCATTATACAGAAATTCCATCTGCACTGGATACTAACTAGTGATGTGCTTGAGCACAAATGCCCCAGCAAGCCTAAAACTACACTATTGTTAAAATAATGATTTTAACTTACTACAACTTAGTTTATATTTCTATGTCACTTATTTTTTAAATTAGTTTCTGCACATGAACAATGAGTCAGCAAGCTGGACGGGCCCAGTTCATTCTGTATTTATTTCATATGCACACACAGTCAGTCAGTCATTACCTCGAGCAATCTGTTTTGCGAGTGACCCAACACCATCTTCTGTCTGATGGTTGAAGTGCCAAAGATTATAATTAAGTCTATTAACAATGTCCTGCAGTAGAGTAGATGGAGTTATTTGCTCTTGTTTTTTTTTGTTTTGTTTTTTGCAAAATATGAAAAAGTGAAATCTTAGATAATATGAGTATAGTATGTGATGAAGATTAGTCAGCTGCAGTGGCAGAGGCAAGTAATGCAATCAATCTGGGATGGCAAGTTCAAAGCAATATAGTGACATGTGTGCATGATGCAAGAACAGAGATGACAAGATAAGGAGAGAAAAAAAAAATGATGAGTGGGATCTGAAGAAACAGGAGGTTGAATGAACGAACCAAGAAGTTTGAATGCCAAATGACTCAGTTTTTCAGAATAAGGAAAGTCAAAGGAGAACTGAACAGGACTTAAGGACGGCACACATTTTGAAATAAACGCAACTCAACAAGAGGCATTCAAACTCAATACTCGGAGTAAAATCTATCAGTCTGGATTGCCAAGATCAACTTTTATACCCCACAATGTAAACCTTTCAGGGCTTGAACAAAATGGATAATGAAGTTTCAGAAGCTTAGTTGATACTAAGTTTTCAGAGCTGTTGATGATGTTGGATATAAAATAAAGCAATACATTTGCTCCACAACAATAGTAGAGCTACCCTGAAGCTAAGACAATCTTGACGGCAAGGTTGGCCTAATTTTAAAATCAACTTATTTACAGCAGTACTCTGTTATAAAGATGAAAATAGACACAGAGTATCCAGAAAGCAATCCATGAATCCACTGTGGATGTTGATTCACAGCTTGCTGATGTACCTATTGAATGCATCAATTTCGATAGACAAAGGTACGAATTCTAGTCAAACAATTAAAGAGGCAATGTGTAGAAGCTATCTGAAAACAAGTACAAAAAGGCTCATGAAGCAATACTGCACGACTACCGCTGAAGTTTAGAAGATAATTTTTTGTATACTATTTTCTTACCCTTGCGTGTATGCCATAACGATGAGTTTTCATTGAAATTTATTTTAGTTCTCTATTTACTCACCTTACCATGAAAACTATTGTTGATTATTTCTGTAAAATTCTGTATATTAAAAATATCTCATCGTAATAGGGTTGAACCTTAGTGGCCCTAAGCCTTGGCAAAGTTTGAAACATAGCCATTCGTCCATTCCTGAGCAGTTAGAGAGAGTAGATTCTGGATCCATTACATTTATACATGAAGATTGCACGGGAACTATTTTGTTTTAAAGCGGGGCATGACTCTGTAGTAAATAATGTGCGACCTATTCAGCTGGAGTGCGCTACAAAAGGCATGCATGATGGCACCCTTTACAACTTCATCCAGAACGCAAAGCCAAAGATTGCAGAGTTAACACTGTTGGTTAGGACATGACAGGGATATAAGATTGTGATAGAATGAAGATGTGTTGAATGATACGATTATTGGAGAAAGATCTAAGAGTTTGGGTGATATAAGTGGAGTAACGAGGAAATATTGGAATGTGCCATGCTGAACAGAGATGCGATTAAATTTAAAATTGAAAGATATGTGAAGTAAGTTGGAAGAAGGACAAATGAAAATGTGGAAGAATTCAATGAGTACGTAAGAACAACTATTTAGAAGAATGGAAGAAGTTTGCCGATAAGATGGGCTGAAGAAAGTTTTGGAGCATTTAAAAGTAGTGTGAAGTAGTGAGTGACCATGACTGACTGAGTTAAGTAGAGTCAGGTAAATATTTTAGAGGGAAATCAATAACAAAATGCAGCCAAAGGAATGTACATAGTATAGTTACATAATTGGCGAGCAAGCGAAAGCGAGCGAGACACTATCAGGAGTCACTCAATTGAAAACTGGGGATGTTTGTTTATATATGTGACAGTCTATGGGAAAAGGGGGCACTTCACTCAAACAAAAAAAATTGAGTTATTTATGCTATAAAAAGCTACATTTTATCTCAACTTAGTGCTAAAATACTGGAGGGTAAAACCTTCCCCGTGCAGAGAAACTGGCAGTTGAACTGGGCTGTATTCAGCAAAGCAATTAAACTAGAAATCGAGAAAACATAAATTGAATTTCCACTTCCGGCATAATTAATGTTTCCGTATACTTAACGGCGTACTCCGCATACGCAATTAAATCGTACAGCCGCTTTTTAACGGCGACTAACGAAGTTTGCGTAGAGTTCTTTTTAGCTTTCACAGCCTGTCTTGTCGGAATCCTTGGCTATTCTACTCCATGTAGTGGTAAACTTTCAGCCAGAGGTAAGCTGTAGATTACATGCACTATTCTCAAAGCTATGCCGTTTTTTTAGCTGCTTGTTTGAAACTCCGCCCATTCCCCGTTTATTGTACTTCGAGAACGAGAGAGAATAAAAAGAAGCTTGTCTTTCCACGCCACGCTTGGGGTCTTTTAAGTTGCTTTGGCATTTGAAATTTGGCATAGACTTAGAGTAAGGGTCACTAAGACTAATTCTGCAAAAAACAAAAATAGGAGAAAGAAAGAATTTTTCCTATGACTTACTTTTGGAGCCTATATCTCAATTTCAATTTTTTAAGTGAAGTGCCCCCTTTTCCCATAGACTGTCACATATATGTGGGGACATACGTATGTCATTTGTACTTTGACCGTCACATATTTTTGTGTTAGTTCGGTGGTCGACCCCATCCCAAACTTCACTAAACAGAATCCTCAGGTTTAGCGATCATTACCCGTATCACCCTAAAAATTGAATTGTTTATCGTTTTGAATTCTTTTGTGGGTGCTGTTTAAACTTGAAAACATACTGGAATTCTATTTCGTCGGTGAGTCAATACGCTCTTTGTCATAGTTATAGCTGTACGCAACCGTATTTACTTGAAAACTCATTGTCCACTAGAACCACGAAGGTAAGTCTTATGTAGGTATGTCCAGTTGTGTGCAAGTATTGTGCGTTATAGCTACTACTTAGCTCAAGCATATCACAAAGATAACGTTAAAAAAATGTGTATTTTTTTTTTCCAATTCAAACAGTTGCGGGGAGGGGTTACTATGGCATTGAAATGCCTTTACGTATAAACGTAATTTAAAACTCAACCATACTTTTAGTAGCTTTGAGTGTTAGAAGTTAAAATCAATCATATAACAATTGTGTAGTTTTAGGCTCGCTCGCCATTTGTGCTAAAGCACATCACTAGTAACAACATTAATGTGTATAACTTGAAGACCATTAGTAACAATGAGCATACACAATCAGTACTTGAATTATTTTTGCAAGTTCAATTTTACAATATTTTTCATAGTAATACAGGTTTACCAATATAAGAGAATTATTTTTTACTTACGAGGACACTCTTCATCAGGATCAGGAAAGTGTGGTATATTGCTTTTCTGTACAGTGATTGATGCTTCAGATCTTTTGTAGAGAATACATGGTGCTTCCCGAGAGTCTTTGGTAGAAATCAAATCATGAAAGACATAAGTGCGGGTAACACCATAAAATGGAGGTTATTATGGGATTTACAGAACCAAGGGCTGAAGTCCCAAGGGTAGTATAATAACTGTACTGACTGAATGGAAGAGTGCAACCGACTTGTACCATGGTTCTAGGATATAGGAAATGCATAAACACTAATTTTTTGATTGGAAGGTTCACTTTTCACCTTTTAGTGGGTGGGTACAAAATATATTAACCTCAATTTGAATAATGATAGGGTGGTTTGAACATTTCATGATACAAATAGTGCATTACATCATGTAATGAGTGCATACACAAATAATTATGTTTAAAACTATTAAAGTAATATTATAATTTAAACCATAACAATTATAATTTGCTAGGGAGAGTAACAATTAAGTCAGGGAACATAACAACATTTGATATCACTTACAAATTATTACTAATTTATTTCGAGTAAACCTGGAGATGCTACTTGTTAGGTTGTTGAATATGTGTCTCATATGAAAACTACACTAACAACTCATGATTCATAATACTCTGTCTCTGTCATGTCTAACCTCTTCTATTATGAAATAAACATTTATATATGTGAGCGGGTCTGGGGAAAGGGACCTTACGGCGCAAAAATTGAAATTGAGATATAGGCTCCAGAAGTAAAGTCATCGGAAAAATTCTTTCTTTCTCCTATTTTTGTTTTTTGCAGAATTAGTCTTAGTGACCCTTACTCTACGTCTATGCCAAATTTCGCATGTCAAAACGACTTAAAAGACACCAAGCGTGCCGTGAAAAGACAAGCTACTTTTTATTCTCTCTCATTCTTGAAGTACAATAAACGGGGAATGGGCGGAGTTTCTAGTGCTAGCTAAAAAAAAACGGCATAGCTTTGAGACTACTGCATGCACTCTACAGCTTACCTTTGGCTTAAAGTTTGCTACAGCGAATAGAGCAGCCAAGGATTCCAACAAGACAGGTCGTGAGACGCTCTGAAAGCTAAAAAGAACTCTACGCAAACTTCGTTAGTCGCCGAAAAAGCGGCTGTACGATTTAATTGCGTATGCGGAGTACGCCGTTAAGTATACGGAAACGTTAATTATACCGGAAGTGAAAATTCAATTTATGTTTTCTCGATTTCTAGCTCAATTGCTTTGCTGAATAGGGCCCAGTTCAACTGCCAGTTTCTCTGCGTGTCGAAGGTTTTACCCTCCAGTATTTTAGCACTAAGTTGAGATAAATTGTATCTTTTTATTAGCATAAAAAACTCAATTTTTTTGATTTGCGCCATAAGGTCCCTTTTCCTAGACCCACTCACATATGTACTATTTTTCATTGCTCGTGCTATATGAATAACTGATTAGAATATCCAATAAATTATTCTTTTGGTCTGAGATGGCATACATGTCAGAGTTTGCCTAGGATATCCTTTTTCCTTCCCAAACTATCCTTTATCCCATATAGACATAAAGGACTATCCCACAAATTTCTGCCAGAGGACACACATAGACTCTGGTTCATCCTATGCGTCTGACCTATCCCACTGTCCCATGTAAGACAGGTGGGATGTGTCAGTGGGACACATGGGATTCCATAGGACTATCCCACCTGTCCTACATGGGACAGTGGGATAGGATGGACACATAGGCTAGAGTGTGTCAGTGGGACACATGGGATTCCATAGGACTATCCCACCTATCCTACATGGGACAGTGGGATAGGACGGACGGTAATGGTATTTTAAAGGCAACCTCGGACATCACTGCTGGAAGTTCCACAGTACAAGGTGGTCACTGACCGCAGAAGGAACCGAGCGCCGTCTGCACCTTCAACTACACGTTCACCTCAAGCCACAGGTGTTCAGCCGCGTCGTTCAACCCTTCGGCAAGTTCCTCCAGATCGATACGGATCATGGAAAAAACACTGACAAATTTCCAGGAACAAGTCCGCTTAAGTGGGTAGGAGTGTAGTATTGTGAGATTATCACAATTAACTCTCATTTACTCTATTTCAATTAGTATGATCATACTTCCGTAGATACTTCCTGTAATTTTGTGGTTGTATCACAAGTCAGGTCATTAATGATTTGTGGTAGTCAGTTGTCATATCTGTGCACAAAAGAATCTTTTAACAATCAACCAGTGAACAGTGAGTAGTGGGATAAAGATAGTCTCTCCTAGAGAACCCCTAATTCTTTGTGATTGCTAAAGATAGCACAATTCTAACAGCTAATATTGTAAACTAAAACTTAACCTGACGTTCTGACTTCTCGCCGTAGTCCTCTATTATTATAATTATTTCAGCCGAGAATGACTGAATAATTTTCTTCTTATTAAGACTAATTATAGACATTATGCATTCTGACTTTCAGTGATTATTGCTACATCTTTTGAAATGTTCAAATTCCTGACACCAGTGAAATATTGACTACTAACTATCTGAATAACTGAACTTTAGAATTAGCCGTGCACATAAAGATATAAACCTGTTATTTGTGAACTGAAAACCCTGGTCCTTAATTATTCTCAGTTCAGAAGTTTTACTCTAGTAACATTACCCAGCTGCAATTTAGAAGGAGTTCAGAGAGTATAGCAGTTACAAAATGTGTAAATTACTTACGAAATTGCTTCAATAGTGACTCCTCGCTGAAATCTCCTAGAATAATAAAATATAGATATAGAGTAAACTGCTATAAAGAGTAATTGATTTATTTGTACCTGATCGTCTTCGTTTCCTAGAGTCTGAAAGGCAAATAGAGAAAAAGGTGGTTTACATAGTGTCATACAAGGGTATACTGTTTCACCCACTAGACTGAATGTGTTATGAATATCATTATATGATGTAGTGGTTTTAAACACCCTTTTATGTGTCTGACTTTCTCAGCAGTTTGATGAAATGGAATATTATACACTACCTGCCACAGTTTATGTCATGTACATAATGATAAATAATGTGCAGTTCTGTTTAGTGGCTCTTGTATCTTTAAAGAATGATATTTTGAACATTAAAGTTTTAGAAGTGCTTTGAAGTAAATGTTTTCCAGTTTCTTGACGTTTTTTCCCCACGAGACCTCTTTGTAGGTTCTTTGTACAGGGAGATCAATGTCTCAATAAACCTCATCTCTTCTCTACCTGCCTTCAATATGGACTCACTGAGTTTCTCCTTCTACCAATCTCCTATGTCCCTCTCAGTTTGAGACGGTTGACTTAGTCATCTTGGCATAGCTTCTCAAGATGGCTCACTTACCTTCATCATTTGTCCTCATACTGATGCCAAATTATATTCTCATCTTGCATACTTTCCAGAACCTTCTACTATAGAGGATGTTTCTAGTGTGCTCGTGTGCATGCACTTTAAACACTGCTCAGAAAAAAAATAGAGGCAAACCCCAGTCTCACTTCACCAATTAAAATAACCGAACAGTCACAGCTATAGATGGATGCTGATTTAACTCAGATGTGTACTGCAGCAGATTGTCAATGTTAATAATTCTTCAGCAACTCTATTTTAGCCACATTATCTTTGTCATGTGATTCCCCTCTTTACCTCCTTGCTAGCAGACTGCTGTAAGGAACTGTGCACTTGTTGTTTAGCATGCTGGCTTTCTTTCCTGAACACATTCCTGTCTGCCTGCCTGCCTTCCTGCCTGCCTGCCTGCAGGGGTGCTTCTGTAGTGCCAGCTTATACTTGCTCCCCATCTCAGGGCACCACCAGTAGCTCAGATCTGACAGTGGGAGTTATCTCTTTTCTAGGGAAAACCTACAGATTCAGTGGTGGTTGCATGGGAATTTCCTACATATTCAGCTAATAGCTGGTAGTTGTATAAAGTGTCCAACTTCTGAGTTATTTTTTCTCCCATTTCTAGCAAGATTAGATCATAAATTCTAAAGTTACTTGGTTATTAGAGTCTGGGGAAGGTCCACACAAAAGCACACTGGGTGGGGGTGAGGGGTAGGGGTGTTGTTTTTAATATCTGCACAAGAACTACAGCACCTTTAATTTGATTTTACCGTTGGGATAATGAATGACTAAAAGTGTAAGGATCCTATAATTTCGAGTAATAATACATCTCATTGAAGCTTTCCTATCATAAGGAGCTGAATTGTGTCATTCAGTACTAATCTTGACCACTGGAAAACAATCCAGGTATCAAAGATATAACCCAACAATTAAGTTCACAACAGGTGTTTTACTTTCTCATATATGTGACCGGTTTGGGGAAAATCGGCCAAAACACGGCATTTAAAGTTTTCTATTTATTTCTACCAGTAGGTTGCTTAGGGCCTTGGGATGCCGTCCTCCTAATTTGGAAGCTGTAGCACAAGCCATCTTTGCCCTATGTACTACAACACTTCAGTATTTTTGCTAAACTTATTATTGCTGATTTTGAGGGGAAAAAATGCCGCATAAAGGAGTTGCTAAGGCCAGGGGGCGTGCCTTGCCTCTCTGAGAAACTATGATGGCAAAACTTGCGTGAGTATGCGGATTATGTAGAATTATGTAGAATTATAGTAAGTGAATTAGTTAGCTACAGTATTTTTCCTGCTGTCAGTAAAATGCACGTCAATAGATTTCTTAGCAACACGAGTCCAACCAGCTAGTGTTTTTAGCCTCATAGCATGAGTTCTAGAGCTCACCGGAGCTTACAACAGCGCCATAAGCTAGAGCTAACCAATGCTTATCCATTTCTGCCATAAAATGAAAAAAAATTTTTTTGGATAATAATCGACCCATAAGGCTCTACCCCGGGCTACTGAAAGCCGCATTTAGGCCTATTTTCCTAAAACAGGTCACATATGTATTAGTATAGTCTGGTGTCGCCGACCCTTTTCCTTCCCTATATTGGTGGGCGGGGAGGAAGGAAAGGGTCTGGTAGCTCTAGTATCAACGACTTGTGCCGGCACAAAAATAGTGGCGCTGCAATCAGATTGCAGAATCGTTAATTAAGCGCTCAACCACATATTCAATGCGGGCCAGTTTATTCCGCATTGTTAGCCATGGAAGATCAAGTGATGAAGAGCGTGTTTAGAAGTTACTGTTTTGTGTGTAAAGCCAGAGCAGATGAAAGGGAATTTTAAAAAGAGATGTTTTTGTAGCTCTCCCTACAAAGAGTGTTTGTTTCCAGAGTTTATCACTTATGACCAACTCCTACACGAGTGTGAACCAGCCATTATTGTTGTTGTTGTTCTGCATTATTGAAACACCACAGTCGCAACAAGATATTCCAACAAAATGTTTTCCTGCAACGAAATATTTGACTAGCGATTGATTTTAGCCTACGGGTTAATGATGACGCAATAAATCTGTGACGTCATTTGCACAAGTCGTTGATACTAGAGCTACCAGACCCTTTCCTTCCTCCCTACCAACCAATATAAGGAAGGAAAAGGGTCGGCGATGCCAGACTAATATTAGTAGTGGATAGACTCTACATTAATATCATCATACCCCAAGTTAGTCACTAGTCTAACAAGGATGGAAGGAGAAAAGGGAATGTGGGAAAGGGTGAAGAGTAAAGTTTTTGGGGGTCATCCAAGGGAAAGGACGATGATTCATTACCATATTGTTTTGTGATAAAATATGTCTATCCTGAGTGAAAAACCAAAACAAAAAACTTCCTTTGTTGCCAGGCAATAAATATTATTGAAGAGGTATGATCTTTGGGAGTGTGTGGGTGTGAAAACATGTTCGATATTGGCCATGGGTTGCTAGGGTATGTTAACTTTACTTCCGCATTTATCAGAGCTATGGTATTCTGTAGTCTCACTGGCCAGACCCTTTACTCAATTTCTATGCTGGGAAAAGTCTGATACTTCCTCCAACAATTCATGCACCCTAGGACTTACTCACTGTTACACTAGCTGAACCTAAGTTGGAATATTAGCTATCAAACTTCTTTGGGGAAGGAGTTAGTAGAATACAGTGGAGGAGGAGATGGTAAAAGGATCTCTGTCAACAAGTTAACATTAGCTAACTCACCTAACTTTCTCTCAATACTTTCTGCCAAGTCATTGAGGCCAAGGTCCTTCAGAATTTTGAGTAGCTTACAAAACGATTCTTTAGGGTTCGCTTTCACTTTCAATCCGATATCTTTGACAATATACCTGGCTCTTCCCACATCATCCTGATTTATCCTCGTATAGGTCACAGTATTGTATGTAGATTCCGTTACGAGTTCCTCAGCAAAAAACTTATCCGCATAAGTTCTAACATCTACAGCGATTGAGTTGACTAAACCTTCAGTACTAGTCGACACAGCTCCGTAGTAATCTGGAATGTCTGACATTTGTGCTTTTCTCGGAGTAGAAGTTTAGAAACGTACGTACCGCAAAATCCCTCAAAAATGTCTCTCTCCTCCTACATACAGTCTGTTGTTTATTCTGAGCGGAAGTGTGGGAGGAGCTAGGGATTAGTCTCCGTCGCCGACCCTTTACCTTTCCCATATTGGTGTGGGCGGGTGATAAAGGGAAAAGGAAAAAGGTCGGCGATGCCAGGCTAAGGTAGTCAGGCTAAGGTAGTCAGGCGTAGTCAGCCAGACCCTTTACCGAACCGTTACGCTGGGACGGGTCTGACCAAATTTGTTCTGCCTCACATTATTGTGGCGGTCAATTACCGTTAGCTAAATTAGCCCTCCTCAAATTCCTGTGCGTGTCAGCCACCTTTTCCAACGCTAGGTTTAGCAATCATGACTAATATGCGGTAGAAATTCAGGTATAAAGGAGGTGGGGCACTCACCACTCCCACACCAGAACAAATTTGGTACGGCCATGTTCACAGACCTCCGCTTGCTTTGCGCGCTCGTGGTCTGGCTACGCCAGACTAAGACTAAGGAAGGATCCGACCGTAGCAGCGGCAGCAGTGTAAAGGTTACTAAATTAGGAAAATGCCCCTGCTATAGTGCATGATTGATGTCTGTATTAGAATTGCCTGGAGAGGTGAAGTAGAAGGCTCCACAAACCCCTTTATTTTATGGTATAAAGTGACTGGGATGTCCTGCCAAAAGACGTCTTCAGTAAACTCTCTAGACTTATGAATAACAATGTTAGCTATTCATCTGACAATATTTGCTTCAGCCACTTTCATCCATTTCACCATAGTATCAAGTCACAATGTTGAGAGCAAAGGGACACGGTACTACCAGTTGGCAGGAATACAACCATATTACATCTGTCACCATTATTGTATTCATGCAATCATTTACAATGCCATCTAATTGTGTAATTGGTTTTTATTAACATTATGAGACAAAATTGCCATAATGTAGCTATTAGAAGTAAACTAATACTTGCTCTGTTTTGTTTATGTTTTTTGTTTTTATATTATTTTGCTTAAAATGTATAGCTTACTGTTGTTAAAGGCAACCTCTTTCACAATAGCTATAGCTAGTCAGGAGAAGAAAGAGAGCTGCAGTTTTTTTGCATGTAAACTTGATATGCTCTTTGTCCTCAGTTAATTAAATATATTCCTAAGATTTGATATAATTATATTTATTGTTGGACAATTATTCCATTGCGTATTTATGCATCATCAAACGTCATCATATTAATTGAGTTGTGGGTGTAGTTTTTGTTCTGTGCAATAAAAAATTCTGTCAAGCGTGCATGCAAGGCGGGCGACAAAGACCAGTGCAGGAGCCTTTAGCAAATGGTCCTTCGAGCCGGATTGAGTAGAAACTAGCTGATAGAAAGCATACTGAACCTAGTCTAGCTGTTTTGACCTCGCCCTGAAGAGACCCACGAATCATGACCAGCACAGGCACCACGGACTAACTCGCAAGGAAGAGGAGAGTTCGAGGAGGACATCGAGGTTCGGCCAAGAGAATGATGGGCCAGCTGGAGACGATGTTAGCGACTTCTTCGCCCGACCTTGCGCAGGCATCCCAATTAAGGCGCAGCCTCGCGGAAAAGGTCGACACGTTAAAATTGCTTGGTGCGGAGATTTTGAATTATATTGATGTGGATTCAGCTATTGCCGAAGAGATTGAACAGTCAGATGAATTCAAGGGTCATCAAAGAAGACGCTCTCTGACTGTGAGAGGGTCCGGGTGGCAATGGACACTTTGGATGGAGGAGAGGTGTGGCATCTTCTTGCTGTCCCAGTCATCTGTGAACCACTGGCAGCTCAGCCACTTGCCCTGTGTCTTGAGTCCTATGAGCATCTCTCGAATCTGGAATTAGCAGACTCCACAAGTGATAATTGTGCTATGGAAGTTGATCTTTTGGTGGGATCAGACTACTATTGGGAGCTTGCCACTGGGAGAATATGTCGTAGGAATAATGGTCCCATTGCTGTTGAGACTAAGTTGGGTTGGGTCCTGTCAGGCCCTGTCCCAGCAGTTGAATCCTCATGTAGCCTCCTCACGGCACACACGTTGAAGGTGGACTCCCGTGAAGAACGGAGCCTGGATGATGCTTTGCGAGCTTTCTGGGAATTGGAATCTTTAGCTCACAAAGCATCATCCAGGCTCCGTTCTTCACGGGAGTTCTCATTCAAGGATGGCCGCTATGAGGTGGGACTATCATGGAGGAAGCCACGTCCCATCCCGCCTGACAATCATGAGCTCATCCAGAAGCGTCTGCATAGTTTGCTGCGACGCCTTCGCCTGTCACCTGCCATTTTACTGGAGTATGATGCGGTCATTCGCAAGCAAGTGGAGCTGGGGATTGTTCAGCAAGTACCAGATTCTGATTTTGGTATAGTGGGCAGTGTTCACTACCTCCCGCACCATGCTGTGGTGAAGCAAGAGAAGGAAACCACCAAGGTTCGGGTGGTTTATGATGCCTCCGCAAGAGCTGGGGGTCCCTCCCTCAATGAATGCTTATTCACAGGGCCTAACTTCAACCAGAAGATCCTGGACATCCTCCTTCGTTCTTACCCTGTCGCACTCGTATCGGACATTGAGAAGGCCTTCCTGATGTTCTCCATATCAGAGGAGGATCGAGATGTATTGAGATTCCTGAGGATAGATGATGACACCAAAGCTGACCCAGCAGTCCAGGTCTTCCGCTTTACACAAGTGGTTTTTGGAGTGTCCTCCAGCCCTTTTCTTTTAAATGCCACTATTGATCACCATCTGAAGCTGTTCTCAAGCACAAAACCAGAGTTGCTGAGACTTCTTCTCCCATCAATCTACGTTGATGATGTTGTGGCTGGGGCCAGAGATGTTGATGCTGCCTTGCAAATGTACAGGGACTCCAAGGGAATTTTGCGGGAAGGTGGCTTCAATCTATGCAAATTTGTGACAAATGAACCACAACTTCAGAGAGCCATCAACGAACTAGAGGGAGTTCCGTGCAGTCCTGACACTGACTATATTGATGAGACAACTTATGCGAAATCCACTCTTGGGGGAGTCCAGGAGATGAGCCCTACGGACCAGAAGGTTTTTGGCGTGAAATGGGATGTCTCAACAGACTGCCTGGTTTTCAGTGTCCAGGAGATAGCTGCTCTCACAGACCTTGAGGAGCCAACAAAGAGGAAGATTGCGAGCACTGTGGGCAAATTCTGTGACCCATTGGGGTTCCTTTCACCCGTAGTTGTGAAATTCAAGATGTTCTTCAAGGAACTCTGTGAAGAGGGGTGTAGTGGCACTACCGAACTTTGAACTCGCATCATTATAATTATCATTCATTATGTCATTGTCAATATGTCACTCCTCACTCACTCATTAGTCACGTGATTCTTGACTCTCATAGTCAGTGTCCATGTGTCATACTTGTCCTCGAAATAATACGATTTTACCTTTGATAAACATTTTGATTATCGACGTTGTTAGCGCTCGTAGCTACATTGGTGACCCCGACGACTGACGATAGCCCCGCTTCACCACCAGCTCCCGCTGTCACAGCAGTAACGCTGAAGTTGCCGCCTTTTTGGCCAACCGACCCCGAAGTCTGGTTCGCCCAGGTACAGGCCCAGTTCACCACCAGAGGTATCTCAGCACAGAGAACGATGTTCGACTATATCTCCAGCAGCTTATCATCGGTGAGGAACTCGGCGATAGGAAGCCAACGCAACTCCTCCGGAGAATGCAACAGCTTTTGGGGGACAAGTTAGCATCTGGAGCAGACTCAACCTCATTCCTTCGTGAATTATTTCTCCAGCGACTCCCTGCTAATGTCAGGATGGTCCTAGCTTCTGCTGACTCAACAATTACACTTGACAAACTTGCAGAGATGGCAGATAAGATAATGGAGGTAGCTACTCCAGTTGTAGCTGCAGTAGGTCATGCTTATACTACTGAGAGTTCTGTGGAAGTCAAGCAACTAAGAAAGGAAGTGGCCCATCTAACCGATCTGGTTACAGCACTCACTGCCTCCAACACACCTTCAGCCCGTCGTAGTCGCTCAAACTCTCGCCAATTCCGTAGTAGTCCCGCACCCAAGGACTCCATTCAGTCTGCTGATTCTCTCTGTTGGTATCATGCCAAGTTTGGGGAAGCAGCTCAGAAGTGTAAAGAACCATGCAACAGGGGAAACTCCACGGCCGGACCCTAGTGGCGATGGGGGTTCCCGGCCTTATTCCCACTAGTCGCCTATTTTATGTTACGGACACACACAGTGGTACACGATTCCTGGTGGATACTGGATCTGAAGTTAGCGTCATTCCTCTCACCCTTTCCAAACGTAAATCTCCACCTGATAAACTCACCCTCATAGCAGTAAACAGCACTCCCATTACGACTTATGGCAAACAATCCTTAACTCTCAACTTGGGTCTTCATCGTTCTTTTGCGTGGATCTTTATCATCGCTGATGTGCAGAGGCCCATTCTCGGAGCAGACTTTCTCCGGCACTTTGGGTTGTCGGTCGACATGAAGCACCGTCGGTTAAGTGATGCGGTTACCAACCTGCGCATCCAGGGCATCCTTTCCTCGGATTCTTCCCCCAGCCCTTCCATTGTACCCAAGACCCAAAACGACACTTACCTTCAGCTCCTGGCAGAGTTTCCAGCATTAACTCAAGTTTGTACACTGAATACCCCTGTGAAGCATAAAATTACTCACCATATTGAAACCACCGGACCTCCAGTTTCTTCTCGACCAAGAAGAATGGCCCCAGACCGTCTACGTGCAGCCAAGCAGGAATTCCAGCACATGATGGAATTAGGAATCATACGTCCTTCCTCTAGCGCCTGGGCATCTCTGTTGCATATGGTGCCCAAGAAGAACACTGGTGAATGGCGCCCTTGCGGAGACTACCGTGCTCTTAATAGAATAACAGTTCCTGATCGTTACCCTATCACCCACATACATGATTTTTCAGCGTCACTTCATGGTGCTACCGTTTTTACTAAACTGGACTTGGTACGTGCCTATCATCAGATCCCGGTGGAACTAGATGACATACAGAAAACAGCCATCACTACTCCATTTGGCTTGTTTGAGTTTGTACGAATGCCATTTGATTTGCGGAACTCCGCCCAGACCTTCCAGAGATTTATCGACAACGTTCTTCGGGGACTGGACTTCAGATACGCATACGTGGATGATGTTCTCATCGCCAGCGCCACACCGGAGGAGCACCTTCATCACTTGCGCAGCGTACTCAAACGCCTCTCTTCACATGGTATGGTCATCAACCCCAACAAGTGCGTTTTTGGTGCCTCAGAAATTAGTTTTCTTGGCCACTGCATCAATCAACATGGCATCTCTCCTTTGCTTGATAAGGTCCGGGTCATTCGCGATTTCCCACTACCCAAGTCTGATCAACAGCTACGGTAGTTCATGGGTCTCATGAATTTTTATCACAGGTTCCTACCCCATGGTGCTGAACTTATGAACCCTCTCCACGAACTTCTTCCCAACCGCAAATCGACTTCTGCTACTCTCAACTGGTCTGAGGGGACACAATTGCTGCCTTCAATGCCACTAAAGACGCTCTGGCAAATGCAACCCTCCTCTCCTATCCGAGACCTGATGCTCCTACCTCTGTGATGACGGATGCTTCAGATTTGGCTGTAGGCGCTGTGCTGCAACAATACAGCAACGGTACCTGGCATCCTATCTCGTTCTTTTCGAAAAAGATGAAACCGGCTGAAACGCGGTATAGTACCTTCGACAGGGAACTACTGGCTATCTACCTCGCAATCCGTCATTTTCGCCATTTCCTTGAAGGTCGTCACTTTCACGTGTGGACGGATCATAAGCCATTGACACATGCTCTCCACACACGTCTTGATCGCCATTCTCCACGACAAGCTCGTCAGTTGGATTACATCTCTCAGTTCACCTCAGCCATTCATCACATTCGAGGATCACAGAACGTTTTGGCAGATGCTCTCTCACGCATCGAGATGAATGCAGTATTTTCAGGACAACCTCCTATAGTGGACAATGCAGCCATGGCTCAAGCACAAGTGACAGATACGCAGATTCGAGCATTGCAATCTTCTCCTTCATCTCCCTTAGTTGTTGAAGCAATTCCACTCCCTACCACCAACATACCTCTTCTCTGCGATACTTCTACTGGTACACAGCGACCCCTAGTGCCCCTCCAGTGGAGACGAACTGTATTCGACTCACTGCATGGTTTGGCCCACCCAGGTATTCGGGCAACACAACGTCTCATCACTGCTCGCTATGTGTGGCCTGGCATCAACGCAGATGTTCGAAGATGGACTCGCTCATGTGTCCAGTGTCAGCGTGCAAAAGTCCACAGGCATTCAAGTGCTCAACTGTCTTCATTTCCGTCTGCCACTGCCCGCTTTGATGTTGTACACATCGACCTAGTTGGACCACTTCCGCCGTCACGAGGCTTCACTTACCTATTAACTTGTGTCGACCGGTTCACCAGATGGCCAGAAGCCATTCTCACCACTTCCATCACTGCTGAATCCGTGGCTCGCGCTTTTATTAGTGGATGGATTTCACGTTATGGAGTACCTTCTACCATAACTTCTCCCAGCTAGCTGTTGGAGGCACTGTCCTGGAAGCAGCAACCCTGCATCACGAGGCTTGACCCCAATTGAGCTCTCTGCCAAAAAGTTGTGGCATCGTGGACCTGACTGGCTGTGGCACGGTGAACCACCAGGTGATGATGCCATGGAATCTTCTGAGATGCCAGTGGACTGCCTAGCTGAGGAGAGGTGCAAGGATCGGGTGACTTGTTCTCTGCTTGTTGGAGATGCTGCTGTCGGTCTGAAGAATGTCATGGAGTGTGAGAAACATGGCTCATTCAGTCGCCTCCTGGCAGTCACAGCCTATGTTGTGAAATTTGTGCGAGCACTCAAGCAAGCCATCAAGAGTCACCATTACATTCCTGGCGGTAGTCCAAATCTCGACCCACCTGTGTTGGCTGAGGCAGAAACAATGTGGATCAAGGAATCTCAGCTTCAACTCATGAAAGATAGTCACTTCTCAACCTGGACCAAACAATTTGATCTTTACCGTGATAAGGATGGAGTATGGAGATGTGGCGGTCGTTTACAAAATGCCAACATACCTCAGTCAGCCAAACACCCAATCATTCTTCCTAGGGATCACCACCTGACTGCACTCATTGTGGACAGGGCTCATCGCAAGGTGTGCCACAACGGCACGAAGGAGACTCTGACTGAAGTTCGGTCGAGGTTCTGGATAATCGAGGGGAGGTCCTTGGTAAGAAGACTGATTCATCATGCAGAGTTTGCCGACGTTATGAAGATCAGCACTATCAGACTCCACCACCCCCACCTCTGCCGGAGTTTCGTGTGAGTGAGCAACCACCCTTTACCTTTACAGGAGTGGACTTTGCTGGACCACTGTATGTTCAGTACCCCGGCAACACTGAAACTCGCAAAGTCTGGCTGTGCCTTTTCACCTGTTGTGTTACTCTGACATGACTACCACTGCCTTTCTCAGGTGTTTGAAAAGGTTCGTCGCCAGGAGGGGTGTCCCAAGTAGGATCGTTTCTGATAATGGTCAGACTTTCAAGTGTGCTGACAAGAAGATACAGGCCATGATGAAGCAGCCTGAGGCTCAGTGGTATCTGGTTGACAACAGGATCCACTGGACATTCAATGTCGAGAAGGCTCCATGGTGGGGTGGATTTTTTGAGCGGCTGATCAAATCTACCAAGAGATGTCTGAGCAAGATTGTGGGCTAGGGGAAGTTGTACTATGATGAGCTCCGCTCTGTGTTAGTGGAAGTGGAAGCCGTGATCAACTCCAGACCCTTAACTTACCTCTCAGCAGAAGATTTGGATGAGCCTCTCACTCCCTCTCATTTCTTGTGTGGACGACGGATTTTGAGTCTACCAGATGACCTCTCTGAGCAGGATGTGAATGAGGAAGAGTTTACACTGACCCAACCTGACCTCAGCCGGCGTCTGAGATACCTTAATGCAATGATCAACTAGTTCTGGAAGCGGTGGAAAGAAGAGTACCTCTTGGAGCTCAGAGATGCTCATCGCCGGCATGGTGGGAAGTATGACGCTGTCCCACCTGCAGTGGGGGATGTAGTGCTTGTGAAGGATGAAGACAAGCCTCGAAGTCTCTGGAAACTTGCTAGGGTCAGTCGCCTCATTGTTGGTAGGGATGGTCGTCCAAGAGGAGCAGTTCTTCATGTTCCCTCCTGTGGGAACAACAATAACACACTACAACGACCTCTGCAACGCCTGTACCCAATTGAGGTAGCTGAATTGCCAGGATCGAGTGGGGAGGATTCTGCCCCACACTCCCCGGAGATAGCTCAAGAGACTCCCGAGATGGAACCAGAGCCGGGAGGGGTGACTGGACCAAGCCAATCGAGGCCAAGACGAATAGCAGCAACTCGTGCCAGGGACAGGCTGGCAGTGTGTGCTGCACTTGAGGACGATAACATTTGATTTGACTGTGCTATGGACACACACATCATTGAGTATCATACACCCACCCCATGTATGTGTGTGCATTGTCCCTGTCTGTTGACCATGTCTGGTCAACAGGGGGGAGGATGTTGGACAATTATTCCATTGCGTTTATGCATCATCAAACGTCATCATATTAATTGAATTGTGGGTGTGGTTTTTGTTCTGTGCAATAAAAAATTCTGTCAAGCGTGCATGCAAGGCGGGCGACGAAGACCAGGGCAGGAGCCTTTAGCAAATTTATTCCCCTTTTTGCCTTTGGTCCTTTAGCACTTATTAATGTACCCGTGATGGCCATGTACAGTGCTTCCAACTTAAAGAGTGGATTTTTTGAAACTACTGTATAGACCCTCACTACAGTCATTTAACATACACATACCTTTTCTTCATCATCCCAATAATGTTTACAATAGTAAAACTGCCTGTTTAGAGAATGGAAAACGGAGAACAGAACTTTTCTCATTCACTCTAATACATTTTACCCCATTTTTTTTGACGTCAAGATTTTGCGGTAGTTCGTCATTAAACGTAACTAGTTAACGAGCTAAGGTCGAACGGTTATTTCCCTAAGCGGTAAGACTGGACTTTCCCTAACTGCAATCGGCTGGATTCTCATCGTTCTACTAGCAGCAGTAAACAAAGTCGAAATCAGTCACAGAATTGTTGGCTGGTATATTACTAACTTGGAGCAAGCCTATCCAAGAGGTCATCTTTTTCAAGAGCTGAAGAAAAGCTGAAGGAGTTTAATACTCCCAAGGCTCCCAGCATTCGGTATTCTGACAACATCAGGGCGATGCAGTTGGAGTCCTACGGGTTGTGCAGCTCCAGACGGAAGCTAAAACGCTGGCCACGATAGGCAGTAACGCCGTAAAACTTGATACCTGCTAGGGCCTGAGATACAACCGTAGCTAAATCAGCCATACCCGTGCAAAAATTAGCGGTAAACTGGCGCCCTTGCACAAATACGCATGCGCTGTTTTGTGACGTCGCGTTTACGTGTACTATAGGCCCACAATCCGCTGTAAACGTCATCATTTGATGACCCTTACCGTGCATAATTTTTTTTTGGTGAAAAACAGCCACAACTCACTTAATTTTCAAGGTATAGCTACCAAAGTTATACATAATAATTTTAAGGCAATTTTACATCATGTGTCAAATTTTTAGAGATATAACTCAATAAATTCAAAAATCCTGGCTTAAACACTTTTTTTCTTAAAATTTTAAATATTTCGAGATTCAAATTTCGTGTGCCCACAAAATTAGGCTCAAATGAAACTTCGGGTATTAAAGTATCAGTATACCAAGTTATAGAGATAAGGACAAATAATTTCTCTTTTTTCAGCTTAAACACTTCAAAATTCACTGTCTTGAAGCTCCCAGTTCCATCACCTATAACCACAACAATAACCACAAACCCACAAAATTGTTTTGTCTGTATGTTAATATGACATTAATGTATAATAATACAAATTTTTTGCTTTCTATTACACATACTTGAGAAATTATAGCAGAATTAGCAACCTTAACCAAAAAGCTAAAAAATCCACTCTTTAAGCTGGAAGCACTGTACAAGTTAAGATTTTTATGGCTGTATTTTAATTACTGGGCTTATGTGTTTATCCTTTCCATTCTATACAAATGGCCATAACTCAAAACAGGCTGGTCATTTTTGTCAAAACTAATTATTATTATTGTTTGACAGGTGTCAAGATTACCTATATAGAACATAACCTAGTTTGCACCTGGTCACAAATATATAAATGTATTCATTGAGATTTGAACCAAACCATAATAGGCATGAATATGATGTTAAAAAAAAAACTACCGAAAAGCTAAGAAATAAACTTGCAGAATTGTTTTCTTACATTCAATAACTACAATAAGACAAGCTAATTACAATCCTTTATAAAAAATATATATAATGATCTAGCTATGTAAAATATTATACCTGACAAAGCAGAAACAGTATACAAGCGGTCCTGGGTTCGATTCCCAGTGGCAACCAAATATTTTTTAATTCTGTATTGTTTAAAAAGCCTGTGAAAGAGAGAGAATACATCTAATGAATAACAGAAGGCTGAGAAAGAAATTGCGAAGTATACAAAGTCATCAATCTTGACACCGATGTTTGTCTTCCATATTCGAGGAATAAAATCATAATCGAGGAATAAAATCATAATCTTTCTTTTCTACTGGTAACTGCTGAGCAAAGGATAGTTCAGTATTATTTATTGCACTGCTTAATTGTATACTCCTCAGTTTTCTCACATACTCGTTGTGCTGATAGTTAACGCTTTGGAAAAATACAGGATTACAAGCAGAGTGAATATTAAGTTGAAATTGTAGAGTCCGTAATATATAACTAAGAAAGGACTAGGATCTTTGCTGGGAAGGGTCCATGGTTGAAGAGCTGTGGCTGTCTTTAGTGAAGAGATGAGAACATAAGCAAGCCAAGGTATTATGAACCAGTACTTGAATAAATTGTTCAATTCCATAACTTCTTTCCCAACTTTTTCATAACTTGTATACCAGTTTTTAAACTTCTGACTTGCCAAGTTCCAGCTCTTTACGATATCATCACTAGCAGATATGTAGTTCATTCGTTTATAATGCTCAGTTTCTTAGAACCTTCTGACAGAATACCTTCATAAATTTCATGCAGACCATTTCTCAAAGAAGTACTGCAAGTAATTTAAGACAGAGTACCCATAGTAGATTTGAGGGTAGTTGAATGAACAATTACTAAAGTTTTTTTGAAAATTCATGTTGTTGCCACACACCCACAGTAGGAATGGAGAATGCTAGAATGGTCTTGACAAGTATGTATAATCAACAAGAACTTTTTGTTCAACCGCAAGTCCGCAAATGTTAGCATAAATAAGGCTCTACTGCATTACCTTTAATTATCTTACCATTTTTCATAAGGCATTGTAACCCAGAAGCAGGTGTGTTAATTGCTAAGGAATTGTTGCTAACTTAATCACTGTCCATTTATGCTGAAGTGTTTAGCTAATAGTAGTGCACCCAAATTGAGTTTTCCAGAAATTTTAACTAATTCTGGGATATATTAGTTGTTTGCTGTATGTTTAAATTGATGCTTCTAGTTTATACTACTATAATAGGCAAGATGTTCTAAACCTGGGGTAAGGGAATGACATGGCAGACCCGGCAATTGCCGGACCTTTGCTGCTATTATGACCTACCTAGAATAACTTAATACAAAATCAATGGTGGTAAGCGTAACAAGTTTTCAGTCAAGTACTGACTAGCTATCACATAATACACCAATAATCGAAGTAAAAATGCTGACTCTGTCCACAAAAACAATACTGCTGACAATGCATAAGATATCCTCGATTTTGACTATCGCTAGTTTTTCTTCCTGTGAGTAGGGTGACACATCTGGCTGGAGAAGTGGTAGCTTGATAGCTAGCTGTATGGTTCTAGTTGTTGGCTACAATTTTCCAATTTTAGTTAAAATTTTAACAAAAATTTTTCAGATTATAGTAAAAGCTGTAGTTATTGTCATTGTTATTGGATTTTTTTCGTAATTAATGTAGCTATGATATAGGATTGAAAACAATAGCTAGGTAATAGCTAAATTAATTCATTGCATTTAACTGATACAGCCACTTCATGTAGTTGTTTTTAATCGGAAGTATATCAAAACTTTATAAATACGTAATTATTTTTAATTTTTTAGAAGGAAATTAATCTAGTTTTATTCAATGAACAAGTATATACGGCAGGACATTTGGGTTTAGTTAAAATGGCTGAAAGTTTGGTAGTAAACCATGGAGTCAGACCAATTTTAGTTTTAGTAGAACGTATTTTTAAGTATTTTAGGAACAGGGGTTCCTGTGGACCTACGCAGGTGCTGGGGTTATAAAAGTCAGAGTTTAAAAAAAAAAAAAATTTTAAACCATAAATTCTCGGCCTTTGGGGGGGGCCTTCTAGTGGTGAACTAAAGGAACAGGTGAGGTGACTGTGACTTTTATACTACATGGCACAGAACAGAGGAGACAGAACAAAGAAGAGTTGCCAAAAGTCTATTTAACAGTTTGTACATGACATAGAACAAAGGAGGTATAAGAACAAAGGTTAAGTTATTAATTTCATCCTGGTTTGGATATATCTAATTTTTAAACTAGCCAATGGAACTACTCCTTTATTTTATAAAAATCATTTTTCTATTGATAAAAGCACATATTGACTCATTATATAACTAACTGTTGGGTCATATTTGCCTGATCAAAACAAATTTGCTTCCGCCACCAATGTAAATAGTGGCAATATACAAACTAAACACTTTTTATATAGCAATTTAAAGGTAGAAGAATGATGAATACATAATGTATATGTAGAAATATGTTTAAAGCAGGCTTGAGCAGGAAAAGGGTAGCACTTCTAATTTCTGTGATAGTTTTTTACTTCTATGCTATTTGTGTCGGCCATTTTCCTACATCACATCTCAAGCGATTCAGGATTTGACTTCACCCTCACGATAACAATGTTGTTGTCTTTCTTTGCTGCGTGGAAGCCAGAGTGCCAGGAAAAGTTTGAGGAAGTGAAAAGAAGCTTATTCCTTATCATAAATTAATGTATTTGGAAGTGTATAATGGCTTTAATACATTTCAAAAACTTGTAATATTAAAGGGGGAATTATACCAGATAATATGGGTGATTCCATTATTTAAAAAAATTAGCTGCTCTAAAAAGCATAATCTCATTTTAGAACTTTAGTTTGCTTGTGTAGCATTAAAAACAACTTTGCAGAAAAAATACAATTAAATTAAAAAAAGTATGACAAACAATATTAACCAAAATATTATATACTTTCAATTACCATGGTTGCAAACAAGTGGGAGATGAGACGGCCGAACTATTCCAAGTTAACAACTTTCTATTGCTGTACAACATAAAAGGAGAGGGCTCAAGCTGCCCTGCTTCCTGCCGCCTGTGTCTTTTCGCCACACCACTGTGAAATAGACAAGTACTTTGGGTTAAAGCCACAGGGAAGTGGTGCGGAGTTGGGGGATGTAGCTATATGTTGATATCTATAATTAAATGGTGGTAGTTACAAAAACAGTTTGAAGAGGAAGAAGAAATGGCATGGAATATAGATAATCAAGCAATCAACACCACCATTACAATTTATGGTTTTTATTTCCATTTTTCTGAAAAGCTAGCTAACACACTAATTGTGGCTGCAAATAAAAGATGAACAATTTCAAGCCACAATTTTTTTGTATACAACTTTCACATTACAGTGGCTGAGAGAAAGGGGGGTGGCAGGTGGCTTCAGTTCCCCCAAATTATGACAGTGGAGGGGCTTTAGCCCCCTCAATTTCTGCTCAAAATGCATGCACACAGGAGCACAGCCCCCTCCCTCCCCCAAAATTTTGACTGTTTTACAGCCTCTGCATTAGATGGAGGGGGGGGGGGGGCTGATGTTTCCTAGCCCCCATCTATCTGCAGCCATTTAATGTTAATTTATTCCATCAGCATTCAGTATCTAAGTGAAGCTTACCACGATGATACCAGCCCATTACTTAAGCTTGCTGACACTCTACATTACAAATGTCACACAAATAATACTAGTGATGTGCTCGAGCACTGATGGTGAGCAAGCCTTTGCACAAATGAAATACTTCAAAAGAATTTATCAGTCCATTTCTAAAAGCATAAGTATGTAGCCATTGTGACCATACTTTAACTGGCAAATACTGAACTACTTTCTTACTAATTTAGCTAATTTTGCTAAATAAGTTTTTTTTATGAATTCTGTCATACATAACATTAATTATTTGTTGCTGGCCCAATGTAGTTATTCTAAGAGAGTGCACATATGGATTTTCTATCAAAAGTTACTGAATACACATCTGTGTAGAAGGTTATATAACCTTGTGATATCTTCATTACTTATTATTGTGGAGGGTATAGGGGTTAATTTTTGTTTTTGTTTTTTGCTGCTGTTTTTTTAAAAATTATTTATTTATTGAATGAGGCCATAGTTTTATAAACTTATTAAAGTTTGCATTGATTATGGAATCATTAGGTTGTTGGAAATGTATCGTCCTGAAGTGGTAACTCATCTGAGTTACAGTTGCTACTTAGTTGTTCATACTATAAAAATCAGCATTTGGTTGGGCTGTGAATGAGAACACCTGGCTGTGGCAAAAGCTGTAGTATGGTGGTCTACTCCAGCTAAGAGTCACCACTGTATGTTCAGTTATCCCTGCGAGATTATTCAGGAGTGTACTCTCATGCAAAGATATTTGTGCTATCTTAAATAATAGTTAGGCCCTGTCCCGGAGGGATGTACACCCGAAGGCCCTAGGCTGTAGCAGCATCCTGAGTGCAGCGTGGGGCATTACTTAAGGCTGATGGATCCTAATAATGGCAGTTCACTATGGCTGCACAGCACGTAACTAATTTAGAATGTAGTGACTGCTCCGGAAGGACACTAATGATGTGAAGAATACGAATGATGATGCTTCAGACACCAGCAGTGATGACTCTGAATGACTTGCTTTTACATTATAGTTAGCATACCTAGTATGATTGTTGATGTATTGTGAGGACCATAACATTAGTGAATAACGTGTGTGCCGTATTAAGCAGTCCAGGGCAAAGTTGCCATCACCAGTAATGCAGCTGAGCATCTATTAAATTAAGCAGAAAAAGTATATTTTTTTAAAAAGGCTACGACTTCATACTTAAATAATGTAACCGTGAAAACTGAAACCGTATACAAATAAAATCATTACCAACTCATAAATAAATAGTGTCACAAATAGGATCATTGAATTTCTGATAATTGAATCTAGTGGATATAATATGCTGGATTCAAAGACGTCTCTAGGGCCTGTAGCATGACTTGAATGGTCCTTCCCAGCCACCCACATATAGCACTATCTTGTGTCGTCATGGTGACATGCTGTGTGTCTATATTTCATAGTGTACACACTAATGATATTATGTAGATAAACACTTATATTAGCGAAGTTGAGCTTACTGAGCTCAATACAGTGGTTATCCTACAATTTCATCGTCATAGCTAAGGTTCGATTTAGTCATTAAATACACAATCAAAATCTACATGATGCATTAAATAGAATGATTAAGGAATGGTCACTAGTTAAACTGCATTTTTATTTCTGCTACTGCTGCAAGTATGAACCTTGAAGTGTCCATAAATTGAGGTACACAGGACTTTAGTAAGGATGCAGGTTTATTGGGGTCACCTAGTACATTTACTTTACCAGCAACTCTATTTCCCTACAATACATGTTTTTTTCATAATACCTGCAACTATATTAATATTTCTTTTCACTGGATTGTATAAAAAGTTCAGTCTACTAATAATGATGTTTCCACAAGTCAGTCAGAGTTATTACTGCTGGTATTTGAAGATTTTCCATTGGCACCTAAGGTACCATCAGAATCACTACTGCTTGATCAGGATTGACTGAAGCTGCTTTAATAAAGTGAGGGGCACCATGTATCACAAGTTAATTTACTCTCATGAAAACCACTTATATTTCATGGAAAAATATAACTTTATATTGACTAAGCTGAATACAAGTTTACCAACTGCCATTCAATTTAAATCGGCATAGTGTGTGCCCCCCTGTGTTTCCCAAACTCTGTAAGGAATCTGGCACAGCCTTGGCTCATAGCTGTTACAAATCTGGCACTGTTGTTAAACCACCATTACTGTCTCTGATGAACTGTAGTCTGATCTCTACCGGCTGCTTTCTCCTGCCTCAGACTCATCAGACTTTGCTAGCTAACTAAAACAAGCCCACAGGCACAGGCTTACTATACAAACCAAAGGCCGCTGTTCCCCTATTTACATCATCACTAAGCCCCGCCCACAACAGGAAGTAATTCTTCTTTTAGTTATATCTCCAAGGTGAAGGGTTCTTAGATAGTAATTTTTTATTCTGGGTTATATTTACACATAAAACTACCAGAAAAATAACAAAAAAGGAAGGAAATTTTTCATCGTGCTAGCCCTTTAATTAATTATCACAACAAAAGCCAATACATTACACAAAATAAATGAATGAAATATACAACTAGTTGGGCGGAGCCCGACCTCTGCTGAAGGGAGAGAGGTCGGGACAAGCCTATACCCGGGTTTGTTCCTGCTGAGTCAGCTATTCCCTTAGCATTTAACCACACTGCAATCTGATTGGACTGCAAAGTTACCCGACCTCTCCCTTCAGCAGAGGTCGGGCTCCGCCCAACTAATATACAACCAAGATAACGCTTTAAATTAAACTTTAGCTAGCTAAGTAACGGACATTGCCGTACATCGACGATACACAACAGCAAAACATAAATGAATACACATGCATACCATGTAGCTAGTTCTTAGTTCACTGCTGACTTTAATCTTCATGCATGAGAGGATCAGTACAAGAAATGCATAAACACAGATCTTTCAATATACTGAATTGCACTTAACTGGAACTCTGGAAAATCAATATTTGTGATACTAACTAACTTCTACCTTTGTTTAGTATAATGCACTTCAAAGACTATGCCAGGATCATGTCTTCAACTTGCTGGACAGTTTCAAACACATTCAATCATGTTGGAATGGGGTATTAATATTAATAAAAAGAAACTACATATTTACAACAAAAAAAGTAGCTACAAATAATTTTACAAAATTAAATTTCAAAAGTTATAAAAAATTAAGGAAAAAACAATGTAAAAAATTGAAGTTGTGTAGCTATATGAATGACTTGCTTTTACATCATGGTTAGCATATCAACTGTATAGTATAGCTTTAAAAATCTTTAGAATTTTGCTCCCATTCTGAATTGTGCATTGCTAAATTCTTCACTATCCCAGTCCATCACAAGAGAGTCAGCATCAGGCTGCTTCCATCCATTTCCTTCCAGTGGTGGATAGACTATGTGGTTTAAGTCAGCTTGCTTCTATATGTTCAAGACCCAGCAGATCTTTGCCAATGCTTTGCAAGAGCTCCCACAGAAGGAATCATATCTTCTTCATTATGTAATCCTACTCCAAATTCTTTCTCTCATCATGTCAAACCAAGCATTGTGATGCTCCTGAGGCAATTGGTTGTCTTCTTTTAGTGAGTTATATAGAGCAATAGGTGTGGGATAGGCAGGTAAAAATACAGCTCTGTGTTTTCTAAAGTACGCACATCCTACCAGTCTATAAAAAGAAAACCTTCCGCCTGAGTTGGAATTTGCAAGAGTTCCTGGATACTGCTCATTGTTTCCACAGATAAACTCGGAGTAGTACTCAAGGAGAGTTGCCAAAAAAGATGCCTTACCCAATCCATTAAAGAAAAAAGAAGAAGTCACATCCAGTGCACACAAAGAGTGCTTGTATCACAGATGGTAAGGAAAGTGAAGGAATTGTTGCAAGGTCTGGGTCATTGTTAAAAGCATTGATTAAAGCCTGCATATCCAAAATTCTGTGTTCCACTGAGTTAAACTTAATAAGCCGTACTAGCACATCATTGTTAATGGCGGCTACAATGGGCAATCCTATATGGTATACACGAGTATCTGGGCTTAATACTAATTTCTTAGTACCAGCAGAATTCACTGTGTGTAGCCATATCCTTGTACAAATTCTTGAATAACGAGACTCCTTAAAGAAGTAGTACTGAACTTCAAAAATAGCATATTTCTATGAAATCTTAGGTAATAATATAAGTAAAGTATAATATATTTTATAAAGTTTAGAGAATACTTGATAGCAATTAATACCTTCATTTAATGACATAATTCAAGGTGAATTGTTTACAATAAAAATTGCTTAGTTTTAGTTTTTGTCATCCACTCTACTGGTAGTTTTAGTTATTATCAAATTGACTGTCTTCTAAAATATTTAGTTTTAGTTCTTTCATGTTCTCTACAGCTTAGTTTTAGTTATTCTTACCAAAAGTAAAATACCCCAAAACTAAGGGGTTTTTGTTTTTGTTTTAGTTAACTATAACAACACTATATTGGGGGCTCGAGAGTTACATGAATTCAATTTACAATAGCAATATGGGACCAGCTCTAAACATGGCATTGTTTCTAATGGCACAGCGTATTTGATCTTTTGTTGTTGTTGTTGTAATTCTTCAGGTATTACATCCTGCAATAAACTCCACTCACAATAGCAGGTTGGGACATGGCTTTACAAACTGATTGCTCGGGACTTCTTGATTTCTTATCAGTGCACATTATTTGAAATTTGAAAACAGTGGTCTACTGTGTACATTTTTACTTTTTACTTTTATATCCACTTCACAGTTTTACTGATTATAAGACTGAACGATTAATTTTTAATGCCAATTATAATATACTGTACTTAAAATTTAACAGGAGTTTGTAATAGTCACAAGCTCATAATGTAAAAGCATTAGCTAATTGTGTAATAGTCACAAATTAAATGTGACATGTGAGTGTGTGTACAGTACATAAAGTACAGGATAGTAACAACAACAACAATAATAATAACAGCAACATAACAGTTTTTATTAGCTATTTATTTTCCTAATGGTGACACTTGACAACATATTAACAATATATCTAGGTATGTATGTATATAATTATAAATGTAAAATGGTAGCAAATTATAATAATTACTGTAGCTACTATGAGTTTATTTGTTTAGTGAACTGTATGAATTTTGATGATCATTGTGTCTTATCAGAGCTGCTGTGATTGATGACAATTCGAATCAGTCACAAGTAACTACAGACATAAAACATAATCATGAATTTCTAGAGTGATTTGGTACTCATACATCTAATGCCAAAAAAACAATATAGCTACGAATTCTCAATAAAAACAACATTAAAAAGTTTATAATAAATTGTGCAAATGGCTACCAGCTTGTTTAAATACCTGGGCTAGCTCGGTACTGTGACTTTGATGATAACTATCTAACTTAGTTTTATGAGCTTTAAAAATTAAGATTCAAAGCCTATCTTAAAAAACAAAAAAAAACAAAAACAACCCAAATTTAAAGTGAAAATAGTATATTATTAGAATAATAATATATCTAAATAATGTAAAAGTTACACCAAACCAACAGCATATACTATTTGCCACTGTAATTCTTTTCTAACTCGAAAAAGTTTCTTTTTTTAACCAAAATAACTGTTTTAGTATTCATGGCTACAATGACAACAACTGATGGTGTGTGTATTCATGATAAATGTATGAGCAAATCAGAGTTGGTACGTCAGCATCGCCATTACCTGACGGTAATAATGTTTGACAAAGGAGGTAAAAAAAAAGGGAACAAAATTAAAGGGCTTTCACAGGATTCGAACCAGCAACTATGGAGTGTAGAATGCACACACAAATCTTTAATACAACAGAGCCTAACATCTTGGAGTATCTTGAAGTGCCTTATTACCCATTGTATCCTGTAAAAATTGAACACTCGCTGAACTGAGTTGGGAAAAAGTGTTCATCTACAGTAGCTAAACATAATAGAAAGCTATAGAGAGGCAAAGAAGCAGGAGAATGCAATGGTCACTAAAAATAGAAGCAGAAGGGATAAAGCTGACTGATGTAATTACTCCAATGAAATGTGTGAAAGAAAATACACAGAAAGGACAGATACTGGAGAGCAGGAGGGGTAGACAGAGGAGGAGAAGGGAATTCATGAGTTGAAAAGGATGGCTGAAGAAAAAAAGAGAGAAGGAGAAAATCATGGATAAAACTAACTTAAGCTACTGTACTACTAATTTACTTAAGTTAGTAGCTAGGTCAAGCGCCACTGTGTGGTGGGGTACTTGCTAGTTACAAATATATTTTAAAAATGCTCACACTAAAATTGGTCTTAAACTTTTGATAAAATTGAAAAGTGCTGAAATTAAATTAGTTAAATCTTTATATGTATATATAATATCTAGCATCATATTTCATAATAGATGCTTATTTACCAGTGTGGTTCTTGGCAATGTCTTGAAAAAGGTTTCTCTTACCAAGCCATGACACTACTTCAGCTATTCTTCTCCAGCTGGGCTTTCCATTATTCTGATAGTCATAATCCAGATGCAGCCACGAAGCAAGGGCATTTTGCAGACATTGTGAAGAACTAGTTGGAGAGTCTTTTCTGATGGCTTCTGTGGCATCGTAGTCTAAACCCAACTGTAGAGCAAACTCCTGCCAGATTGGAGACAGAGGAAGTTTTAACTTCCTATAAATGGACCCCAAACTATAGATGTCTATAAACAAAAAAAATTGAACAACTATAAGGATTGGATATTACCTGTTTATACTCACAGGCAATTGAGTATTTAAAGTATGCAGTAAGAGATTGTATTTAGTGCTTAAAATTATAATTTTTTGCTGAAATGACTGTATACTTCATTTTACAAGCTATAGAATGCAGTGTAGAGTGTCTGCTAATACTATTTTAATCAATATTAAACATGAACTAGCTAGTGATGTGCTTGAGCACAAAGGGCGAGCGAGCCAGTGCACAAATGAAACAATTCAAAAGAATCTATAAGTCCATTTCTAAAAGTATAGCTAAGTGTGTAGCCGTTACATTATACTTTAACTAACAAACACAGAACCACTTTCTTACCTCAATTTCCCAAGTACTGGTATTTTCTATAGTCTCTGATATAATGTCATTCTGACTATATGAATTACCAGTATCTTTTGACAACAAGCACTCACTGCTACTAAGATTGACCGAGTTTTTTAAATTATGTCTGGTAAAGGGTTTGAATACCATAGTTACCATTTGCCATAACATTTTGAGACTTGAAAAAAAAAGAAAAAGAATTTCTAATACGAAGGAGCAAACAATTAAATTTTCTTGAATGATACGGATCGATAAACGAAAAGATTCTGTGTAGCAGAGACATGGGAAGGGGTAGACCACAAAGCAAACACAAAAACACTAGGGTCAAAGTACGAAATGACATACGTAAACCCACACATATATTTACACAAACAAATATCACCAATTTTCAATTGTGTTACCCCTGAGAGTGTCTCGCTCACTTCGCTTGCTCGCCAATTAGAAGTTGCAGTAAAAATTCAATACATTCAAATTCTGTCGATTAGTTAAATATAATGTCTTACGATTTATAATTTTTACTTACCCAATACTTTTGAATCAATTCTGTTTAACATAATCTTCTCATTCTGTGGCTCACGACAAACCTCTAGATGACCTACAAATTAATTGTCAAGTTATAATGAAGTATCATATACTCAGCTATTCCAAGTTTCATTATATCATTGCTTCTACAGTCCTGTTAAGTTTTAGATTTTTCATTAAATTAATACTGGCAAATGCATTTAATCTGGTTATTTTGAATTATTTCAATGACTGAAGGCTACCGTATAGAGTGTTGCTACTTTTATTAGAAATATTTTCACAGTAACAACTTTCTAATTGAAATACGATTACTATACTTACGATCCGGATACAATGTATTTGTGGGTTTCGCAGGATGTTTGGTCAATACTTCACATTTTTTAGAGAATTTTCCTGGAAAATGGTACAGGAACAAACAGTTATCCACAAATGACACCATTTTGTTCTTGCACAAGATCCTTGACTGAGTAATAGTGTACACAAACTAAGACTTGAATAAAAAAAAATTTTAGTTAAATTACGATCAGAAAATACATAACTGCAACTAAACAAGACAATTTGGTTAGATGACAATTTCTAAACAATTTAGAAGTTTTAACAATTTTAGATAGCATCCTAAAATATCTTAAAATTTCAGTATGTAACAGCTAGGCTCATAATATCATCTTAATAAAGCAAAATAGATTGTATTTATATTATAGTTGTACTAGAGAAATAAAGAAGCTGCAAAGCAGAAATTTCATACTTTCTTTCTCATTCTTCTTTTACTTATTAGATGTATTCTCTCTTCTTTCACTAGGCTCTTTTTTAAACAATACTGAAATACAAATATTTGGTCGCCACCAGGAATCGAACCCATTACCACTTGTTTAACGCACAAGCGCTGACTCTATCACTGTATAAAGCCAGTGGTCCTGGGTTTGATTCCCAGTGGCGACCAAATATTTTTAATTTTGTATTGTTAAAAAAAAAGCCTGTGAGAGAGAATACATTTAAAAGCAGAAATTATTCTTTTTCTTGAAATATTAAACCCAGTTGATTCACTGAATAACATTAAATGGCTTATGATACTTACTGAGAAATGGTACAAAGAAGGAGCCTCAATTAGAATGGAATCACAAATATTCTAGTTGGATCTATTTATACAACATTGTTGATCTGAACCTACTTCCTCGTTCTTACCCGATAATTCCACTTCATTGAAATCAGGATAACGAATACCTTCCTAAATATAGCAGACAACAACTTAACAACCTGGTATCATAGTTTATAGATATGTGATTATTTGTTAAAATTACAAGAAGTATATTTACTCGGTAGGTGCGTATTTATACTAACTATGAAATTGTTTATTATTTTTTCTGCTACTATCAATGCATTATTTGTATAGCAGTTTTATTGTATATAGCTTAACTTTAATTGTTGTATTTCAATCATATAAATATTTTAAGCTGGTAATTAAATTAATATACATTCTAGATATGCTATTGCTCGACATAGTATGTAGATTTAAAACCACATTAATAATATCTGTAATGGGTATATAAGCTCATTATGGTGTACACATTATTGACACATAATTAGGAATATTTTACCTCTCCAAACCACACTAGGTGTTCTTCTGCCATTTCAACTCTTGTTTTGAGTCCTTTGGAGTTGATACACCACATGATGCTGGGATCATAATCTCCTTTCTTCACCACACACAAGTGATCTTCCTCAGGATGAATCGGACAATCAAATGCTAATTGATATCGACGACTGACAGTCTTTAGATTGTAAGTGCTTAGAACAGTGTCTGTGTTCTCTGTGACATTATCCAGAGTGTCTTCAACTAGTATTCTGACTTCATTGCAAACTTGAGAAGCTGATATCCTCCATCTTTTAGGTCTAGCCAGGATAATTTGAAAGAAGTTGGGTCTTGCTACAAAGAATACTTTGTTCCCATCTTTTCCATAAATGAATGGAATGAAGTTTTTTCTTACACTCTCTTCATCCAAGAGCTCAAAAGGATACATCTGACTCTAACGTAGGGATATTTTAAAAACAATATTAATATTACATAATAAAAATGTTATCACATTAATATAAATTACCTCTTTGGATGCCTGGCCTACAAGACTTGCTATCAAAGATGGAAATACTCCAATAGGCACAAATCCAGAAATGAAATACACTTTCTGTATGAAAACTTTGGCATCGTCTTTTATTCTCTCAATTTCAGCATCAAGTTCTTCTTCTGACAAATTTTGCAGTACACAGGGCATGAAGTATAGTTGTGCTGCATCTCTATCGACAAACTTCTCTTCTGTTAGCGATTTCCGAAGTGGAGCGATAACGTGGACATGCCGTAACAAAGATTCCAATTTTTCAGGAGGGAAAAAATCTGCAGAAACTTTTTTGATGTCAGCAAATGATATCTGACCTACTTTTCTCAGTTTTTCACCAGCATCTGGACTTAGATCTATACCAGTTTCAAAAATAAGACGTGCAATGCTGTCAAATACAAGCTGTGTGTCTGTTATAACAAAATCTTTCAATTCTGGTACATTTGGAAAATAATAAATAATTCCAGTGTAGTGATGAAAGAACCACAAAGCTACATCTGTTTCTTCTTTATTCATTCGAAGATGCTTACCACTTTGATAGCAGGTGTCCAAGTCCACATATTTTTTCTTGTTGTAGCGTAAAAACAGACTAAAAGGAAGCCACCGAGCTGGAATTTCTGGTCGTGGAAACTTATCCAAAGCTTTCTGTATAAACTTTTGTAGCCCTTCAATCTCCTCTTCTGTACCATTATAATTATCTATCGGGAAAATCAGTCTCTTCATGTCTTCTGGAAATTCATCTTTAGAATCATTAGATTCAAAACCATCGTCTGACACAAAGTGAACTAACTCTTTGTTGACAAAAATTGTATCCTTCAAATCTTGTTGCATTTTTTTGTCAAAATCGATCATTTCTTGAGATGAGACTTTGTCTTTGTGAGTACCAACTATGTAAGCAACTGACTTGGGAGAATTCTGTGTCAACTTCTTCAACAAAGAATCATCACTTGTTTGCACGGTGGAATAAGACTGCATGGAGAATATGCAAGACAAAGCTGATGTAAGATTTTGTCTCACAGTGCAGTTGGACATTCTGTCTGGTATCTTACAATTGTCTGCTCCTCGCAAAGAGACTTTATATGTTTCATCCAGGTTGTCTCCGTATCGACAGAAGAGAAGATAAAGAGCTGGGCCAATAATGAGAGCTGGAAGCATGTCCATCAACTCAGGCTGACCTCCAGTATCCTTCATGTAGAGCAAGGTCATTTTATCAAGGTGACCAGCTAACTCTTCCCATGTACCTGTTGCAAAGGATTCATCAAAAACTTGAAGTATTTCTGAAATAGAAGTAGAAGGACTAGCAGTATTTTGGAATGAAATACGTTTATAGTCATAACTATTCCTGTCTAGATTGGAAGGACTTTGGGAAACTGCTTCACTTGTTGTCTTTTGTAACTCCATTTCTTCTTTAAGCTTAAGAAATAGCTGATACAAGAAGTGAACTTCTTCTCTTTTCTCTTTCAAATGATTCCATCCTCTTTCTGACAGCAGAGCTGTTGATTTAGACAGATCAGTAATCAAGTAAGTTTCATTCTTGGCCATGAGTGTGCTGGGATTACTGTTGTATTTTAGATTTGAAGCTATATTTTTTACTACATTCTCCAAACGAAGTCTTGCCAGAGTTTTACCACGTTCAGGCGGTCCCAAAAATATTAGTTTAGCAAATAATACTTTCAATACTTGCTTCTCACGTTTTATAATTTCTTGATAGGCTTTTCTGTACTCTTCATTGTTATTGCTGACATGATTTCTGTGGAGGCTAAGATCTTCCTCTGTAACCTCATATTGAGCACCATCAACTGCATGGCTTCGCAAACCCTCATTCAATAGATGTAGAGTTGGCCTCCAATGAAAAGAAACAAATGCTTGCAGGATATTGTATAATTTAATTAAATCAGTACCACATGTTCGAGTGTTTTCTATTATACCAAGTGGTATTTGTAGTACTTTACCAATTTCCTCCCATTTATTTTCCAGGTGATGTAATTTTCGTAATAATAATGGAATGTGTTCATTGTTGAGAATTATAACTGAATCATAACTATGATTAGGTACATGGTGGTATGATCCTGCACTTATGCTAGGAGAATATCTTGGTCTTATGCTACGAGAATACCTTGCAAAATCTAAAAAATTAACCAATAATTGCTACATTATGTTTTTGCAATATTTCTCAATATTTATGTTAAAAATATAAGGATATTGTTAGTATAATTTTTGGTAGCTTATAATTAACCAGTTAGCTAGTATAGTAGATTTAAGGGGAAAAAAGGGTCAACCTGAAACAAATTGCAAGAAAAGGTTACTCACAAGATTTTGGTACACCAAGTTGTTCCAAACAACATACTAAAATTCCTAAGGAAAGCCATGATGGGAAACATTGAATTTTACAATTCATTATACTTTGATACAGTTGTTTTGATGAAAATACTTATGCAATTGTTAAAAAAATTATGCAAATTGATATAAATAGTTGTGATGTTACAATACTGAATCAAATGTTTTCCTTAGCTACTGTAGTTCAATTTATTGAGTTTCATCATCTAGTATTTCGGTTGAGTTGATACACCCTGATCCCCGACAATCGCCACAAGCCTTAGAGAATATTACAATATTGGACTTATCATCAACATGAGTTATAACTATTCAATTACTAAAATGCTATTTACACTTGGATTGCATATACACTCTGCTATGAGCCTCATAGCCTTAATAAACTATAATGGTTTCCATTTTGCTTCATCATCAATTTCTTATAATTATTTAGCCACTTCCAAAAATGCTTTTGTTCTTTCTATCTCTTGTGGACTACCTAGCTTTAACTTTTTGGAACCCAGTTTGTCATTATTCTTTGTACTAAAGTTAGCATCATTATTATTATATACAGCATCTATTGCATGCAGATAGTGTAATTTCAGGGTGTTCCTCTAATTGGATTCCTTAGGACTTTTAGTATGTTAACAAGCACATTTTTTAACATCGAAAACTGCTGAGAAACCTTTGCTTGTAATTAGTTTCGGTCCAACCTCATAATGACTGGACTATATCATTAATATGGTACATGTGTGGTGTGTGTTATGAAATATTTGGGTAAAATTTTTTTTGGCCTTGTGGGCATGATGAATTATTTTTTACTATAATGGTCTTTCCACTGTTATTTCATTTTTAGTTCATAGTTGCTGTCAGCTAGTAGGCTTCTTGTTGAATGCAATGAATGATGGCAGCCAGCATATAGTCAACTAGTATTCTTAAGTGTGCCTTTATAAAAGACTTTACTATTGCATTGTGGAATTAAAAGGTGATTTAAACTGGGACCTTAGAATGTTATTAAGGATTACACTTTGGCTTCAAGAAAACTTGACTATTATATTGGCTTACTCAGTGTGACTGCCAAGACAACAGCATTTCAATTTTATTTTGTATAAGTGGCTAAAAATTATTAAAGCTAGCTGCTACAACTTTATTATATTGTCTCACAGTGAAACTGCCACAGTAACTGCTCCTTTTGTCTTGCAAATCAAAACCACTTGACTCAGAATGTTCAGCTAAAGGGTTTCATATTAACTTCTAGCTAATGAATTTGTGACTAAGATGCTTATGCACCTGTGGAGACGCCCTCAGCCATAGGTGGGATCGAGAGCAAGTGGACTGAACTGTTGAGCATGCTCAGCTTATATATTGTTTCTATGTCACTTATTTTTAAAATTAGTTTCTGCACATGAACAATGAGTCAGCAAGCTGGACGGGCCCAGTTCATTCTGTATTTATTTCATATGCACACACAGTCAGTCAGTCAGTACCTCGAGCAATCTGTTTTGCGATACCATCTCCTGTCTGATGGTTGAAGTGCCAAAGAGATTACAATTAAATCTATGAACAATGTCCTGCAGTAGAGTAGATGGAGTTATTTGCTCTTGGTTTTTTTTTTGGTTTTTTTTGCAAAGTATGAAATAGTGAAAACTTAGATAATATGAGCATAGTATGTGATGAAAATTAGTCATCTGCAGTGGCAGAGGCAAGTAATACAATCAATCTGGGATGGCAAGTTCAAAGCAATTTAGTGACATGAGTGTTGTATTTCACTGCATGATGCAAGAACAGAGATGACAAGAAAAGGAGAAAAAAAGATAATGATAAGTGGGATCTGAAGAGACAGGAGGTTGAATAAACGAAACATCAGATGTCTACCAAGAAGTTTGAATGCCAAATGACTCTTGTTTTTCAGAATAAGGAGAGTCAAAGGGGAACTGAACAGGACTTAAGGAAGGCACACATTTTTGAAATAAATGAAACTCAACAAGAGACATTCAAACTCAATACTCAGAGTAAAATCTATCAGTCTGGACTGCCAAGATCAACTTCTATACCACAGAATGCAAACCTTTCAGTGCTTGAACAAAATGGAAGTTTCAGAAGCTAAGTTGATACTAAGTTTTCAGAGCTGTTAATGACGTTGGATATAAAATAAAGCAATACATTTGCTCCACAACAATAGTAGAGCAACCCTGAAGCTAAGACAAGCTTGACAGCAAGGTTGGCTTATTTAAAATCAACTTGTTTACAGCAGCACTCTGTTATTAAGATGAAAATAGACACAGGGTATCCAGAGAGCAATCCATGAATCCACTGTGTATGTTGATTCACAGCTTACTGACGTGCCTATTGAATGCCATCAATTTTGATAGACAAAGGTAAGAACTCTAGTCAAACAAGAAAAGAGGCAATGTGTTGAAGCTATCTGAAAACAATTACAAAAAGGCTTATGAAGCGAAAAAAATATTAATAATGCAGCCAAGACATGGAAACATGGCTAGCTATATATCAGCCACAGAATGAATCAGGGAGCAGTAACAGCAGTAGTTGACTGTTGTATCTTGGTTCTCTAGCTACACCTTAATTGTAAGCAAGTAACTGTTCATAAAGTTTGAATGTAATTCATCAATCAATAGAAGATAACACAACTCAAGAGACTGAAAATATGACACACAAGTAATTAAATAGGTAATGATACAGGAAGTGTATGATACAGGCAGGATGTAATATAAGTGATCACAATAATTAAATACCGGTATGATGATAATCAATACAAAGTTACCACATTCCTCTTTCCTTAAAGAATGAGTCCATGCAATAACAAGAATAAATGATAAGTTACGTACTATCTGGTGTGAACCTGTCTGGAGGTCTGCGATCTCGGGTAGGATATACATGCTGAGATATTCCAGTCGTACTCGTAGTTGCAACTTCATCTCTTGTGGAATCTGATGAACTGGATGTTAAACCACTTGCTGTATCTCCAGGTGAAGTCGATATTTCAGACTCCTCTGTTGGTATGACTGTGGCACTTCCACTGAGCGACTATTCGTGGTTTCTGCCTGATCCTCCATTTGAATAGGAATGACTGCTTACCATGATTCAGACTCCTGTTCGACTTCTGACGATTCAACAACTGTTTCTCTTTGTCGTAGCTGATCCTGATGACAGCGTCTCAATCTTCCATCATGTAACTTCACTTTGTACGATACAGGACCAGTAACTTATATTACAATTCCAGGCAACCATCGACGACCAGCACCGTAATTCTTCAGAAAGATGTTCTGTCCAACTGTAAATACACACAATCTTGCTCTGCTATCATGCTGCTCTTTCTGCTGGCTTTGCTTCTTCTCAACTCGATGTGCAATATTGGGCTTCAGTAAATCTAATCTCGATCTCGACCTCCCCCCCAACAAAAGTTCTGATGGAGAGATGCCCGTGGTAGTCTGCGGTGTAATTCGATAATTGAAAAGTATCTTTGCTAATCGTTCCTCGATATCTCCAACTGTCTCCTTTTTTAGTCCATGCTTGATGATCTGCACTGCACGTTCAGCAAGACCATTTGATGCAGGGTGGTATGGAGCCGATGTATAGTGTTTGATCCCATTTATACTCTTCAGAAAAATTTCAAATTCTTCACTTGTAAAGCATGTACCATTATCAGAGACTATAGTTTCTGGTACTGCACCTGTGTCAACTTCCATCTGGGCAAGGCAATCATCTATCTGTACTGGGATGGGTGGGACTTTGGTTTCTGATGTTATCTTGTATAGAGGTGCCTCAACCACGTCATCCTCATCTTCTTCCTCCTCAACTCTGCAGACTCTTCTTGACTGTTTCGTTCTTGACGTATAATTCTTGGACTCCTTTCCCTTGTATCCTGATCTCATGCACACTTTTTGAAGATGTCCCATTTTCTGCACTCAATATCTCTTGGAAGCTTGCAACTGCTAGCTATGTGGTCAGTACTACCACACTTGAAACATTTAGAATCCATCACACCTTCTTGCACTCTCTTTGGTGTTACTTGATGCACTTCTCGACCATTCCTGTCTGAACTGGTTTGCACTGGGGTCACGCTTGATAGTATGATTGTTTTTCAACAACTGTGCATTCCTATCGGCTGTCTCCAGGCCTCGCGCTAGCTCCACGGCCTTCTTGTAAGTTAAGTTCGGTTCAGCCAGTAACCTCTTCTGAATAGAGTCTTCATTGATCCCGCAAACTAGACGATCTCTGAGCATGGTGTCTAAACTAGCACCGTAGTTGCAATGTTGAGCTAACGATCGCATCTGAGCAAGAAAATCAGCAACAGATTCTCCGGCTCTCCTCGAGCGAGAATAAAACTTGAACCGTTCCACGATTTCGGAAGGCGCTGGACTGTAGTGTTGTTGTAGTGTGTCCGTCAACTCGGCGTAAGACATCTCTCCTGGCTTGTTCGGAGTAAGTAAGTTCCGTAAAATTCTGTATGTCGGTGAGCCAATGACTGAAAGGAAAACAGCTATCTTCTTTTCTTCAGTTGTAATACCATTTGCAACAAAGTAAAACTCGAGTCTCTCGACGTACTGCGGCCAATCTTCTCAATGGCGATCAAATTCGTCAATTCTTCCTAAAGTTGGTGTAGCCATGATCCCGACTCATCGCCAAAATGTTGTATCTTGGTTCTCTAGCTACACCTTAATTGTAAGTAAGTAACTGTTCATAAAGTTTGAATGTAATTCATCAATCAATAGAAGATAACACAACTCAAGAGACTGGAAAACTGACACACAACTAATTAAATAGGTAATGATACAGGAAGTGTATGATACAGGCAGGATGTAATATAAGTGATCACAATAATTAAATACCGGTATGATGATAATCAATACAAAGTTACCAAATTGACTAGAAACCACAATCTAGAAGATCAAAGTGAGGTATCAATGGTGGAGAATGCAAGTGCTATATCAGTAGAGTAAGGGGACACTAACAATAGACTAAATATGTGAAATGTGAGACTATTAGTTGCCCACTGAAAAAAATGGAGATGGACAGACTATTCCAGGTAGCTATGGAATTTACCTGGACACATCAACAGAGAGCCAGTATAGTGCATATTGGAGAGTGGAGCCAGCAAAATGGTAATTTCAGAAGATATGATTGTTATTATGCTTCCAATAACAGGATTTAAATGACCAAGATAAAAATGCAAAGCTAAGTCAAGCTGCCCATGGGTGATTTCCAACGTGAAATAGATGTTGCAGTTATGAGTTACTAAAGATTTAGAAAGAATATTGAATAAAGCAAAAAATTACTGACATTCATCACTGGACATATACCTTATCTCAACGGTGCTACCACACTTTTTGAGCGCGAAAGACCCATGGAATAGGCCATGGTTGCTAGGGCATGTTAAACTTACTTAAGCTTTTCCCCGAGTTATTTTATTTCTGCAGGCCAGCAAGTACTACTAGGAGAAAGCACCTATTAAGAATAAAGACTGGAAGCCTGTTGCATCTCAAGAAAAAGCCCCGTCACCATTTTGGACTACTTCACCACAATACTGCATGGCTACCACTGAAGTTGAGAAGATGATTTTTGTATACTATTTTCTTATCCTTGCTTGTATGCTATAACAATGAGTTTTCATTGAATTCTATTTTAGTTCTCTACTTACTCATCTTACCATAAAAACTGTAGTTGATTATTTCTGTAAAATTCTGTATATTAAAAAATATCTCATCGTAATAGAGTTTAGCCTTTGTGGCTCTAAGCCTTGACAAAGTTTGAATGATAGCCATTAGTGCATTCCTGAGCAGCACGAGAGAGAAGATTCTGGATCTATTACTTTTGTTTGTGAGGATTTTTGTAAGTTGACTCTGTCTCGCCCTAACTAACCCTATGCGCATAATGGTGAGTGAGGCACAGTTGCATTTCACGTGCATTAATTTGTTTCATCTGGTATATTGCTTTCCTGTGAAGTTACTGATGCTTCAGATCTATAGTGGGGTGTGACTCTGTAGTAAATAATGTGGACTATTCAGCTGGAGTGCGCTACTAAGGCACGCAGGCGTTGCTATGTGACGGCACCCTTTACAACTTCGGCCAGAACACAAAGCCAAAGATTGCAGAGTGAACACTGTTGGTTAGGACATGACAGGGATATAAGATTGTGATAGAATGAGGATGTGTTGATGATACGATTATTGGAGAAAGATCTAAGAGCTTGGCTGATATAAGTGGAGTAACAGAGGAAATATTGGAATGTGCCGCCATGCTGAACAGAGATGCGATTAAGTTTAAAATTGAAAGAAATGCGTAAGTTGGAAGAAGGACAGATGAAAATGTGGAAGCATTCAATGAGTACATAACTATTTAGAATAATGGAAGAAGTTCGCTGATAAGATGGATTTGTATGGGCTGAAGAAAGTTTTGGAGCATTTAAAAATAATGTGAAGTAGTGAGTGACCATGACTGAGTTAAGTAGAGTCAGGTTTATATTTTAGAGGGAAATCAATAACAAAATGCAGCCAAAGGAATGTACATAGTATAGTTACATAATAACAACATTAACATGCATACCTTCAAGATCATTAGTAACAATAAGCATACACAATCAAAACTGGAATTATTTGTGCAAGCTACATTTTTACAATATTTTTATGGTAACACTGGACTTATCAATGTAATATGATCAATTCTTTTTACTTACTGCATGTACGAGATCTTCTTGGCACAGGAAATATTTCTGGAACATCAGTTGTGTTTGGAACATCTGGTATATTGCTTTCCTGTGAAGTTACTGATGCTTCAGATCTTTTGTAGAGAACACTTGGTACTAGATACCTATCCTGAGAATCTTTGGTAGAAATCAAATCATGAAAGACAAAAATATAAGTAACATAATAACATGGAGTTTAGTACGGTATTTACACAACCAAGGGCTGAAATCCCAAGGATAGTATTTATATTGTACCGACTGATAGTCATCAGGATCAGGAAAGTGTGGTATATTGCTTTTCTGTAAAGTGATTGATGCTTAGATCTTTTGTAGAGAATACGTGGTGCTTCCTGAGAGTCTTTGGTAGAAATCATATCATGAAATACATAAGTACAGGTAACACCATAAAATGGAGGTTAGTATGGGATTTACAAAACCAAGGGCTGAAGTCCTGAGGGTTGTATAATAACTGTACTGACTGAATGGCAGAATGCAACAGACTTGTAGGAAATGCATGAATACTATTTTTGATTGGATGGTTCACTTTTCACCTTTTAGGAGGTGGGTATATAATATATTAACCTCGAATTGAATAATGATTGGGTGGTTTGAGCATATCATGGTACAAATAGTGCATTACATCATGTAATAAGTGCATACACACATAATTGTGTTTATAATACTATAATTGAAACCATAAAAAATATAATTTGCGAGGAGAGTAACAATTAACTCAGGGAACATAGCAACATTTAATATCACTTACAAATAATTATTACTAATTTATTTCGAGTAAACCTGCAGATGCTAATTGTTTGGTTGTGGAATATGTGTCTCTTATGAAAACTACACTAACAACTCATGACTCATATTACTTGGCAAACACAAGAGCTGATGTTTCAGGCTCTGATAAGAGCAGTAATGTTGTATTAAACCAACACAACACTGAAATCTCTTAATATTACACTTGAAAAAATAGTGCAAGGTAGGTTTGATAAGTGTCGCAACTAATTTATGCAAATTAGAGTACAATTTCATTGCTGATTATTAACCCTTAGCATGCATGCACAAGAGGGTTAATGTAGTACTCTGTCCGTCTGTCTGTTTGCTTGTATGTCATGTTCTGATATGATTACTGACAATTAACTGTATATTTAGTATGAACTTACTCAGAATAATGATTTAAGATTTTCATTGTGCTACTTCTAACTACGGGCTAATGCCCCCTATATGTAGTTTTGCTTTATGTTGTGTAGTTAACCATGCACTGGAAGTGAAGTTTTGTGTTGGAAATATAATCCGGTGGGTGTCTCTGGCATGTTTAACTTCTTCTATTACGAAGACAACATTTATATATGTGACCGTCTACAGGAAAACCAGGCACAACGCGGCGTGCGTAAATATCGAGAAAAGATCGATCGATTTCTTAAAAATGTATTGTTTCAAGCCGACGGAAGGGAATGGTTAGGTCTATTATAGTGGGAACGACTTAAGCTACGACGATAAAACTTGGACAGCTCAATATCTGGATGCAGACAACTCAGTAAGTGCAAAAAAAAATTACAAAGGGTGCCACGTTGTGCCCGGTTTTCCTGTAGACGGTCACATATGTATTATTTTCATTGCTCAAGCTATATGAATAACTAATTAGAATAGCCAATAAACTAGTGGTGTGCTTGAGCACAAATGGCGAGCGAGCCTAAAGACTATACTATTTTTATTGACTTTTAACACTGAAGCTACTGAAAATAATGTCCAGTTTTTTATTTTAGCATACAGGGTAAAGGGATTTCAGTGCCATAGTAACAACTCTCTGCAACTGCTTGAATTGAAGGAAAAAACAACAACAACAAAACAATACACGTTATTTAAAAGTTTTCTTTGTGATATTCTTTAGCTAAGTAGTGGTTGTAACACACAATGCTTTGACACAGCTGGACATGCACCTACACAGACTTACCTTCGCAGTAGTCTAGTGGACAATGTATTTTCAGGTAAATCCTGTGCGCACGGCTTATAACCATGACAAAGAGCGCATTGACTTACCACCGCCACTAACTCGAATAGAAATGGAAGTCCCTTAAGTTTTCAAGTTGTAACTGCACCCGCAAAAGAATTCAAAACGGTAAACAATTCAATTTCTAGGATGATACGGGTACTGATCGATCACCAGAGGACTCTGTTTAGTGCAATTTGGGACGGGATCGACAACCGAACTAACACAAAAACGCGAGGGTCAAAGTACAAAAATGCCTTACGTACGTCCATACATATATACAAATAAATAAACTGACATCCCCGATTTTCGATTGTGTTACCCCTGTAAGTGTCTCGCTCGCTCGCCAATTATTCTTTTAGTCTGAGATGATTTTGCAATAGCCAGCTAGTATATAGTAGCGCTGAGGGTTCGCACCTTTAGTGCTTTATTTAACGGTTAACTAACCAGTTATCTCCATCACAGAAATAGGTAACAGAAACTTTATGGAAGTGCTAGTGTGAGCACTGATTGATATGGCTACTGTCGTTTGTGGGGACAACATTAATCAACTTCAAAGAAAACAACTATTATCAGGTGGTATGAATGAAACTGGTAAAGTGTTGCCATGCATACAACTCGCATCATGTCAGTTATTTGTTACTATATTTCACTACTTATAGGTGAGCTGGATATATTATTACTATAAAACAATACTGACGTAATGAATTCACATATTTTGATGACATTCATTATTTAGGTCTAGTCTATTGATAGCAATTGGTAATAATCTGTCAAATTTTCATCTGTCCATCTGTGTAATACAAGTTATAACTTCACCATTTTCATGAGACCCTACATAATTTCCCCACTCCACAGCAAAAGATCTTATATGAATCCCCAGTACTATGGAACAAATAAGTCAAACTTCGGCAACTCTTAGAATTATTTTTAGACTAGCAAGCACCCAGCTACACAGTGGCACTTGATGTACTAATTGTGCAACTTAGGAATGCAGTATAACATAAGGCATTTTGATCCAAGATTTTTTACTCCTGCTCAAATTCTTCCTGAACGCTCTCAGTTATTAATTCTTTTCTTCAACTCATTCATTTCCTTCTCATCCTTTCTCTTGCAGCTCATTATAACTGTTCTTTCTATGTCACTTCTTCATTGACGTAGTTAGATCCATCAGCATTTTCTCACCTGCTTCTATTTTTCTTGACTCTTGTGTTTTACTACTTCTCTGCTTTTCTTCTACCCATGCTTTGTGGTGAATTACGGTTAGCTACTGCGTGTGAACATTCTTTCATAACACAGTTCTGCAAAGAAATTATTCATGAAAGAGTGGGGGATGGAGAGGGCAAGACAAAAAAAAAAGAGAGAAGAGGATACAATTGGTACTCCAAGAATCGTTAAGCTGTTAGTTTCAGATAGTATAACGGTAAGTGTGCGTGAGTGCTAAGTTGAGGGTCATGGGTTCTAATCTGATATGGAAGAGTTTTTTCTAGTCCTTTTCTTCTTTCAACTATGTATGAAGTGTATAGAACTTCATTTAGGTAGGTGACGCTTTATCAACTCTTTTCAGCTCATAAATTATTCATTAATACACACCGTCATCATAGGTCAGTGTTATTACTGATACACAAGTGTTATTTTTATATAGATAATTCTTCAAGCCCATGGTCTATAACTATTCATACTAGTGGGAAAAAAGTGGCAGGAATGCATGTACAGCCTCATTTCTATCAGTGAACAGATATAAACAACACATTTTATATCCAGTAGGTGAATGAGCATGCATTCTGAAAGACAATGTAAACGTGAAATGAAGGAATTATGGTCTTTTAATATGATAATTACATTACACAATATTGCAAGAGAAGAGAGAATTAAATAAGTTTATTATATACTGCATTCACATAACTATTGAATGACAATTGATAAACGTGAAATTCAGGAATATAATTTTAAGTTAGAAAATTTGTAGCCCAATGCTTCGTAATATTATTAGCGAGTATTAGAGTGAACATACCTTTTGTAAGTGTATTCCCTTGACTTTGATTGCGTACATCCTCCATTCCAGTTGTAGCAGTCTACAGACACAACAAAAAGATCGACTTTAACTTCTTTCTTAGGTTATAAATACCTAAAGAGAAGGATTTATACTGATCAATATAATACATATGTATATAATGTTGAAAATTTTCATTAGCAGAATTCATAGTTGGCAGAATAATAATGACAAAAATGAATAATGAAGGAACAGAGTTTAAATAGGCAATGTGAGTTATTTATAGAAAGACTAAATATAGAAATAAGTGAACAATTATATACATTAAGAAAACAAGAGTCAACAAGTTCAAAATGCTTGTTAGTACCTATGCTGAGTACAAATGCTTTTCAGTAACTATGTTGAGTGCAGTCTTCCAACATATATACACATATATACTTATAATATATATATACATGTATGTATATAAATATATATATTATATATTTATGTCCAGTGCAAAAAGTTCCAACCAGCTATTGGCCACACCAACTTGATTTTATGGTTTTTTATGGATATACCTGGGCAGAGAAAGAAAAAAATCATAAAGGAATTTTAATTTTAGAAAATGTTTTCTATTTCTCTGAAAAAAAACAAAGAGATTGATGTTATCAATTGTTCTCAAGAAAATTACTGTGTAAACATTTCTTGAACCTAGGAAAATATACTGATGGCATTATCATAACTTATTTCTTACTGCAACTACCCCATGCCCCCTCTCCTTGTCATTGCTAGAGTAAAATTGAGTAAGCTATTGATCACCCTGCCAAGTCACTATTTAAATTATTCCAGGCCACCAAACATAGGATCACTTCATGACCCTAGCAGCCATCTAAGTAAAAGCTATTGTGTAACTATCCCTTCTCACTTTCTGAACTGGCCCGCGCCGTCGTGATGTAGAGATACCCATTACAGCAGGGAGAGAGATAAACTCGATGTGAAAATACAAGCTTGAGGTTAAGGGGCGTCACCCGGTTAACGAACTCTTCCGTTCAAATGTGATGAAATGAACACGAAAATTCATACCCGGGGTTCGGATTTCATAGGTACGCAAGAAAGCCACACCGACACTGCAGACTATCAGCGGTAAACTGCTAACCAGGCTAACCGCTACCGTGAGCTGTACACAAACAGTAAACCATTAACGTACTGTAAGTTATCTAAATAAGCGTTACGGCACACCATAAAAAGAATAGTTGTAGCGTAGCTTGCTTTATCAGTGCCATAACGAGAGCGATGTTTTGTAGTCAAGAAGCTCAATGTTTATTTGAAAGCTTGGAATCAGACTAGGCCGTCCACACATAGAGTATGAAGTACATCCGGGATGTGTATAGCTAGATAGCAGAATATTCCATTGCGATTTAGACACGATCGATCAGAAGTCGACATACCATAATGAAATTCCTTAGATTTTAGCAGCGGGCTTCTCAAAAAGTTCCTGAAAGTGCCAGGTTTTTTAAAGTGCCTTAGCGGGGGTGACGCCCCTTAACTTCAAGCTTGTATTTCACATGAGTTTATCTCTCCTGCTGAAATGGGTATCTCTACGTCACGACAGCTGAGGCCAGTTCAGAAAGTGAGAAGCATAGTTACCTGTAACTATACCATAGCTTTTAATGTTAGAGAATGGCTGTTAGGGTCACAGGAAGTGATCTTATGTTTGGTGGCCTGGAATAATTGAAATAGTGACTTGGCTGGGTGGTGTAAAAAAATTGATAGCTTACTTA
>WLWD01001479.1_pt1 | contig 84584 bp, 45 predicted proteins | sample 6712731 | NCBI WGS metagenome assembly WLWD01 (sample SAMN12718690, study PRJNA576275) | sponge metagenome | isolation source: marine sponge | host: Mycale hentscheli | place: New Zealand: South Island, Marlborough, Capsize Point | collected 2014-11-01
GTCAAGTGATTATGATTGCAGAATGAACAGGGACCAGGGCACTCTGTCAAGTGATTATGATTGCAGAATGAACAGGGACCAGGGCACTCTGTCAAGTGATTATGATTGCCTGGTCAGCAAAATCAGAACATCAGAACAGCTAACAGTCAACTTACACAATTGTTCTTGCCCCAAGACAATTGCTTTTACATCCACCCTCTAGCACAAACATGTTCGTTTATGCCCTAGGAATAACAACAGATAACAGCGAACTTACACAATTATTCTCGTCCGAGGACATTATTTTGCTTATGCATCAACTCTCTACCACAAACATGTTTTTGTTTTGTTTTTTTGCTTATTCCCTTGTCATTTTCACTAATTTGTACTATTCTCAGTGATGATGACATCTGCATACAGGGTCCTGGTCCCTATATTCAGTTTGTGAGATTCCGAGATAATAAATAATAACTTCACGGCTTGACCTTTAGTCTTTAGTCGTGGGGTTTGCGCAAGACTCCGCTGCTTGATCAGAGGATCTGTGTACGTACGGACAGCTGTGTGAATCTTTAACCGTTGAATATTCAATCTTCAACCTCTATACGCCTTCGAAATTGCTAGCTTCGTTCAACACTTCATTTGAAAACTCGAGTATCATGCCTCCTCTGCTGGGATGGTGGGTTGCTTATTCTCTTCTCCATGCATTGGTTGGTGTGGGACATCGCGCGAGTGCCGATAATTTGACATCTCTTCACCAAGCTCTAAAGGAAGCTTTGCTGACTGAAGACAATTTATATCATCTCCAATATCTCCTGTTTCCTCCAGAGGGTACAACCACTAGTGTATTTCGAATTGTGATATGCAAAGAAGATTTTCAAGTACTGAATATTGAATACTTATCAGATGGAGCATTCATAAATAATAGTGATTCTGATCATTATGAAAGAAAATACTATTGTGCTCATTATGAATATCGTTGTGCAGGTGAAGGATTAGCTGATGTATTTGTAGTGTCACAATCCAAGCATTCACTGATTAGTTATATTATGAGTCTCACGTATGCTATAAGGCTTGCAGATGAAGCCTTTTTTGAGTTACTCACACACTTCTTAGGTCCTTCTACAATTGCCAATGTAAATCAATTATTACCTGACCCCTATTCTATACCAACCACTAATATCTCTTTGGTTGTGAAAAAACTGCAAAACAATCCAATGGAAAGTGAATTGGATAGCGTCCTGTCGTTGTTACTATCATGGGTAAGATTTTTTGTGCGTGTATAAGTGTGCATGAATGTTTGTGTAAGTGCGCGTAAGTGTATGTATGTGCATTTGTGATGGTGTATAATGTCCTAATTGTGTCCTTGGCTCAGCCCCCCCCCCCCCCCCCCCCCCCCCCCCCCCCCCCCCCCCCATTTCCAGGTCCTAAGTTGAGCCACACTCATGCAATTTTCCATCTGGTTTTCCATCTGCCTCCCACCAGCCCCACCAGTCCTCCACCCAGCTGTGATTGGTTACCTGGCATTTGCTGGGATGCCAATTTGAGGCCTTTTCTCATGAAACAGCAATGGTCCAGGTAGGACTTCAGGTGCCCACACCACTTGCTGTGAGGAAAGGCCTGTTCTCCTGCAAGTTCTTAGTCTGGCTCCAAGGAGCTTGGCTCACAATGCCTGCTTAGTGTGCACAGGCATCCTGACTCAGCTAGGTGTGCATGACCACCTAGCTGCAGCAAAATGAATTTGTATGTGTGTTTGTGTGTATGTATATGACTGTAAGCATGTGTGTTCACTTCTGTATGAAAGTGCTGGATGCAACTCTGCTTATAAAATGGTTAGGGTTTGATCAACATTATATAGAAAGTGATCGTGCTTTCTTTTGTTATGTGTGGGTATGTGCTCACTCAGTCAACAAACCTAATTGGCGAGCAAGCGAATCTAGTGAGACACTATCAGGGGTAACACAATGGAAAACTGGGGATTCTTTAGACATCTGTCATATTGTACTTTTGACCCACAGGGGTTTGTGTTTGCTTTATAATGGACCTTGCCCATACTCCACTTAACTGAATTCTTTTTGATCCTACACAGCAAAAAAATGAAGTATGACATTCATGACAAAATTTGTATGTTACATACCAAAAGTGGTATAATACCTATACCACTTTTTACATTGGTATAGTACACCTCCAGAGCTTTCATCTTCAATATCTGATTCTAAATTACAAATAGCATTATCCTGCACCCATTGTTGTTTTAACTCACCTCAATGAAAGCTGGTTGTAGGGCAGGGCTACCCACACAACCCTAGCTGATATTTTAGCAGCTGCTCTAACCCCAGTTGAGTAGGCTAGCTACACTGGAGGAATGTAATAAGTGGAAAGTTTGGCTGGTTGCTATAACTACAAGGGTAATGAGCTTGCTCAATACAGGTGAAATAACAACCTTGAAATATCTTGAGTTATATTTCAGGGGTCATTTACCTATAGATATCATTGTGAAGATATCTAGGGTGAAATAAATATATATATATAATTATATATACCAAAATCTCAATTTAGACTCATTAGTGAGAGTCTCGCTTGCTCACCCAATTAATTTTTATGCATTATTTCTGAATCCTTTTATGTAGCTACATCTATTATTATATATATATATATAGTCCAAATATTATTCAAGACCTACATCTCCAATGAGCACTACTTCAGGAATGGAAAATGATCAATTAATTGTGCATATGCAATGTGATGAGCTGCAAATGCAACATGGAAGTGGTTACTCTATATCTTCTTCAGATCACTTAATTCTGCTATCCATAGTTTTATTTTTTGTCAACATAATAATATTGATCTGCAGTCTGTATATTATATATAAAGTTGAAATGGCATCAAATTCCTTTTGGACTTACGTTAAATCGATTAAAACTGCAAACATTATTTTATGGAAATCATTTGCAATTGTTAGTTTCATACTGAATGCTGTTTATTTATTTATAGTCATCGCCTTAAGTGTGGATTATAACAATAATTATATCTATGCATACCTCGTTTACCTTTGTTTTTACACAGGATTGTCTGCTTTAATCGAGATTGTTGCTATACACATTATCACCAAGAAAAGTATGCCTCAAACAAAACTATGCTCTCGCATTTTATTAAACTTTGGCATTTGCAACATTGTATGGATTTTTCATCGTGTTGGAAACTGTTGCATTGTATCTCTGTATTTCATAGCCATTGCTCCAGCTCAGACTCTAGCAGCTATCACTTTATGTCTGAGTTCAGTAATGATGTTAGTTGTCACTACAGCTATGATATTACACATTTGCTATTCTGGTTTCTGTATTAAGAAGAAGAGGTGCATTACAACTTGCAAAATTATACTACTCCTAACTCTTTTAATTGGTGTAATTGCGGTTATTGCGAGCTTCACTTTAATTTTTGTGGACCTGACTCAACATGGACTAACTGGATCAGACATGGGAAGTATATTACTCTCATTGATTATTCCTATTCTGACATTGATAGTCGGTCTTGTAGTTAAGAAGGAGTTAAAAAAGAATTCTGAGAACAATGATGTAAGACGTGAAGACTACGAGCCTCTGGACGATGCTCATAACGTGGAGAATAATACGATAAACCATTAGTTGAAAACTTTTAGTTATGTATACGCTGTTATTTGAATGCTGCTGAACTTTTAACGAAAGTATATTCATTACTTACTATGATATACAACATCATTTTATTTTTAGCTTATGTACTTTTGTTATAATAGAATTATGTAATTATACTATTGTTGTTGTTTTTTAATAAACTAAAAAATTGTTTTTTTAAGAATGATAACCATCTACATCTCGGGAATAGCTAAGAAGACCGAGAAAGTAATTTGAAGTAATAGCTACTTATGAGATTGATGCGGTTCACAATTCTAGCTGGAAAATATTAATAGGAGATTTTCTCGTTCTAACAGACCAATATTATGCAAATTAAAAAAAAAACTTATAACCTGACATTTCCACTTCTTGCCTAAGTCCTCTTCAGGGGTCAACAGAGGTCAAGCTCTTCCCATCAAATGGTAAGAGGTAAGAGTTGTAGACAGAGCCAGTAAGAATCTGTGAGTTAAAGAGCAAGGAAGCTCTACACATACAAATGACACCATACAACAATAAGTTTAACAGAGACATAAGTTTAGAGCTTCAAGGATACTGGCTGTCTATGCTGCATGCAAACAGGATACTGTGATGTATTGACTATTGTCCAGGTGCCATAAAGTGGAGGAAGAATTTGTATCTGTGGGGACTACACGGTTACCATCAACCTGGCATTGCACATCAATCAGTATCTGGTGTCCACTCCAGAAGACCTGATGGCAACCCAGGTGGGATGAATGAAGCTGGATCTCCCTATTATGCCTATCAACAGGTGCTACTAGATGAAGAGTCCCGCCAGTATTGTTACATAAGGGGTTATATAGGTACACTCGATTACCATTTTAGGTAGCTTCTGCACCTGCGCTATTCCAAGAGATAATGAAAAAACTTCTCCATGGTATACCAAGGGTTGTTGTTTATATTGATGACATGTGTGTATGTAACTGTCGACTTAAGCAGGCAGGATTACACTAAATTTTGTCTCATGATGCCTGGGCTACTCAATTGATTAAAAATGGGGTTCATCCTTTGCCAGACGAGGTGGCAGCAATTTTTGAAGCTCTTAAACCTAGCAATATTCAAGAACTCCAGGCTTTCTTGGGTTTAGTAAGAAATTTATACCTAGACTTTCCACTACATTATACCCCCTTTATCAGTTACTTTGAAAGGGTGCCGGAACAGTTACTGTAAGCAAGCCTTTAACCAGTTGAAGACACAGTTGTTATCTACAAAAGTGCTTATTCATTATTACCCTAGCTAGCATTAAAGCTGGTGTCTCAGCTTATGGGCTAGGGGCCGTATTATCACGTGTTCTTCCAGAATTACGCCCAAATTGAGAAAGAGGGGCTGGCCATAGTGTTCAGTATCAAGAAATTTTTATAAATGTGTGTATGGTAGATGTTTCACACTAGTAATGAACCATAAGCCTCTTGTATCTCTCTTTGGTCTGAAGCAAAATTTACCTACACTAGCTGCTGACAGATTATAGCATTAGGCTGTATTATTTATTGTTAGGTTACCAATATGATCTAAGGAACTAAGTACACCATAGTAGTCGCTAGAACTCTTTCTCGTTTGCCTAGGCCTGATTGCAAGGAGGTGACAGACAACCTGGGGAGAGGAACTGTGGCCTTCAATATCCATCAGCTTTCATCCTTGCCTGTGACTGCCAGACAAGTTCAGGAGGCTACCCGCCGGCACCTCCAGCTCAGCATTGTGATGCGCTACACACAAGAAAGTTGGCCCAGCAATATTGCTGCTTGTCAATTGCAGCAATATGCAAAACAATGGTACGTATATGAGCTTGATAAAGGTGGAGGTTTATTCTGGGGAACAAGGGTCATTGCACCCCCTTTGTTACAAAATGCTGTCTTAGCCGAATTATATGCTAGCCACCCTGGTATTGTGAGAATGTAGGGGGTTTCCCATGCTTATGTGTGAAAGCCAGGGTTAAATGAAGATATTGAATGTACTGTTAACGATTGCGCAGCATGTCAAGGCAATTGGTGCCAGCCACCTCCTGTTCCCTTGCATTCATGGCCTTGGCTAACCGAGCCTTGGGAACATGTGTATGTCGACTACTCTGGCCCATTCTTAGATCATATGTTCTTGGTAGTGGTAGACAGCCATTCCAAGTGGTTGGAGGTAGTATTAGTACAAAGCACTAATACTGAGAAGACATTAGAGGCTCTGAGGTACCTCTTTACTAAACAGTTGGTGTCTGACAATAGACCTCAATTTGTTTCAAATGAGTTATGCTAGCCAATGGAATAAAGCACACGAGAAGAGCTCCTTATCACCCTGCCTCTAATGACGATGTGCAAACTTTTAAGAGCTCACTATGCCAAGGGAAGGAAGATTCCAGAACCTTCCAGCAGAAGTTGTCACAGTTTCTGTTACGATATTGGACACTCCACTTGCAACTATGGGAGTCTCACCAGCTTGAGTTGTTTTTTAAGCGAAAGTTAAAGGACACAGTTGGACTTGATACGACCCTCAGTAAAGAACAATGTGAATAGCCAGGAAGATGGACAGATGGGATGTCAGGAGGAGGGGCTGACCACATGCGCAGTTTTAGAGTAGGACTGATCATACTTGCCAGGAACATGAGGGTAGGCCCTTGCTTGTGTGTGGGTGTGCTCTTATATAAAATTGGGCCAGTGACACAGCTATGAAGTTGGAGTAAACAATCAAGTATGGAAATGCCATGCTGACCAACTTCTGGAATATAGGGGTCCAAAGTTCCAGAAATATCGGGAGCGACTAAGTCGTCAGTTGTTGATGTTCCAGTGATCCCCAGAGACCCAACAGTCAGTATTCCTGTCACACCAGAGCCAGTGATCAGTACTCCCGAAGTCAGGAATCAGTGCAATTATGCTACTGAGGAAAGTAGAACATCGGCTGCAAGCCGTACAATGGAATCCTCCACCATCGCTGAAGGATCACCTACTAAGGATTCATCATTGAAGAGTCCCAAGATTTGTCAATTTCAAGCTAAGCAGAAGCCAGACTGGTACAAACCCTCCTATTAATTGTGAGGAGGGGTGTGATATATTGACTAAGTCACTTCCATATAGCTACTGAGACGTTATGTCATGCAGATATCACGTTATATACCATTCACTAATCATCACGTGATTCATGCACGTTGTAACGATTCTTTTCCAACTGATGAAACAACTCTTTGAATACCTAAAAGATATAATAAACAGTAAGTGTACCCTCCAGTATCAATCTTGCTGTTTACATTGTGTTTATTATATCACATATGTTTTGATTTGGAGAGTGTCTTGTTCTTACTACTGTCATGGGTAAGATTTATGTGTATGCTTGTGTGTGTATGTGTGTATTTTGTGCGTATTTGTGTATGTATGTATATGTATATTATATGTATTTTACTTCTCATGAAAAGTGCTGAATGCTACTCTGCTTAGGGTGTTCATGGGCTTTAGTACTACATGGATAGAAAGTGAAAGTGTTATTCTCTTTTGTGTATGTGTGTTGGTCTGCTTGCTAGCCACTTATCTAAACCTATGATAATTCATTATTAATGAATAGAATATTATTACCCAAGTAGGGACGTCAGAACAGGTGCGGCCGAGAGGCCATGGCTGCACCAATTGTGGGGGTTTAAGTTGACTCTTCTTTAAGCGTGGTAGAGACTGCCACCAGAGTCGGTCTATAACCAATCCCCTGCCTCTTGATCATTTAACTAATAGCTCCTCCTAACCACCCAGGGGCATGTGCAATGATGCAGGAGAACGTAAGGTGAGACTGACTAATTGGGAGTGGATCAAGCTATGCAATATATATAGCCAGTCCACCCATGGGTGATACATAAATAAAATGTGCTAAACTGCACACGCTCAATAAACACAAGTGTGAATAGAATGTTCTAGAACACTCTCAATAAATGGGAGAATAAAATGTTCTAAAACAAGTTATAGTGTCAAGTGCACTAATAACAAATTGTCAGTTCATTCAGTGGGCGGTGTCCCACATCAATATTTTTTAACAATAAGGGGCGTGTCTATTTTGCCTACTCTTTACCCAATCTCGTGGTCATTGTCGGACTAGGGCTGTCGAAATTGAGCATCTCAAAATGACTTCTGCTGGGATAAAATAGCTAATATCGAGCCTTTTAGAAGACTTTGGGAAACTCTAGACCTGCCTGGTCCTTCGTTTACTATTCCAAAGCGATCTTTTGGATAAATGAATGTAGTTTGGAAGTCTTTCCAGCATTGTTGGTCTGCAAAATGGCCATTATTGCAGTACTAGGAGTCTTCCCATTAAGTTATTTGCCACACATACTTGAAAATACTTGAAGAAAATAAAGATATGGAGGCTCTAAAAGTAATATCAATTTAAGCTTATTTTTGTTGTTTGCTTTGTATGTCCAAGTAGCTATTTATTAGCTATACAATATAAACACTCTACATAATATCTATAACTTCAATTCATCATTATTTTATTTGACATGAACCTACTGATTGTTATAAAAATCATTTTATTTGTATTGATTCTTTCTTTGGTGTGATTACAATGGCACTTGAATTTATTAGATGCGCAGAGCATTGAATTAAACTTTTTGGTTTATATAATAAAAAAAATCACTGTATTGTAATGAGTGGGTGTGGTTAGGTGAGTTTAGTTATAATGGCCACACCAATATGATCTGGCTTCCACGATAAGCCATAGCTAATTATAGCTGTAAGCTGGATGAGTTAAAATTGATATTTATAAAAAGAACAAAAATATTCAGAGTCAACGAGTGAGTGTGGCTTGGCTGTCCTAACTACTCAAGCTACGTATAACCAAAGGTAAGTTGGATTAAGCTTTTAATGCAGGGCGTACCCTGACACACACAATGAAGCACACAAGCACAGGATAGAATGTTGACTGACTTGACACATGACAATTACAACTTAAATACAGAACACAAACCACTCCTACACATGGTGCATAGTTCCTGCTTTGCAGCAGGACATTCACACCTATAGCACACAAGCTAGCACAAACTCGATACCATGATAAACTACAACCTGCTAGTAATCAACACATATTCTGACGTTACAACAAAGACTAAAGACTAATTATGCTAATAATAAAAGTTATATGAATGACAGAGAGTTTATGTGGGCTGGCCCACAAGCTGTAGTGACTTTTTTTGGCAAGTTATGCATTTTTTTTTTTACTAATGCGGATGGTTTTACACTCTTAGTGCTCTAGTCACTAAATTCTTTTACAAAACAATTTCATCCATTCTTGGCAGAGGAGTTATTTAAAAGTTTTCTTTGTGATATTCATTAACTAAGTAGTAGTTGTAACAAACAATACTTTCACACTTAACTGAACATGCCTACACAAGTTTTATCTTTGTGGTTAGTCTAGTGAACAATGAATTTTCAAGTAAATACTGTTGCATAGGGCTTATAACATCTAGCTATTAACTTACCCCCACCACTAACTCGAATAGAAATGGAACTCCCGTAAGTTTTTTAGTTCTAACTGCACCTGCAAAAGAATTCAAAGTGGTAAACAATTCAATTTCCGTTTAGTGAAGTTTAGGATGGGGTCGAACACCAAGTAACGCAAAAATATGTGAGGGTCAAAGTACAAAAGACATATGTCCAAACATATTTATATAAACAAACAAACATCTCCGATTTTTAATTGTGTTACCCCTGTAAGTGTCTCGCTCACTTCGCCCACTTGCCAATTGTTATAACTATATTTCAGTTAGAAAATGTGTATTTGTGCACCTATAGTACTCAGGGTAACTTTTATTGTACTCTCCTCTTCCTGCCCCCCCCCCCCTTCCTAAATATTATCCCCCTGTGTTTGTTGTTAAGAATAAATTATTTTCTCATACATGTATATGTGGCATTCACATTGAAACTACTATTTACAGTATCAATGTTCAAGCATGTGCTTTAACAATGACTTAATCACTTTCGTTTCTGAACTTTTGTTGTTAGGGTCATTAATATACATTTAAAGCTGTCATCGATTATGGCAATGTTAGTCCAATACTTGCATTTTATTGTTTTATGCTGTCATCATTCATATTTAATTTTTGCATACTTTTTACATCTAGTTATCACTGTTATATCCAACTTAGACAGTCCCTAATCTCAATAGTTCAGTTACCAGCTATGTCTACTTCAGGGTAATTGTAACTGAAATTTGTCTTGAAGGTAAAACATGTCATACACATAGAGTCTCTGGATTGTTGTAGAATACATGAGGCTTTGCAACCCTTGCTAAGTCTATTGATTTGGGAAGAAGTGTAGTATATACAGCAACCTGTTGATTGTTGCTTCGTCAAGTAATCTGTCAGACAAATACCTGCCAGTAAGTCTTACAATATTTAATAATCTACTTGAAAGTTGGCCGTGGATAACTTGCTTTATGGACAGATAGTTCCACTTACTAGGCAGTCCCAAGCAAACTATAATATTAGTTTGAAATTGTTGCTCAATATTTAACCCTGCAAATTTTTTATGGCTAGAGTAAGCATATAGCTAGCTATATCTTTGAAATATTGCTGTATATACTACACTTCTTCCCAGAAGCATTAATTATACGAAGCACCAACACCACGTCAAATTTAGACAAAGGCCTCGAGCTCAACTCCACTTGGACTCCGTTCCTATCAGAACTTTAGTGTCAATTTTGGCCCACGCTAAGTGCATTTTTCTTGTTGACAATTTTGTTTATTTTATTTTAAACTGAAGAAAGCTTACGAGCCAAAACGTATATTTGATTTGTTAGAAAGTGCTGTGCATGTTGCAAAAATCAATGAGGCATAACTGTGAACAAAGCAGCAATAAACCAGCTGAATCCAAAGTTCAAAGTTCACATGTATACACCTCACAACTGAAGAAGGCTTACGAGCCAAAACTTATCGTGAATTTATATATCAAATTTTAATGCTACTAAGCTAAAAATATTGAATTACCTTGAATTACTAGAATAAGTAGCAATGAAAATCTACAACATTGGCTAATAGATATTGCTTGTTCTTTGAGTCTGATCAGATTATATTGTAATAGCTAGGTAGTGTTTAGTAGCGCTGAGGGTTCCCAACTTTGGTGCTTCATTAATTAATTGTCCTACTATGTATGTATGTATGTCTGTATGTCTGTCTGTCTGTCTGTATGGATGTATGTATGTATGTATGTATGTATGTCTGTCTGTCTGTTTGTCTGTCTGTCTGTCTGTCTGTCTGTATGTATGTATGTATGTATGTATGCATGTCTGTATGTATGTGTGTGTATGTATATGTAATGCATGCATGCATAATATATGTGTATGTATAATTATGCATGTGTGTATGCATGTATGTGTACATTACTGATAAGGGCAACACTCAGACTAGACAGTCAGCCCTGAATTCACTAACAATTAATTAGGAACTTATTGATTAACATTGTCACCTCTTTCATACTCAGAGCCCTACTACATATGTCTAACTCCAGTTATATAAACTGGAGGCTCCAGCCAGTTGCAGGTTTTTTTTCTTTGTTCAGTTCTGTTACTCCATTGTTTTCACCCTCTTGCCAGCCTAATAGCTGTGTCACCTCAGTCACTTGCTGAGCTTGTAGTAGATTTTTTTTATTAATTATAGTTAAATATAACGACAGTCTTGCAGTTACTTAGTTAGCTATCTGACCTATAGCCTTCGATTCTATATAGAGTGACTCTGAGTTTAGTTATTAGCTAGTGAGTTAGATTCCACTTGTTAGTAGTGTTTGTGTCCTAGTGTATTGTTTGTTTCAATAGCTCACATTCTTGTTTGGTAAAGTATCGTCATTGTCATTTCCTCGTTCTTTTTTGTAATCGTTCATTTTTTCTTATCGTATAATTAGAGAGCAAAAAATACAAAATTGTTGACAGTTTAAATGGTAGCTAGACACTTGGGCTCTCGCGCTCCGAAGTCAAGCTCCTTCAAGTCTGAGCCTTACAACCTCAGGTTGCCTTCACTCTCTACTTGAAAGTCACAAAGCTAGCTATTTTTGTAGTTAGTTGACTTGTCGCACAGACAATTACATATATATGCATGTCATGAGGAATATTCTTTCTATTAATATACTACTTGCTATCACTTATTATTATTATTATTATTATTATACAAGTAGCTATTTAGACATAACTTTTGTAAAAGGAGAGATGGCTTATGCAATTGGGTTGGGTAAAGCAGCAATTTTAACTTTTATGCATTCTTTATCTCATAGACTTAAATTTTATTATATAGTCCAGATACTATTCAAGACCTACATCGTCCATTAAGAGTACAACCATAGAAAATGATCAATTAATTGTGTACAAGAAATGTGATAATCAACAAACACAAGTTGTAAGTGGTTATTCTATATCTTCAATAAGCCACTCAATGCTATTACTCTCGGTGTGTATTCTATCAACATAGTAATAATGATTTGCAGTATATATATAATCTATATTAAAGTGGAAAATTCATCAAATTCCTTTTGGACTTTCATAAAATCAATAAAAACTGGTAATATTATTTTATGGAAGTCATTCATAATTGTTAGTCTCATATTAAACACCATTTGTTTAGTATTTGAAGTAATCAATTTACGTTTTTATAAAAACCATTTTATTTTCTATTCTTACATTACTTAATTACCATTATAGTTGCACAGGATTGTTTGCTTTAATAGAGATTGTTGCTATACACATTATCACCAAGAAAAGTAAGCCTCAGACAAAACTGTGCTCTCGAGTTTTGCTAAACTTTGGCATTTGCAACATTGTATGGATTTTTCATCGTGTTGGAGACTGTTGCATTGTATCTCTGTATTTCATAGCCATTGCTCCAGCTCTTGCTCTAGCAGCTATCACTTTATGTCCGAGTTAAGTAATGGTGTTAGTAGTCACTACAGCTATGATATTACATATTTGTTATTCCGGTTTCTTCATTAAGAAGAAGAGGTGCATTACAACTTGTAAAATTATACTACTCCTAATTCTTTTTAATTGAGTTTCAGTTTAATTTTTGTGGACCTAACTCAACATGGTCTAACTGGATCAGATATGGGAAGTATATTACTCTCATTGATTATTCCTATTCTGACACAGGCAGTGCACACAAGTGAACCATAAAGCCAATTGCCAGATGAATCACAGAGCCTATCTCCAGTAGATTAACTACTTAGGTCAATTCAATTCAGAACAACTGAAGTTTAACTCAGACAGATACACCACTGATGAGAGTAACATACCTTATCAAGATAGAAGTCAATCAGACTGGTATCATTCTCACTTTCCAGTATCATTAATTTGTTTGTGGTTCATTGTTATTCAGGAAAGAAAAGGTATAATATACAGATAATCATGTCATTATTCATATCTGTGTATTTTATGTGGTGTATATATATATATATTTATTATGCTTCAGGGCCAGATAGATGCTTAATCTCATTCTCAAACAGACCATTAACTGAATTTTCTGCCAAATTTATCACTTCACAATTTCTTTCAATAGAATAAATTTTTATTGCACACTTGGATGCATGCATGTTATGCTTTAAAAATTCTATGAAATTGTCACTTAAAAATACAGTTTTTAAATATTGTAGCTATTATGTCCTCTGCTATAATTATAATTATCTCCTATATTAATAGTACTTTTTCTTCCTGTTATGGAATAGATGAGTCCTCTAGGACACATAAAATAGAATAATAGTGATATTCATTTAAAGATAGAGCACAATCTCCCCCGTCTGCCTAATTGTAATCAACCATAGTAGTAAAGTCAAGTAAGCAAGGTGGAATTGTAATGATTTTATATTTTTATTTTAGCATTGGTTAATTATCCTATAGATTTATGTTCATATGAGATCTAGCTGTATAGAATTTATTAGAATTATTATAATGTATAAATTTATATGAGCATTCATAATATCTATGAGTCTTACTTCCCATTACCTAGTTAGTGCAGAACAGTTACATAGACCCAACCAAACCACTTCCATTACTAGATCTTCCAGATCAATGAAAGCTCGTGCTGATTAGTAAAAAAAAGGCTAATTATTAATTTACTGTTTTACAAAACAAAATCTGAAATTTTTATAAACTGTTATATGTTTATATTCTATGTAAGGATTTAACAAAAGTATATCTATAATTAATGAAGTAGTGGATAATAACAAAATACAATAAAACTATTTTATTAAAAGTTCCGCAGCATTCAAATACAGGGTATAGGTTTTCAACTAATGATTTATTGCAATATTCTCCACAATATGACCATCATCAAGAGGCTCAAAGTCTTCACGTCTTACTTCATTATTCTCAGAATTCTTTTTTAACACCTTCTTAACTATTATACTGACTATCAATGGTTGCACTTGTGGGCGCTGCCCACATGAAGAAGAGAACTTGAGAGACAGAAGAAAAGGAGAGAGAGAACAGAAATAACTATTATTATGTGTTGTGCGTATGTGATGTTGTGGAGTTGTATGTTTGTGTGTTTGCATTAACAGAACTAACTAGTGGTGTGCTTGAGCACAAATGGCGAGCGAGCCTAAAGACTATACTATTTTTATATGAATGATTTTGACTTCTAACACTGAAGCTACTGAAAATAAGGTCAAGTTTTTTAATTTAGCATACAGGGTAAAGGGATTTCAGTGCCATAGTAACAACTCTCTGCAACTGCTTGGAAGGAAAACAACAACAACAAAACAATAAATGTTATTTAAAAGTTTTCTTTGTGATATTCTTTAGCTAAGTAGTGGTTGTAACACACAATGCTTTGACACAACTGGACATGCACCTACACAGACTTACCTTCGCAGTAGTCTAGTGGACAATGTATTTTCAAGTAAATACTGTTGCACACGGTTTATAACCATGACAAAGAGCGCATTGACTTACCACCGCCACTAAGGATCAGAGCTCGTTAATTTAAAAATACTGGAACTGTGAACGCTTTACCTAACTTACGTAATTAGAAGCGCGGGCGAAAACAGAGGTCTCACGTACCCCATAAACAGATAAATAAATAAACTAGTGGTGTGCTTGAGCACAAATGGCGAGCGAGCCTTAAACTACACTATTGTTAAATTTGATTTTAACAACTAACACTCAAGCTACTAAAATAAAGTCAAGTTTTTAAATTACGTATGGGGTAAAGGGGTTTCAATGTCATGGTAACCGCTCCCGCAACAGTTTGAATTGAAAAAGAAGCAACAAATTCAAATCACGTTATTTAAAATTTTCTTTGTGATATTCTTAATAGTAGTTGTAACGCACCATACTTTCACACAACTGAACATACCTACGCAAGACTTACCTTCCTGGTAAGTCTAGCGGACAATGAATTTTTAAGTAAATACTGTTGAGACCCGCAAAACAATTCAAAGCCGTAAACAATTCATCAAAGGCGATACGGGTAATGGTCGCTAAGCCGGAGGATTCTGTTTAATGAAGTTTGGGACGGGTCGAACGCGGAGCGAACACAAAAATACGGAGGGTCAAAGTACAAAATGACATACGTACGTCCATATATATAAACAAACAAACATCCCCGATTTTTTCATTTTTACCCCTGTAAGTGTCTCGCTCGCTACGCTCGCTCGCCAATAAATAGCGAAATCTCGATTGCGTTACCCCTGAGAGTGTCTCGCTCGCTTTGCTCGCTCGCCAATAAACTAGTGATGTGCTTGAGCACAAATGGCGAGCGAGCCTTAAGACTATACTATTTTTATATGAATGATTTTGACTTCTAACACTGAAGCTACTGAAAATAAGGTCCAGTTTTTAAATTTCGCATACACGGTAAAGGGATTTCAGTGCCATAGTAACAACTCTGCAACTGCTTGAATTGAAGGGAAAAAACAACAACAAAACAATACACGTTATTTAAACGTTTTCTTTGTGATATTCTTTAGCTAAGTAGTGGTTGTAACACACAATGCTTTGACACAACTGGACATGCACCTACAGACTTACCTTCGTGGTAGTCTAGTGGACAATGTATTTTCAAGTAAATACTGTTGCGCACGGCTTATAACCATGACAAAGAGCGCATTGACTTACCACCGCCACTAACTGGAATAGAAATGGAAGTCCCTTAAGTTTTCACGTTTTAACTGCACCCGCAAAAGAATTCAAAACGGTAAACAATTCAATTTCTAGGGTGATACGGGTACTGATCGATAAACCAGAGGATTCTGTTTAGTGCAATTTGGGATGGGGTCGACCACTACCTAACACAAAACGCGAGGGTCAAAGTACAAAAATGACCACTACGTCCGACATATTCCAAATACACTAGGGTGTGCTTGAGCACAAATGGCGAGCGAGCCTGATGTGGTTAGGTAAAGAAACTAAGTATGTTACTATGTTTTAGCTAGTTCATGCAACACTATAGATAGCAAGTTTAGGGACCTTTTATTCATTCACAAACAAATACAATCACATCTCTTTCTCTTACCCCTGATTAATGTAACTTTTGTAGTACTGTAGTATAAACACTCAACCATTTCTGATAATCCTCAATCACTCAGTAACTCTTGAACAAGCTCTCTCTAGATAAAAATAAACCGTGTTATTTTTGTAATTTTAGCCAACAAATATGGAATTATTACTTCCAACAAATCATTCTTGTGTATGGAAAGAACTTCTGATTGAAGTTAACTTTTGACAATTGAAGTACCTTGAATTCTTGACACAAGCCCTCACCTACAAAAACACAACAATCAATTTTAGCACCACATACAATTTTATTTTCTCTTCCCTCATTTCCTTGAGCATTGTACTTTTGTAGTACCAAATTTGAGTCATTCTGACTATTTGAATTTACCAGTCATTGTTGACAACAAGCTCTTAGCTACAAAAAAGAAAGGCCAGAGTTATTTTTGCATATTTAGCTAACAAATATGGAATTACGTACTTACCTCAGCTTCCCTCGAGAAGTAGTAGCTTCCTTAGCATTAATACTACGGCATTCTGACTACCAACAGCTCTTGACAACCAAAAACGGCGAAGTTTTGAAATTAAGTCTGGAAAAGGGTCTTCAATGCCATAGTAACCGGTCGAATCAACTTTTAGTTTCTTGAAAAGCAAGCATTTTCGCAGGAATTTTCTCACACTTTGGAGCTTAAGTATAAAGTAAAGCTTGCTTAATCCTGTAGTTTCAGAATAAACTGGGGTCAAGCCTAAAAAGCCGTGTATTTTGGAGAAAAACGTTCTCCGCGCACGCGTTTAAGGGGCATACGTACCATCCCACATACATATATACATATAACATATACCCGATTTTGCATTATCCACCCCTAATACTGTCTTGCTCGCTACGCTCGCTCACCAAATAGTGGTGTGCTTGAGCACAAATGGCGAGCGAGCCTTAAACTACACTACTGTTATTCAAACTACTAAAATAAAGTCGAGTTGTTAAATTACGCATATACGGTGAAGGGGTCCAATGCCATAGTAACCACTCCCCTCAACTGTTTGAATTGAAAAAGAAGCAACAAAATCAAGTCACGTTATTTAAAATTTTCTTTGTGATATTCTTAATAGTAGTTGTAACGCACAATACTTTCACACAACTGAACATACCTACGCAAGACTTACCTTCGTGGTTCGTCTAGTGGACAATGAATTGTCAAGTAAATGCTGTTAAATAGTGCTCATAACTGTGACAAATAGTGTATTAACTTACCACCGCCACTAACTCGAATAGAAATGGAGCTCCCATAAGTTTTTGAGTTTTAACTGCACCCGCAAAACAATTCAAAGCGGTAAACAATTCAATTTCTAAGGTGACACGGGTAATGGTCGCTAAACCAGAGGATTCTGTTTAGTGAAGTTGGGACGGGGTCGAACGTACCCCATAAACAGATAAATAAATAAATAAATAGCGAAATCTCGATTGCGTTACCCCTGAGAGTGTCTCGCTCGCTTCGCTCGCTCGCCAATAAACTAGTGATGTGCTTGAGCACAAATGGCGAGCGAGCCTTAAGACTATACTATTTTTATATGAATGATTTTGACTTCTAACACTGAAGCTACTGAAAATAAGGTCCAGTTTTTAAATTTCGCATACACGGTAAAGGGATTTCAGTGCCATAGTAACAACTCTCTACAATTGCTTAAATTGAAGGAAAAAAACAACAACAAAACAATACACGTAATTTAAACGTTTTATTTGTGATATTCTTTAGATAAGTAGTGGTTGTAACACACAATGTTTTGACACAACTGGACATGCACCTCCTACACAGACTTACCTTAGCGGTAGTCTAGTGGACAATGTATTTTCAAGTAAATACTGTTGCGCACGGCTTATAACCATGACAAAGAGCGCATTGACTTACACCGCCACTAACTCGAATAGGAATGGAAGTCCCTTAAGTTTTCAAGTTTGAACTGCACCCGCAAAAGAATTCAAATAGTTTTGTCTGAGGCAATAAACTAGTGATGTGACAATGTATTTTCAAGTAAATACTGTTGCGCACGGCTTATAACCATGACAAAGAGCGCATTGACTTACCACCGCCACTAACTGGAATAGAAACGGAAGTCCCTTAAGTTTTCACGTTTTAACTGCACCCGCAAAAGAATTCAAAACGGTAAACAATTCAATTTCTAGGGTGATACGGGGGTACTGATCGATAAACCAGAGGATTCTGTTTAGTGCAATTTGGGACGGGGTCAAACACATAACTAACACAAAAACGCGAGGGTCAAAGTACAAAATGACATACGTACGTCCAAACATATATACAAACAAACATCCCCGATTTTCAATTGTGTTACCCCTGTAAGTGTCTCGCTCGCTACGCGCGCTCGCCAATTATATCCAATTTTGCATTATCCACCCCTAATACTGTCTCGCTCAACTAGTGTTGTGCTTGAGCACTAATGGCGAGCGAGCCTAAAGATTATACTATTTTTATATGAATGATTTTGACTTCGAACACTGAAGCTACTGAAAATAAGGTCGAGTTTTTAAATTAGGCATACACTGTAAAGGGATTTCAGTACCATAGTAACAACTCGCTGCAACTGTTTGAATTGAAGAAAAATAACAACAACAAAACAATACACGCTATTTAAACGTTTTCTTTGTGATATTCTTTAGCTAATTAGTGACTGTAAAGCACAATGCTTTGACACAACTGGACATACACCTACACAAGACTTACCTTGGCGGTTAGTCTAGTGGACAATGTAAATACTGTTGCGTACGGCTAATAACCGTGCCAAAGAGCACATTGACTTACCACCGCCACTAACTCGAATAGAAATGGATGTCCCGTAAGTTTTCACGTTTTAACTGCACCCGTAAAATAATTCTAAACGGTAAACAATTCCATTTCTAGGGTGATATGGGTACTGATCGATAAACAGAGGATTCTGTTTAGTAAGTGTCTCGCTCGCCAATCATGTGTTCATGTGTTTGCGATGGATTATTGTATTGCCGTGTATGGTCATGTTGTGTGGAGTTGTTGTTGCTTCATGCCACGTTGTAAGTTTTATGTCGTGGGTAGGGGGCGGAGTCTAGTTTTCTATTTAAGCTCTGACTTTGCCTCGTGCTCTTTAGTGTTCAATTAAACTAAAACTTAGTGTATCGATTCATCGGCTGAGCGCTAGCTGTGGCGAGCGTTCAGATTGAGCATTCTGGTGGCAGCGACTTTGTGGTACCAAGTGCGAGTGTCCCTGGAAACTGCGGATCACCGGGCGACCCCACAACACTCATGACTTGAATTCGTCTTAATTATTGAATGATTTAGCTGCTGCACATGAAATAAGGAAATGAGACTGGACCAAGTAAGTCTGAAATAATTCCTGATAGCTATCCACTTGTCTCTTTCGCATGATACATGCACATGATACTCTCTCTCTGCTAACACTTATTGTCATGAACAGCTTTCTGCTAACAGCTTTAATGGGGCATTCCTGTAATAATTTGTGGCATAATTGTGTACTGAAATAATATTTGCACAAGCAGTGTGGGGTCAAGCCCAGTTGAGCTTAAGCATTTTTGAGCTTAAGCCCAGGTTTGTCAAGGGTTTGAAGAGGCTTAAAGCCCATTTCATAAAAATGGTCAAGAGCTTGAGCTTGGACTTAAGCTCTATCATAAAATATTGGGCTTGAGCTTAAGCTCAATTGATTGATAGTTGTTTGCTAATGGAAGCAAAGAATCAATATTAGTAGCCAATAGCTAACACTTTCCCATTTTACCTAATAGGCTATTAGCCATAACCAATATTAGTAACTTTTATCAATAAAGTCATTTCCTATATTTTGTTTATTGAATTATGTAATTTTCAATGTTCTTTCACAGCAAAATGGTTAATAAAGAATTTCAACTTCTGAATAGAGCTTGAGCTTGGACTTAGTCCGATTTGAAATTGATTGGCTTGGGCTTGAGCTTAAGCTCTAAAAATCTATAAAGGCTTGAGCTTGGACTTAAGTTCTTAATTACAGGGCTTGACCCAACACTATGCACAAGTCTATCTGTAATGTTTCCTCTCTTTCTCCTGAGCCCTTTTATTCACTATTAGCCCTTTCTGCCAAACCATTAGATGATTGGTGGTGCTGGATGTAATTTATTCATTCTTTTGTCACAAAGTGCACATAGATGGCATTATACAGCACAAAGTAGCTGTGAATAAGTTGCATTGTCTGAGACAATGCGGAACTGAGAATGTTTTAGTATTAGTTGAATAGTGTGTGGGTATGGCTTCTATCAACATAGGCTCCAACCGTCCCAAAATGTCCGGGACCGTCCCGGATTTGTTAACTTTGTCCCCGGTCCCGGAAGAGACTACTATTTGTCCCGGAAAGTTACTTTAACCGGCAAAAGGTAAAAAGTATCTCTACGCGAAATGGGAAAAGATCGTCAGTATCACAAATGCAGGAGTAGATTCACGGTTATTGTAGAGGTTGACATGAGCGATTGCGTTCCTCCTAAGCTTAAAAGAGCCAGAAGGCAATGCCATTTTGATTTCAGCTGGCTTCAACAATTCCCTGGTATAGGGAGAAGCTCTAAAGGTAAAAGCAGTAATAAAGTACTGGTTATTTACTACTTTCTAGCCAGCACAACAAACTTTGTATAATAATGACTATAAAATAAATACAATAATGAAAAAATTCATTATTCTTTTCCACAATTTTTTTTAAACTTCCAAAAATCCAATATAATTTAAATGCTACACCTACTTATTTAGTTAATTAGTGGCAGGCCTGGCTATGGTCCCTGAAGCTCCTTTGGAAAAGTTGGAGGGTATGTATCAATTTGGGGTATACATAAAGTATTGCATTAATGCAGTGTCTTTCCTTCAACTGAAAATGTTTTAGTATTTGTTGAATAGTAGCTGTAGGCATGGCTTCTATCAGCTTTGAATATCAATCTATTATTGCATTAATGCAGTGTCTTTCCTTTAAATGATCCAGTATATTCTATGCGCAAGTGTGATCTGGACTGACTCCAAGGATGTGGTGGGCTTGAAGGCAAATATGATTGATTTAGATGACAAATATCGCAATGTCTCACAAACTGTTCAATATTATTATCCAATTGGCAATTTAAGCCACCAAACCAAACCAATGTGCAAGTGCTTTCATTCAAGATACTCCAGGATGGCCAGCATGTTAGTTCTGTCACTTACACTGAGTCTTCTTTGAGGTATGATCACTCTTCCACTCCAAATGAAGCATCTCATCCAGTTTAGATAGAGCATTTATGAGCACCCAGCTTAGGTTAGAATTTTCAGAACTATCAAAGCATCTACATTTCTTAATTGAGTTGTATTTCTTTAGGATATACACAAAGGAGGAGAGAATCAAGCCAGTGTTAAAGTCAATTCGTCTCATACTTGCCAACTGTCCTGGAAAACACCAAGACAGTCCCAGATTTATTACTTAACCACTGTACCACATTGTGGACCAAAAAGATGCAAATACATTGCTAGTCACAGCACTAGAAAATATTATAGGAAAATGTATATTTAAGGTTACAAAATTGGATTGCATATTATTAAACATAAGGGTAAATCTTCCCACTTGTCAGAATTACTGTCATTCCTTGGGATATATGTACGTCATGATGGAAAGCAATCTATTTGCATCTTTATTGTCCACAATGTGCGTGTATCCAAGTGCAGGTGACTTAGAAGTATCAGCCATTCCTACCACACCCTATACTTCCTGAACAGTAGAGCATTGCTGTCATCAGTAATATTGAAAAAATATTGTGTGCATCTACTGTCAGTTCACCTTTAAAAGTTACTGCTAGTGTCTTGCCTTAGATTTATATAACCATTCACATCTCTATAATTTTCTTCCTTTCATAACTACTATAAAACCACCTCAAGGACACACCGAGAAACCAGAATTTTTGTAACGTCTGGCATTCCCATCCACTGAGCAAAATTATTTTACTCCTAGTGGTAAAATAAGTATGGGCTACTTCCCAGCTGTAAAAAATAAGGGTTACTTTGCAATAGTAAAAGTAATGGTGGCATTGGAGCAAGGTTATGTTTACTAGCTCCCTATTGCTTAGATGCATTGTTGTTTTTATATTTTTTATATACTTTGTCAAGTAATTATGATTGCAAAATGAATAGGGACCAGGGCACTCTGTCAAGTGATTATGATTGCAGAGACCAGGGCACTCTGTCAAGTGATTATGATTGCAGAATGAACAGGGACCAGGGCACTCTGTCAAGTGATTATGATTGCAGAATGAACAGGGACCAGGGCATTCTGTCAAGTGATTATGATTGCATAATGAATATAGGGACCAGGACACTCTGTCAAGTGATTATGATTGCAGAATGAACAGGGACAAGGGCACTCTGTCAAGTGATTATGATTGCAGAATGAACAGGGACTAGGGCACTCTGTCAAGTGATTATGATTGCAGAATGAACAGAAACCAGGGCACTCTGTCAAGTGATTATGATTGCAGAAGGAACAGGGACCAGGGCATTCTGTCAAGTGATTATGATTGCATAATGAATATAGGGACCAGGACACTCTGTCAAGTGATTATGATTGCAGAATGAACAGGGACAAGGGCACTCTGTCAAGTGATTATGATTGCAGAATGAACAGGGACCAGGGCACTCTGTCAAGTGATTATGATTGCAGAATGAACAGGGACCAGGGCACTCTGTCAAGTGATTATGATTGCAGAATGAACAGGGACCAGGGCACTCTGTCAAGTGATTATGATTGCAGAATGAACAGGGACCAGGGCACTCTGATCAGGGACCGGCACTCTGTCAAGTGATTATTATTGAGAATGAACAGGACCAGGGCACTCAGCCGTGATTTGATGATTAGAATGACCAGGGACCAGGGCACTCTGTCAGTGATTATTATTGCAGAATGAACAGGGACCATTCACTCTGTCAAGTGATTATGATTGCAAATGAACAGGGACCAGGCACTCTGTCAAGTGATTATGATTGCAGAATGAACAGGGACCAGGGCACTCTGTCAAGTGATTATGATTGCAGAATGAACAGGGACCAGGGCACTCTGTCAAGTGATTATGATTGCAGAATGAACAGGGACCAGGGCACTCTGTCAAGTGATTATGATTGCAGAATGAACAGGGACCAGGGCACTCAGTCCAGTGATTATGATTGCAGAATGAACAGGGACCAGGGCACTCAGTCCAGTGATTATGATTGCAGAATGAACAGGGACCAGGGCACTCAGTCCAGTGATTATGATTGCAGAATGAACAGGGACCAGGGCACTCTGTCAAGTGATTATGATTGCAAATGAACAGGGACCAGGGCACTCAGTCAGTGATTATGATTGCAGAATGAACAGGGACCAGGGCACTCTGTCAAGTGATTATGATTGCAGAATGAACAGGGACCAGGGCACTCTGTCAAGTGATTATGATTGCAGAATGAACAGGGACCAGGGCACTCTGTCAAGTTTATGATTGCAGAATGAACAGGGACCAGGGCACTCAGTCCAGTGATTATGATTGCAGAATGAACAGGGACCAGGGCACTCTGTCAAGTGATTATGATTGCAGAATGAACAGGGACCAGGGCACTCTGTCAAGTGATTATGATTGCAGAATGAACAGGGACCAGGGCACTCTGTCAAGTGATTATGATTGCAGAATGAACAGGGACCAGGGCACTCTGTCAAGTGATTATGATTGCAGAATGAACAGGGACCAGGGCACTCTGTCAAGTGATTATGATTGCAGAATGAACAGGGACCAGGACACTCTGTCAAGTGATTATGATTGCAGAATGAACAGGGACCAGGGCACTCTGTCAAGTGATTATGATTGCAGAATGAACAGGGACCAGGGCACTCTGTCAAGTGATTATGATTGCAGAATGAACAGGGACCAGGGTACTCTGTCAAGTGATTATGATTGCAGGAAGAACAGGGACCAGGGCACTCGGTCAAGTGATTATATTGCAGAATGAACATTGACCCAGGGCACTCATCCAGTGATTATGATTGCAGAATGAACATGGACCAGGGCACTCTCAGTCCAGTGATTATGATTGCAAAAATGAACAGGACCATGGCACTCCTCCAGTGATTATGATTGCAGAATGACCAGGGACCAGGGCACTCTGTCAAGTTAGATTGCAGCATTAACAGGGACAGGGCACTCAGTCCCAGTGATTAGGATTGCAGAATGACAGGGACCAGGGCACATCATCAAGTGATTATGATGCAGAATGAACAGGACCAGGGCACTCAGTCCAGTGAATTATGATTGCATAATGAACAGGACCAGGGCAACTCTTCAAGTTTATGATGCAGATGAACAGGGACCAGGGCACCTCATTCCAGTGATTATGATTGCAGAATGAACTGGAGCCGAGGGCACTACCTGTCCAAGTGATTCTGATTGCAGAATGAATAGGACGCAGGGCACTCTGTCAAGTTTTATGAGTTCAGAATGAACAGGGACCAGGGCACTCTGTCCAGTGATTATATTGGCAGAATGACGGGACCAGGGCACTCAGTCCAGTGATTATGACTGCAGAATCTGTCAGGACCAGGGCACTCTGCAAGTGATTATGATTGCAGAATGAACAGGGACCAGGGCACTCTGTCAAGTGAATATGATTGCAGAATGAACAGGGACCAGGGCACTCTGTCAAGTGATTATGATTGCAGAATGAACAGGGACCAGGGCACTCAGTCCAGTGATTATGATTGCAGAATGAACAGGGACCAGGGCACTCTGTCAAGTGATTATGATTGCAGAATGAACAGGGACCAGGGCACTCAGTCCAGTGATTATGATTGCAGAATGAACAGGGACCAGGGCACTCTGTCAAGTGATTATGATTGCAGAATGAACAGGGACCAGGGCACTCTGTCAAGTGATTATGATTGCAGAATGAACAGGGACCAGGGCACTCTGTCAAGTGATTATGATTGCAGAATGAACAGGGACCAGGGCACTCAGTCCAGTGATTATGATTGCAGAATGAACAGGGACCAGGGCACTCAGTCCAGTGATTATGATTGCAGAATGAACAGGGACCAGGGCACTCAGTCCAGTGATTATGATTGCAGAATGAACAGGGACCAGGGCACTCTGTCAAGTTTATGATTGCAGAATGAACAGGGACCAGGGCACTCAGTCCAGTGATTATGATTGCAGAATGAACAGGGACCAGGGCACTCTGTCAAGTGATTATGATTGCAGAATGAACAGGGACCAGGGCACTCTGTCAAGTGATTATGATTGCCTGGTCAGCAAAATCAGAACATTAGAACAGCTAACAGTCAACTTACACAATTGTTCTTGCCCCAAGACAATTGCTTTTACATCCACCCTCTAGCACAAACATGTTCGTTTATGCCCTAGGAATAACAACAGATAACAGCGAACTTACACAATTATTCTCGTCCGAGGACATTATTTTGCTTATGCATCAACTCTCTACCACAAACATGTTTTTGTTTTGTTTTTTGGCTTATTCCCTTGTCATTTTCACTAATTTGTACTATTCTCAGTGATGATGACATCTGCATACAGGGACCAGGGCACTCTGTCAAGTGATTATGATTGCAGAATGAATATAACATCGACGGCTAGCCTCAGTGAGTTTGTGAGATTCCGAGATAATAAATAATAACTTCACGGCTTGACCTTTAGTCTTTAGTCGTGGGGTTTGCGCAAGACTCCGCTGCTTGATCAGAGGATCTGCGTACGTACGGACAGCTGTGTGAATCTTTAACCGTTGAATATTCAATCTTCAACCTCTATACGCCTTCGAAATTGCTAGCTTCGTTCAACACTTCATTTGAAAACTCGAGTATCATGCCTCCTCTGCTGGGATGGTGGGTTGCTTATTCTCTTCTCCATGCGTTGGTTGGTGTGGGACATCGCGCGAGTGCCGATAATTTGACATCTCTTCACCAAGCTCTAAAGGAAGCTTTGCTGACTGAAGACAATTTATATCATCTCCAATATCTCCTGTTTCCTCCAGAGGGTACAACCACTAGTGTATTTCGAATTGTGATATGCAAAGAAGATTTTCAAGTACTGAATATTGAATACTTATCAGATGGAGCATTCATAAATAATAGTGATTCTGATCATTATGAAAGAAAATACTATTGTGCTCATTATGAATATCTTTGTGCAGGTGAAGGATTAGCTGATGTATTTGTAGTGTCACAATCCAAGCATTCACTGATTAGTTATATTATGAGTCTCACGTATGCTATAAGGCTTGCAGATGAAGCCTTTTTTGAGTTACTCACACACTTCTTAGGTCCTTCTACAATTGCCAATGTAAATCAATTATTACCTGACCCCTATTCTATACCAACCACTAATATCTCTTTGGTTGTGAAAAAACTGCAAAACAATCCAATGGAAAGTGAATTGGATAGCGTCCTGTCGTTGTTACTATCATGGGTAAGATTTTTTGTGCGTGTATAAGTGTGCATGAATGTTTGTGTAAGTGCGCGTAAGTGTATGTATGTGCATTTGTGATGGTGTATAATGTCCTAATTGTGTCCTTGGCTCAGCCCCCCCCCCCCTACCCCCCAATATCCAGGTCCTGAGTTGAGCCACACTCATGCAATTTTCCATCTGGTTTTCCATCTGCCTCCCACCAGCCCCACCAGTCCTCCACCCAGCTGTGATTGGTTACCTGGCATTTGCTGGGATGCCAATTTGAGGCCTTTTCTCATGAAACAGCAATGGTCCAGGTGGGACTTCAGGTGCCCACACCACTTGCTGTGAGGAAAGGCCTGTTCTCCTGCAAGTTCTTAGTCTGGCTCCAAGGAGCTTGGCTCACAATGCCTGCTTAGTGTGCACAGGCATCCTGACTCAGCTAGGTGTGCATGACCACCTAGCTGCAGCGAAATGAATTAGTATGTGTGTTTGTGTGTATGTATATGACTGTAAGCATGTGTGTTCACTTCTGTATGAAAGTGCTGGATGCAGCTCTGCTTATAAAATGGTTAGGGTTTGATCAACATTATATAGAAAGTGATCGTGCTTTCTTTTGTTATGTGTGGGTATGTGCTCACTCAGTCAACAAACCTAATTGGCGAGCAAGCGAATCTAGTGAGACACTATCAGGGGTAACACAATGGAAAACTGGGGATCAATATTCTTTAGACATCTGTCATAATTGTACTTTTGACCCACAGGGGTTTGTATTTGCTTTATAGTTGACCTTGCCCATACTCCACTTAACTGAATTCTTTTTGATCCTACACAGCAAAAAAATGAAGTATGACATTCATGACAAAATTTGTATGTTACATACCAAAAGTGGTATAATACCTATACCACTTTTTACATTGGTATAGTACACCTCCAGAGCTTTCATCTTCAATATCTGATTCTAAATTACAAATAGCATTATCCTGCACCCATTGTTGTTTTAACTCACCTCAATGAAAGCTGGTTGTAGGGCAGGGCTACCCACACAACCCTAGCTGATATTTTAGCAGCTGCTCTAACCCCAGTTGAGTAGGCTAGCTACACTGGAGGAATGTAATAAGTGGAAAGTTTGGCTGGTTGCTATAACTACAAGGGTAATGAGCTTGCTCAATACAGGTGAAATAACAACCTTGAAATATCTTGAGTTATATTTCAGGGGTCATTTACCTATAGATATCATTGTGAAGATATCTAGGGTGAAATAAATATATATATATAATTATATATACCAAAATCTCAATTTAGACTCATTAGTGAGAGTCTCGCTTGCTCACCCAATTAATTTTTATGCATTATTTCTGAATCCTTTTATGTAGCTACATCTATTATTATATATATATATATAGTCCAAATATTATTCAAGACCTACATCTCCAATGAGCACTACTTCAGGAATGGAAAATGATCAATTAATTGTGCATATGCAATGTGATGAGCTGCAAATGCAACATGGAAGTGGTTACTCTATATCTTCTTCAGATCACTTAATTCTGCTATCCATAGTTTTATTTTTTGTCAACATAATAATATTGATCTGCAGTCTGTATATTATATATAAAGTTGAAATGGCATCAAATTCCTTTTGGACTTACGTTAAATCGATTAAAACTGCAAACATTATTTTATGGAAATCATTTGCAATTGTTAGTTTCATACTGAATGCTGTTTATTTAGGATTTATAGTCATCGCCTTAAGTGTGGGTGATAACAATAATTATATCTATGCATACCTCGCTAACATTTGTTTTTACACAGGATTGTCTGCTTTAATCGAGACTGTTGCTATACACATTATCACCAAGAAAAGTATGCCTCAGACAAAACTATGCTCTCGCATTTTATTAAACTTTGGCATTTGCAACATTGTATGGATTTTTCATCGTGTTGGAAACTGTTGCATTGTATCTCTGTATTTCATAGCCATTGCTCCAGCTCAGACTCTAGCAGCTATCACTTTATGTCTGAGTTCAGTAATGATGTTAGTTGTCACTACAGCTATGATATTACACATTTGCTATTCTGGTTTCTGTATTAAGAAGAAGAGGTGCATTACAACTTGCAAAATTATACTACTCCTAATTCTTTTAATTGGTGTAATCGCGGTTATTGCGAGCTTCACTTTAATTTTTGTGGACCTGACTCAACATGGACTAACTGGATCAGACATGGGAAGTATATTACTCTCATTGGTTATTCCTATTTTGACATTGATAGTCAGTCTTGTAGTGAAACAGGAGTTAAAAAAGAATTCTGAGAACAATGAAGTTAGACGTGAAGACTATGAGCCTCTGGACGATGCTCATAACGTGGAGAATATTGCAATAAACCATTAGTTGAAACTTTTAGTATATACGCTGTTATTTGAATGCTGCTGAACTTTTAACTAAAGTATATTTATTACTTACTATTGAAATACAACATCATTTTATCTTTAGTTTTTGTACTTTTGTTATAATAGAATTATGTAATTATACTATTGTTGTTGTTTTTAATAAATTTTAAAAAATAGTTTTTTTAAAGAATGTTAACCATCTACATCTCAGGAATAGCTAAGAAGACCGAGAAAGTAGTTTGAAGTGATAGCTAATATATTTGGTAGAAACTATATTGAGCTGTTAAGAAAGAGTATAGACATCATTATATGGTAAACTTACAGCTAATTGGTTAACTTATAAGAGTGAAGCAGTCCACAATTCTAGCTGGAAAATATTAATAGGAGATTTTCTCGTTCTGACAGACCAATATTATGTAAATAAAAAAAACAACAACTAATAACCAGACATTTCCACTTCTTGCCTAAGTCCTCTTCAGGGGTCAACAGAGGTCAAACTCTCCCCATTAAATGGGAAGAGGTAAGAGTTGTAGACAAAGCCAGTAAGAATGTGTGAGTTAAAGAGCAAGGAAGCTCTACACATACAAATGACACCATACAACAATAAGTTTAACAGAGCATAACTTTAGAGCTTCAAGGATGCTGGCTGTCTATGCTGCATGCAAATCACCTTCAGGATATTGTGATGTATGATCTGTCTCACGAACATTGAACAAGGCTGAAAAGAATTACGCCCAAATTGAAAAAGAGGCGCTGGCCATAGTGTTCAGTATCAAGAAATTTTATAAATGTGTGTATGGTAGATGTTTCACACTAGTAATGAACCATAAGCCTCTTGTATCTCTCTTTGGTCTGAAGCAAAATTTACCTACACTAGCTGCTGCCAGATTATAGCGTTAGGCTGTATTATTTATTGTTAGGTTACCAATATGATCTAAGGAACTAAGTACACCACAGTAATGCTGAAGGTTGGCCCAACAATATTACTGCAAGTGAATTACATGAGCTTGATAAAGGTGGAGGTTTATTCTCGGGAACAAGGGTCATTGCACCCCCTTTGTTACAAAATGCTGTCTTAGCCGAATTATATGCTAGCCACCCTGGTATTGTGAGAATGTAGGGGGTTGCCCATGCTTATGTGTGAAAGCCAGGGTTAAATGATGATATTGAATGTACTGTTAACGATTGCGCAGCATGTCAAGGCAATTGGTGCCAGCCACCTCCTGTTCCCTTGCATTCATGGCCTTGGCTAACCGAGCCTTGGGAACATGTGTTTGTCGACTACTCTGGCCCATTCTTAGATCATATGTTCTTGGTAGTGGTAGACATTCCAAGAGGTTGGAGGTAGTATTAGTACAAAGCACTAATACTGAGAAGACATTAGAGGCTCTGAGGTACCTCTTTACTAAACAGTTGGTGTCTGACAATGGACCTCAATTTGTTTCAAATGAGTTATGCTAGCCAATGAAATAAAGCACACGAGAAGAGCTCCTTATCATCCTGCCTCAAATATGGAGGCTGTACGATGTGCAAACTTTTAAGAGCTCACTATGCCAAGGGAAGGAAGATTCCGGAACCTTCCAGCAGAATTTGTCACAGTTTCTGTTACGATATTGGACACTCCACATGCAACTATGGGAGTCTCACCAGCTTGAGTTGTTTTTTAAGCGAAAGTTAAAGGACACAGCTATAATTAGCTATGGCTTATCGTGGAAGCCAGATCATATTGGTGTGGCCATTATAACTAAACCCACCTAACCACACCCACTCATTACAATACAGTGATTTTTTTATTAAATAAACCAAAAAGTTTAATTCAATGCTCATGCGCATCTAATAAATTCAAGTGCCACTGTAATCACACCAAAGAAAGTCAGTACAAGCAATTATTGTATTATATTACAAATAAAATGATTTTTATAACAATCAGTAGGTTCATGTCAAATAAAATAATGATGAATTGAAGTTATAGATATTATGTAGAGTGTTTATATTGTATAGCTAATTAGCTACTTGGACATACAAAGCAAACAACAAAAATAAACTTAAATTGAAATTACTTTTAGAGCCTCCATATCTTTATTTTCTTCAAGCATTTTCAAGTATGTGTGGCAAATAACTTAATGGAAAGACTCCTAGTACTGCAATAATGGCCATTTTGCAGACCAACAATGCTGGAAAGACCTCCAAACTACATTCGTTTTTCCAAAAGATCGCTTTGGAATAGTAAACGAAGGACCAGGCAGGTCTAGAGTTTCCCAAAGTCTTCTAAAAGGCTTGATATTAGCTATTTAATCCCGGCAGAAGTCATTTCGAGATGCTCAATTTCGACAGCACTAGTCCGACAATGACCACGAGATTGGGTAAAGAGTAGAAAAAATAGACATGCCCCTTATTGTTAAAATATTGATGTGGAACACCGCCCACTGAATGAACTGACAATTTGTTATTAGTGCACTTGACACTATAACTTGTTTTAGAACATTTTATTCTCCCATTTATTGAGAGTGTTCTAGAACATTCTATTCACACTTGTGTTTATTGAGCGTGTGCAGTGTAGCACATTTTATTTATGTATCACCCATGGGTGGACTGGCTATATATATTGCATAGCTTGGTCCACTCCCAATTAGTCAGTCTCACCTTACATTCTCCTGCATCATTGCACATGCCCCTGGGTGGTTAGGAGGAGCTATTAGTTAAATGATCAAGAGGCAGGGGATTGGTTATAGACCGACTCTGGTGGCAGTCTACCACGCTTAAAGAAGAGTCAACTTAAATCCCCACAATTGGTGCAGCCATGGCCTCTCAGCCGCACCTGTTCTGACGTCCCTACTTGGGTATTCTATTCATTAATAATTAATTATCATAGGTTTAGATAACTGGCTAGCAAGCAGTGCATGCACACATACACAAAAGAGAATAACACTTTCACTTTCTATCCATGTAGTACTAAGGCCCATGAATAGCCTAAGCAGAGCAGCATTCAGCACTTTTCACAAGAAGTAAAATCCATATATACATATACATACATACACAAATACGCACACAATACACACATACACACACAAGCATACAACACATAAATCTTACCCATGACAGTAGTAAGAACAAGACACTCTCCAAATCAATATAAGCATATGTGATATAATAAACACAATACAGCAAGATTGATACTGGAGGGTACACTTACTGTTTATTATATCTTTTAGGTATTCAAAGAGTTGTTTCATCAGTTGGAAAAGAATCGTTACAACATGCATGAATCACGTGATGATTAGTGAATGGTATATAACGTGACATCTGCATTATATAACGTCTCAGTAGCTATATGGAAGTGACTTGTACAATAATGTTTTAGTCAATATATCACACCCCTCCTCACAATTAATAGGAGGGTTTGTACCAGTCTGGCTTCTGCCTAGCTTGAAATTGACAAATCTTGGGACTCTTCAATGATAAATTCTTAGTAGGTGATCCTTCAGTGATGGAGAATTCCATTGTACGGCTTGCAGCCGATGTTCTACTTTCCTCAGTAGCATAATTGCACTGATTCCCTACTTCGGGAGTACTGATCACTGGCTCTGATGTGACCGGAATACTGACTGTTGGGTCTCTGGGGATCACTGGAACATCAACAACCGACGACTTAGTCGCTCCCGATATTTCTGGAACTTTGGACCCCTGTATTCCAGAAGTTGGTCAGCATGGCATTTTCATACTTGATCGTTTACTCCAACTTCATAGCTATGTCACTGGCCCAATTTTATGTAAGAGCACACCCACACACAAGCAAGGGCCTTCCCTCATGTTCCTGGCAAGTATGATCAGTCCTACTCTAAACTGTGCATGTGGTCAGTCCCTCCTCCTGACATCCCATCTGTCCGTCTTCCTGGCTATTCACATTGTTCTTTACTGAGGGTCGTATCAAGTCCAACTGTGAGCTGGATGAGTTAAAATTGATATTTATAAAAAGAACAAAAATATGCTGTTTTAAGCCGAAATTTAAAAACTTTGTTGTTCAGCTGTGTGGGCTTGGTTGGGCGCTTGGTAGAAGATTAGGCTCACAGGTGGGCTGATATCAGGATGAGGTAGCTGCCACCAGAGTCAACGAGTGAGTGTGGCTTGGTTGTCCTAACTACTCAAGCTACGTATAACCAAAGGTAAGTTGGATTAAGCTTTTAATGCAGGGTGTACCCTGACACACACAATGAAGCACACAAGCACAGGATAGAATGTTGACTGACTTGACACATGACAATTACAACTTAAATACAGAACACAAACCACTCCTACGCATGGTGCATAGTTCCTGCTTTGCAGCAGGACATTCACACCTATAGCACACACAAGCTAACACAAAACTCGATACCATGAGAAACTACAACCTGCTAGTAATCAACACATATTCTGACGTTACATGATACACAAATAACAAAGACTAAAGACTAATTATGCTAATAATAAAAGTTATATGAATGACAGAGAGTTTATGTGGGCTGGCCCACAAGCTGTAGTGACTTTTTTTGGCAAGTTATGCATTTTTTTTTTACTAATGCGGATGGTTTTACACTCTTAGTGCTCTAGTCACTAAATTCGTTTACAAAACAATTTCATCCATTCTTGGCAGAGGAGTTATTTAAAAGTTTTCTTTGTGATATTCATTAACTAAGTAGTAGTTGTAACAAACAATACTTTCACACTTAACTGAACATGCCTACACAAGTTTTATCTTTGTGGTTAGTCTAGTGAACAATGAATTTTCAAGTAAATACTGTTGCATAGGGCTTATAACAACTAGCTATTAACTTACCCCCACCACTAACTCGAATAGAAATGGAACTCCCGTAAGTTTTTTAGTTCTAACTGCACCTGCAAAATAATTCAAAGTGGTAAACAATTCAATTTCCGTTTAGTGAAGTTTAGGATGGGGTCGAACACCAAGTAATGCCAAGTAACACCTGTTCGGGAGTAAACTAACAAGTTACTAGTAATAACTCCGAAAGTGTAGGTTTACTTTTATTGTAATATAGAATACAATTGTAGAGCAAAGATTATGAAATATAAGAAGAAGTGAGAATAAAACGTAACTAAGAGTAATACGAGTAACAATGGTAATTAAATGCAATTCGTCGATGTTCGAAGTCGGAACGGAGTACGAGTGCATGCGTAGTAAATATAGAAATAAAATGAATGTTGAAATACGATATGTAATAAAAGGTTAAAGCTAGCTAAGTGAAGGGGCTAGGCTTCATGCTGTAACTCTTGGAGGGACTGGTCCCGAACATACTGGGGGGCCAGGGGCAGGAGATGAAGTTAGTTCTTCTTCTGGTAGCAGCAGTACTATTTTTGTTACGGATCGAGTATAGGTTCCCTTTTCAGTTTTTATCGTTGCAGCTCTAACATAACCATCAGCACCAGGGTATACTTTAACAATTCGTCCTAATGGCCAGGACCGTACAAATAGATCCATGTCTTTGAGTAGTACCAAATCTCCAACTTTCACTGATCGTTCAGATCGACGCCACTTGTTTAATCTCTGTAAAGTGCACAGGTATTCATTCGACCAGCGAGTCCAGAAATCAGCATAAATTCTTTGGCAGAGATTCCAATGCTTTAAGCAACTAATTTTTGAATGCAAGTGTGACTCAACAGGAACAGCTTTGAGAGCTTTACCGATGAGAAAATGACCAGGCGTCAATACCTCAAGACCATCGTTTGGACCCGAGTTCAAAGGAATGAGTGGGCGACTGTTCAGTGTGGCTTCAATCTCGACTAAGATGGTATTTAGTTCGTGTTCAAACAATTGGTGAGGTTTTACAGTTTTGAACAAAAGAAACTTCATGCTTTTAACGGCTGCCTCCCACAATCCACCAAAATGAGGCGATCTTGCTGGAGTATGTGTCCACTTGATATGGTGAGTTGTACAGAATAAATTTGTCGATCTCCGCGTGGCAGTAGAGTTGAGAAAGGTATACAAGTCACGTAATTCTTTTTGAGCTCCTACAAAATTGGAACCATTATCCGTGGCTAGAGTTTCTGGACATCCTCGGCGTCCAATAAAACGACGAAGAGCAGCTAAGAATGCCTCGGATGTCAAATCTGTTACCATTTCCAAATGTACAGCTTTAGTCGCCATACAAACAAATACACAGACATATACTTTCACTAGTGTGCGATTGCGTGTGTATCCTCTCTTCATCATCAGTGGGCCAGCAAAATCTGCTCCAGTATGATGAAAGGCTGAAGTGGGTGTGACTCTATTGACTGGCAGTTGACCCATAACCTGTGAGTTAGTCTTGGCATATGCTTTCTTGCAAGATACACATTGGTTAGAAATACCTTTCACTAAATTTTTAAATCCTATAATATGATATCGCAAGGACAAAATTGCAAGAAGTGCTTGAGGGCCTACATGCATATTAGATACATGAGCTTGCCTTGCTAACAACTTTGAAAGTCTGTCAGAATGGTGTAAAATGATTGGATGTTTTTGATCTTGAGTCAGTTCCGAATTCTCTAGTCTTCCTCCAACCCGTAGAAGTCCATTTGAATCCAGAAACGGCCTGAGACTAGAGAGAGAGCTTTGACGTGGAACTTCACGAGCATGACAGAGTGCAGTCTTCTCAGGCTTGAAACTTCTATCCTGACTGAGCTTCAGGAGGCGAGTCTCTGTTTCATCCAGTTCATTTAGTGCTAGGTCAGGGGAAAGGTCTCGATCAGAACTGTGCTTACTACAATTACAAATAAAACGATAACACCAGGTTAACACTCTATGCATAATTCTATAGCTAGAAAATCTCTCAGAGAAATCTTCATAAGGAAGCAGAGCTAGGTGAACAGCAGGTTTTAACTCTATCAAGTCTCTTTTTCCTTTCCAGTCCGTATTGCATGGCCATTCAGAAGATGATGAAAGTAACCAAGATGGTCCTTGCCACCATAACTGAAAACAGATAAGTTTAGCTGTTTCAATTCCCCTTGAGGCAACATCGTGTCTCCATTGAGCCGCAGGAATTCTTTCAATAGTGTCCACAACTCGGTTGTAAACGTAAGATTTCAAACGGGAAGGTGAAGTTGACAACCAGCCGAGCACAATCGTAGAATCACTCCAAGCATAAATATTCGATAATGGAATTTCAAGGGCCGTAGCAACGTGAACAAGAAGTTTACTGAGTAACTGAGCACCGCAGAGCTCTAAACGCGGAGTCGTTGACTTTGAGAGAGGAGCAACTCGCGTCTTAGAATACAGTAGAGTGATTGATACGTCAGTATTATCGTACACAGTCCTGAGATACACCACTCCAGCATAAGCTACATCTGATGCATCTGAGAATCCATGGAGTTGGAGACTCCTAACCTTCTCTCCAATCGTGTGATGATATCTTGGAATTGAATGTTCAGTAATAAGAGGAAGTTGTTTTTTCCAGAGTTCCCATTCCTGAGCTAGTTGTTCAGGCACTGGCTCATCCCAACCAAGATTTTCCTTCCACAGCTTTTGAAGGAGTATTTTTATGACAATAATGCTGGGAGAGAACCACCCTAAAAGGTCGAAAGTTTTAGCTACGTCTGAAGCTATCTTCCGTTTGGTCGGATGATCGTCAGAAGTTAGCGTCGGTGTTGCTACGTGGAAACAATCAGTGCGAGTATTCCAATGAATTCCAAGTGTTTTCAAGCACTGATCTGGTGGAGAAATAAGTTGAGTAGATTCTTCTTCTCGCAATTTCTTTGGAATAGTATGAAGAAGAGATTGGGAATTAGACTTCCACTTGCGTAGAACCATCTGAGCATGAGAAAACAGTTCACATAGATTGGTTCTGATATCAATAGCATCTTCTAGTGTGTCTGCTCCTGTCAAGCAATCATCGACATAAAAATGATTTCGTACAATGTAGGCAGCTTTAGGATATTGTTCCTGGTAGTCATGAGCTAGTTGTCGAAGAACTTGAGTTGCTAAGAAAGGAGAGGAAGTAACACCAAAGGTAACACGAGTCATCCTCATATCCTGTATTGCTCCTCCATTGGGTTCGGGTTGTAAGAAACGGTGCAAATCCCTGTCATCTGGATGAAGTCCAACCTCTCGAAACATTTTAGAAATGTCAGCACAGAGACCAATAGGATGAGACCTGAAAGCAAGTATAACAGAGGTTAGTAAACGATATAAATTAGGACCTTGGAGAAGTGTGTCATTAAGAGAAACACCAGAAGAGGATTTGGCAGAGGCGTCGAATACAACTCGAAGTTTTGTGGTCGTGCTAGAACTCTTCACCACACCGTGAGCAGGGAGGTAAAAGGTTTCACACTCAGGTTTGCGGAGGTCATGTATAGGAACTGCTTCAGCATGTCCAAGAAGTTCGTACTCGCGCAGAGCCTTCTCAAAATCTGCGTAGTTACCTCGTTTTTCAAGAGAACGGCGGTTCTGAATGTAGCGTCGGAGAGCTTGGTCTCTGGAACAACCTAAAGCAATAGAAGTATTACGTTTTGGTAACTGTACTACATACCTTCCATCCACATCTCGAGAATACGATTTCTGGAAATGATCCACAGCTTGTTGGTCTTCATCAATAAGGGCAAAAGAACTCTCGGGTGCTTGTTCCACTCGGAAGAATGCTCTTAATAAATCATCCGTACTACTCTCTTCAGCTGAGTCACACAAATGTACACGGTCAGTTTTAGGCTCGGAGAGCACTTTTCCCCTAAGAGTCCAGCCGAAGATAGTCTCACAGGCATGAGTCATCCGATTTGCTGAAGTAGCATGGCCTTGAAGAAGTATTTCATCGAGGATATCTGCTCCAAATAGTAAGTCTATAGAGCCCGGTTGATCGAACAAAGGATCAGCAAGTTTCTTTCCTTGTAAAAAAGGTTGTTCTCTGACTCCATGAAGAGGGAATCCCGGAAGATCTCCAGAAATACGGTCTAGCACTATTGCTCTCACCGATATATTGGGTTGTTCACTGTTTGGAATCAGATCCAAATCAACCTGGTACCGCGAGGTAGGTACGGATGTCTGGCTAATACCTGTAAAACTAGTTGACTTTCTGATCTTCTTGGCTTTTAGTCGTTGAACAAGTCTAGTAGTCACAAATGACAAAGTTGAACCACTGTCCATTAAAGCGATCGGTCGGTCTTTCATGGACTCAGAAGACGGTAAGGCATGAGCACTAGTATTGGTTGTACTTTCTGAGTTTGTCTCAGTTGATTGCGGCTGTTGCTGGCTTGTTGAAGTTGGCTGGGGCTGTTGCTGGCTTGCTGAAGTAGACTGGGAATGTTGCTTATTGGTCCTTTTTTGATATCCTCTGTGAAGTAAGGAATGATGCTTGCGACCACAGTGACAGCAAGACCTAGTACTGGGACACTCACGCAAAATATGATTAGAAGACAAACAATTCACACAAACCTTTAGACGAGATACAGTTGATTGCCTATCGTCCACGGATTGGGCCTTGAAAACATCGCATAGATAAAGTGGATGAGTGTCCGTAGGGCATAACTGACAATGTTTTGTGCTTTGGACATGGAGAGTAGAAGGTTTCGATGTTGGCTTTGATCGGTGAGCAAAACTTCGTCCATGTGTGGTGGAAGATGAGTTCGTCTTAACTACGTCAGTTCTCCCACAGAATCGCATTTGAAAGCGTCTGAGGTATTCGGCTAAGTGATCAAAACTTGGAGTCCTTTTTAATTTTGCCGACTCTTCCACCCAGTTTTGGAATAATTTCTCGGGCATGAGTAGCTCACACAATGCTGTAAATAGAGCATCCTGTGAACCGTCTGTACACTCTTTTACCACAGCTAGAGATGTTTCGAAGAGAGTTATAGTTTTAGTTATACCTTCAGAGGAGAGGTCAATCTGGTGATTTAGCACAGACTTAGAGAGGTTCTACATGTCTGGCGTGGTTGATCGTAACGGTCTTGCAGTGCCTGTATGACACCGCCGAAATCCGGGCCGGATCTAGTCTTTGACTCGATGATCAACCTGGCTTCTTTCCCTTTCACTGCCATGTTGAGGAAAGCAAGCTTATCAACATCAGTAAGTGATGTGTCCTTTGAAAGAGCATTTTGGAATTTCTCCCAAAAAGGTCTCCAACCAACAGGTGTTCCGTCGAATTCGGGTAAAGCAAGGCGAGGCAGCCTTTCAAACTTCGACAGTCATACAGATGGAGCTGTTGAAAAAATACCTTCGGTGAGGTCCTTTCCATTCCTGATTTGTAACTCCATAAGATCTCGTATAAGACACTTGATTCCTTCATGCACTTCTGGACGACCTCCTATAGCCACAGCAGACTCTTCCATATCGTCCAGTTTGTACTTGATATCACAGAGAGCAGGTTGTATATTGCTACCGTCAAGTTTAGGAAGTGAAGAATATCTGTCTAGCGAGATCCTGATAGCTTTGCAACGCCTATATAAACGAACTGTTTCAGCGAGTTCAGCGAGTGTGTTACTTGTTTTTAATCTTTTGGCACTATCAATAGTGTAGGCCAATTCTTCTGTTTCTCCTTCTTCTTGATTAAGTTTATTCATTATGGCATCATGTAAAGCATCTAGAAGGATAATGTCTTGTTGAATCTTTTCCAAATGTGAAGTGACGATTTTTAAATCCAAATCCTTGACATCATAACTGTTTTGCTCACGCAAAAAGTTTTCACAGCGAGTGGCGCTCCTTCTGGCACTCGCCCGTCGTTTCTTTAACGTGGGAAGGTCTAGCCCTTCTAATTCAGTATCCAGTTTTCCCCGATCTGCGGAAGCCATCTGTTCGTACAAAATTTCGAAGGTCTCGAAGATCTTGTAGACAATAAATAGAGAAAAAATAAGTTTTGAATCCTCTTCAGTCTTGAGAGAAACAGGTTCTTGTCATTGAAGAGGATCCGGCTCGAAGGACCAAAATGTTCGGGAGTAAACTAACAAGTTACTAGTAATAACTCCGAAAGTGTAGGTTTACTTTTATTGTAATATAGAATACAATTGTAGAGCAAAGATTATGAAATATAAGAAGAAGTGAGAATAAAACGTAACTAAGAGTAATACGAGTAACAATGGTAATTAAATGCAATTCGTCGATGTTCGAAGTCGGAACGGAGTACGAGTGCATGCGTAGTAAATATAGAAATAAAATGAATGTTGAAATACGATATGTAATAAAAGGTTAAAGCTAGCTAAGTGAAGGGGCTAGGCTTCATGCTGTAACTCTTGGAGGGACTGGTCCCGAACAACACCAAGTAACGCAAAAATATGTGAGGGTCAAAGTACAAAAGACATACGTCCAAACATATTTATATAAACAAACAAACATCTCCGATTTTTAATTGTGTTACCCCTGTAAGTGTCTCGCTCACTTCGCCCACTTGCCAATTGTTATGACTATATTTCAGTTAGAAAATGTGTATTAGTGCACCTATAGTACTCAGGGTAACTTTTATTGTACTCTCCTCTTCCTGCCCCCCCCCCCCTTCCTAAATATTATCCCCCTGTGTTTGTTGTTAAGAATAAATTATTTTCTCATACATGTATATGTGGCATTCACATTGAAACTACTATTTACAGTATCAATGTTCAAGCATGTGCTTTAACAATGACTTAATCACTTTCGTTTCTGAACTTTTGTTGTTAGGGTCATTAATATACATTTAAAGCTGTCATCGATTATGGCAATGTTAGTCCAATACTTGCATTTTATTGTTTTATGCTGTCATCATTCATATTTAATTTTTGCATACTTTTTACATCTAGTTATCACTGTTATATCCAACTTAGACAGTCCCTAATCTCAATGGTTCAGTTACCAGCTATGTCTACTTCAGGGTAATTGTAACTGAAATTTGTCTTGAAGGCAAAACATGTCATACACATAGAGTCTCTGGATTGTTGTAGAATACATGAGGCTTTGCAACCCTTGCTAAGTCTATTGATTTGGGAAGAAGTGTAGTATATACAGCAACCTGTTGATTGTTGCTTCGTCAAGTAATCTGTCAGACAAATACCTGCCAGTAAGTCTTACAATATTTAATAATCTACTTGAAAGTTGGCCGTGGATAACTTGCTTTATGGACAGATAGTTCCACTTACTAAGCAGTCCCAAGCAAACTATAATATTAGTTTGAAATTGTTGCTCAATATTTAACCCTGCAAATTTTTTATGGCTAGAGTAAGCATATAGCTAGCTATATCTTTGAAATATTGCTGTATATACTACACTTCTTCCCAGAAGCATTAATTATACGAAGCACCAACACCACGTCAAATTTAGACAAAGGCCTCGAGCTCAACTCCACTTGGACTCCGTTCCTATCAGAACTTTAGTGTCAATTTTGGCCCACGCTAAGTGCATTTTTCTTGTTGACAATTTTGTTTATTTTATTTTAAACTGAAGAAAGCTTACGAGCCAAAACGTATATTTGATTTGTTAGAAAGTGCTGTGCATGTTGCAAAAATCAATGAGGCATAACTGTGAACAAAGCAGCAATAAACCAGCTGAATCCAAAGTTCAAAGTTCACATGTATACACCTCACAACTGAAGAAGGCTTACGAGCCAAAACTTATCGTGAATTTATATATCAAATTTTAATGCTACTAAGCTAAAAATATTGAATTACCTTGAATTACTAGAATAAGTAGCAATGAAAATCTACAACATTGGCTAATAGATATTGCTTGTTCTTTGAGTCTGATCAGATTATATTGTAATAGCTAGGTAGTGTTTAGTAGCGCTGAGGGTTCCCAACTTTGGTGCTTCATTAATTAATTGTCCTACTATGTATGTATGTATGTCTGTATGTCTGTCTGTCTGTCTGTATGTATGTATGTATGTATGTATGTATGTATGTCTGTCTGTCTGTTTGTCTGTCTGTCTGTCTGTCTGTCTGTATGTATGTATGTATGTATGTATGCATGTCTGTATGTATGTGTGTGTATGTATATATGTATGTAATGCATGCATGCATATGTGCATATGTGTATGTATAATTATGCATGTGTGTGTATGCATGTATGTGTACATTACTGATAAGGGCAACACTCAGACTAGTAGACAGTCAGCCCTGAATTCACTAACAATTAATTAGGAACTTATTGATTAACATTGTCACCTCTTTCATACTCAGAGCCCTACCACATATGTCTAACTCCAGTTATATAAACTGTGGAGGCTCCAGCCAGTTGCAGGTTTTTTTTCTTTGTTCAGTTCTGTTACTCCATTGTTTTCACCCTCTTGCCAGCCTAATAGCTGTGTCACCTCAGTCACTTGCTGAGCTTGTAGTAGATTTTTTTATTAATTATAGTTAAATATAACGACAGTCTTGCAGTTACTTAGTTAGCTATCTGACCTATAGCCTTCGATTCTACATAGAGTGACTCTGAGTTTAGTTATTAGCTAGTGAGTTAGATTCCACTTGTTAGTAGTGTTTGTGTCCTAGTGTATTGTTTGTTTCAATAGCTCACATTCTTGTTTGGTAAAGTATCGTCATTGTCATTTCCTCGTTCTTTTTTGTAATCGTTCATTTTTTTTTATCGTATAATTAGAGAGCAAAAAATACAAAATTGTTGACAGTTTAAATGGTAGCTAGACACTTGGGCTCTCGCGCTCCGAAGTCAAGCTCCTTCAAGTCTGAGCCTTACAACCTCAGGTTGCCTTCACTCTCTACTTGAAAGTCACAAAGCTAGCTATTTTTGTAGTTAGTTGACTTGTCGCACAAACAATTACATATATATGCATGTCATGAGGAATATTCTTTCTATTAATATACTACTTGCTATCACTTATTATTATTATTATTATTATTATACAAGTACCTATTTAGACATAACTTTTGTAAAAGGAGAGATGGCTTATGCAATTGGGTTGGGTAAAGCAGAAATTTTAACTTTTATGCATTCTTTATCTCATAGACTTAAATTTTATTATATAGTCCAGATACTATTCAAGACCTACATCGTCCATTAAGAGTACAACCATAGAAAATGATCAATTAATTGTGTACAAGAAATGTGATAATCAACAAACACAAGTTGTAAGTGGTTATTCTATATCTTCAATAAGCCACTCAATGCTATTACTCTCGGTGTGTATTCTATCAACATAGTAATAATGATTTACAGTATATATATAATCTATAAAGTGGAAAATTCATCAAATTCCTTTTGGACTTTCATAAAATCAATAAAAACTGGTAATATTATTTTATGGAAGTCATTCATAATTGTTAGTCTCATATTAAACACCATTTGTTTAGTATTTGAAGTAATCAATTTACGTTTTTATAAAAACCATTTTATTTTCTATTCTTACATTACTTACCATTATAGTTGCACAGGATTGTTTGCTTTAATCGAGATTGTTGCTATACACATTATCACCAAGAAAAGTAAGCCTCAGACAAAACTGTGCTCTTGAGTTTTGCTAAACTTTGGCATTTGCAACATTGTATGGATTTTTCATCATGTTGGAAACTGTTGCATTGTATCTCTGTATTTCATAGCCATTGCTCCAGCTCTTGCTCTAGCAGCTATCACTTTATGTCCGAGTTCAGTAATGGTGTTAGTAGTCACTACAGCTATGATATTACATATTTGTTATTCCGGTTTCTTCATTAAGAAGAAGAGGTGCATTACAACTTGTAAAATTATACTACTCCTAATTCTTTTTACTTGTGTAGTCACTGTTATTGTGAGTTTCAGTTTAATTTTTGTGGACCTAACTCAACATGGTCTAACTGGATCAGATATGGGAAGTATATTACTCTCATTGATTATTCCTATTCTGACACAGGCAGTGCACACAAGTGAACCATAAAGCCAATTGCCAGATGAATCACAGAGCCTATCTCCAGTAGATTAACTACTTAGGTCAATTCAATTCAGAACAACTGAAGTTTAACTCAGACAGATACACCACTGATGAGAGTAACATACCTTATCAAGATAGAAGTCAATCAGACTGGTATCATTCTCACTTTCCAGTATCATTAATATGTTTGTGGTTCATTGTTATTCAGGAAAGAAAAGGTATAATATACAGATAATCATGTCATTATTCATATCTCTGTATTTTTTGTGGTGTATATATAATATATATATTTATTATGCTTCAGGGCCAGATAGATGCTTAATCCCATTCTCAAACAGACCATTAACTGAATTTTCTGCCAAATTTATCACTTCACAATTTCTTTCTCATCCATTTTGTATTATAAGATGTAACTATTCTTTTTCTTTAAACAAACTAATTTTTTTTTATTTACATTAAAAGGCTATAGGGAATAGAATAAATTTTTATTGCACACTTGGATGCACGTATGTTATGCTTTAAAAATTCTATGAAATTGTCACTTAAAAATACAGTTTTTAAATATTGTAGCTATTATGTCCTCTGCTATAATTATAATTATCTCTTATATTAATAGTACTTTTTCTTCCTGTTATGGAATAGATGAGTCCTCTAGGACACATAAAATAGAATAATAGTGATATTCATTTAAAGATAGAGCACAATCTCCCCCGTCTGCCTAATTGTAATCAACCATAGTGGTAAAGTCAAGTAAGCAAGGTGGAATTGTAATGATTTTTTATTTTTATTTTAGCATTGGTTAATTATCCTATAGATTTATGTTCATATGAGATCTAGCTGTATAGAATTTATTAGAATTATTATAATGTATAAATTTTTATGAGCATTCATAATATCTATGAGTCTTACCTCCCATTACCTAGTTAGTGCAGAACAGTTACATAGACCCAACCAAACCACTTCCATTACTAGATCTTCCAGATCAATGAAAGCTCGTGCTGATTAGTAAAAAAAGGCTAATTATTAATTTACTGTTTTACAAAACAAAATCTGAAATTTTTATAAACTGTCATATGTTTATATTCTATGTAAGGATTTAACAAAAGTATATCTATAATTAATGAAGTAGTGGATAATAACAAAATACATTAAAACTATTTTATTAAAAGTTCCGCAGTATTCAAATACAGGGTATAGGTTTTCAACTAATGATTTATTGCAATATTCTCCACAATATGACCATCATCAAGAGGCTCAAAGTCTTCACGTCTTACTTCATTATTCTCAGAATTCTTTTTTTTAACGCCTTCTTAACTATTATACTGACTATCAATGGTTGCACTTGTGGGCGCTGCCCACATGAAGAAGAGAACTTGAGAGACAGAAGAGAAGGAGAGAGAGAACAGAAATAACTATTATTATGTGTTGTGCGTATGTGATGTTGTGGAGTTGTATGTTTGTGTGTTTGCATTAACAGAACTAACTAGTGGTGTGCTTGAGCACAAATGGCGAGCGAGCCTAAAGACTATACTATTTTTATATGAATGATTTTGACTTCTAACACTGAAGCTACTGAAAATAAGGTCCAGTTTTTTTATTTAGCATACAGGGTAAAGGGATTTCAGTGCCATAGTAACAACTCTCTGCAACTGCTTGGAAGGAAAACAACAACAACAAAACAATACACGTGTTTAAAATTTCTTTGTGATATTCTTTAGCTAATTATGTTGTAAACACACAAATCTTTGAACAACTGGACAATGCACCTACACAGACCTTCACCTTCGCAGTAGTCTAGTGACAGTGTATTTTTCAAGTAAATACTGTTGCACACGGCTTATAACCATGACAAAGAGCGCATGACCTACCACCCGCACTGAAGGATCAACTCATTAATTTAAATACTGGAACTGTGAACGCTTTACCTAACTTACGTATTAGAAGCGTGGCGAAAACAGCGGTCTCTACGTACCCCTTAAATAGATAAATAAATTAATAAATAGCGACATCTCGATTGCGTTACGCCCGGAGAGTGTCTCGCCTCAATTCTCTTCGCTCGCCTCGCCAATAAACTATTGATGTGCTTGAAGCAACATATGGCGAGCGAGCTTAAGACTATTACTATTTTTTAATATGAATGATTTGACTTCTAACCCTGAAGCTACTGAAAATAGGTCCAGTTTTTAAATTTCGCATACACGGTAAGGTATTTTCAGTGGCCATAGTAACAACTCTCTGCAACTGCTTGAATTGAAGGGAAAAAACAACAACAAAACAATACACGTTATTTAAAAGTTTTCTTTGTGATATTCTTTAGCTAAGTAGTGGTTGTAACACACAATACCTTGACACAACTGGAGAGGCACCTACACGGACTTACCTTCGTGGTAGTCTAGTGGACAATGTATTTTCAAGTAAATACTGTTGAGCACGGCCTATAACCATGACAAAGAGCGCATTGACTTACCACCTCCACTAACTCGAATAGAAATGGAAGCCCTTTATGTTTTCAAGTTTTAACTGCACCCGCAAAAGAATTCAAAACGGTAAACAATTCAATTTCTAGGTGATACTGTACTGAATCGATAAAACCAGAGGATTCGTTTAGTGCATTTGGGATGGGGTCGACCACATCACTAACACAAAAACGCGAGGGTCAAAGTACAAAAATGACACACGTACGTCCGAACATATATATACAGAACTAGTGGTGTGCTTGAGCCAAATGGCGAGCGAGCCTGATGTTTAGGTCATAAAACTAAGTATTTGTTACTTTATGTTTTAAGCTTAGTTCATGCAAACACTATAATAGCATTTTATGACCTTTTATTTCAGCAAACAATACAAAATCACTCTCTTACCTGAATTAATGGTAACTTTTGTAGTATCAAACATCAACCATTCTGATAATATCAATCACAGTAACTCTTGAACAAGCTTCAGGACATAAAAAATAAACCGGTGTTATTATTTGAATTTTAGCAACATATGGAATTATTCTTACATTCATTCCTTGGTATTGTAACTTCTGATTGAAAGTTTACTTTGACCATCTGAATTACCTTGAATTCTTGACAACAAGCTCTCACCTACAAAAACAAAAACAATCAATTTTAGCACACAAATATAAAATTACTTTCTTACCTCATTTTCTTGAGCAGTGGTAACTTTTGTAGTACCAAATTTTAGCCAATCTGACTATTTGAATTTACCAGTCACTGTTGACAAGCTCTTAGCTACAAAAAAGAAAGGCCAGAGTTAATTTTGCATATTTAGCTAACAAATATGGAATTACGTACTTACCTCAGCTTCCCTCGAGAAGTAGTAGCTTCCTTAGCATTACTACTACGGCATTCTGACTACCAACAGCTCTTGACAACCAAAAACGGCGAAGTTTTGAAATTAAGTCTGGAAAAGGGTCTTCAATGCCATAGTAACCGGTCGAATCAACTTTTAGTTTCTTGAAAAGCAAGCATTTTCGCAGGAATTTTCTCACACTTTGGAGCTTAAGTATAAAGTAAGGCTTGCTGTAGTTTCAGAATAAACTGGGGTCAAGCCTAAAAAGCCGTGTATTTTGGAGTAAAACGTTCCCCGCGCGCGCGTTTAAGGGGCATACGTACCATCCCACATACATATATACATATAACATATACCCGATTTTGCATTATCCACCCCTAATACTGTCTTGCTCGCTACGCTCGCTCGCCAAATAGTGGTGTGCTTGAGCACAAATGGCGAGCGAGCCTTAAACTACACTACTGTTATTCAAACTACTAAAATAAAGTCGAGTTGTTAAATTACGCATATACGGTGAAGGGGTCCAATGCCATAGTAACCACTCCCCTCAACTGTTTGAATTGAAAAAGAAGCAACAAAATCAAGTCACGTTATTTAAAATTTTCTTTGTGATATTCTTAATAGTAGTTGTAACGCACAATACTTTCACACAACTGTACATACCTACGCAAGACTTACCTTCGTGGTTCGTCTAGTGGACAATGAATTGTCAAGTAAATGCTGTTAAGTAGTGCTTATAACTGTGACAAATAGTGTATTAACTTACCACCGCCACTAACTCGAATAGAAATGGAGCTCCCATAAGTTTTTGAGTTGTAACTGCACCCGCAAAACAATTCAAAGCGGTAAACAATTCAATTTCTAAGGTGACACGGGTAATGGTCGCTAAACCAGAGGATTCTGTTTAGTGAAGTTGGGACGGGGTCGAACGCCGAACGAACACAAAAATACGGAGGGTCAAAGTGCAAAATGACATACATACGTCCAAACATATATATAAACTAGTGGTGTGCTTGAGCACAAATGGCGAGCGAGCCTGATAGTTAGGTAACATAAAATGTTACTATGTTTTAGCTAACTTCATGCAAACACTATAATAGCAGTTTATGTTATGACATTTGATTTCAGCAAACAAATACAAAATCACTCTCTTCCTTATTAATGGTAACTTTTGTAGTATCAAACATCAACCATTCTGATTATCTCAATCACCAGTAACTCTTGAACAAGCTCTCAGCTATGATAAAAAACAAACCAGTGTTATTATTTGTAATTTTAGCCAACAAATATGGAATTACTACTTACATCATTCATGAGTATTGATAACTTCTGTAGTATCAAATTGAAGTTACTTTGACCATCTGAATTACCTTGAATTCTTGACAACAAGCTCTCACCCACAAAAACAAAAGACAATCAATTTTAGCACACAAATACAAAATTACTTTCTTACCTTATTTTCTTGAGCAGTGGTAACTTTTGTAGTACCAAATTTGAGCCAATCTGACTATTTGAATTTACCAGTCACTGTTGACTAGCTCTTAGCTACAAAAAAGAAAGGCCAGAGTTAATTTTGCATATTTAGCTAACAAATATGGAATTGCTTACTTATCTCAGCTTCCCTCAGAAGTAGTAGCTTCCATAGCATTAATACTACGGCATTCTGACTACCAACGGCTCTTGACAACCAACAACCAACGGGCACTCTCGTATCCCCCCATAAAACGGCGAAGTTTTGAAATTAAGTCTGGTAAAGGGTCTTCAATGCCATAGTAACCGGTCGAATCAACTTTTTGTGTCTTGAAAACAAGCAATTTAGCAGGAATTTTCTCATACTTTTGAGCTTAAGTATAAAGTAAGGTTTGCTGTAGTTTCTGAATAAACTGGAGTCAAGCCTAAATAGCCGTGTTTTTAGGAGAAAAACGTTCCCCGCTCGCGCGTTTAAAGAGCATACGTACCATCCATACATACATACATATAACACTAGTGGTGTGCTTGAGCACAAATGGCGAGCGAGCCTGATGTTAGGTAACAAAACTAAGTACATGTATTGTTACTATGTTTTAGCTTAGTTCATGCAAACACATAATAGCAGTTATGACCTTTTATTTCAGCAAACAAATACAAAATCACTCTCTTACCTGATTAATGGTAACTTTTGTAGTATCAAACATCAACCATTCTGATAATCTCAATCACCAGTAACTCTTGAACAAGCTCTCAGCTACGATAAAAAATAAACCGGTGTTATTATTTGTAATTTTAGCCAACAAATATGGAATTACTACTTACATCATTCTTGAGTATTGATAACTTCTGATTGAAGTTACTTTGACCATCTGAATTACCTTGAATTCTTGACAACAAACTCTCACCTACAAAAACAAAAACAATCAATTTTAGCACACAAATACAAAATTATTTTCTTACCTCATTTTCTTGAGCAGTGGTAACTTTTGTAGTACCAAATTTGAGCCAATCTGACTATTTGAATTTACCAGTCACTGTTGACAAGCTCTTAGCTACAAAAAGGAAAGGCCAGAGTTAATTTTGCATATTTAGCTAACAAATATGGAATTACGTACTAACCTCAGCTTCCCTCGAGAAGTAGTAGCTTCCTTAGCATTAATACTACGGCATTCTGACTACCAACAGCTCTTGACAACCAACAACCGGCACTCCGTATCCCCCCATAAAACGGCGAAGTTTTGAAATTAAGTCTGGTAAAGGGTCTTCAATGCCATAGTAACCGGTCGAATCAACTTTTTGTTTCTTGAAAAGCAAGCGTTTTTGCAGGAATTTTCTCACACTTCTGCGCTTAAGTATAAAGTAAGGCTTGCTTAATGCTGTAGTTTCAGAATAAAGTGGGGTCAAGCCTAAAAAGCCGTGTTTTTGGAGAAAAAAGTTCCCCGCTCGCGCTTTTAAAGGGCATACGTACAATCCATACATACATACATATAATACATATATACATATAACATATACCCGATTTTGCATTATCCACCCCTAATACTGTCTCGCTCGCTACGCTCGCTCGCCAACTAGTGATGTGCTTGAGCACTAATGGCGAGCGAGCCTAAAGACTATACTATTTTTATGATTTTGACTTCGAACACTCAAGCTACTGAAAATAAGGTCGAGTTTTTAAATTAGGCATACACTGTAAAGGGATTTCAGTACCATAGTAACAACTCGCTGCAACTGTTTGAATTGAAGAAAAATAACAACAACAAAACAATACACGCTATTTAAACGTTTTCTTTGTGATATTCTTTAGCTAATTAGTGACTGTAAAGCACAATGCTTTGACACAACTGGACATACACCTACACAAGACTTACCTTGGCGGTTAGTCTAGTGGACAATGTAAATACTGTTGCGTACGGCTTATAACCGTGCCAAAGAGCACATTGACTTACCACCGCCACTAACTCGAATAGAAATGGAAGTCCCGTAAGTTTTCACGTTTTAACTGCACCCGTAAAATAATTCTAAACCGTAAACAATTCCATTTCTAGGGTGATATGGGTACTGATCGATAAACAGAGGATTCTGTTTAGTAAGTGTCTCGCTCGCCAATCATGTGTTCATGTGTTTGCGATGGATTATTGTATTGCCGTGTATGGTCATGTTGTGTGGAGTTGTTGTTGCTTCATGCCACGTTGTAAGTTTTATGTCGTGGGTAGGGGGCGGAGTCTAGTTTTCTATTTAAGCTCTGACTCTTTGCCTCGTGCTCTTTAGTGTTCAATTAAACTAAAACTTAGTGTATCGATTCATCGGCTGAGCGCTAGCTGTGGCGAGCGTTCAGATTGAGCATTCTGGTGGCAGCGACTTTGTGGTACCAAGTGCGAGTGTCCCTGGAAACTGCGGATCACCGGGCGACCCCACAGCACTCCTGACTTGAATTCGTCTTAATTATTGAATGATTTAGCTGCTGCACATGAAATAAGGAAATGAGACTGGACCAGGTAAGTCTGAAATAATTCCTAGTAGCTATCCACTTGTCTCTTTCACATGATACATGCACATGATACTCTCTCTCTGCTAACACTTATTGTCATGAACAGCTTTCTGCTAACAGCTTTAATGGTGGCATTCCTGTAATAATTTGTGGCATAATTGTGTACTGAAATAATATTTGCACAAGCAGTGTGGGGTCAAGCCCAGTTGAGCTTAAGCATTTTTGAGCTTAAGCCCAGGTTTGTCAAGGGTTTGAAGAGGCTTAAAGCCCATTTCATAAAAATGGTCAAGAGCTTGAGCTTGGACTTAAGCTCTATCATAAAATATTGGGCTTGAGCTTAAGCTCAATTGATTGATAGTTGTTTGCTAATGGAAGCAAAGAATCAATATTAGTAGCCAATAGCTAACACTTTCCCATTTTACCTAATAGGCTATTAGCCATAACCAATATTAGTAACTTTTATCAATAAAGTCATTTCCTATTTGTTTATTGAATTATGTAATTTTCAATGTTCTTTCACAGCAAAATGGTTAATAAAGAATTTCAACTTCTGAATAGAGCTTGAGCTTGGACTTAGTCCGATTTGAAATTGATTGGCTTGGGCTTGAGCTTAAGCTCTAAAAATCTATAAAGGCTTGAGCTTGGACTTAAGTTCTTAATTACAGGGCTTGACCCAACACTGTGCACAAGTCTATCTGTAATGTTTCCTCTCTTTCTCCTGAGGCCTTTAATTCACTATTAGCCCTTTCTGCCAAACCATTAGATGATTGGTGGTGCTGGATGTAATTTATTCATTCTTTTGTCACAAAGTGCACATAGATGGCATTATACAGCACAAAGTAGCTGTGAATAAGTTGCATTGTCTGAGACAATGCGGAACTGAGAATGTTTTAGTATTAGTTGAATAGTGTGTGGGTATGGCTTCTATCAATTTGGGTGTACATAAAGTATTGCATTAATGCAGTGTCTTTCCTTCAACTGAAAATGTTTTAGTATTTGTTGAATAGTAGCTGTAGGCATGGCTTCTATCAGTTTTGGATATGCATCTATTATTGCATTAATGCAGTGTCTTTCCTTTAAATGATCCAGTATATTCTATGCGCAAGTGTGATCTGGACTGACTCCAAGGATGTGGTGGGCTTGAAGGCAAATATGATTGATTTAGATGACAAATATCGCAATGTCTCACAAACTGTTCAATATTGTAAGTGCTTTCATTCAAGATACTCCAGGATGGCCAGCATGTTAGTTCTGTCACTTACACTGAGTCTTCTTTGAGGTATGATCACTCTTCCACTCCAAATGAAGCATCTCATCCAGTTTAGATAGAGCATTTATGAGCACCCAGCTTAGGTTAGAATTTTCAGAACTATCAAAGCATCTACATTTCTTAATTGAGTTGTATTTCTTTAGGATATACACAAAGGAGGAGAGAATCAAGCCAGTGTTGAAGTCAATTCGTCTCATACTTGCCAACTGTCCTGGAAAACACCAAGACAGTCCCAGATTTATTACTTAACCACTGTACCACATTGTGGACCAAAAAGATGCAAATACATTGCTAGTCACAGCACTAGAAAATATTATAGGAAAATGTATATTTAAGGTTACAAAATTGGATTGCATATATACTTAAGGGTAAATCTTACCACTTGTCAGAATATACTGTTATTCCTTGGGATATGATGGTAAGCAATCTATTTGCATCTTTATTGTCCACAATGTGCATGTATCCAAGTGCAGGTGACTTAGAAGTATCAGCCATTCCTACCACACTCATATACTTCCTGAATGCTGTCATATGGAATATTAAGTGATGATAGAATGCACGAAGCAAGAGTGGTCTCAAAATCTAAGCTTTTTATGGCCTCAACATCAGTAGTATTGAAAAAATAATGTGTGCATCTACTGTCAGTTCACCTTTAAAAGTTACTGCTAGTGTCTTGCCTTCAATTTATAACCATTCACATCTCTATAATTTTTTTCCTTTCATAACTGCTACAAAACCATCTCAAGGACACACCGAGAAACTAGAATTTTTGTAACCTCTGGCATTTCCATCCACTGAACAAAATTCTGTTACTCCTAGTGGTAAAATAAGTAAGGGCTACTTCCCAGATGTAAAAAATAAGGGTTACTTCGTAATAGTAAAAATAATGGTGGCATTGGAGCAAGGTCATGTTTACTAGCTCCCTATTGCTTAGATACATTGTTGTTGTTTTTTACATTTTTATATTATTTAATGAGGAAATTGATTTAGATTTAGGCAGTAATTGGTTCAGGAGGAGGTTAGTAGTAAAATTGACTGCTTCCCCCCCCCCCCCCCCCCCCCCCCCCCCCACCCCTTCTCCCCATCTCAATTTTTTTTTTATAATTCCAGTATTAGTTCTTTCCTATCAAAATTAGGCATGACATGATTGGCACTACAATTACTATTAATGATTAGCTAATTGGCTTACCTAAACCTGACTTGTAAAGCTATAGCTTTATCTAAGCTACAGTCTGCATGTTAACATTTGGGTACTGCATGAAAGGATCTTGTTGAGCTGCACGTAGGTTAGTCTATCCTCATCCAATCCCAGTCTCTATACTTAGAACAAACAGGCCTTCTAATAAGTCCATATCAAAGTTTCTGCACTTATTGATATTGTTCCTAGCAACGGCAGATTGTATAAACGAATTATGCATTATTTATTGATTGTGTGTTAATTCTGTAGTAAGCAGGAGTTAATACATAATATACAGTTATTACATGATTTGCCAGTAGTGTAACATGGGGGGGGGGGAATTGGGGAGGGTTGTATTGGTAGAAACCGACTAACTACCAATTTAAAAGAAAAAATAATGAAAAAATATTTGAAGTAATTTACTGGGCATTTGGTAAAGTATAATCTGGCAGTATCCACCAAGAAAGCCTACAATGTAACAACTTCAGGGTCAGGCTGTAGGGTGTCATGTATAGTTCATCTAAATTCAATGGAGATATCTATTAAATTCACTTTTGAACTGGAGTCTAACAACAAGTTGGCTTTTCTTGATACCTCAGTAATTCATAATCCAGGAGGAAGAATCACAACCAAAGTGTTCAGGAAATCAATAAACAATAATAACTTACCTTTCAGTTCTCACTATCCCATTCAAAATAAGATTGCTGTAGTAAAGACATTGTCTGGCAGAGCCAACAACATCTGTACTAATGAGAAAGAAAAGAAAGATGAACTCTCTTATATTTAAACAGCTTTGAGACTGAATGGGCATCCATTTCATATCTTCAAAAAGGAATTCACAACCAAAGAAGAAGAAAAAAGAGAATCAGAACATCAAAGGAACTGTAATAATCCCTTATTATTAAGAACACTTCAGAAAGTATATGAAGGATGCTAAGAACAGTGAACATCAGAACATGCTTCCAGCCACACTTAACTGGACTTTGAAGAGAATTTTAGTCCTGCATCTAAAGGACACTATTGATTCTTTGAAACAGAATGGCGTGGTTTATGGAATTTCATGTTCTAGTTGTGAAGAATTGTATGTAGGATAAAGAGAACTGCATTAGACAGGTCAAGAGAGCATAGATACACATTGACATCAGGACTTCCAATGAATTTGGCAGTGACAGAGCATGCAATGAAGACACGTCACAACATCAATTGGAAGGACATTAAGGTTTTGTCTCTTTGTAAACGTAAAAGCAAGCGTTGTGCATTGGAATCCTGGTTCATTGAAATGCTGGATTTAAGAATGAACAGAGACCAGGGCACTCTGTCCAGTGATTATGATTGCAGAATGAAGAGGGACCAGGGCACTCTGTCAAGTGATTATGATTGCAGAATGAACAGGGACCAGGGCACTCTGTCAAGTGATTATGATTGCAGAATGAACAGGGACCAGGGCACTCTGTCAAGTGATTATGATTGCCTGGTCAGGAAATCAGAAAGCATCAGAACAGCTAACAGTCAACTTACACAATTATTCTTGCCCCAAGACAATTGCATTTACATCCAACCTCTAGCACAAACATGTTCTTTCTTTTTTGTTTATTCTCTAGGAATAACAAAAACTTACACAATTATTCTTGTCCCAAGACATTATCTTACTTATGCATCCACTCTCTAGCACAAACATGTTGTTGTTTTTTTGTTCATTCCCTAGACATTTTCACGTATTTGTACTATTCTCAGTGATTATGACATCTGCATATAGGTGTCGAAACGTCTGTATTGTTTCATTGTTATATGCTAGTGGTAATAGTTATGGATGCATGATTCATGTAGTTCTTGCAAATTGGATCAACTTTTTATTTTATGAGTATATGACAAAATACCTTAAAAACACAAACTGTTTTACTCTAAAAAATTGCATTACTATCTGATATAGTACGCTAACTTTTGATCTAAGTAATACCAAAGTTGAGATAAAATAAAAATCTAAAAACAATATTATTAGTACAGTAACTTTTTTTATAAACTAGTGGTGTGCTTGAGCCCAAATGGCGAGCGAGCCTTAAACTACACTATTGTTATTCAAACTACTAAAATAAAGTCGAGTTGTTAAATTACGCATATACGGTAAAGAGGATTCAATGCCATAGTAACCACTCCCCTCAACTGTTTGAATTGAAAAAGAAGCAACAAAATCAAGTCACGTTATTTAAAATTAAAACGTAATAATAAATAAATAAATAAACAAACATCCCCGATTTTCGATTGCGTTACCCCTGTAAGTGTCTCGCTCGCCAATAAAGTACCCGATGCTCACCAGTACATGCTATATTCTAATTAAACATCTTATCAGTGCATAAACAAGCAAACAAATATAGACACCAAGGTTTATGTCTGTATACTGGCCGGACAAATAGGAAAGGATTGCTCAGTAACTATCACTGATGTTGACTGACTGGAGAGACAACAATGACATTATGCTGATGAAGTGGCTGTTTATGAAGGAGAATGGCCACTTAACAGAAGATTTATGGCTTGTAGAGCACAAGGGGATGGGCACACAGCATGCTCATATTACACATTGTATTTGAATGTTATAATATTTATTGGCTCATGAATTCAATTCTATTTGCAAAACCAATAAAACTAGTTGAGTATCACAATATCAGTACTAACTACAGAACACAGTTGGTATTTACACTATCATTATTGTTAAAGTTGTCTTTATGTACACAGAAAAGAATTGATAGTCATGGTAAAAGTGAGCACTTTGTGATGAAGTTTTGGTACATATTCATTAGGACACAGCAGACAACATTGAACTGATAGAGATTGAAGGAATTCCAAATATATAGAAAAGAAAGAATAAAAGTGAGAAACAAATTAGCTAATAAATCTTAAACTTTTACATCATACAATTTTCCTTCCCATTTTCACGAATATTTTATAAAATATTTTACTTAGTTCAGTCATAGTTGTGTTCTGTTGTCAGAGAATTAGAATGACCCACTGAGTCAGATGACTCCCATGCAGTCATTTTACACTAGAGTACATTGACCCAGTCATTGAACATTAGTGTGCATTGGCCTCCTGGTCAACTAACACTAGCCCACAATGACCAGAATGACCCTTCCTCTACTCACATTTTTTGGGATGTTTACAATGGTGGCTGAGCAGGAAGCTAACATATACCTTCGTTCAGTATTATACATCCCGGTTATTTGATTGGCCACTAGAGATAGTGCAAAAGTTAAAAACTGCAACAATTATACCATCCACTATTGAGTTTTGTTCTTTTGTACTGAGGATAATAAGGATTATGGGCACAACGAGAAACAGTGTTTGAGTCTGTTTAGAACTTTCTCATCGTTTTCTTCAATTTAACTAATCAGGTCCTGAGCTTATATGCCACTGGCTAAACTATTCTCAAAATTAGAATGTTCTGTCCATTATAGAGGTAAAGTAGAAGAGACCCAGGTCAATCCTTAGGCGGTTCTGTACTGTGCTTCCGGATGGTTTGGTCGCTGGTATGCAAGGGTTACACATAACTTCGCCTCAGTGAGTTTGTGAGATTCCGAGATAAGAAATAATATCTTCCACGGCTTGACCGTTAGTCTTGCGTTGCGGTTTGCGCAAGACCTCACTGCTTGATCAGAGGATCTGCGTACGTACGCTTGGACCGCTGTGTGAATCGTTAACCGTTGAATATTCAATCTTCAACCTCTAAGCCTTCAAAATTGCTAGCTTCGTTCAAGACTTCATTTGAAAACTCGAATATCATGCCTCCTCTGCTGGGATGGTGGGTTGCTTGATTAGTTATATTATGAGTCTCAGTGATACTATAAGGTTTGCAGATGAAGCCTTTTTTGAGTTACTCACGCACTTTATAGGTCCTTCTACAATTGTCAATGCACAACAGTCACGTAACTATTACTCTCCTACACGAACAACTAATATCTCTTTGGTTGTGAAAAAAATGCAAAACAATCCAGAGGAAAGTGATTTGGAGTATGTCCTGTCGTTGTTACTATCATGGGTAAGACTTTTTGTGCGTGTAAGTGTGTATGAATGTTTGTGTAAGTGCGTGTAAGTGTATGTATGAAATGTGTATTTGTGATGGTGTATAATGTCCTAATTGTGTCCTTGGCTCAGCCCCCCCCCCCCTACCCCCCAATATCCAGGTCCTGAGTTGAGCCACACTCATGCAATTTTCCATCTGGTTTTCCATCTGCCTCCCACCAGCCCCACCAGTCCTCCACCCAGCTGTGATTGGTTACCTGGCATTTACTGGGATGCAAATTTGAGGCCTTTTCTCATGAAACAGCAATGGTCCAGGTGGGACTTCAGGTGCCCACACCACTTGCTGTGAGAAAAGGCCTGTTCTCTTGCAAGTTCTTAGTCTGGCTCCAAGGAGCTTGGCTCACAATGCCTGCTTAGTGTGCACAGGCATCCTGACTCAGCTAGGTGTGCATGACCCCCTAGTTGCAGCAAAATGAATTTGTATGTGTATTTGTGTGTATGTATATGACTATAAGCATGTGTGTTCACTTCTGTATTAAAGTGCTGGATGCAGCTCTGCTTATAAAATGGTTAGGGTTTGATCAACATTAGATAGAAAGTAAACCGTGCTGTGGGTATGTGCTCAATAACTCAGTCAACAAACCTAATTGGCGAGCAAGCAAAGCGAGTGAGATACTATCAGGGGTAACACAATGGAAAACTGGGGATCAATATTCTTTAGACATATGTCATATTGTACTTTAGACCCACAGGGGTTTGTGTTTGCTTTATAGTTGACCTTGCCCATACTCCACTTAACTGAATTCTTTTTGATCCTACACAGCAAAAAAATGAAGTATGACATTCATGCAAAAAAGTGTATGTTACATACCAAAAGTCGGTATAATACCTATACCACTTTTTACATTGGTATAAATTACATACCACAATAGACCATATAAAGTGTATAAATTATATACAGTAAATATTTATTCAAAACTTTGAAATAAAAAAATTTAATACTACAACACAAAGTAGTTGTTCAATATGAAGTGAATTTTCTAATGGGTGTGATTTGGTTGTCTTTTATGAGTGATATGTGCACATTAAAATGGTGAGTCCACTTCAATATAAACAAGTATGCGATTTTATTATAACAAGAATGTAAACTTTATTGTCCTACAGTATACCTCCAGAGCTTTCATCTTCAATATCTGATTCTAAATTACAAATAGCATTATCCTGCACCCATTGTTGTTGTGAACTCGTGGATTGTTGCAGGGACAACCGAGTCATTGTTTTGGTTACATTGTTGCACCTCATTAATGTTTCCATAGCTACCATTCATCTATTAATGGATGTTATTCTCACCTTTTTGCTGGAGTTGTTGTGCATGTAGTTGTCTTGTTTTGCTGATGATATTCAATCTATCTGAAGTCTAGAAAAGTTCAGTTACTCTTTTATCAGCTCTCAGTTGGGGTAGCTAGGGCTATAGCCAACCGCTCTTTATCGTTGAGTAGCTATATCATTCCTCGAAGTGACATTTGGTGGCAGCGGTGGGATTCCGATCGGCAGACGGCATTATGACCTGAGAAGCCAGAGCCTAGTGAATGGCAACACGCTCCGGCTGTGTTTTCAAGCAAACACGTCCCACCGAAGAAAAAGCAATAGACATGGAGGATACAGTGAAGAGCATGGAGAGGATGATGACGAAACTGATAGAAGACCGACGCGCAAGAGAGAAAGAGATAACAGCGGAGCGAAAAAAGACAAAATAATTAATAAATAAAATAGAATAAACAAACTAAAATTACTTTTAATACAATAATCTATAGAATAATATGATCAGGTAGTCATTCTGACTGCCAATACCTGGGGCTATTCTTTTGACAGATGATCTAAACAATATATATGAATGATTCTCCAGGTAGTCGATTGTGTCATTGAATTGAGTACGTTCAAAGATAACATTATTTCTAACCTTGAAATTATCATCAAATTTCATTCCACTGAAATGTTTATAAGAAGTCACATCTTAATTAGCCTCTTCTCCAAGGCAATAAGGACAAGTAATAATTCTTCTTGCATGTGCTTCCTGTAGTACTATCGAGATATCCTGGCAGACTATACTGTTATTATCCAGATAATCTGCTATTTTATGGATAGCCTGCAGAGTTTGCAATACCTCTCCTTAGCCTAGCTTTTTAAAGAATATAGATCTAACTCCTCATTCTGTGAGGTTTTACAGCTACATGCTTCTGAATAGCTCATGTTCAAAGCAGCTGCTCAAGTATCTGTGGTTGTGGGGAGCCCCTGTGTACTAAAATTACTAACACACTCAGGATATAATACCAATTTTACATGCAGAGTTGCAACATGGACATCTAGTCAATCAGGATCATGTCATTATTACTATTACTAACAAGTACCCACCACACACAATGGTGCTTGATGTAATAACTTTGAATGGATTCTGTAGTATACATATTTTTATCCAATCCTCTACAACTTGATTTAGTTATATCCTGTTGAAATGCTAGTGCATTAAAGCTTGTTAGTACATGCTAGTTATTATTATTAATAAATATTATTATTATTATTATTATTATTATTATTATTATTATTATTTTGAAATGCTAGTGCATTAAAGCTCGTTTAAAAAAATGAAGATGGCTTACACAGCAGAAATGATAGGTGGGGGCACTGCAAACATTAGAATTAACTTTTATAGCTACATTCTGTCTGAATCCTCTTATGTTGCTACATCTATATTTTTATTATGTGACCCGCTATGAGAAAACCGACCACTTGTAAAATTAATTCAAAATTGCGTGTGGGTACTAAAAGTCAAAAAGTCCGATTTTTTTCAATTTTTTTTTCTTTCATTTTCTTAAACAAATGCCTTGGATCTATCTATCTACCAAATTTTAGTTCAATTGGGCGGACTTTTAAGGCACAAAACTTAAAAGCAAAAACTGACTCTATTTACCGCGAGTCCCTGTACGGAGTCCTGTGGAATAATTCCCGCTGGTTACTAGATACTCCCGCGCCCGGCATGCAGAACTTGACATTGACTGAAAGATAAGAGCTCTTACCTTTTTTGGGAATGGACAGCGACCTTGTGAATGCTGGGACTGAAGGTATTCTCGACCTGATCGCTGTGTGCTAGGCTGATATTTCCGACTCAAATAGGAAGTAAGGTAGAGCTTATAGCCATACAGGACAAACTTTTACTCTCTTACATTTACTCTTATTCTAAACCCTTCTGCTTACCTAGAACACCGCTGTGTACTCGTTCTCCTCCCTGGTAGCTAGCTATGCAAACAAACTTGGCTTTATCCACGTGTCAATAATTTACCGGCAAAAATGCTGAGCTGTAGTAACACGGACCATATGCGGACCGCTCCAATTTTCAATTGCCGCGTTAAAACTCAATATTATTGTTGGACGGTATATCAAAACACCTCGAAGCGTTTTAGGCCGTATCTTCTCCCGTGAGCAACGGAATGTTCAAAATGAGGTAGCTATCACCGCGCTCAGCATAAAATTCTCTCTTGTTTAAGACTAAAATCTCAATTTTCAATTTTTTTCACAAGTGGTTGGTTTTCTCATAGCTGGTCCACTGCAAACATTAGAATTAACTTTTATAGCTACATTCTGTCTGAATCCTCTTATGTTGCTACATCTATATTTTTATTATAGTCCAAATATTATTCAAGACCAAAATCTCCAATGAGCACTATTTCAGGGATGGAAAATGATCAATTAATTGTACATATGCAATGTGATGACGGGGAAACGCAAGATGCAAGTAGTTACTCTATATCTCCTGAAATCCACTCAGTGCTGATATCCATGGTTATATTTTTTGTCAACATAATAATAATGATCTGCAGTCTGTATATTATATATAAAGTTGAAATGGCATCAAATTCCTTTTGGACTTACGTTAAATCGATTAAAACTGCAAACATTATTTTATGGAAATCATTTGCAATTGTTAGTTTCATACTGAATGCTGTTTATTTAGGAGTTATAGTCATCGCCATAAATGTGGATTATGACAAAACTTATATCTATGAATACCTCGTTTACCTTTGTTTTTACACAGGATTGTCTGCTTTAATCGAGATTGTTGCTATACACATTATCACCAAGAAAAGCATGCCTCAGACAAAACTATGCTCTCGCATTTTATTAAACTTTGGCATTTGTAACATTGTATGGATTTTTCATCGTGTTGGAAACTGTTGCATTGTATCTCTGTATTTCATAGCCATTGCTCCAGCTCAGACTCTAGCAGCTATCACTTTATGTCTGAGTTCAGTAATGATGTTAGTTGTCGCTACAGCTATGATGTTACATGTTTGCTATTCTGGGTGCTATATTAAGAAAAAGAGGTGCATTACAACTTGTAAAATTATACTACTCCTAATTCTTTTTACTTGTGTAGTCACTGTTATTGTGAGTTTCAGTTTAATTTTTGTGGACCTGACTCAACATGGACTAACTGGATCAGACATGGGAAGTATATTACTCTCATTGATTATTCCTATTCTGACATTGATAGTCGGTCTTGTAGTTAAGAAGGAGTTAAAAAAGAATTCTGAGCACAATGAAGTAAGGCGTGAAGACTATGAGCCTCTTGATGATGGTCATATTGTGGAGAATATTGCAATAAATCATTAGTTGAAAACTTATACCCTGGTATTTGAATGCTGCGGAACTTTTAATAAAATAGTTTTATTGTATTTTGTTATTATCCACTACTTCATTTATTATAGATATACTTTTGTTAAATCCTTAGCTACATAGAATATAAACATATTATGACAGTTTATAAAAATTTCAGATTTTGTTTTGTAAAACAGTAAATTAATAATTAGCCTTTTTTTACTAATCAGCACGAGCTTTCATTGATCTGGAAGATCTAGTAATGGAAGTGGCTTGGTTGGGCCTATGTAACTGTTCTGCACTAACTAGGTAATGGGAAGTAAGACTCATAGATATTATGAATGCTCATAAAAATTTATACATTATAATAATTCTAATAAATTCTATACAGCTAGATCTCATATGAACATAAATCTATAGGATAATTTGCCAATGCTAAAATAAAAATAAAAAATCATTACAATTCCACCTTGCTTACTTGACTGTACCACTATGGTTGATTACAATTAGGCAGACGGGGGATATTGTACTCTACCTTTAAATGAATATCACTATTATTCTATTTTATGTGTCCTAGAGGACTCATCTATTCCATAACAGGAAGAAAAAGTACTATTAATATAGAAGATAATTATAATTATAGGAGAGGACATAATAGCTACAATATTTAAAAACTATTTTTAAGTGACAATTTCATAGAATTTTTAAAGCATAACATGCGTGCATCCAAGTGAGCAATAAAAATTTATTCTATTTCCTATAGCCTTTTAATGTAAATTAAAAAAAATTAGTTTAAGAAAAATAATAGTTACATCTTATAATACAAAATGGATGAGAAAGAAATTGTGAAGTGATAAATTTGGCAGAAAATTCAGTTACTGGTCTGTTTGAGAATGAGATTAAGCATCTATCTGGCCCTGAAGCATAAGAAATATAATATACATATACACCACAAAAAAAAATGCAAAGATATAAATAATGACATGATTGTCTGTATACTATACCTTTTCTTTCCTGAATAACAATGAACCACAAAAAAATTAATGATATTGGAAAGTGAGAGTGATACCAGTCTGATTGACTTCTATTTTGATAAGGTATGTTACTCTCATCAGTGGTGTATCTGTCTGAGTTAAACTTCAGTTGTTCTGAATTGAATTGACCTAAGTAGTTAATCTACTGCAGATAGGCTCTGTGATTCATCTGGCACTTGGCTTTATGGTTCACTTGTGTGCACTGCGTGTCTGTGGTTGTACTCGTGACTTGAATTGGTCTTAATTATTGAATGATTTAGCTGCTGCACATGAAATAAGGAAATCAGACTGGGCCAGGTAAGTCTGAACTATATTCCTGGTAGCTATCCACTTGTCTCTTTCAGCATGATACATGCACATGACACTCTCTCTCTGCTAACACTTATTGTAATGAACAGCTTTCTGCTAACAGCTCTAATGGTGGCATTCCTGTAATAATTTGTGGCATAATTGTGTACTGAAATAATATTTGCACAAGCAGTGTTGGGTCAAGCCCAGGTTTGTCAAGGGTTTGAAGAGGCTTAAAGCCCATTTCATAAAAATGGTCAAGAGCTTGAGCTTGGACTTAAGCTCTATCATAAAATATTGGGCTTGAGCTTAAGCTCAATTGATAGATAGTTGTTTGCTAATGGAAGCAAAGAATCAATATTAGTAGCCAATAACACTTTCCTATTTTACCTAATAGGCTATTAGCCACAACCAATATTAGTAACTTTTATTAATAAAGTCATTTTCTTTGTTTATTGAAATATGTACTTTCACAACAAAATGATTAATAAAGAATTTCAACTTCTGAATAGAGCTTGAGCTTGGACTTAAGTCCGATTTGAAATTGATGGGCTTGGTTGAGCTTAAGCTCTAAAAATCTATAAAGGCTTGAGCTTGGACTTAAGCTCTTAATTACAGGGCTTGACCCAACACTGTGCGCAAGTCTATCTGTAATATTTCCTCTCTTTCTCCTGAGCCCTTTTATTCATTATTAGCCCTTTCTGCCAAACCATTAGATGATTGGTGGTGCTGGATGTAATTTATTCATTATTTTGCCACGAAGTGCACATAGATGGCATTATACAGCACAAAGTAGCTGTGAATAAGTTGCATTGTCTGAGACAATGGTGTCTAGTAAACTGAGAATGTTTTAGTATGTTGAATAGTAGCTGTGGGCATGGCTTCTATCAATTTGGGGTGTGCATCTATTATTGCATTAATGCAGTGTCTCTCATTTCAATGATCCAGTATATTCTATGCGCAAGTGGGATCTGGACTGACTCCAAGGTTGTGGTGGGCTTGAAGGCAAATATGGTTGATGACAAATATCGCAATGTTTCACAATCTTTTAAGCCACCATACCAAACCGTGTGCAAGTGCTTTCATTCAAGATACTCCAGGATGGCCAGCATGTTAGTTCTGTCACTTACACTGAGTCTTCTTTGAGGTATGATCACTCTTCCACTCCAAATGAAGCATCGCATCCAGTTTAGATAGAGCATTTATGAGCACCCAGCTTAGGTTAGAATTTTCAGAACTATCAAAGCATCTACATTACTTCACATTGAGTTGTATTTCTTTAGGATATACACAAAGGAGGAGAGAATCAAGCCAGTGTTGAAGTCAATTTGTCTCATACTTGCCAACTGTCCTGGAAAGCACCAAGACAGTCCCAGATTTATTACTTAACCACTGTAACCACATTGTGGACCAAAAAGATGCAAATACATTGCTAGTCACAACACTAGAAAATATTATAAGAAAATGTATATTTAAGGGATTGCATATATACTTAAGGGTAAATCTTACCACTTGTCTGAATACACTGTTATTCCTTGGGATATGATGGAAAGCAATCTATTTGCATCTTTATTGTCCACAATGTGCATGTATCCAAGTGCAGGTGACTTAGAAGTATCAGCCATTCCTACCACACTCATATACTTCCTGAATAGTAGAGCATTTGCTGTCATAGGGAGCATTAAGTGATGATAGAACGCATGAAGCAAGAGTGGTCTCAAAATCTAAGCTTTTTATGGCTTCTTAATATCAGTAGTAAAATAATGTGTGCATCTACTGTCAGTTCACCTTTAAAAGTTACTGCTTGTCTTGCCTTCGATTTATAACCATTCACATCTCTATAAATTTCTTCCTTTCAGAACTGCTATAAAACCACCTCAAGGACACACCGAGAAACCAGAATTTTTGTAACCTCGGCATTCCCATCCACTGAGCAAAATTCTGTTACTCCTACTGGTAAAATAAGTAAGGGCTACTTCCCAGCTGTAAAAAATAAGGGTTACTTCGCAATAGTAAAAATAATGGTGGCATTGGAGCAAGGTTATGTTTACTAGCTCCCTATTGCTTAGATGCATGCATTGTTGTTGTTTTTTACATTTTTATATTTTTTAATGAGGAAATTGATTTAGATTTAGGCAGTAATTAGTTCTGGAGGAGGTTAGTAGTAAAATTGACTGCTTCCCCCCCCCCCCCCCCCCCCCCCCCCCCCCCCTTCTCCCCATCTCAATTTTTTTTAATAATTCCAGTATTAGTTCTTTCCTATGAAAATATTGATTACTGACTTATACAAAATTAGGCATGACATGATTGGCACTACAATTACTATTAATGATTAGCTAATTGGCTTACCTAAACCTGACTTGTAAAGCTATAGCTTTATCTAAGCTACAGTCTGCATGTTAACATTTGGGTACTGCATGAAAGGATCTTGTTGAGCTGCATGTATAGGTTAGTCTATCCTCATCCAATCCCAGTCTCTATACTTAGAACAAACAGGCCTTCTAATAAGTCCATATCAAAGTTTCTGCACTTATTGATATTGTTCCTAGCAACAACAGATTGTATAAACGAATTATGCATTATTTATTGATTGTGTGTTAATTCTGTAGTAAGAAGGAGTTACTACATAATATACAGTTATTACATGATTTGCCAGTAGTGTAACATGGGGGGGGGGGGGGGGGGAATTGGGGAGGGTTGTATTAGTAGAAACCGACTAACTACCAATTTAAAAGAAAAAATAATGAAAAAATGTTTGAAGTAATTTACTGGGCATTTGGTGAAGTATTATCTGGCAGTATCCACCAAGAAAGCCTGCAATGTAATAACTTCAGGGTCAGGCTGTAGGGTGTCATGTATAGTTCATCTAAATTCAATGGAGATATCTATTAAATTCACTTTTGAATTGGAGTTTAACAAGTTGGCTTTTCTTGATACCTTAGTAATTCATGATCCAGGTGGAAGAATCACAACCAAAGTGTTCAGGAAATCAATGAACAATAATAATTACTTACCTTTCAGTTCTCACTACCCCATTCAAAATAAGATTGCTGTAGTAAAGACATTGTCCGGCAGAGCCAACAACATCTGTACTGATGAGAAAGATAAGAAAGATGAACTCTCTTATATTTAAACAGCTTTGAGAATGAATGGGCATCCATTTCACATCTTCAAAAAGGAATTCACAACCAAAGAAGAAGAAAAAAGAGAATCAGAACATCAAAGGAACTGTAATAATCCCTTATTATTAAGAACACTTCAGAAAGTATATGAAGGATGCTAAGAACAGTGAACATCAGAACATGCTTCCAGCTACACTTAACTGGACTTTGAAGAGAATTTTAGTCCATCTAAAGGACACTATTGATTCTTTGAAACAGAATGGCGTGGTTTATGGAATTTCATGTTCTAGTTGTGAAGAATTGTATGTAGGATAAAGAGAACTGCATTAGACAGGTCAAGAGAGCATAGATACACATTGACATCAGGACTTCCAATGAATTTGGCAGTGACAGAGCATGCAATGAAGACACGTCACAACATCAATTGGAAGGACATTAAGGTTTTGTCTCTTTGTAAAAGTAAAAGCAAGCGTCGTGCATTAGAACCTGGTTCATTGAAATGCTGGATTTAAGAATGAACAGAGACCAAGGCACTCTGTCCAGTGATTATGATTGCAGAATGAACAGGGACCAGGGCACTCTGTCAAGTGATTATGATTGCCTGGTCAGGAAATCAGAAAGCATCAGAACAGCTAACAGTCAACTTACACAATTATTCTTGCCCCAAGACAATTGCATTTACATCCACCCTCTAGCACAAACATGTTCTTTCTTTTTTTTTTGTTTATTCTCTAGGAATAACAAAAACTTACACAATTATTCTTGTCCCAAGACATTATCTTACTTATGCATCCACTCTCTAGCACAAACATGTTGTTGTTTTTTTGTTCATTCCCTAGACATTTTCACGTATTTGTACTATTCTCAGTGATTATGACATCTGCATATAAGTGTCGAAACGTCTGTATTGTTTCATTGTTATATGCTAGTGGTAATAGTTATGGATGTATTATTCATATAGTTCTTGCAAATTGGATCAACTTTTTATTTTATGAGTATATGACAAAATACCTTAAAAACACAAACTGTTTTACTCTAAAAAATTGCACTACTATCTGATATAGTACGCTAACTTTTGATCTAAGTAATACCAAAAATGAGATAAAATAAAAATCAAAAAGAAATATTATTGTTATTAGTACAGTAACTTTGTTTATCAATAAAGTACCCGATGCTCACCAGTATACATGCTATATTCTAATTAAACATCTTATCAGTGCATAAACAAGCAAACAAATATAGACACCAAGGTTTATGTCTGTATACTGGCAGGACAAATAGGAAAGGATTGAACAGTAACTATCACTGATGTTGACTGACTGGAGAGACAACAATGACATTATGCTGATGAAGTGGCTGTTAATGAAGGAGAATGGCCACTTAACAGAAGATTTATAGCTTGTAGAGCACAAGGGGATGGGCACACAGCATGCTCATATTACACATTGTATTTGAATTTTATAATATTTATTGGCTCATGAATTCAATTCTATTTGTAAAACCAATAAAACTAGGAGTATCACAATATCAGTACTAACTACAGAACACAGTTAGTATTTACACTATCATTGTGGTTAAAGTTGTCTTTATGTACACAGAAAAGAATTGATAGTCATGGTAAAAGTGAGCACTTTGTGATGAAGTTTTGGTACATATTCATTAGGATAAAGCAGACAACATTGAACTGATAGAGATTGAAGGAATTCCAAATATATAGACTTTTTTTCTTTCTACGGAAACCCTTTTCCAGGTATCAAGTGATCGTTGGCGGTAAAAGTTTGTAGGGCAAAAAGCATTTAGCTCCAGTAGGCTCTAGCTTGAAAGATTAGTATGCCTTCCAGTTGCTGTGCTGTGGGGTGTACCAAGAGATATAGCAGAGAGAAGGGTGTAAGGATGTTTCAATTTCCAAGTGATGCTGTGCGGAGAAGGCTCTGGGTGCAAGCTATTAGGAGGGAACGATGGCAGCCAAATAAATATTCAAGGATATGTAGTGACATTTTATTTTTGGTAAGATGCTAATAACATGGCAATCTAGCATAATACATGTTGTTGTTGTTTTGTTGCGTGCATCAACTTTTCTAGGTAGCTAAACCTTCCAAACTTAAGAATAATCCTGATTATGTTCCATCATTATTCTCTTATTCTGTCACTGGGAATAAAAGCCAACAGAGAATATCTAGGTATGAAAGGTTTGAAAAGAGACAAAATTTGATTCCTGCTGAAAATTCTGGACGAGAATCTAATGAGAGGGGAAGAAGAACAGTTTGTAGGAATTACTCAGCAGCACAGCACTGATCATGAAAGTATGACTTCTGGTGATCAGGGTAGCGATGAAGATCATTTTGAGGTACATGCCCAGCATAGCATTGACCAGAGTACTTCCTATGGGGTAGACCAAAGTACCTGTTGCGTTCCTGTGGTAATGACAGATAGTGATTTGGAGTTAACAGTGAAGAATCTTCGAAAAAGTAATGAGTCCTTAACAAGAGCTATAAATATTCTAAGCAATCCGGCAGCTTCACTGATAAATAATGATAGACTAACTTTGTTTTATGCTGGAATTACATCCTATAAAATGTTTGATTCGCTTGTAAAGCTGATTCTATACCAAATTTTTGTATCAAAGTGCTAATTCCAATCACACTTTAAAAAAAACCCACATGAGTTCAATTATATGACTATTGATAAAATACTGGTAGTTTGTGCTGTAGTAATTTGCATCCAATGTTAGTTCACTAATTTCATACATTTATATTATTATGTTCATGTTATTTAATTTTTAATCTCTTCAAAAATGTTTTGTTTGCATGAAAAATATATTTGGAAACTAGAGGGCAGTAACAATAATATAATTATTATGTTGCTATAACTAGATAGTTGGTAACAATAAATAAAATATTTTGAGATAACCAATAAAATAATATTATTGAGTTTGTTAGCATACCTTCTCTGAGAGGGATAGTCCAAAGACTTGGAATACTCCATAATCTCACCATAAACTGACACTGCTATGGCTGCTGAGTACCATTACCAACCAGTTGGTTTTTTGCCCTAACGTATATGGGCAATAGCTGATTGCGTGGGCGCGGTCATCACGTGATAGGTAAGGCGTCTCCGACGCATTGAAAAGGTTTATAGAAAAGAAAGAATAAAAGTGAGAAACAAATTAGCTAATTTGACTAAAATCATAATCTTAAACTTTTACATCATACAATTTTCCTTCCCATTTTCACGAAGATTTTATAAAATATTTTACTTAGTTCTGTTGTCAGAGAGTTAGAATTACCCCCTGAGTCAGATGACTCCCAGTCATTTCACACTAGAGTACATTGACCCAGTCATTGAACATTAGTGTGCATTGGCCTCCTGGTCAACTAACACTAGCCCACAATGACCAGAATGACCCTTCCTCTACTCACATTTTTTGGGATATTTACAATGGTGGCTGAACAGGATGCTAACATATACCTTCGTTCAGTATTATACATCCAGGTTGTTTAATTGGCCACTAGAGATAGTGCAAAAGTTAAAAACTGCAACCATTATACCATCCACTATTGAGTTTTGTTCTTTTGTACTGAGGAGAATAAGGATTATGGGCACAACGAGAAACAGTGTTTGAGTTTGTTTATAACTTTCTCATTGTTTTCTTCAATTTAACTAATCAGGTCCTCAACGTTATAACTATATGCCACTGGCTAAACTATTCACAAAATTAGAATGTTCTGTCCAAGGCACCATTTTAGAGGTAAAGTAAAAGAGAGCTGCTAAGTGACTATAGTTTCTATGCTGTGACCAAGAAGTACCCCAGGTCAATCATTATCAGCTAGCGGTCCGCGGTCAGTCTGTCTGCCGACCTGTCTGTGGTTCCGGATGGTTTGGTCGGTATGCAAGGGTTACACATAACTTCGCCACAGTGAGTTTGTGAGATTCCGAGATAAGAAATAATTCAGCGAGCGAGCGAAGCGAGCGAAGCTGACTATCAGTCGTGTTCAATTGAGATTTCAGATATATATATATATATATATATGTAGGTATGTATGCGTACGTCAAAAAATTTCGCCCGCGCTTCTAATTACGTAAGTTAGGTAAAGCGTTTACAGTTCCGGTATTTTTCAATTAACGAGCACGGAGAATCAACTTTGTTTCAACCAAAAAGTTTATAGCTACTCTCTTCTTGGCGAAAGACTGAATGGCAAATTGTCAAGCTGCGTTTCTTTGCCACTGCGTTCGAAGTTTATTCAGGTAATTCTGTTATTGTTAACTCTTCATGCCTAATCATTGCTATTATTTAGCGATTTCCTTCACAAATCATCTTTACCTATACAATACTCATATATTTAATCGCTCGCCATGCATTTGCGCTATTCGAGCGCACCACTAGTATCTTCACGGCTTGACCTTAAGTCGTGCGTTGCGGTTTGCGCAAGACCTCACTGCTTGATCAGCAGAGGATTTGCGTACGTACGCTTGGACTAGTTGGGCGGAGCCCGACCTCTGCTGAGGAGAGGTCGGGTAACCAGCCTATACCCGGGTTTGTTCCCTGCTGCAACGTACAATCAGATTGAAGTGTGGTTAAATGCTAAGGAAATTAGCTGACTCAACAGAACAAACCCGGGTATAGGCTTGTTACCCGACCTCTCCCTTCAAAGAGGTCGGGCTCCGCCCAACTACGCTTAGAACGCTCTGTGTGAATCTTTTAACCGTTGAATATCCAATCTTCAATCTTCAACCTCTAAGCCTTTGAAAACTCGAATATCATGCCTCCTCTGCTGGGATGGTGGGTTGCTTATGCTCTTCTCCATGCGTTGGTTGGTGTGGGACATCGCGCGAGTGCCGATAATTTGACATCTCTTCACCACGCTCTAAAGGAAGCTTTGCTGACTGAAGACAATTTATTTCATCTCCAATATCTCCTGTTTCCTCCAAAGGGTGTAACCAATGATGTATTTCAAATTGTGATATGTCACGAAGATTTTCAAGTACTGGATATTGAATACTTATCAGAGGGAGCATTCATAAATAATAGTGATTCTGATCATTATGAAAGAAATTACAGTTGTTCTCTTAATGAATATTCCCGTTGTGCAGGTGAAGGATTAGCTGATGTATTTGTAGTGTCATCACAATCCAAGTATTCACTGATTAGTTATATCATTATAAGTCTCAGTCGTACTATAAGGATTGCAGATGAAGTCTTTTTTGAGTTACTCACTCACTTATTAGGTCCTTCTACAATTGTCAATGCACAACAGTCACGTAACTATTACTCTCCTATACCAACAACTAACATCTCTTTGGTTGTGAAAAAATTGCAAAACAATCCAGAGGAAAGTGATTTGGAGAATGTCCTGTCATTATTGCTATCATGGGTAAGATTTTTTGTTGTTCTGCATGTAAGTGTGTATGAATGTTTTTGTTAGTGTGTGTTAGTATGTGTGTGTACAGAATTGATGTATGAAGTGTATTTGTAGTAGGCTGTGTGGTAGGATACCTGGCATTTGCTGGGGTGCAAATTGAAGGCCTGAAATACCGTTTTTATGAGTGACGTGTGAATAGGATTCAAGCCTACTAATTGGTTAGTAGCTGTGTGTGGCTCCAACAGTACTAACTTTTAGCAAATTATAATGCAGTAGCATAAGGTATTGTATTTATTCTTGGCTTATTTACACCATTTTCCCTCTCCGTTTTCTTAGCAATCTCAGTTCTTCTTATCCTCCTCGTTTCCTCTCTCCAGCTCTTTTTTCTTGTTCAAAGTGTTTTATCTTGGGAAACAGTTAGGTACAACAATTTTTATACAGAACTTATCCATCACTGTAAGCTGAGCTCTGGCTTTCCTAATGAATCCCAAAGAAGGACAAGTGTGCCAGTATAGCAGAATTCAATAAGCTACTAACATAGACTGTCTTTACTCTGGGCTTCCCTGTTTGAATTCAGAGTGACTGAACATGCTGGCAGAGTAGCAGCAGCTGCCAAGTCAAAATTCCGAACTTCTTCTCTTTCATCTGTGAAATTATCTCATGAAGCATGTGAGAGAGTACAAATATACAGTAGCTTTCCTGGATAATGGGGAACAGAGCTTCATGAGGCTGTACTACATTCACTTCATAGCCAACTTCTTCCTGCTGAACTGTTTTCAATGATGTGCTACTGAGCCAATGTAATTTTAGTTTGTTTATTCTAGTTTATTTATTTATTATTTTGTCTTTTTTGGTTTTGTTTTGTGCTTGGTAAGGTATTTGGTAATAACTGTACTACTGATTGAATTGGAAAGAATTAGTGTCCTACATAACTTCAAGGCCAGCCACACACATTTTTTCGGGGTCAGTAAAAAGAATCATTAGAACTAATTATTATGCTCCCAAGACAAGGTTGTCACAAACAAATACCTTACCAAGCACAAAAACAAAACCAAAAAAGACAAAATAATAAATAAATAAAATAGAATAAACAAACTAAAATTACTCTTAATACAATAATCTATAGAATAATATGATCAGGTAGTCATTCTGACTGCCAATACCTGGGGCTATTCTTTTGACAGATGTTCTAAACAGTATATATGAATGATTCTCCAGGTAGTCGATTGTGTCAATTGAATTGAGTACGTTCAAAGATAACTAACCTTGAAATTATCATCAAATTTCATTCCTCTGAAATGTTTATAAGAAGTCACATCTTCATTAGCCTCTTCTCCAAGGCAATAAGGACAAGTAATAATTCTTCTTGCATGTGCTTCCTGTAGTACTATCGAGATATCCTGGCAGACTATACTGTTATTATCCAGATAATCTGCTATTTATGGATAGCCTGCAGAGTTTGCAATACCTCTCCTTAGCCTTTCTGAATAGCTCATGTTCAAAGCAGCTGCTCAAGTATCTGTGGTTGTGGGGAGCCCCTGTGTACTAAAATTACTAACACACTCAGGATATACTACCAATTTTACATGCAGAGTTGCAACATGGACATCTAGTCAATGAGGATCATATCATCCTCTACAACTTGATTTAGTTATATCCTGTTGAAATGCTAGTGCATTAAATCTTGTTAGTACATGCTAGTTATTATTATTAATAAATGTTATTATTATTATTATTATTATTATTATTATTATTATTATTATTATTATTATTATTTTGATTTCAATTAACTTTTATAGCTACATTCTGCCTGAATCCTCTTATGTAGCTACATCTATATTTTTTATTATAGTCCAAATATTATTCAAGACCAACATCTCCAATGAGCACTATTTCAGGAATGGAAAATGATCAATTAATTGTACATATGCAATGTGATGACCAGCAAAGGCAAGATGCAAGTAGTTACTCTATATCTACTGGTAGCCACTCAATACTACTATTGGTGGTTTTTATCGTAGTCAACATTATAATAATGATCTGCAGTCTGTATATTATATATAAAGTTGAAATGGCATCAAATTTCTTTTGGACTTATATTAAATTAATTAAAACTGGAAATATTATTTTATGGAAGTCATTCACAATTGTTAGTTTCATTCTGAACACCATTTGTTTAGTATTTGAAGTTATCAATTTAGGTATTGATGAAGACCAAATTGGTATCTTTCTTTACATGACGTACCATTATAGTTTCATAGGATTGTTTGCCTTAATTGAGATTATTGCTATACACATAATCACCAAGAAAAGTAAGCCTCAGACAAAACTGTGCTCTCGCATTTTATTAAACTTTGGCATTTGCAACATTGTATGGTTTGTTCATCGTGTTGGAAACTGTTGCATTGTATCTCTGTATTTCATAGCCATTGCCCCAGCTCAGACTCTAGCAGCTATCACTTTATGTCTGAGTTCAGTAATGATGTTAGTTGTCGCTACAGCTATGATTTTACACATTTGCTATTCTGGGTGCTATATTAAGAAGAAGAGGTGCATTACAACTTGTAAAATTATACTACTCCTGATTCTTTTTACTTGTGTAGTCACTGTTATTGTGAATTTCAGTTTAATTTTTGTGGACCTGACTCAACATGGACTAACTGGATCAGACATGGGAAGTATATTACTCTCATTGATTATTCCTATTCTGACATTGATAGTCGGTCTTGTAGTTAAGAAGGAGTTAAAAAAGAACTCTGAGAACAATGTAGTAAGGCGTGAAGACTACGAGCCTCTGGATGATGCTAACAACGTAGAGAATATTACGATAAACCATTAGTTGAAAATGTTTAGTATATACGCAGTTATTTGAACGCTGCTGAACTTTAACTAAAGTATATTCATTACTTACTATGATATACAACATTTTATTTTTAGCTTATGTACTTTTGTTACAATAGAATTATGTAATTATACTTTTGTTTTTTTAATGATAAATTCTAACAGACCAATATTATGTAAATGTAGAACTTAACCAGCCATTTCCATTTCTTGCCTAAGTCCTCTTCACAGGTCGAACTCTACCCATTAAAAGGGAAGAGGTAAGAGTTGTAGACAGAGCCAGTAAATCTGTGAGTTAAAGATCAAGGAAGCTCTACGCATACAAATGACACCAGACAACAATAAGTTTAACAGAGACATAAGTTTAGAGCTTCAGGGATACTGGCTGTCTATGCTGCATGCAAATCACCTTCAGGATATTCTGATGATTCGTATCTGTGGGGACAACAAGGTTACCATCAACCTGGCACTGCACATCAATCAGTATCTGATGCCCACTCCAGAAGACCTGATGGCAACCCTGGTGGGAGAAATGAAGCTGAATCTCCTTAAAGCCTATCAACAGGTGCAACTACATGGAGAGTCCCGCCGGTAAGTTACATAAGGGGCAATATTGGTACACTAGATTGCCATTTTTTTGTTTCTGCACCTGTGCTATTCCAAGAGATAATGGAAAAACTTCTCCAAGGTATACCGAGGGTTGTTGTTTATATTGATGACATTTGTGTAACTGTAAAGATGAGCAGGAGGATATGCCTAATTTGAACAAAGTACTGAGTCGACTTAAGCAGGCAGGATTACACCTAAATAGAACTAAATGCTGTTTCATGATGCCTTCTGTTGAATACCTGGGCTACTCGATTGATAAAAAAATGGTGTTAAAGGTGGCAGCTATTTTTGAAACTCCAAAACCTAGCAATATTCAAGAACTCCAGGATTTCTTGGTAAGAAATTTATACCTAGACTTTCCACTACATTATACCCCCTTTATCAGTTACTTTGAAAGGGTGCCCCATTGGTATGGAACAGTTACTGTAAGCAAACCTTCCAGTTGAAGACAGAGTTGTTATCTACAAAAGTGCTTATTCATTATTACCCTAGCTAGCATTAAAGCTAGATTGTGATGTCTCAGCTTATGGGCTAGGGGCCGTATTATCACATGTTCTTCCAGATGGAAGTGAGCGCTCCATCGCATATGCCTCACGAACATTGAACAAGGCTGAAAAGAATTATGCCCAAATTGAGAAAGAGGGGCTGGCCATAGTGTTCAGTACTAAGACATTTTATAAATGTGTATATGATAGATATTTCACACTAGTAATGAATCATAAGCCTCTTGTATATATCTCTCTTTGGTCTGAAGCAAAATTTCCTACACTTGCTGCTGCCAGATTATAGCGTTAGGCTGTATTGTTGTTAGGTTACCAATATAATCTAAGGAACTAAGTACACCGTAGTAATCGCTAGTATTCTTTCTAGTTTGCCTAGGCCTGATTGCAAGGAGGTGACAGACAACCTGGGGAGAGGAACTGTGACCTTCAATATCCATCAGCTTTCATCCTTACCTGTGACTGCCAGACAAGTTCAGGAGGCTACCCGCCGGCACCTCCAGCTCAGCATTGTGATGCACTACACACAAGAAGGTTGGCCCAACAATATTGCTGCTAGTGAATAGCAGCCATATGCAAAACAATGGTATGAGCTAGGTATTGAACGTGGAGGTTTATTCTGGGGAACAAGGGTCATTGCACCCCCTTTGTTGCAAAAGGCTTTCTTAGCCGAATTGTATGCTAACAGCCACTCCAAGTGGTTAGAGATAGTCTTAGTACAAAGCACTAATACTGAGAAGACATTAGAGGCTCTGAGGTCCCTCTTTACTAAACAGTTGGCGTCTGACAATGGACCTCAATTTGTTTCAAATGAGTTTTGCATCATATATGCTAGCCAATGAAATAAAGCACATGAGAAATGCTCCTTATCATCCTGCCTCTAATGGGGAGGCTGAACGATGTGCAAACTTTTAAGAGTTCACTAGGCCGAGGGAAGGAACATTCCGGAACCCTCCAGCAGAAGTTGTCATAGTTTCTGTTACGATATTGGATACTCCACATGAAACTATGGGAGTCTCACCGGCTGAGTTTTTTTTTTTTAGTGAAAGTTAAGGCTTGATACGACCCTCAGAAGAACAATGTGTACAGCCAGGAAGACAGACAGATGGGATGTCAGGAGGAGGGACAGCCCACATGCACAGTTTTAGAGTAGGACATATCATACTTGCCAGGAACATGAGGAAAGGCCCCTGCTTGCGTGTGGGTGTGGTCTTACATTAAGTTGGGCCAGTGACGTATGAAGTTGGAGTAAACGATCAAGTATGGAAATGCCATGCTGACCAACTTCTGGAACACAAGGAGTCCGAAGTTCCAGAAATATCGGATGACTAAGTCGTCAGTTGTTGATGTTCCAGTGACACCCAGGGTCCCAACAGTCAGTATTCCATTCACACCAGGGCTAGTGATCAGTAGTCCTGAAGTACAGAAACGGTACGATTATGCTACTGAGGAAAGTAGAACGTCGGCTGCAAGCCGTACAATGGAATCCTCCATCGCTGAAGGATCACCTACTAAGGATTCATCATTGAAGAGTCCAAGATTTATCCTTTTCAAGATAGGCAGAAGCCAGACTGGTACAAACCCTTTTTTAATTGTGAGGAGGGGTGTGATATATTGACTAAAACATATGTGCAAGTCACTTCCATATAGCTACTGATCCGTTATACAATGCAGATATCAAGTTATATACCATTCACTAATCATCACATGATTCATGCACGTTGTAACCATTCTTTTCCCACTGATGAAATAACTTTTTGAATACCTAAAAAATATAATAAACAGTAAGTGTACTCTCCAGTATCAATCTTGCTGTTTACATTGTGTTTATTATATCACCACGGAGAGTGTGAGGTCAGTTCACCCTGAAGAAGAATTGGGCTAGAAGTCGAAATGTCGGGTTAAGTTTTAATTTATGAGAAAATTTGCGCTCTTATTATAATTATTTCAGCCAATAATTACCAAATCTTTATGAAAAATAATTATGATTGATGTTATGCTGTAGCTCAAAATGCTTACTTTTCCTAGTGATGGTGGCTTATAGTTGGTGAAAGTTCACTCCTAAAGCTTGTAGCCTAATAAAATCAAATTGACCTTAAATAGCTACGTATGTCTGCACAATGGCAATTAGTTGTCATGTTTCTTACATGAAGAATAATTTGTATTGGTTTGTTTGTTTGTTGTTATTGCTGTCTCTTTTTCTTTTTTCTTCTTTTTTTGTTCACTTTTGCGGAAAATTATTATTAACCAACCCTTGTGGAAATTTAGCAAGTAGCTAGTCATCGATCCATTCACAAAAAGAAATGTTCCATATTTAACAATAGTTAGTATAAGCACTACTTTACACAATTCTGTTGATATTGATTAATTACTTTTAAATAAAAGAGCAGTGACAATATTCAAGTAAAGAAGTAGCAATTTGACAATCAATAGAAAAGGAGTGACTAGCTACATAACAACAAGGTGTGTCTATTCCAACTTTTATACGCACTATGAGCATTACTAGCTAACAAAAGTTGTCCTCAATGTTTCCACAAAGTTATTAGAAAAGGTAACATCAACATCATATCTGTAATAGAGGCTGATGCACCGGATGAAGTCGTGGTAACTATAGCTACAAAAATATTCATATAAAATGGCAAGTAAATTCATTTTAGCTAAATACTTACCACACTCATTTGTAATAGTATTGTCTTTTCCTGCAGGAGAAAATATAACAGCACAAAATATAATGACAATTATAATTAAGTATTGTAATAGCTATCTTAGTTACTATATGTAGTTTAAGTGGCTAGAGTGTGCAGTGTAACTAAATAAAATTCCCCTGCCCAGAACCAGGACATGATAGAGACACTCCCTTCCAAAGACTTCTAGACAGCTTTAAATGAGGTTGCGTATAAAGGGCATAATTAGTGACATCGCAACAAGTGGAAAATAGTGGCTGTTAGTTTTTGTCACGAATTTCCTAGAAACCATTAGAATCTATTACAGCAACTTTGCACACAAAAGGCCTATAAAAAAATCATGAAATAATGTGTGGCACTGATGCAGCTAAAGTCAACTACACGTGATATACACCATGTGATAATAAACCCTGTATTGTCTTTCTATTAGTGAAACTCATAACTTAAATAAATGAGTGGGTGGTAGATGGTTATAATGGTCGCACCAATTCGATCAGGCTTCATACACTCCCATGTCTGTGTTAAGCCCTTCTTGACTCCTCACAATAGTATCAAGCCTTAGACGCTGACAGAATGAACCAAAGATTTTTAGTCTATGCTCTGAGTATCTTATAAATTCAAATGCTACTGTAATCACACCAAACAATTCAGCACAACACTATTTTTGTACAGTAAAAAGAAATGATTTTTATAAACAATCAGGTTCATGTCAAATAAATCATTTGTAAAAATATAATCATTGTGTGCAGAGTGTATATTTGTATAGCTAATCTGGGCATAAAACAAACAACATAATGACCAAAAATAACTTAAACTGAATCCACCATAATTTGAACTTACAAATCCTGCCTTTCTATATTGTTTTATTTTCTTCAAACATTTACGGCAAAGTAAGACGCTTAGTAGTAGTTAGTGCAAAAAATGGACATTTTGCAAATAAACAATGCTGGAAACACCTCTGAACTATGTTCGTTTTTTCAAAAGATATCTTTGGAATAGTAAACATAGAACCAGGCTGGTTTGGAGTTCCCTTTAAAATCTTGCAAAAGGCCACTTTTAGCTGTTTAATCCCATCAGAAGGCATTTTGACTGCTCGGTTTCAACCACCCAAGTTCGATAATGACAACGAAATCCGGTAAAGAGTATAACATTAGTAGACACACCACTATTGTTAAAATATTGGTGTGGCCATGGCAACACAGCCGTGTTCCGGCACACATGCCATTGATAGGAGCTACTATACTTGCTTATTCTATCACCCGCAAAAATGATTATGTATTAATGTTTGTAAGTTGAGGCACTATTTTAAAGAGGCCAAAGGGCTTGCCCGGAATTACTTTTTTATGTGGGAAGGAGTTCAGAATGTGGTAAGCTAGACCACAGATTTTGCATACAGAGAATAGCATTGAATTTTGTAAACACAACCTCCACGTTTAAAATCAAATTAAAAGAATAGTAATCTATTGTGAAAGGTTAATCTCTTTGTGAGAGTAATTGGAATAGAAGGAGCTAGAAGCCAAAGGGCATGCTGAGAATTACGTTCTATACCCGGACCTCCAGAAGGAGTTGAAAATGTGGTAAACGAGGCCACAGATTTTGCATACAGAGAATAGCACTGAATTTTGTAAACACGACCTCTACATTTAATGGACCAGTACAAAATTAATTCAAACTTAATTGTTGTTGCTGTTCAGGACTCAGGACAAGGAACTCATCCTGAACCAGAATAGCTGGAACCTCAACCTGCCCCACAGGATGTAGCACATAACTGATCACTTGTATTCAAACATGCCAATTATGCACATACTATATTGACCCTTTACCATATGATCATAAGCAGAATGTTATTCATGGCCAAGATCATATCCACTGGTATATCATTGCGTGTCACAAATTAAATGTAATGCTCTTGTTCGAAGTCAAAAGTAATAAAATAGAGTGAATTCCTGTTTGCGGCCGGCATTCTGCAGTGATTCTTTGTAAGGTGGCTTCCTGGTCCTTCGATCCTTACCTATCCTTGACCATTACAAGCTCGGGATTTTACACACCCCGAACAGTTGCTGATAAACTATAACAAACAATTTTTTACAGATTTTCATGCAGTATGTTTGCATGTTTGATTAGTTTCTGAACCAAAACTGACTCAAATCTATGCAGTTTTGTACTGCTGTTGTAAAAATGGCTGCTCTCACTGAAATACTGGTTTATCATTAATCTTCAAAGAAAGATTTTACTTGATAACTGACTGAGTATTAGCGCAAGTTTTCAACTATCGGCCGAAGTTTGCCCCTCAAAGCCTAAGTCGATACCTATAAATTTTCTTAAGATATAGTAAGCAGCATCTTTTAGATAATATTATGGATACTTACTATTTTGTTGTCTTCTTCAGCAGAACACTGAGCATTACTCAAGTACTCAGTAGTCGCACCTCTATTATCAGCCACACCTTCAGTTATCGATCACCCATTGAGTTCGCATACTACAGTTATTGGCCACACGGTAATAATCACCCATAACTCATTTCTAATAAGAATTCACTCAAATTGGACGATACCACTGTAATCTACATATATGAAAACCCTTTACCACACAATTTCAATAAATTCTTATGTCACAATTTTTTGTAGTTAAATTTTAAAAAATAATATATGCAAGCATATGGGCATAATAAGTGGGTTTTACCAAATTATAAAGACATTGTAGCCTCTCTCTTTTAGTTCCCTAATTTCATTTATATGCAAACTTACACACCTGTAATACATGATTATCAATTGAGTTTAAAACACTTGAGCTTGTATTTACGACAGAACTAGAGGTAGAGATGTAGCAAAGGGAGTCAGCTAGAGATGGATGTACTTGAGATACATTGATACCTGATTAAAATAGTATTGCTTGTTCTTTTTGGTCTTAGGTTATGTTATTGTAATAGCTAGGTTGTGCTTAGTAGTGCTGAGGGTTCGCACCTTTGGTGCTCCATTATTTCAGTTTTCAACCACTAGCTATAGTAGCTTCCAAATAATACCACATTTTTTGTATTCATAATTTATTCAGCTATATTATTAATTGGCGAGCGAGCAAGACACTATCAGGAGTAACTCAATTGAAAATCATGGATATTTGTTTATCTATATGTTTGGACGTACATTTGTCATTTTTGTACTTTGACTGGCATTTTTGTGTTAGTTCGGTGGTCGATCCCGTCCTAAACTATATAATAACATATTATACATTGGATATTTCCTTGAGTATATCCGCATCATGTGAGTTATGAAATTTTCCTACTTTGAATGCTGTATATACACACCCGTGCGTAATTCTGGACCACAGAAATTTTAGTGGTACAGCAAAGTCACCACAGAGCAATTACTGTTAAGGAAAAATATCCTCCAAGTTACCAACCCTGGTATAAACTACTATAGTGAAGATATCTAACAGAATGAACCACTTATTACACTCGTTTGATGTGACATAGTAAAATATTTCACTCTCAGGCTTTATCTTCACTTGCATCTGGCTCACGGAAATAAATTCGCCTTCTCATGAAATATCTTGGCCATATCACATGACTCATGCAATAAGTATTGTATGCAGCATCCATTTATGTCACTCAGGTATAAATATACTCAAACATTTGTTTCATAATTTCCATATTCTAACCATTTTGAATATTTTGAATTGTGGAGACTATTTTGTTCCAAGTAGGACCCATTTCCACCGCATCTTGTACAGTACCATCAACATCATAACAGGCGTAGGAAATATTCCTCTGCATTAGATCATTACACAAATTTACCAGTGATCCTTGGCTACAAGACTCGCCTAAAAGAGGGGAAAAAATTACGTATGAACTTATTATATTGACAATAACAACAATAATAAAAAATACACAGAAATTGTAATAATAATTGTAATAGTATAAAAACTGGCAATTACATGACCGAGCTTCTCAAGCCTCAATCTAACTACAATAGCTTCTACAGTGAGGTAACAATTGCAAATGGTTGCAAGATGAGATTGATAAAGTACTCTATAAACACACTTTACCAACTTGTGTTTGTGGTTATTATTAATCTATTCTGAAATCCCTGCAATAACACAACTACCGTATTTCCTTGAATAGCTCGCGCACACCCCGAATAACTCACGCCCTCGAATAAGCCGCTACCTGCTATTGCGTCTCAACTTATTAACTCGCGCACTTCGAATAAGGCGCGCACTGGACAACGACCCTTTACCAAATAATTAATAGGCACCAGTAAATTGGTTTTTCTACTCATTTATATTGGACCATGTCAGATAGTGAACAGTGTGTGTCTAATGAGTCATTGCCTTCAGCTTCTATGGAGACCCCACCACCTGCACGAAGGAAGTTGGCATCTTATGATGCAAAATTTAAGCTCAATGTAATTACATATGCAGAAAATCATACTAACAGGAAAGCAAGTAAAAAGTTTGGAGTGGGAGAGAGTAGTGTTCGTGACTGGAGGAAGAGAAAGGACAAGCTTGCTTAAGTCCCAACGAAGGCTCGGCGACTTCCAGGTGGTGGAAGAAAGGCGCATGCTCCTGAAATGGAGGAGGAGTTAACAGCCTGGATTGACAATCAGCGATCCAATCACCTCAGAGTTACGTGAAGCAGTATTCAGAGGAAAGCCCTGGAGCTTTACAGTGGTGATGGTGACTTCTCTGCTAGCCAGGGGTGGGTTGAGAATTTTCTTAGGAGAAATGGCTTCTCTTTACGTCGCAGGACCACTGTTAGCCAGAGATTGCCACAGGATTTGATCCCCAAAGTTTCATCATTTATTTTAAGGGTGAGAAAGTCGAGACAGGAGCATCAGTACCCTTTATCTGCCATAGGAAATATGGACGAAACTCCACTTTGGTTGGATATGCCAGGGGACACAACAGTGGCTCGAGTGGGTGAGCGTACTGTGTCTGTTCGAACCACTGGACATGACAAGGGTCGCTTTACAGTCATCCTTGCCGCAATGGCTAATGGAAGGAAGTTGAAACCTTTTATTGTATTTAAGGGAATTCGGCCAATTCCTGAATTGGTAAAGATCCCAGGAGTTGTTGTTTACCTTAGTAGGAATGGCTGGATGAATGAAACCCTGACAGTCCAGTGGGTAGACTCTGTGTGGGGACAGCTTAGTTTCAGCCGGAGACTCCTAGTCTGGGATGCATTTAGGTAATCTACACACAAATCACAATATTATAATAAAGTCTTAAAATTAAAAATGGTTACCATGTACCATAAATGAGTTCTAATTATGGTACACTATATGTTATAACAGGTGTCATATGACTGAAACAGTGAGGACTCACGTAGCCAGCCTGAGGACAGATGCATGCTTAATCCTAGGGGGTCTCACCAGTCATCTTCAGCCAGCAGATGTATCATGGAATAAGCCTTTCAAATCAGCTTATTGAGATCTGTACAACAATGAGTGGATGTCCTCAGGCGAAAAGTCATTCACAAGCTCAGGCTCTGTAGTTAGATGTGAACAGGACTAAAGAAGTCAAGTTCAGAATTGACCAAGCCAGGTGCTTCAACTTAGTGTTGACAGAGTTTTGGTTATAATTGTAAATTCTCGGCTTTGTGGGCCTTCAAGCAATACAAGACTGAAACAGTAATGGTGTACCAGCTACATATATATGCTGGTCTACAGATGACATAACAGGAAATTAAAAACAACAATAGACAAAGAATATGACAAAGGGATTGAGCCCTTTCAACAGTCTGGGTGTTTGCCTCCTGCGAAGGTGTTGATAGGTGGGTGGGTGAATGGGTGAACAAACCACAATACCTTGGAATAGATTGGAAGAGGTTTGAAATGATAGGTGGGTGGGTGAATGGGTGAACAGACCACAATGTAGGAATAGATTGGGAGAGGTTTGAAGTGGATTAAATAGATAAATAACAGATAATAATAAATAATAAATAATAAATAGGTAGATACATAAATAGGTAGATAAGTAGGTAAATAAATAATTAAGTAAGTAGGTAAATAGATAATGGGGAAATAAATAGGTAGGTAAATAATAAATAAATAATAAATAATTAGGCAGGAATATGGTGGGTAAATAATGA
>WLWD01005915.1_pt1 | contig 84541 bp, 60 predicted proteins | sample 6712731 | NCBI WGS metagenome assembly WLWD01 (sample SAMN12718690, study PRJNA576275) | sponge metagenome | isolation source: marine sponge | host: Mycale hentscheli | place: New Zealand: South Island, Marlborough, Capsize Point | collected 2014-11-01
AAAGAAAAAAAAAATAAATAAAAAAAAAATAATAATAATAATAATAATAAAATTAAAAAAAATATATATATATGAAATAAAATAATAAAATAAATAAGTAAACAAATAATGATAATAAAGATATGCACTTATGTGGTGTTGCTCATCCATATTGGGCTGATGTTAAGTCCTTGGTCTTGGTTAAAATTTGGAAAATTTTTGATGTGGATTGCCTCCTTAATTCTTCTTCTATGCCAGATGCTTTCTTTTTCTATGACAGTGCTGCCTTGCCAGTCAATTCTATGGTGTTCCTCCAGGCAGTGTTGTGCAACTGCCGACTTCTGAGTTTCAAAGTTCTTGCAACACCTCTGACGTTCAGATAGTCTAACTCGTAGTGTTCTTCCTGTCTCTCCTATATAGGAATGGTCACAATCTAAACAGGGAATGCGGTAGATAACTCCAGGGTGATTGAGGAGGTCCGGTTGTGGTTTCACATGTGAAAGAATTGATCTGAGAGTCCTCCCAGAGCGGAAGATAACCTTGATGTTCTGTTTCGCACAAATCCTTCTTATTCTTTCACTAACTCCTTTGACATAGGGAATGGTTGTTGTCACTTCTGTTCTTTGAGTTTGTTCTTCTTTACTTCTCCTCTTGTTTCTCTGATGATGGAGGGCTCTGTTGACTGTGTCACATGGGTATCCATTCTTCTTGAAGACTGATTTTAGGTGTTCCATTTCCTCCGTAAGTGTGATCTCATCCCGGCAGATTGTTTTGGCACGATGTTTTAGTGTGTGTATGATGCCATTCTTAACAGAGTGTGAGTGGTAGGATCGGTAGTTAAGGTAGCGATCTGTATGCGTTGGCTTGCGGTAAACTTTGGTTATGATGCTGTTTGAGTTGGTGCGCTCGACCATGACATCCAGAAATGGCAGTTGGTGGTTGGATTCTACCTCCATTGTGAAAGGGAGTTCAGGTGTTCTAGGAACATGTTAAGAGACTGTCTATTATGTGGCCAAAGTGTGAATGTGTCATCTACGTAGCGTAGCCAGAGTGATGGTTTGATGTTGGCTGTCTGGAGTGCTATATCTTCTAAAAATTCCATAAAAATGTTGGCAAAGATTGGAGAGAGAGGAGATCCCATAGCTGCACCTTGGCTTTGTTGGTAAAATTTGTTGTTGTATAGGAAATAGGTGGATTTCAAGCACATGTTTAGGATATCTATCAAGGAGGTTATCGAGAGATTGGTTCTGTCATGTATGGAGTGGTCTGCCTCAAGTCTATCTTTCACAATATCTAGAGCTTCTTCATCAGGGACGTTAGTGAATAGGGAGCTGACATCAAAGCTGACCATTAGTTCATTATTTCTTACTTGTCGTTGATTGATGAGTTCACTGAAGTGTGCTGAATTGCATAAAAATCCTTTTGTTGAAGATCGAGCAACTTCGATCGAAACGTTGTATTTCAAATAAAAAAGACGTGTGTAGTCCACTAACTTAATCTAGAAATTACCGATTCCACGTCAAGAATGACCTTTCGAAATCATACAGTAAGTGCAGTATTCACAATAGATATTGATTTGTAATACATATTGAGAAGAAGAGGCAGCTTACAGTTATGTTAGTGTTGGATTGTATAACTCTCATTTGGTAATGGTCATCATTTGGTAATAGTCATCATTTGGTAACAGTCATTATTTTCTTGGTAATGGTCGTCACTTGCAATTCACTATATTGATTGATTGAACCATTTTGACTAGTGCAAGTGTACTAGCTAAATCCGTTTGAATCGGGTTCCATCTCTAACATTTCTGATCCTTCGAACCGGATCTGAGAAGAATCTGGCATTTTTTAGGTGGAATTCGGTTTGGAAACTTTTGTGGAATTTTTGTGAAAACTCTCCAATTGGTGCCCACCAAGCATGGCCGAACCAAAGGAGCTACGAAAGAGACGAGGAGTCGTTCGTGCATCAATCACTCGAGTGGACAAGCGCTTAAAGGGTCTTGAGGCCACCCCCTGACCAACCTGGGGTCAGTGATCGTGCAAAGCAATTAGCTGCCAAGCTTGAAGATCTGGAACACGACTTCAAGACTTCACATCTTCAACTTATCGACCTGAGTGATCATGAAGAAGAGTTGGAGCAAGAACAGGATGTCTTGGATTGTCACGATGATGACGTGGCTTCTCTCGCCTTCAGACTGCAAAGGCTCGTGACACGCATCCAGTTCTACTACTTCTCCTGATGACAGCAAGAAAGCCCCGGTTCGGAAGCTTTGTCGTTTGGATCGTAATTTGTCAAACACTAGTGATTCCCTGCGGGACATGGATGGACGCCCCGTGGATACTTCGCTGCTGGAACAACACGATGTTCAGCTGACTACCTATGGGAAGGAACTTGCTGCTGTGTACGAGACGCTCGCAACTCTCGACTTGGAGGAAGAAGACGACCTGTTCGTCCAACATGCCGAGCTTGAGAAGCTCCACTTTGACTGTCCCATAAGGTGAGAAGCTCTTGAATTCCCACACCTCAAGCTCAGTGTCAGCACCTGCTGCTGATGGCAAGGGACTCAAGTCGAAGTTCCGACCTTTGATGGTGATGTTTTGCATTGGAGACAATTCTGGGAGCAGTTCTCTGTTTCAGTACATGATCACAGCCACCTCACTGATGTGGAGAAGTTGGTCTACCTCCGGCAGGCTGTCAAGAATGGATCGGCAAAGAATGCGATTGAAGGCCTGTCGCGAAGTTGAGACCACTACAATGAAGCCATTGAGTGCTTGCTCGCTCGCTAGAATCGTCCACGCCTCATCCACCGGGCTCATGTCTGTGTGATTTTGAATGCTCCTTCACTGAAAGATGGCAGTGGCAAGGAACTGTGACGATTGCATGACACTGTCCAACAGCATTTGCGTGCTTTGAAGTCGATGAAGTACGAGCCATCTGGTACCTTCATAACCTTCATAACCTCTGAGTTGACGTTGGATGCCGACACCCTGTTTGAATGGCAGAAGTACAGCCCGGGCAAAGCTGAGGTCCCTCACTACAACGACCTTCTCGAGTTTTTATCGATCTCCGAGCGCAAGCATCAGAGACGTCGCTGTCTGTGCCAGCCAAGAAGCCCCCTACGAGGAACGATGTGTCTGCATCAAGGAAATCATCATCGTCTGGCAAAACTGTCACCTTCTTCGCTTCAAATTCTAATGTTGCTAGCAACTCCTGCGTTTGCCTTAAATTCAAGAAACTGTCTCACGATGATAAACTCTCACTTGTCAGACAGAACAATCTGTGTATGAATTGTTTCAGCAGCAGACATTTTGTGGGCAATTGTAAGTCTCTATCCAGGTGTAAGGTGGGTCAGAAATCCCATCACACTCTGCTGCATATTGGTGACACAACCTCCACACCAGCTGACAGTCCCTCCACATCTCCAACCTCAACCCAAGTACCTGCACACACTGCAGTCAAGTTGAAGTCAAGTGCACTGCTTATGACTTGTCATGTGTTGGTTGCTACTCCAAATGTGTCAAGAGTCGAAGCCAGAGCTCTACTCAACAATGCCTCATCCGCATCATTTGTGTCTGAAAGTCTAGTTCAAAGCCTGAGTCTTCCACGGACGCGACAAAACGTGCAAGTGTCGGGCATCGCTAGAACGTCACCCACTCCTTCAACTCACTCCATCGCTACTTTTCAGATCTCCCCTGTACACTGCAATGAGAGGAGCATTGAGCTCACAGCCACTGTCTTGCCGAAGGTCACTTGTGATCTTCCCACCTCTCCTGTCCCTTTCGATTTGTCCTGGAGCCACCTCTCTGACTTGCTATTGGCTGATCCCAGTTTCGGCCAGCCAGGTCGAATCGACATTCTTCTTGGTGTGGACATCTTCATTGAGGTCTTGCTCCATGGCCGGCAGGAACTTACTGGTGATCCCACAGCCTTTGAGACCGAGTTCGGGTGGGTTCTCAGTGGTTCGTCAAACCAAGACCCTCCTATGGAGCAGACAAATTCGCATGCAACAGCTTGCCATGCCTCCATCACTCATTTGTCTGGTGATGAGATCCTCCGCCAATTCTGGGAAGTGGAGGAAGCTCTTCTTGGTGTGACACTCTCAATGGAGGAACGCGCTGTCATACAACAGTGTCAAACAGAATTTGACACTGTCATGCAGGAATACTTGCATCTTGACCACGCCGAGAAGGTGCCAAGCAAAGACATGGAGAAAGATCCTGCCGAGGTCTTCTATTTGCCCATGCATGTGATATACAAAGCCTCCAGCAGCACTACGAAGATCAGAGTCGTTTTCGATGCTTCTGCAAAGTCTTTGTCCGGCATTGTTGGGCCCACAGTTCATCCTCTCCTCATTGATGTGCTTCTGTACTTCAGATTACATCGCATTGCCCTTATCGCTGACGTCAGCAAAATGTACAGAGCCATCGAACTCGATGGAGCTGACCGCGACCTACATCACTTTGTCTGGAGATCCAAGCCTGCTGACCTTCTGCAATACTATAGAATGACCAGGGTGACATTCGGTATTTCGGCATCGTGTTTTGCTGTGAACATGGCAGTTAGACAGAATGCCATGGACTTTGCCCAAGACTTCCCACTGGCTGCTCGAGCAGTAGAGAAGTCATTCTCCAAGGTTTTCGATGTCCTTGGCTGGTTTCCCCCGCTACCATTCATGTGAAGATCCTTCTTCAGCGACTTTGGGAGCAAAGGGTGGATGGGGATGACTCGGTACCGGAGATGATTGAAGACGACTGGAGACGCTGGCGATCAAAACTCCCTCATCTCTTCACCAAGGGCATCCCACGCGGTTACTTCCCCAAAGAAGCAACTACTTGTTCTGTCCAACTTCAGTGATGCCTCCGAGAATGCCTATGCGGGAGTTGTCTACCTGCGAGTCTGTGACCCCTCTGGAAACGTACATCTCACATTGGTTACTTCGAAGACCAAAGTTGCGCCCATAAAGCAATTGTCTATCCCACGACTGGAGCTGTGTGGTGCACAGGTCCTTGCTAAACTCCTCTCCCATGTCCAGAAGGTCCTCCAGCTTCCACTGTCTGACACCTTTGCATGGACAGACAGCACCATTGTGCTTAGCTGGCTCTCAGGAAACCCACGCAGGTTCAAAACCTATGTCGCCAATCGAGTACCACTGATCATTGACAAACTACCACCAGACCGGTGAAACCACGTCGCGGGTGTTGAAAACCCAGCCGACTATGCGTCCAGAGGTCTGTTTCCTTTGGAGCTACTTGACCATAGTCTTTAGTGGGAAGGACCCCCATGGCTGCACCTGCCACCTTCAAGTTGGCCAGAGACACCTGACTGCTCAGTAGAGACTCACTCCGAGGAGGTGAAGGAGACTTGCCTCATCACGGCAGTGGAAGTTCAGCAGTCCATCATCCCTCTCACTCGCTACACAACCTTTGTTCAGCGACAATTGCTGTCTCTCCAGCCATAGAAGCTGTGAGCGCACTCTATCCCTAAGCCTTTCCGTCTTGGAATTGACCACAGCCGAACACTACTGGATTTCGCTCTCTCAGTAAGAGCAATTTGCAACAGAAGTGTCTTTTCTGAAAGCCAAGAAACCCCTCCCCAGCAGCAGCTGTTTGTTACCATTGCATCCCTTCCTTGACTCCTATGACATTCTACGTGTTGGTGGTCGAGAGAGAAACTCAAGCCTCTCCTATTCTCGTTGTCACCCAGTGATCTTGCACGGAAAGCATCCGATTTCCAAGCTCATCATCCGCTCTGAGCATCTTCGTTTGCTTCACGCGGGGCCTACTCTGTTGTTGGCCTCCATCAGTCGCAGATTTCATGTGGTCTATCTCAGGAAGACAGTCCGATTCATCACACGTCAGTGCGTGACATGCCGGCGCCAGACTGTGAGACTCCAGCCACAGATGATGGGGCAGCTTCCTCTGGAGCGGGTGACACCTGGACTAGTCTTCGAGAAAGTTGGAGTGGACTATGCCGGTCCCTTTCTTATCAAGTATGGCATGGCTCGCAAGCCAACTATTGTCAAAGCGTACATGTGCATTTTTGTTTCTCTCACTGTGAAGGCAGTCCATATGGAAGTTGTATCTGACCTGACATCAGTAGCATTCATCGCAACTTTGCGGCGCTTCATTGCTCGCAGGGGATACCCATCCCTCATCTGGAGCAACAATGGCACCCATTTTGTCGGTGCTAACCGCCAGCTCAAGGAGTTCTATGACTTCCTGGCCCAACAGAAGACAGACGGCGTCATCTCAGAGTTCTGCATTGCAAAGAACGTGGAATGGCATTTCATTTCAGAGCATGGTCCCAACTTTGGTGGATTGTGGGAAGCAGCTGTTAAGAGTACTAAGACTCACCTCAAACGCATCATGGGATCCATCAAATTCACGTTTGAAGAACTCACAACGGTTCTGGCTCAGGTGTGTTTGAACAGCAGACCTTTGGAGTCCACCAGTACACCTGATGATGATGGAATCGAGGTTCTCACTCCTGGACACTTCCTAAATGGTCAACCTCTCTGCTCTCTTCCTGACCCTCCCTTTTCCTTCCGCTCGACATCACTTTTCTGACGTTGGGATTTGTGTCAGAACCTCGTTCGACATTTCTGGCAAAGATGGTCTAGCGAATATCTCACGACGTTGACCAAGTTCAACAAATGGCATCATCTCTCAAGAAATCTCACTGTTGGAGACTTTGTCATCTTGAAGGAGGACTCGCTCGTACCTACTAAGTGGCCTCTGGCAAAAATCATTGAAGTACACCCCGGGAAAGACGGACTTGTACGTGTGGCAACCGTGAAGACAGCCAACGGAACATGCAAGCGACCCAGGCCCGTAGCCAGAGGTTCGCATTGGGGGGTTCGGATTTTAAGACGCAAAAAGCCACACCTACTTTTGTTTCCTCATTAATTCTTCTACAATACTAAAAAACAAAAGATAAGTGCACTAAAGCTTATAATTTGTTATTCTACTTCAAACTATAATTCATTAACAATGTTGATATTCGAGAAAAAAGCGGTATTATTCTCATGTAACCAGGCTTCTATCCATTACGGTGAGCTGTATATAAACAGTGCAACATTAGTATGCCGTATTCGTACTACAAGTTATTTAATAGTACGGCGTGTAAACTGTCTGTTTGAAATGCATTGGAAAAATCGCTATAACTAAGTGAAATAGCACGGAACAAAGTGAAACGACACCGTAGCTTAAGTAAGAGTAAGTGCGCAGCCAGTTTTTTTTAATCATTTGCTGTGTAGCTACACTAGATAGTGGACTTACTATATGTATATTTGAGGTTTAACTTTCTCAGACACTTCCGAAGGCTCGAAGACTCCCTTTCTAATCTGTTGAAAAAAAAAATCCGTTGCTTGAGCTATTAATATCGAATCGCACGCTTACCGGTGCTATTATTCTTACTAAAGTGTTACGTACACTTTATAAAGAATGTAATGTAGCAAGCTTTACTCATGCTGATATGAGAGCGAAATGTTTTATCCATGGAGCTGAATGTTTATTAGGTCACTTAGACTCAGACTAGGCCAGAAACAGCAGAGAATTCAAGCGCAGGTTCAGCACGATTGAACAGACGATGATATTCCAGAAGTTATATGTGGGGTGTGGCTAAAATATTTGCTTCCGGTCACTCTAAAGGGGGGTTCGACCGAACCCCTCGAACCCCCCTGGCTACGGGTATGAGTGAGCAAGATTGCTCTACTCTTGCCTCACACAGAACAGTGAGCATTTTCCTCATATAACATTCCCCTTTTTTTCGTTTATGGCTCATTTTTGTTTAACACCGTGCGGTCTTGGCCGGCGGGATGTTGGATTGTATAACTCTCATTTGGTAATGGTCATCATTTGGTAATAGTCATTTTTTTCTTGGTAATGGTCGTCACTTGCAATTTACTATATGATTGATTGAACCATTTTGACTAGTGCAAGTATTATAGCTAAATCCGTTTGAATCGGGTTCCATCTCTAACAGTTAGTGCTCAAGACTATAGTACTATATAAATTCCTAGCAATAGTAAAGGCAATATCTTGAACGGTCAATAATTTAAGGCATAGATTTGTCTATAGATCAAGAACTGTTATCTTTCAATATTAACTTATCCACAAAAGCACATTCGTTTTTGTGTTCCAGTATTTTGAAAGACTTCACAACAAGTCGTTTATAAGACAATTGAAATATAGTTTATTAATACAACTGTTCTGTGCTATTGATATTCAACAAATCGTACACTGGCACATCTTAACTGTGACCCGTACGAACCTTATGCCACGAGTGATGGATAATGTTCCAAAATGGGGGCAGGGCACTATGTATCGATACGAGCCAATTTACTCTAGTAGAAACCACGTTTGCATTTCATGAAAAATCTTCATGTATAATAACTAAGCTAAGCAAAAGTTTCCCACTGCAATTCAATGCTTAATCTGTTTAGTGTGTGTGCTCCCCAAAGGAATGGAACTGGTGGGGGAGGGGGGGGGGGGGGAGTGCTTTCTGGCCCCTCCTCCCTTCCATCACCCTGTATGCTACGAGCGGAAAAACTGTTATCAGAGAAAACTGCTGATCAACAATTGCGTGAACCATGTTATATATTAATGATGCTGCTGAAACTCATGCACACAACACACTATCACACATCATGCATGGAGTAGGCTATTCACCAGTCTATTGTGTAATCCGTTTGATATAATAATATAATTTTTTCCAGCAAGTTGTTCAGAGTCATCAGATGGGACACTTCATGTTGTGACTGGTATTGCCATCCCTATCTTTATCCGGATAGTGTCAAGTGTTATCTACGATATTTCCAAACAGGTTAGTTTCTCACGGGGTAGTCACAGTATGCATCAAATAGACAGTGTTATAATTAGATTTTGTTATAGCTGACGTGGATTTCAACTGTTATTTGTGTAAAACCATGAGGTATAATACAGCAGTAGTTAACCAATTATAAAGTTCAGAGAAATTATCACAATTATATTGTTTTGTGTATATATATAGATTTATAGGATAAATGCTGTGAAGAGGCGTATAGACTTCTTAAAAAGAAAGTAAGTGCAACCATTAGTGTTTCAAAAATCAGTACATATGGTTTAAATTGTTATATTATTGTTTGTGATAATTGACACAGAATTTTGATAACGACTGCGACTGTGTGGAGATGCGTAAAGTTCCCAATAACCAAGTAAGTTGACAATTGGCACAGTGTTTCAACAATGACGTAATGCACTGAATTATCTCTTATATAGTGTAGGATTAGTACAAGAGAATTGTTTACTAAATATATGCCAATCATATAAACATCATTAAATTCACAGCCTCTCATAATACGCGTCATAACAAATGTTTCAGTGATTATTAAAATGTAACATTCCAAGACCAATTGAATTGCAGTTTATTTTACTTGCCACCTTTACTAGCTACATGTGTTTCAGAGTGTCACGTAGGGAGACTAATGTACTACCAAGATGACCTGTTATTTCTGCCAGAACATCTCAAAACACAACTCAAAACTTTTGTATATTGTACTAGTATTTGAACACGGGGGCGTAAGTCCCGCACTAAGGTCAGGTCTAGATAGGGAATAGGGGGAAGCAAAGGGTGATAAAAGCTAGCCCCGCCTACTCAACCTCGAAGGACCAGAACTTGACACACAGACAGTTTCTCCACACTGCTAGCGTGCTAACCTGCTCAGACTCAGCAAGACGGATACTCTGCCGTCGTTGTAGAGCTGGAATGAGTCAGGAAGTGGGAGCGCACACAACTCAAGCGAATACTATGCCTTTATGAAAAAGTTATAAGTAGGGAATCAAGTACAGTACTTATGTATGACGCACGATGATACATGCATTGGGTTTGAGTGGGTATGAATAACATTAATGTGAATGAGATTTGGTAAGGGTCGATAACAAAGTGCGTGCAAGTAAATGATGATTCTAAGTTCAAAGTCTGGAAGTAGGTGTGGTCTCTTGAGGGCGTGGTCATGAAGTCCCTGACTGCAGCTTTAGTCCTAGTCGAACGGAGGCTCCGACAGTATTAGTCTTGAACATTTTCTTGTACATTATTTTCACGTTGATATCAAAGGGGAGGGGGGGACACAGTCCTGCCAAGAGGTGAAAAACACATAACTACATAACTCATGAATGAAGGGATGGTTACAGAATAAAGAAATGCATGACACAAAGAACACAAATCAAAAATTAACGGAAGTCTCTTTCTGGTTCCATACACACACACATGCACACACACACGCACACACACAATGTGGTGTAGTTTAACGATACTTAATTAAAGGTATCCAGTGAGATCATGCATGTAAGTTGAACCCCAGGGTACGGTGATAAGTTAATCCTGTTTACCTTGTACTGGTGAAGGAATGTCATTGATACTGGTGTGTGTACATTTTAAACAAATTATGGCATATATGGCTGTGCGTGAATGTGTGTATGTGTATGTGTGAGTCTGTTGTGTGTTTGTGGTGTGTGTGCGTGTTTGTGGTGTGTGTGGTATGTGTGTTTGTGTGTAGACTAGCTAAGCTCAATATCAGTATTACAATTGACTTAATAATAATGATTATAATAATAATAATAGTAATAATAATAATAGTAATAATAATAACAATAATAATAATTATAATAACTAGTGGTGAGCTTGAGCACAAATGGCGAGCGAGCCTTAAACTACACTATTGCTAAACGACTGCTAACACTCGAGCTACTAAAATAAAGTCGAGTTTTTAAATTACGTATATACGGTAAAGGGGATTCAATGCCATGGTAAATGTTTCCCGCAGAATTGAAAAAGAAGCAACAAAATCAAGTCACGTTATTTAAACTTTCTTTGTGACATTCTTAGTAGTATGTAGTTGTAACGCACAATACTTTTGCAAGACTTACCTTCGTGGTTAGTAGACACTCAGGGGTAACACAATTGAAAATCTGGGGGGTGTTTGTTTATATATATGTGTTGATATATATTGTGTTTCTAAACGGCAGTATATTAGATTGTTAAATTGTGTGTGATATTTGACACAGCTTGTTAACAATGACTGTGTGGAGACGTGTAAAGTTCCTAATAACCAAGTAAGTTCAACCATTATTGTGTTTTTACGGTCAGAAAATATAGTTTAGATTATTAAATAATTGTGTGATAATTGACACAGCTTTTTAACAATGACTGTGTGGAGATGTGTAAAGTTCCTAAAAAACAAGTAAGTTCAACCATTATTGTGTTTTCAAAAGTCTGAATATAATATAGCTTAGATTGTTATGTGTGATAATTGACACAGCTTATCAGCAATGAACTAATTGCACTGAATTACCTCTAGTATAGTATAGCATTTATACAAAAGAATTGTTCTTAGAACTACTACATGGATGGATGTCAATCATATAAACATCATTAAATTACAGCCACTCAAAATACGTGTCCTACAAGTAATGTTTCATCAGTGATTACTAAAACTTATCATTCAGGACAAATTGAATTACTGTGTATCTACTTGCCGTCATTTCTACATGTATTTCAGAGTGTCGCGTAGGGAGAGTGCTTCACATTTACCACAATGACCATTTTTGTGCAAGATTGTCTCGAGTCACAGCTGATGATTTCAACTTAACACTTCCAATTGTGGTATTATATCTTAATGTTTTCTGTACGAATACACACATTGAATGTTTGGAGTATTTTCTTTATGATATCGAATTCAATTTTCATTACAAACTGAATAATCAATCATGCTTACTTCAATAAAAAATTACAGTTACTACCCTTGGCCATACTCATGATTTCTATTTAGCCACACAAACTTCCTAGCCTGGCCAGTTTATGAGAGCTTCAATCGTAGAACGAAATATAAAGACTTGGTCTAAAGCATGTGATGAAAAATTTTTAAAAGCATATAATACATAAAGTGTGCTTCGCATGTGATATCAGTGAGAATGCACTGCAAATGGCAATTTAATACATTTATTGCAATCATGAGTACATAGCTTGCACACGTGCACTTGAGGGATGGCAGTTTTATGTTTACATTTATGTGACCACTTGCATGTGCCATCACGCTCCACGAAATAAAGCAAAATGTTCTTTTATAATGTTAGTTAATCATCTTCTACATGATTTGTATGCAGGCTATATTTAGCTATGCAACTATAAAGCTTGTTGTGCACAATTAGTGTCAGCATGTGTGAGTGTCGTAGGATTTCTTGTGCATGCAGAGTATATGCCCAATGAAAGCCTTTAGTTTGCAAGCACACGTGTTGCACATTCACTACTACTACTACTACTGCTGCTACTACTACTACTATTACTACTACTACTATTACTACTACTACATACACACACACCAGATACAAACTGCAAATTGTGCGCACAAACACATGTCTCTATAGAGCAGGAAATATTCCACTGAACTTGGTACACTGACTTACGGTAAATAAGAGTCCATTTTTGTTTTTAGTTTTGTGCAAAAATTTGGCTAAATGGATCAAAGGCATTAGTTTAAAAACAATAATAAAAATTGAAACTAATTGGACTTTCTCATTTTGAAAACATGCACGACTTTGAATTTACAAGTGGTCCGTCTTCTCACAGCTGGTCACATAAAAGCGTTTGATGTGTGGGAATTACACCACGACGAGGAGGTTGGTATGTGATTATACAACTGAGGGCCAAAAGCCCGAGGATAGTAAATCCTTCATCGTCCTTCATCGACCAAACGGAGGGGTGCAACCAATTGTACCATGGCTCTAGGGTATAGGAAACCCATAAATACTGATTTTTGATTGGGCAGTTCAATTATTCACCCAAGGAGGTGGATATGAAATGTCATCATCAATTGAACAATTTGATTGGATCATTTGAAAGTATCATAGTACAAGTCAAGCTCTGCATATTGAAACATGTAGTACAGCACCAAAGACTGTGACTGCAGTGGTGTGCATTGACCAGCCACATGCCACGCCCACAATCTGGCTGAGCGTGGCTGAAGATGCTATAATTAGTGGTATCTACTGAAGGCATGTCTCTGATATGCTAAATATATCTCACCCATACATAATTAAAACATTTCATTGTTGAAGACACAATACCAGGTGGATATCTGATAAAGTACAAACAATACAGACAGATTAAAAAAGTTACAGTAATTAAATTAAGCTAAGTTAATTCTGTTTACCTTGTACTGGTGAAGGAATGTCATTGACACTGGTATGTGTACAATAACCAAATTATGACATATATGGCTGAGTGTGAATGTGTGTGTATGTTTGTTAGCAAATGTGTGTGTGTGTGTTTGTGTGTTAGCGTGTGTACAAGTGTATGTATATGTGTGAGTCTGTTCTGTGTTTGTGGTGTGTGTGCATGCTTGTTTGTGGTGTGTGTATGTGTGTTTGTGTGAGCCCAGCTAAGCTCAATATTAGTACTACAATTGGTTTAATAATAATAATAACCAATTGCAGAAATTATTCAAGTGAACAATTGATGATCATCAATTTTTCACCTGAATAATTTCTGCGATTGTTTTTTTCCCTATTATTATTAGTAAAATATTTATTCTATTGTTAACTCGTTATTAAACTCATAGCAATATTTCAGACTCCTAGCTAATTTATTTATTGCATTGGTATTACCCTAAAGCATCGAGACGTCTCTCATTTTACAACAGTCACTAGCTAGACATTCTTAACAGTCTCACCTCAAAGCCAGGCTGGCTCCTAACTAGCCACCGTAGATACAAACTCTGCTCTCTCTCTCTCTGCTTGTTATTAAAGAGCACACAAGAGCACTATATTCTACTGTTTGTCAATCAATTTCCCCACAAATTGTAGCTTGTAACAAGTGGGGCAATTAGTAAATCTCTGGGAGAATATTAATTGAAGGTATACAATTATAAAACATAGTAAATACAAATATCCATTGTTTGTTAACAATGGTGGGTTTGAAATCTTAATATTTCAAGCCTTGGAAGAAGGATGTTGTAGTGGTTCCAAGGTATAAAGGAAAGTAAGATTTGCCAACCACAGATTACAAAGCTATCTCTACGACCAACCAGGATCATTGCTGGTGGATTATCCATTCTATCACAAGTACAGGGGACTAATGATGATGTGCTAATAATGTAGTTAAATTTAGCCAGGTGTGCATTACCGCTAGCAGTTGCAAGAAAAAAGGTTTGTGTGTGTATGTGTGTGTGTGTTCGGGTGTGTTGCTCTATTAATCCAGATCTGCTTTGATTGATGTAGTTATTTTTTTGAGAAGTAATGATCCGTCATATGTCTTGACGGGGATTCTTCCAGGAAAACAAGTGGAGTCTCTATGTGTGTGTGACAACTGTGGCACTATGTATATTTGATGGTGTGCTTCAGCACAGCTAAGCTCTTGGCATAATTTATATAGTTATTGAAATTGAAATGTTGTAACTAGACACCCATTCAATGCAGACGACAAAGAGAATAAAGTGCTGTAGTGAGGCATTGGCTTTGTTCAAGTCATTGACTTGAACAAAGGTTGGATTGGATTAAGATTTATTTCATGATTATTTACTAAGCATTGCAAACAGTGATGGCCAGCAGACAAAAGCCCAATCCTATAATGTTTGGTTTCTGGTGTATGTGGTGGTCAACCATAATTACCACAGTGCAGGTTCCCAGCTTGGACTAAAGGCTTTCATTGGGCATAGCTATATATGCTACAGAGATGGCTCATAATACAGTAAGGATAACATGGTAAGGGATCGAAATGAAGCACCCTTCCGGGTGTTGTCGTATCAACATTTGCAGTGGATCAAGGAAATTGGGAGGAGGAGAAGGTGTGTGTGTGTGTGTGTGTGTGTGTATGTAGAGTCCAGGATAAAATGGGTTGGCGGAGGGGGGTAAGGATAGCAGCTAATGGACTAAAGAGGATAGCTATACATACATGAACGTTTCCATTATCTGCTTTGTAATGTTTAACTATTTGCAACAGAGAAATATTCTGAATAAAGGTATATAATTTGTACCTATGTATAAACCTATATGCGAATTGAGCAATCTGATTGGATGATTTGGAAGTAACATAGTCAAGCTCTGCCTATGGAAACATGTAGTGTACAGCACGAAGACTGTGACTGTAGTGTGAGAGTCAAACAGCCACATGCCACGCCCACAATCTGGCTGAGAGTGGCTGAGATGGTATGATTAGTGGTATCTATTGACAGGCATGTCACTGATGTGATGCTAAATATATCTCGTCCATTAATATATTTAAAAAATGTCATCGTTTAAGACACAATACTAAGTGAATATCTGATACAGTAAGAACAATAATAGACAAATTTACAGTTTCATCGGTCAAAAAAAAAAAAATCAAAAGAGACTGACACTGTTCTCTTGCCTGTGACATTTGACACGCATTGCCCAAGGGCATGAATGTGAACTGTACATATTTTTTTAAACCGTTAAATTATAATGCAGCCAACTGTTCATTGCTCACGTAACCTAATTCTACATCTATTTACCAATGAGTGTCAGCCATTGTGGGCTTATGTGAACTTCTATTTGAACTCTACCAACTTTTAAAAAGCATCAAAACAAATATACTCATTTCCATCGGCGTCAAGTGTTAAAAACCTCAAGAGTGAACTGGGATGAAATTATTACTGACACCACACGTATGATAAATCCAGCAACTCCACAAGCTTCTTTGCGATTCCAACTACAAGCTTCAGTCATTATTATTGTAGGAGTGAAAAAGCAATGCCAGCCAACCAAAGTACCTTCAGTTTTCATAATTATTGTAGAAGCCTTACAAGGAGAAACCAGTGGGTGTTTCTAATGAGCGAAACATAGAGTTCTATCAAAATTGTCAGAGTTGCTTGTTTGAGGAATAAAAATTCAAGTTTACAGTTACAAATGCATTTTACCTGTAGTTTTTGCAGCAAAAATACAAACAGTGAAGCTGCCTCATAATACAGTGCAGTATGGCCCCATTAACACACTCACACTATACAGGAAATCTACACCCACAGTAATTAGGCCATCATACACCAGAAACCCAACATAAGGATTGGGACTGGGTGGGACATAGCAGTCAATGGACTAACATACATGATTCACAAACAAGGTCAGAAAATCAGTCAGTATGTTGACATTCTCAGGAACTTGTAGCTATAAGTGTACCATGACAAACAACCACAAGACTCTTACTATTACAGTACTTGGTAATAAACTTACCTACAATCTAAGTTTTTGTAACAGCTTCTCACTTCCATGGCTTTACGACTTGAACACGCTGGTTCTATATTATAAAAACAAATGCTTACATTCTTGTATACACATGTATAATTAATACATACAATATAGTATATACTAGTGGTGCGCTCGAATAGCGCAAAATAGCGAAGCGAGCGATGCATGTTCCCTGTAATTGCAGCTATAGATACAGTTATTTATTTTGATGTTGTTAATGTTATGTCTGTCCGTTGTTTCATATAGATTCATTGGTGCTTCTATTCTATACCACTGTATGATGAAGGTTATAAAATTTAGGCTAAGTATAATAAAGTTTAAATGTTATACTTTTTGTGGTAAAACAAGAGTAATGAATTATTTTATTATTTATTTTATTAATGTAATTCGTAATCAGCTACATAGTATTGCTTTATATAATAAAGTTTAAATGTTATATTATTTGTGATAATATAAGAATAATAAATTATTTTACCATCAAAGTTATTGGCTGGTGTTTTAGACAGAATATACCGCTATTTAATTAAAAATGTCATACATCATTACAGTTATAGCTGATGTAAACTTTGTGGTTTAATAAAAAAAAAAAATAAAAGAGTTTGTTTGGGTACTATAACATATTCAGAGGGAGAGCAGAGTATGTTAAATGAATGTAGATCTTAGACTACATAGTTTGATAAATAGAGTTAGGTTAATTTTTATAGTTTTACATTAAATTTAACCTGCAAGTGGAGGAATGTTTCCAGGATGCATGTTATTTTGAGCTGAATAGAGCTTAGGGATATGTTTATCCTGGCTACATCGACAACATTCCAATGACTTAAATTTCATTTTGGTGCCTGGAAACTTCTCCATACACGTTATGCAGACTGGGATAGTAATCGATGAGATTTTAGCATGAAAATTACGCATTGCTGTGTGAACTTGAGGATCATCAAATGCTGGAATAATATGGTGCAATGAAACCTGGGGATGTTGTCTTGACCTGTTCCCCCTAACTTGAGCCAATCTAGTCTCCCGTTGAAGTGGTGTTTCATCAGCTAATTTCTGCTGTTGGTTAGTTGACAACTGCTCTAATCTAGAGGAATTTTGTAATGAAGATTCATTTGCTGTTCTCAACAGTTGGTTAGTGAACAAACAGTGGAGCCTGTGATCTCTTTCACTATCACTTTCAAACAAATGTGTGACTTGCTGTTTTTGTGACATTAGTTGTAGACGTTGCTCTCTGCATAATGGTTTCCTAAACGAAAATATGTCTCGTATAAACTTATTGAAGTATATTATTTTATTTTATATTTACCTCTAGCATTCGTTGCTGATAAGCTGAAAGGCTTTGCGGTATCGAAATTGTTTGAGTTATATTTTCTGCAACTTTTTTTGCTGCTTTGGGTGTATATGAGAACGGATGTCCTCTGATAGATGTCTTTTCCTTCCTCTTGCAGTACAAAAAGTAGTGGGGATATTAGCTTCTTGTTCAGATGGTGTGGCTGCATTTTCAGTGTCTTCAAGAGTAGTTGAGTCTACAGCTGTATAAAGTTGATTGGTACAGTAATCCTCAGGAATAGTCTAATAAATAAATTAGGAACATTTAATGGCTTTTCAAAAAGAAAGATTCTTTACTTTGCTACCTGTTTCTGTTTCGTTTTAGCTCTCCTCCTCCTTGCCCTGTCCTTTTCATTTCTTATCTCTCTCCATACTATTTTTTCTTCTGGAGTTCCTAACGCCCTCAAAGCTCTTGACCGAGCGTTTCTAACGTTTTGTCTACTGGGCATCGCTACTTTGTACGGCGGGTAAACAAAACAAAATGTTGCTAAGAAGGTTACCGGGCCCGCGCAAGCGCGTAGGATGAAGGGAACGTTTTGTCTACTGGGCATCGCTACTTCGTACAGCGGGTAAATAAAACAAAATGTTGCTAAGAAGGTTACCCGGCCCGCGCAAGCGCGTAGGAGAAAGGGTACACACGTACGCCCACGCAAGAACAAAAACAATTTCTAGACCTAAATATATATATATATCGCGAACTCATTAGAGAGTCAGCTCCGCTCGCTTCGCTCGCTTCGCTGAATTATTTTGTCAGAATCAAATTAAACCAGCTGCTCATTATATAGTGCGCTACACAACATAAAAACATTTCTGATAAGGCACTAATCGTGAAGCATAGCCAACGGAGAGCAACCACAACATCGGTATGTGGCTATAGCACCACGTTATTTACTCTTCACCTTGTTGAGTCTAAAAAAAATAATTAAAATCATATATGACGATATAACCATGCTCTTAGTGGTATATGCCTTATAAAGTTAAAAATAAAAAAAAGACAACAAAAAGAAATTTTTTTTTTGTTAAAAAATAAACAAAAACAACAACAACAACAACAACACAGACTAAACTAAAATAAAACATTTTTTGAATGGTGCATTCAAAACTAGCAAGTTTCTATTCAATGTACACCAAAAGACAGTGGTGGACCAGTCAGTTGGTAATCATACTCTGAACAAATGAACTATGTACCAAGGGTTTCATACAGAGGGGGGTGGGGCTAGTTGTCATCACCTTTTACAATCCTTTAGATCCAGTTCACCACTAACAATACATACCGTAGTGTGTGTCAAATAATACAGCACAATTTGTTACAACCCACACTGAAAAATAATGACCAATTCATATTTTGTGGGTTACTCTATGATCAGTTGGGAGCTGCTAGCATAACAAAATCATCCATGTGGTGTGCACTGTAAAGCAAGAAACTTGGTACAGTCTTTATGTTTCATATAAAGAGATTAATCCCGCCCCAAATTTGACCCTTTCTAACCACAATTATCCAATTAACTTTAAAATATCACATCGTAGGACTCGCACTATTATCATATCACTGTGGAGAATAATCAATTATTAGTCTATTTCCACCACACCTATATTAGGTTTATATGAAAAAAGACCTCGCCCACTGCACCACTAATGAATGTGCAGGATGGCCTAATTGTTTAACGGTAAGAATTCGCGCTCAATTGTGAACTTTCGGTGCTGAGAAAAATATGCCATCATTATTTTACTGTTGATCAAATGGTGGAATTTATACAATTATATATACATAGTTCTAGCCCTAATAGGTGGTACACTTGAGAGCAGATTCACACACACACACACACACACACACACACACACACAAAAAAAAAAGCAAATTCTCTTGCAACCTAGTGGTTATGCGCACCTGGCAGAGCCAGGATGCCTGTGCACTAAGCAGGCACTGTGAGCCGTGCAAGGAATGCTCCAGTAGCCGGGCTAGGAACTCATAGGAGGACAGGCCTTTCCTCTGAGCCAAGGACACAACCACTACACCACACAGCCACCACACACACACACACACACACACACACACACACCACATTTCAGTACACCCTTTCCTGCATCTGCATCCACAATGATAGTTCATAGCATGCACTTCCCCGCTTATTCTGAAAGAATAAGTTCAGAATATTTTTCGACTTAAAGAGCTCTGTTTCACCATTAGCCAGTTAGATACACAATTCGTATCTGCAGCTTTTAAAGTTAGAAATGAAGTGCAGTGATTTTTATTAGACTAATCTGAGCCATGACATTCAGATCATGTCAGAGACAGCCTAATTACATACAATATTATTTTTTCTTAACCTAAAAATCTTACTATTAATATTATCAAGATCTTTATCTTTATTATTAAGATCTTATCAGGCTCTGAACTAAAAAATCTTAATAATAAACTATGAAATCTTATTAAGATCTTTATGATTAGATTTTTTTTTGCTGGGAACAGTTTGTTGACGATTTACCAATGTTACATCCACTGCACTACGTACTTGTCATCAAGCTTTGCATCGCTTTACCAGTGAAAGACATGATAAACAGTAAGTATGTGCTACATAAACATCAAACCAGCCAAGCTAACACATACAAATATATTTGAGACCATATTGATGCAAAAACAACAACACACGTACCCATATGCTTTAGTCTGGTAATTCTGACAGTATACCATCTCATTATGTGTGGGTGTGGGAGAAGGAAAGGGGTGTGGTGAGCGCTGCTAAGAGACTGTATTCACCCACGTAAGATAGTCTAATGACCAGCCTGGTACACTTGCAGCCCTGCAAATGAAGGATGATTCCCCATAAGATGAAATCAGCACAGTTGCGTACTTTTATCTAATCACTAGGGTGCCTTGCACACAGCAGATTATATATTGTACTCCCATTGTTTCTCCTAATATCAAAGAAAGTTGTTCATTTGTTGTTTCCCAGTATAAGCCCTGGTCTGCTGCATACAATGTGATAATCACTATTATACCAGTCAGTGAGCACTTCCTCCAATAGCTGCTCATCTGCAACGGTTATAGCACTTGAGGCATACAGCATGCATTTAATGCAACAGTTAAGACATCATATGTGATGCCTCAGTGTGTGCAATCAACTATGAACCGTATAACATCATACAACATGTATGAGCATGAGGATTTAATCAAGTCGACATTTTGTCAAGGAAAGATGTTACCATAACAGCACCCCCACCTACACCTCATACCACATTCACTCATGCAAATCATTACAAAGAGAGTAAGGAAGTCCCATAACATATTCTCACCTTGACTTTCTCCTCAGCAGAACTAGTAAGGCTCCTAGCCCAACATATGTATCCACTTGTGAACTAATTGAAAAAATAAAAGTTTAATTAATTTCACTCCATGATACAAATTTCGTAATTTGTTTGCCTCTCTAAATCTCATGCCCATCATGCTCACATGTCAACACTTTAATGTCGGCACTTGAAATCAAATTGAATTGGATTGAAGCCTAGTATGACTAAAAATAATCTAAACAACATTTCTCATTGCACCTGTCCTGTCCTGTCATATTGCTGCCGTTTCACGGTCACGCAAGCCCTAATGGGCAACAAGTCAAAGAATTTCCGAGTCTGATCTACCCTCCTGGAGGCTTACACGAATGAACTGCCAGTCCTCCTCTAAGAAACCATTTCTTGCAGGTCATACACTGCACCGCTCCCTTCTGATCCCTCACAGGCTTCCTTCTTTCTTCACTACACTTATGCCTCATCTTGTCACTCTCTCTACTAAAACTCCTTCTACATACTTCACACATCACTTCCCTCAACTGCGCAGATTTCCTCTTCTCCTGCTGGGTATCCATCATCTCCTCTATCCCAAGTCTGCATAATGCTCTCCACTCTGGCCTGGACCTCCTTGCTGTTTCATACCATTCCTTTTCACTAATATTCACCTCCTTTAGATCTCTCCTTACAACATCCCTCCATCTTCTGCGTGGTCCTCCCTGTGGGCGTGGTTGACTCAGCCATCCAAATAGCATGGATTTGGGGATCCTGTGGTCAGGCATGCGTGCCACATGGCCCAGCCATTCCAGCCTTTTTCTAATCACCATGTCTCTCACCGTCTCTTGATCTCCCCATCTCTTTCTCACCTCTACTTTGCTGATCCGCTCTTCCCATTGCTGCCTGTTGCTAATTCCCAGGATGGTCCTAATACACCTGTAGTGGAAGGAGTTTAACATGCTGACATGCCTCTTCAGTGGTGTCCAACATTTTGACCCATACAGGAGTACTGACATGACACAAGCCCGGTAGATCATTCTCTTGGTGGTCAATGTCAGATTCCTATCTAGGAATACCGCCTTCCTCAAAGCACCAAAGGCTCTAGAGGCTAGGCCTATTCATCTCTCCACCTCGCCATCAATCCTGCCAGAGTCGTCTACTTGTGATCCTAGATAGGAGAATTCCTTCACACATTCGATCGTTCCACCTTCCACCTGAATAGCTGCTCTATCACTCTCCGCTGCCAATCTGCCCGTGACCATATGCTTGGTCTTGGAGCTGTTCACAGTTAGACCAAAACTAGAGTTCATACACTGGTATGCTCTTATGGCTGATTCTGCACCACTTCTAGAGGATAGCAGGGCACCATCATCTGCAAAAAGACAATCAGTTACCACCCTAGCCTCTGCATTTCTGCAGTATCTCCGAAAGAGCTTTCCATCAAGCTTGTACAGGACCCTGACCCCAACCTCTACTTCCGCCTCACGCTTCTCTAGCCACTTCTCCAAAACTGCACACGTATAGAGGTTGAAAAGTACAGGTGCCATACAACAACCTTGCCTCAAGCCTTTAGCCACAGTGATTGGGTCCATCAGCTTACCATCTATGCAAAGACTGGCCTTCATATCTTGGTGGAAGGACTTTATGATGTTGACCATCATCTCCGGGACACCAAGCTTCACAAGGACCTTCCACATAGCCTCCCTTGGAACTGAATCATAGGCCTTCCTTAAGTCCACGAAGGTGATAAACAGTCTCTCCCTGTGCTCCCAAGATTTCTCCAGCAGCTGCCTCACAGCAAACACCATGTCAACACAACCTCTAACCTTCCGAAAACCACACTGGGACTCTGGTAACTCATCCTCTGCCAACTTCTGCAACCGTCCCTGAATGACCCTGGCCACTACCTTCCCTACAACATCCAACAGCGCAATCCCCCTCCAGTTGTCGCACTGGGTCAGGTCTCCTCTCTTAGGGATAGGCACCAGCACCGCATCACTCCAATCAGCAGGAACTTTACCCTCAGCCCACACATCTGAGACCAGCTCCATCAACATCTCAACAAAGCTTCCACTACAACATGCTGCCTTCACCATTTCTGAGTGAATCCCTGACTCCACAGCCGCTTTGCCATTCTTCATCTTCATCACTGCCTCCAGCACTTCCTCCTCACTGGGTACTTCTGCCTTTTCCTCCCTGACTGGCCTCTGCCTCACACTTGTCACTTCTGCTTCACTAAACATGCTCTGGACATTCAGGACCTTCTCAAAATGACGTTGCCATCTTTGCTGCTGTGAGTCAGGTGTGGTGCATGGATTGCCATCTTCATCCTTCACTATAGTCACTCTCATAGGGGCCAGCCCTCTCCTGCTCCTCTGGATGTCTTTGATGCATTTCCACACTACCTTCCCACCATTCCTGCGTGCAGATGCCTCCATCGCCTTCCTCTGTAACCATCCATTCTTAGCATCCCTCACAGCTTTCCTAGCAACACTCCTTGCCTTCACAAACTTCTTCTTATCCTTTGCCTTTCCAGAACTGAGCCACTGTGCATAAGTACGGCTCCTCTCCTCAAAAAGGGGTCTCAATACATTTCCACTTTCTCTGAACCAGTCAGTTTTTCTCCCACTAGCCACACCCAGTATAGACTTTGCTGCACTACACATTGCATCCCTCATCACCTTCCACTTCTCCTGCACACTGCCTCCTGGGTTCCAGCTATTCGTCATCCTATCATTGACACCTGACACAAACCTACCTTTAGGTAGCTCTCTGCCTTTCACATCTACACAGTGCCCTTCGAGTTCAGCCACATTAAACCTCTTCACTGTCTCCTTCTTAGCATTCCTGCAAAGCTTCTTCCCAACCTTCAGCTTCATCCACAACATCATGTGGTCAGAATTGCAGACAGCACCACGCTTCAATGCAACATCTAGACACCTCCAACGCTCACTTCTCCTTACAATAGCGTAATCTATACAATGCCATCGCTTTGATTTAGGATGCTGCCAGGTCTGCTTATATATGGCCTTCTTTTGAAACCACGTGTTGCACACAGTCGCCTCATTAACACTGCAGAAGGACAGCAGCTCTCTACCAGCTTCATTGAGGACTCCATGCCCGTGTGGACCTCTCTCATCCCACCATTCCTCATTCTCACTCCTTGAGCCCACACGAGCATTGAAATCCCCCAGCAACACAAAGTTCTCTTTGGATGGTATAGAAGAGAGCACACCCTGTAACAGGATGTAGAAGCTGTCCTTCTCCTCCCTGCTTGCACCAAAAGTAGGCGCATAGCAAGACACCACGTGCAGCACTTCACCCTTACTACTGTCAACCATCAGCTCTGCAGACACCAACCTAGAGCTCCATCTCTTCCACTTACTTCCACCACACTTCCATGCTTCCACAGCTGCTCCAGACAGAACAATTGCCACCCCTTCTCCTCTACGCTTCACTACACCAGCACCAGGCACTGGCCTTCCTGCAGCTATCACCACACTGTCACTAGCACTGTACACTCCGCGTCCAAACCATTTAGTCTCCTGCAGCCCAGCAATGTCCACCTTATACTTCCTCAACTCAGCCACCACTTGATCTATTTTCCTTTCATCCACAATATCTACTCACTCATCGTCATTCTGCTGCCTTGCTGTCTCAATAGGTCCATCCACATCCAACAAGGTTCTAACATTTCAAGAGGCCAAAAACCAGACTCCAGATTTTCCTTGACCTGTTCTATGTGCACCTTGAGATATGTCATCCTGAGAGGGGTGCAAAACCTCTGCAGGAGAGCTATCATGGCAAGACATGAGTGGTTCCATCTGTCGACACCCTGTACCCATTATCCCGTTCATTCCGAGAGAGCACTAGTCAGCTTTAGCCAGCACACACTGGGTATGCTGTTGCCCGGGGTCACCATGAGGAGGCGCTGACTTATTAGTTCAAGAACCGACCCCTCTCATTACACACACACACACACACACATGTGCACACACACACGCGCGCACACACACACGTTACTTACCTATTGCATCAGTTCTAACCCAGACTTGGAGTTTATTTTATACGTACTTAGAATGTACAGAAACAGCACACCATTTTCTAAAGAGACCAGTATGTGCACCGTGTGTTTCCTTTATTTGCCTACAAGTACCATTGCGTGAAAGCTAGAAATCTAAAACTTCATACACATGTTTATTAATTTTCATAAAACTTAGTCAGTCCAAATTATATGTGGCTTTGAGGCTTATACCTGTGGTAATGGCTGTGTGAACTACTACCATAAAAATGGAAATTTTTTATCCGTTCAAGCACAAAAAAAAAATGAAAGGCATGCATTGAAATTAACCACTTCTATTCTAAAATTAGCTTGCATTTCCTGAATAATGACATTTGCGGAAGCCCTTTTCCCAATTACTACATACACTTGTCATAACATAAGAGCGTGCACACACACAGCAGAACCAAAGTGGTTGCTAAAGATGCAGGTTAATCATGTGCGGGGAGATGAAGGTTCTGGCAAGTTAGTAGCTAGGGTGATATAAATTATAACCTGGCAGTGTTGTGTCAGTGCTGAAGCTTAACTTGGAGAGGGAGCTATTGAGCAACTAGGATCCTCCAGACTACAGAATCTCAAGGTGTTAGTTTGTGATGGTGTGATTCATCTTGCACTTAATAGTCTCCTAAGTCTCTTCTAGTTTGTTTAGTTTCTTCTAGTCTCTCTTCTAATCTCTTCTGGTCTTATCAGTAACTTTAGCATTTTTTTAGTCTCTTTAATCTCTTTCAGTTTCTTTAGTCTCTTTCAGTCTCTTTTGTCTCTTCTAGTCTCTATAGCCCCATTACTTCTAGCAGCTTCTTTAGTTTCATTCCTGCAGCTTTTGTACTCTACGATAGTATTTTGAACTTTACGCCTTATATTTTAACTTATTTGTATGTTTCATAGTTTTTTTGTGGGCTAATCAATGTCCCTTGTTGCCACATCTTTTTTGCCAATAGTAACCTCCCAGTTTCCAAGTCTCGTACAGTCTCTACCAGTTCTCATAGTTACTCACTGGTCTCATGTCTCTATCATCATTTCGTAATATCTATAACCGTCTCTTTATGCAGTCTCTAACAGTACCATACAGTGTCACTGTGGTTCTATTCTGGCATAAATAAACAGCAATAAACTCTGTACTAACATTGTTTACCAATAGTATTATAGCCTCTTATACAGATTCTTGCAGTGTGTTCCTGTCTGTAGCTACATCATGCAAAGAGGACACACATATAACCTGTGTATGAAACTGTATTTAGAGAAAGTATAAAATTCTGGGTTGTAAACATGACTATTGTGATACTTATAAGTCATATAGCTATCACCGTTACCCCATCAATGCTAAGGAACGGTGCTTTTTGGACACTGTTGTTGTTGTTTTTACCTATGTCAGTCTTTTGCAAACACTTGTTTTCTCAGTAGTGGATTTTATAATTTTCTCACAGTTTAATAAAATTATACTATTTTATGCAACTAAGATAGTGTTTCTGAAGTTATTATATAAAAGTACAGAAATATTTCGTGTTTAATGTTTTCATGAAGTCTTGCACATGCTTCAAGACCAGGGTAACTCTCTACAGTTCCATTCTTTGTTAGTGATTCTAATACAATGTCGATGATACCGCTTTCCATTGCAGCGAACCATTCCATATGACCTTCTGGTAGCCAATAGGTGCAGTATATGTTGAATTGATCTGTGCATAATAGTTAACTATCCAGTTATTTTAACATCAACAACATCTGCACATACAACAGAAGAAGTTAATTTAGATTAGCTACTTATACTTATCTGGTTTTCTTTCAACAATACAGAATTCCTTTTGTTAAAAAAAAAGCCTGTAAATAGATATAAACATTCAATAGTAATATTAGAAGACTGAGAAAAATTGTGAATAAAGTGGATTGTCAAGGATTTTATGAATTGAGTTCTTATGGAAATACAATCAAATTGTATAGGATTATTTCTCGGAGGTGAAGGGTGAGCAGAAGCACATGGAGAATGTGATCACCTCTGATCGTCACATGATAACTGGCCCAAGGAGACAGCAGAAGGACTCAAGGCAGGCTGCAGTGGCTTGGAGAACAGGTGGAAGTGGATGTGGTCAGAGGCAGAAAACTGGGGGAAGCTGCTGGAGGCTGTGCTACCAGAAATAGAAAATTTTCAAGTGAGAGTTTGTTTGAGATTAACCACAACAAAGTGTAGTGTTGTATGGCTAGTTTAAACTTCTGTTATAAATTGGCATAGATATTCGTGGTTGAGGTTTGTTGTTGTTGATTTTCTTCTATTGTTGTTTATCCTAGGCAGTGTACACAGAATGTGGAAAGAAATTATCTGATGCTGAAATTTACGCCGAGAAGTTTGATACAGATTCTCGCAAGGTCCCTACACTCAAGAAGCAGCTGGAAACTTTGCAGCTAAGGGTTTTTTCTTCTTAAGATAAGCCATACATGTTTATTTTAAACTGGCTGAAAGGCTTTTATGACTTCAAAAGTATGGGAAAAATGAGTTTAAACATCTCATGATAAATTGTGATTATATACTTGTCAGGTATTTTTAGGTCCCCCTTCACCTTCTTGAAAATAGTTTTAACTTCCATGGACCCATTTCGGCCAAATTTTCATCAACTCCCTTGAACTTTCTAAAAAATTACTTTGAGCTCCTAGATAATATTTTGCAAGATATCAGTGTCAGTGGTTGTGTGTGTGTTACAGTTTGTGTCATATGAATTTGTGGCATGCGTAGATGTTTGAACGCAGTATGGTAGAGGGTAGGAGAGAGTCTATAGGTACTCTGGTGAACTCACAAAACAGGCAGCTAGAGCTGGGCATCAGGAAGTCCATGGACCTGGTGCAGATGGTGAAGAGGTACCATCAGAAGTGGAACTCCATCAGGAACGCCATTGAAAAGAGACGTGCTGATATTGAGGCAGCCATGGTCAAATATGACCCCGCCAACCTGGGAGTGGAACGTGAGTATAGACGTAAAACGAGGTTCGCAGCTACTAATGGACCTCCAGTAGTAAAAAATCTAAGCCCGAGAAGGCCCTAACATCGAGAAGTAATCTATACTGTGCGGTGGTCGAACTAACAATTCTCCGTGAGACAACTTCGAATAGGCCGGCTTCAATTTTTTTAACCCGAAAAGCTCTGCCTCAGGAGCCTGTAAACAAAAAATCAGAACGGTTTATTGGATAAACGATTTTTTTAAATTTTTTGAGAGAGACATATTATGGTGAACAAGAAATATTAAAATGGTAATGCGGTCGAATTGAACGGCGGTTTTTACTATTGATTTTTTCCCGTTTTTTAATCGTGCAATGGCCATAACATAGTTCAGAACTTTATTTTGTCTTCTACTGTATGCATGAATATATTAAAATCTCTTTTTCAGCCTACTTTTAATCATTTGATGTATAAAAATATGCAGAGTGAAAAAATTCAACGGATAAAACGAATCTGAAAAAGAGAATGGTCTGTTGAGAGTGAGACTAGTGTAACATAGCAGTACCAGTATAAATACAGGATTGGAGTGTTTGTTTGCCAGCTGGTTGTCGTAGTTCAGTGGCAGCTCTTGTGCATTAAGCAAGCAGTCTTGGGTTTGATTCTTGGTGGCGATCAAATATTTTAAATTTTATTGTTAAAAAAAACCCTGAAAGAGAGAGAATACATCTAACAACTATCATATAGTAAAGTACCTTGATTGTTCTAGCATTTCGGCTCTAGAGTGTGCTCTAGAAGGATGCCCAAAGACTGTTTAAAAAAACAGTGCAATTATGCCTTTAGCTAAATTATTACTTTATTGAGCACACGCAGTAGTAATGATATCATGTGCTGTTTCAGTGTCTCTCCTCCACACACGTGAAGCCATGGAAGCATATGAAGACTTTGCCCATCAGTTGTCACAGCAACATCCTGGTCACCCCGCCTCCCACGGCCTGTCTCCGTATGAGTGCATGTGCCTGGCTGTGAACATGTACCAGAGAATGGAGGACACGTTGGGATTGGATGACTCCACCTATTCCTCTGTGTCCATGTTAAGTAGGAATTCCAAGGACAAGCAGAAGTTGTGTGTGTATGTGTGTGTGTATGTGTGTGTGTGTGTTAGATGTAGAAGCATCTGTATCATGTGCATATCCGAGTTCACTAACTTCGGTACAAGAAATAGTATTGACCTGGAGCAATTTACAAACTTCTTGGAGCAGATTACACAGGTACTTACTTTTATGAAGGCCTATGTGTGTGTGTGTGTGTATGTGTGTGTGTGTGTATTGTTACTGTGGACTCATGCATTCGTACATGTATTTGTAGACTCCCCAGCTAGTGTGTGAAGATTCTGTTCTTTGCATGCTCTAGATATCTGTGCCAGAGAATGCTTCAAGAAGGTAAGAGTTGACTGCTTTCATAACACATTAATACTTGATTAATATTCATTGGAGCTTTAGAGAGAAACTATCTAGATATTAGCCACTTCACAGAAGTACTGTATGCAGAATAGGATTTTATTGCTTTTGCTCATTGAATGGACTACTGTGAATTGAAATTTGCAAGTAGCAATCCAGTTGTACGATCTTATTGTGGTGCGTGTGTTTGTGTGCGTTGTATAGTTTGTAGGAGTAGGAAGACTGCAACTTCCTGGTTTTATTTCATGGCTTCAATCTGAGCCCCTCCCCCTTTTTTGGCTGCCTGTAGTGCACAGACTTGCTGCAGCTGAGTCCACCCAACACGAGGTCAAGTGTGCAGTATGTAAGACCACGCCTATTCAAGGTTTCAGGTATGCAATAACTATGATATCTATTAAAATCACTGAGACTAGATATCCCTTATGTGGCCTCACCTTCGGTAGTTTCTATAAATATAACGAGTACCTCATTGACATTACACTTTTACGTTATTATGAAGGCCAAACAGTATAACAAAAATAACAATAACAACAAACAAATACTTTTGTCAGAACTCTTAGATAATGACACTGTAGATTATTTATTAATTAGTGAATGTGGGAGAATTTGATAATGTAATTGTTTCCTGCGGGTATCGCTGCATTCAGTGTAATAATCTGGATATATGTCAGGTTAGAACATTTATATAAAATAGACTATGCATGGGTTTCTGGTTTTTTGTGCTGTTTTTTAATAAAGATTTACTAGTGATAGTGTTTTGTTTGTGTGATACAGCTCTGCTATTGGTCGGGTAAGAGTGTGAAGGGTCATGACAAAGCTAAACATTACATGGAGGAATACTGCATTGCCATAGTAAGTCTTATACTGCATGTAACATGTGTGAAAGTGCATCTTTTGTGACAAACCTAATTTTATTTTTTTGCTGTTGTCTTTTTCTTTATTTCTTTTATCTTTCTTGTACTTAGAAACACACTGATGAAGTGAAGGACTTCTTCAAGTCATTTCAAAAGAGTTTCCGACGCAAGAAGAAAGAAATTCCACAGAAGACCAGGAAGGAATCGTTAGCTCCCACTCAAGTTGGCGGGCAAGGATTCAACCTTCTCTCTCCTTCCAACATTAGCAACAGGAACAAGAGCAAGACTTGGTCCACCAACAGACACTCCCCGCCTCCCGTGAGGGTTACTGGCATGCGGGGAGAAAACCACCCAGGGAGGAGGTTCACTGTGACTGAAGGTCTGAGGTCTGCCTGGACCAGAGGGGGCCATGGAGGAGTGTGCCTGGTAGCAACAGAGAGGATGCTCCAGTCAGCAACAGGAGATCTTTTCACAGAAACACTGACAGGAAACAGCGAGTGGTTTGGAGTAGATTGAACAAATGATTAATGAACTCACATAACTCTTTCAGTACAATAGGACTCCAGTTTATAAATGTTACTGAAATGTTCAGATATTATTTTGAACAACAGAAAATGTGTTTTTAGCACTAATGAGGGGCATGGTCATGCAATTCTTCATATCTACATTGTAAGACCGCTAACGTGAGGACAAGAGAAACTGCTGCCTTAACTGTAGTAATGACCTCAGGCTAGCAGAGTCCTTGTAGATAGTTCACCACCGGAGTCCGTAGCGTGGCCGGTATCCCACAGGTACACCTAGGCTTAACTAATATTACTTTAAAGTTAAGTTTTTATTTAAAGTCTAAGCCGCTGGTCTGGGACATAGCTAGCAAAAGAACTAAAGTCTTCCTTCACATCAGAGGGTGACCCACATACATACGTGTGCTATTATTAAATTTAGAGTGTTCAAATTATTAAAGTTCACGTAACAGAAGTTATACTTTAAATAATTATTTCCGCATAATATTGACATATTTATGAATCTGGAATATAGGTTGTGTAATGGTCAGAAAACATCAACGAGCTCTATAGCGATCGATGAGGTAGGATGTCACCCACATTTCCATGGCGAAGATATGGAGACATCAATCAACAAATTGAAGGAAACAACACTGCAAGAATTCTTGTAATGAAGAACCATAAATATTTCATTTAACAATTTACGTACTTATGTAAGATGAGTGACTGAAGTCTTATCACTACAATTTAGTCATAATCAAGCCGAGAAAATTATCTAATATATGTACTTCTTTTTGGTTGGTGATTCTAGGAGCCTCTCTCATCACATCATGCAGATGAAGGAACACCATCAGAGGATTCCTGCTGGTCACATGCTAAATGAATCCCAAACTGATGGAGATGGAAATGATGACAACAAAGAGCTCTCTCTGAAGCATCGCAACACAGCTCTGCAGGGCAGGGTGGAGATCTTACAGGAGCACAACAGAAGGCTGGAAGGATGCATTGCTCAGCTACGCTATATTGCGGATGTGGTGAGTGCGAAATTAAGGTGGTGAGTCTGTAACTGGTAAACTTGTTAGTGATAACTGCACAAAACCTAAAGCAATTTTAGTTGTACCTTAGCATTATATTATAGCATCCCTAAACAGAAAGAACGAATGTGACTGGTGATGATGATGATTATGATCATGATGATGATGATGTTTAAAATTGAAGAAGTTGAATGATTGAAGCTAGAATAACCTATATTAATTTTTTTCATTTTATTTACTCTTTAATTTTTATTGAAACTTTTAGCTACCAGCAGCAGGGAGGTGTGGCTTCAGCTGTCAGCAGTTCACACAACCATCTCTCCTTTCCCAATACATCCTCGTCTATTCTGCCCACACCTATGGCATCCTCACACATCACACCAGCTACTTCCGCAAGAGTCACACCGGTCACTTCTTCCCATGCAACTCCTTCCTCATCCCCAGTTCATGGACAGTACACTGTCACACCAAACTCCGCCCACCCATCACCAGACACTTTGCCATCTCATGGCAAGTACACAGTAACAAAGAATTCCAATTCTCAACCATCTAATTCAGACTCTGCTCTATTTCTTGGACAAAACTCGCCTCAGGCATCTGTATCACACTCATACTCACACTTGCAAGCTAGGACTTTATTTGAGGCAACGTCCAAGACAGTGTTGGTGGGTAATTTGTCGACCCCTACCCAACATATCAGCTCTCCTCGATACAGTGGTAGCAGTCAGGCTGGCAGTAACGGATCAGTAACCTTGGCAGCATCTCCTTCGCCATGCTCCAGCTGAAGGATTGGTAACAGGGGAAAGGCACTATAGACCAATAATTGCTTTTTGAAAAAATTGAATTTTAATTTTTTAGAATTTCCCTTCACTTTCTGGTCATGCTCTTGGTTGCTATCAAGTTTTTCTTATCATAGGAAGATAAAGAAAATCTTACTCTAGAAGTCGGTAGTAAAATCTCTTTTGAACAATCTCTCTTGAGGCATGAGTAGCTGAACAAAGGTGCCTACCATGAATACAGGTATTGTTATAGACAGTGAATTTGTACCTGCTGAAGCAAAGTATCTGCCTGTAGAAATCGAAGATACTGGGCCTGAAGAAGTCTGCTTAGATGACTATGAACAATGGCAGTGCACCAGTTGAGTTAGGCCAGAAGATCACCAAGAGGAGAGTTTACATTACAATAAGTTGAAAGACATTCTTATTTTTACATGGAATATCAGATAAACACTACGCTAACTTGCTGATGATTACCAACGTCAAGATTTAAACAATCGACGCCATGTGGGTTGACAGGTTGCTCACCTGCAAATATTACCAGTCCTGAGACTATACAAGATGAGCATTCCTTTATTACTAGTTTATCTTCAGCTGTTGCTCTTCCTATTCCTGGTAGACTTGCTAATTTCAAAGACGAGAGAGATTGGACCTCCTTTTGTCTGAGTTCATTAATACTTATCACCACTTTTGCAGACCACGTGATAAACCTTTTGTTTGTGTGTTTTTTGTTTGTTTTCTTCGTGAGTTAAACACAGCTCCTGAGAACATACAAAAACCTTTCTTATATGACCTGTCCATTACCCCAGTGTGCCCAGGGACGGCTTCGCTTCGAATCGAGGAGTATTCTTTTTTTGTGCCGACAGACTCTGAGTGAATTCGATTCTAGGGGGATGAACTTTATCTTTGCCAGGTGGGATGTGTCAATCTTTCCTAGACTGCTGGAGAAAAGGAAATAGGAAAAGTATAGAATCATTGCTGTTGACTATGTCTGTTGCCTGGATCATCTCATGAGACCTCGATTGGTCAGTAGCGTGCAGCTACAGACAGTCACCTAGAGGGTAAGACCACACCTCAAAAGTTTTTGTTCTTGTGGTTATTGTAAGGAAATTGGACACTTCAAGACCTAGAAATATTGAGAAGCAATATTGTTCACCATCAAATGAATTGTAACATCACATTACCTTATTGTTGAAACACTTTTATTCTAATTAAAGGAACACCTCATTAAGTATTCGTCACATTGTATTCTGCAATTGATACTGAGTAGAAATATTAAACTTTTTTTCTATTTTTAAGCAGCAAAAAACTGATTTTCTTGTCTATAGTGCCTTTTCCTTTGGCAGGTCACAAAGATATTAATAGTGAAAGAGGGATGGGTAATATTTTAATTTGCTGTTAGGCCTATTGATAAATCATTCCACTGAAGTAAAAGATTTAAAACTTTACAAGAATATTTCTTCCTACACATACATAGAACACCTTAATAAAAATACTTAAACATCATGGCTCAGTTTCGTTAAATAAGAATATATATTAATTGAAAAATACATTAATACAATCAATAAACACATTAAATTTGTATTTTTACGAAAAAAAGTACAATACAATATTTATGATTGTGTTCTAAAATATTTTGATTTCAACAGTTTTATTCCATAACGTATGCCAGATTTCCACTTTCTAGTCCTATCAATTGTACGACGAATTAATTGATCTGGAGTGTAACGATTGATAACATTCTTGTCCTTTTTGCCGTATAATTCCTCAATATTTGATCCAGGACTTACTACTTCTGGTATTGGAGAGGTTGATAGAGTAACTGTTACTTTTGGCTCAGAATTTGAAAGATAATGCATCAGGTCCAAATGATTATAGGTAGATGCTAATTGAAGTGGTGTATTATTGTCTTCATCTGTAGAGAAAGGGTCACTGTGACAGTGTTCTATGAGATATTTTGCTACATTTAAATGTCCATTTATACATGCAGCGTGAAGTGGCATTCTTCCATATTGTCCCCTAATGTTAACATCACAGTGATGGTTGTCTGTGAGATATTTGACTAATTCTAGATTGCCAGAGTCAGCAGCTAAATGCAGTGGTGTGTCATTGTATTCATCTGTAGAGAGAGGGTCACTGTGACAGTGTTCAATGAGATATTTTGCTACATTTAAATGTCCTTCTACACATGCCTCATGAAGTGGCATCATTCCATATTGTCCCCTCATGTTAACATCACAATGATGGTTGTCTGTGAGATATTTGACTAATACCAGATTGCCAGAGTGAGCAGCTAAAAGCAGTGGTGTGTCATTGTCTTCATCTGTAGAGAGAGGGTCACTGTGACAGTGTTCTATGAGATATTTTGCTACATTTAAATGTCCTTTTATACATGCAGCGTGAAATGGCATTCTTCCATGTTCTCCCCTCATGTTAACATCACAGTGATGGTTGTCTGTGAGATATTTGACTAATTCTAGATTGCCAGAGTCAGCAGCTAAATGCAGTGGTGTGTCATTGTATTCATCTGTAGAAAGAGGGTCACTGTGACACTGTTCAATGAGATATTTTGCTACATTTAAATGTCCTGCTAAACATGCAGAGTGAAGTGGCATTCTTCCATGTTCTCCCCTCATGTTAACATCACAGTGATGGTTGTCTGTGAGATATTTGACTAATTCCAGATTGCCAGAGACAGCAGCTAATTGAAGTGGTGTGTTATCGTATTCATCTGTAGAGAGAGGGTCACTGTGACAGTGTTCTATGAGATATTTTGCTACATTTAAATGTCCTTTCATACATACCATATGAAGTGGCATTCTTCCATATAGTCCCCTCATGTTAACATCATAGTGATGGTTGTCTGTGAGATATTTGACTAATTCTAGATTGCCAGAGTGAGCAGCTAAATGCAGTGGTGTGTAATTGTGTTCATCTGTAGAGAGAGGGTCACTATGACAGTGTTCTACGAGATATTTTGCTACATTTAAATGTCCTTCTACACATGCCTCATGAAGTGGCATCATTCCATATTGTCCCCTCATGTTAACATCACAGTGATGGTTGTCTGTGAGATATTTGACTAATACCAGATTGCCAGAGTGAGCAGCTAATTGAAGTGGTGTATCATTGTGTTCATCTGTAGAGAGAGGGTCACTGTGACGGTGTTCTATGAGATATTTTGCTACATTTAAATGTCCTGCTAAACATGCAGCGTGAAGTGGCATTCTTCCATATTGTCCCCTCATGTTAACATCACAGTGATGGTTGTCTGTGAGATATGTGACTAATTCTAGATTGCCAGAGAACGCAGCTAAATGCAGTGGTGTGTTATCGTATTCATCTGTAGAGAGAGGGTCACTGTGACAGTGTTCTATGAGATATTTTGCTATGCTTACTTGACTCTCTTTACAAGCAATAATTAATCCTTCATTAACATCACAATGCTGACAGTTTTTTGTAACTATTTCAATAATTTCAACATTACAGTTTGTAATTGCTAGTTTGAACACAGTCACATATTCTTTTTGACCAATTTTGTCAGGAATATCTGTGTAATTGTACAGGTGCTTTAGTACACTATTTTGTCCATGCATAGCAGCACAGTGCAGTAAAGTATGACCATCTGTAATCTTGAAGAATGCATCACAGTGATGGATGTTCAGTAAAGACTGGACTACTCCTAGTTGACCTCGTGCTGCTGCCACACACAGAGCTGTTTGCTGGCATTCTGGACTGAAGCAGTTGGTATCAAGTAGTAATTCGAATATGCTGTCATGTATAGTAGAGAGGGCAAGTGAATTGGTATTTGTAAATGAAGCATGTGAGAAATAATTTAACATGAACAATACAATGTCGCATTGCTTCATGGCTATGGCAATATGGAAGACATTGACTTGAAAAGATTTGATGTTGACGGTTGTAAGTTTAAGAATATCACCGATAGAAAAGTTAGCCAATAAAGGATTTATTAATGACTTGAATATTTCAAGATGGCCAAGAATAACTGCGTAATGAAGTGGTGTTAAATCATTAGTATCTGCTTGCAAAACATTAGCTCCTACTAGTAGCAGCAGCAGCTGTATTATTTCAATATGGCCTCCTATTACAGCCAAATGTAATGCAGATTGTTTTTTGTCATTAACAGTGGCAGGTTTACTTTAGCATTGTAGCTGCCAGCTGTTATCTCCAGATCTAACTCTACCCTGGGCTGCTCCGCTCTGTGGTAAACAGTTAAGCAGCTAGCTATGGTAAATTCAGCAGGAGAGTTGTATAGGTCGGATATGAGAGGGTAGTAGACCCTCACATATCATATCCAGGCCTCACACAGCTTTATCCGGCCTAGGCCTATTCTATTAAACTAAAACTCAAAAATAGCAATACCCCAAGGGTGGTTAGTATGCACAGTTTATATACCTAAAGGCAAAAAATAGTGCACACTTACCAAGTTAGTACACCTAGTAACAATATAGCAATGGGTTCTAATTCCCCCACATTAGATAAGAAGACAGTGACAATTGCTAAGCTGTCTGTAGAACATATAATTTGTTGTCCTCTTGTACCTGAGTAATTAATACTGTATATTTGGTGTGAGAACTAATCTCTGGTATATGTGATGTGGACATGACCCTCAAACTGACAGGCTGGTGGAGAGCATGAATTCCACACTCATTAGGATGATTGCTAAATGTTGTGAAACAAAGAAACATGATTGGGATGATTATCTCATCCAGTTATTATTTGCCTACAGGTCTGTACTTCAGGAAAATACAAAAGAATCTCCATCTTCTTGTTGTAATGGTAAAGATCCATGCATCCATTCATCCACTGCACTATCCCTGATGAGAAGTGTGTATAATATGGACTCTGATGATTATCGTGTGTACTTGTGGATAGTTTGGCAGAGGCATAGTGACAAGCTAAAAGCAAGTACATGCACACAATAGTGGTAGAGGAGGTTTGGCAGGAGGTTGATAAGCTTTGAGAACCTGGTAATGGTATGCTGAGCGATTACAAGAAGTTAGATGTAGTGCTCAAATAGTACTGTTAAAAAAATGCAGTTCCACCTACAATTTTAACTTTATTATTATTTATATGTATTTATGAATACTAGCAAATACCCCACAACACGTAGCACTTGACATACTGCAAAGTAAAAATTCAGTAACATTAGTTATTTGTATCCATGTTTATCTTTCTATTGCTTAAGGTCACATCAGTTTCCCTCTCCTGCTCTCTTTTTTTTTTCCTGAACTATCTCAGCTTTTCTTATCCCCTACCTCCTTTTATTTCAGCTCTTTCTTCTTGAGTCTTGGAGTCCCATCTCCTCCCTTTGTCTACATCTCCTGCTTCTGAATCTCTCTGTCCTTCTATTGTGGACTTAGGCTTTGCGAAACTTTTGCCTTCTTTTTCGTACTTTTGCCTTCTTTTTCGTACTTTTGCCTTTCTTTTTGAAACTTACGCAACTCTACTTGGTGATTCAATTCCACCCGCTTTTTAGTTCCAATTAATCGTTTACATCTTGCCTTCTCTTTCATACTTTTGCCATCTTTTTACAGGATCGCCTTACCTCACCAATTCTTCCTGGTTTTTAGTTACAAATAATATCCTTTTTGCCTTCCCTTTCGTATTTTTACCTTCCTTTATGAAACCTACGCCGCTCTCCCTCTTTCATTCCTCCTGCTTTTCAGTTACAATTAACTACTTTCTACTGAATGTAAATGACACTTTACCACTTCAGTGTAATGCCAATGCTCTACCAAACTGTTTAAGCTCATGAATTATTCATGAACACACTGTTGTCGTCGTTACTGACACACAAGATTATTATTATATAGATATTCATTATATTATGCTAAATAGTAAACAATTTAAATCATAATACTTATAATTTTTATGACATCAGGAGATGACAAAGAATGTGACAATAAAATTTGGAGTTGTAAAAAGCATTTGCCAGAATCTGCACTCATAATGATGATGAGAGGATAATACAAAAAAATAAGTCACGTACAGCTATGATCTATACTTAAAATCTGATAACATTTTGATCGGTAACTGCAGATACTGCAGATAGACTGTGTTTTAAAATAAACTGGCCTCTTATACTTGTAAAATAATCTGTGGATATATCACAGACTAAACTTACTTCTTTATTCAGGGGTGGATATCTAGGAATTTTTAAGGGGGGGCTCCTTTCAAGAAGGATTTGAATAACTATAGCTACTGGTGGAAAATGTTGGCTTTGTATTCTCTCCAAGATTATCCTCTCATTCACACAATAATTAGCAATATGAGGTGACTGTACAGAAATTACATCATACTGCTAAAATCAGGAAAGAAAACAATTAAAACTAAGACCAAAACTGAGGTATTTTGTTTACAATAAAGAAAAGGAGGTAAATAGGTAAGTATCATGAAAAAAAGAAACTGATAAAAAATGAAAACAATAATATACTAAGACGTTTTGGTTAATGATGAAATACAGCTTTAACTGTTAAAATTCAACCATGAAGAAAAGATTGAATAAGCAGCAACCACTAAATTCTCTCAAGATTGAATAATGTCAAATAATTGCTCTGATTTGGCATACTATGAGCTAGGTCTGCTGAATCAGCATATCAGTGAGGTGCGTTCTTTAAACGATGGCAATTAACTATTTACCTGCCATTCTCAGCGGACTTATCAGTCAGTTCCATTTTTCCTCTGAAAATTGCTGGTTAAGAAACTAGCAATTACTGGGGAATGAGGAAAAACAATGACAAACGAAAAGTTAGTGCTATTATATTTTTATTTCCACATATGAGTAAGAAATAAAGTAGATAAAAAATGAGAGCTCATTCTGAAAAAAGGGGGGTTCGTACAATCCGCCTTTGCTGTAAGTCCCAGTGGCCTTAGTTTCACATTACTTGACGGAGTCACTGTGACTGTTGCATGTTTTGTAATGTGTACTCTTAGCAACTTGTGTTATTTTGTGTTCATTTGTGTTGTGTCATGCACACACTAAATCATATCCATTTTCTTAATTTTTGTATCACCCACGCATAATTACCTGCTGAGTCATGCTCCGTGAGGGATCACGTGAGTGGGGATGATTTTTTAATGATGAATTGAACGAACTGTCTAATAAGTCCTCCTAGCTAAGCTCGGTTTTATCGCTTAATACTTGGCACTCCATTGTGTAGGCTAGTCCTACCAACAATGCCAAGGAAGTCTCACACGGGCGTTACAGTTGTGTATTACTTACGTGTCTCTGTTATTTTTATGACATTTTTTCTATGGTCTGAGCCGTGGATATATTTACTCTTGTGCCTAGCTCAGTCACTCAATACTATTTTCTCATGGAAACCATTGCATACTTGGATAAGACAAAAACCTAAATTACTCTGGTTATTAGTTAGGTTGGGCAAACTGGTAGAGAAAATTCTCCTAGTGTGGTTTTCTCAGCACTTGGGAGTACCTGAGCAGCAGAGGAGACCCACATTTGGTTGCAGTGGCAAGCAAGAGAAGTACCCACACTCGAGAGACTAAAATGTCAGGTTCTGGGAAAGAAAAGATGGCTGAAAAAGGAGGTGCCAAAGCAAGGAATGTTAAAGAAATGGAAGAATAGATGAAGAGTGGTCTGATTCGTGTTATGTAGCTTCGATGCTTCTACAATAGCTGGTCCAACAAGTGAGAATAAGCAAATAGACTTACTTCAATTTTCAATGGAACTCGTAATGGAAGCTATGGCAAACAATGAAGCTTACTGACAGGAGGAAGCAGCATTGAGATGTGAGGAACTGGATCGACTTAGATAAGATGCTAAATTAGCCAAGATGGAGTTAGAAGCTCAGAAAGCAGCTCAGCTTGCTCAACATAAGGCTGAGAAACAGCATTGGGCTAAAGAGGAAGAAAGTAGGAGGAAACATGAGGAAAAATATTTTGAGATATCAGAAGAGATCAGAAGAAAAGAGACATTGGAGATCGATTTTATTCAGAGACCAGAAAATGCCAGAACGAATAATAAGAATCTTTGAAAAAAGAGAAATTTCATTAGAATTGGAATGTTTGTTCGCTGGGTGGTTGTCATAGCTCAGTGGCAGAGCGCTTGTGCGCTATACAAGCGGTCCTGGGTTCGATTCCTGTTGGCGACCAAATATTTTTAATTCTGTATTGTTTAAAAAGCCTGTGAAAGAGAAAGGAAATTGGAGAGTTAGGCTGGTTGCTATAACTACTAGGTTAATGAAGCACCCAGGGTGCTGAACCCTTAGTATTACTATATACTAGCTAGCTATTACAAATACCAAAAGAATAATTTATTTAGAGTAGTATCAATATGGACATGCAAAAATGTATGTTTACACACGTTGATATTGTTAAGCTTGAGTAAGTAGATATGTACTGCATGCAATAAACTGTAGACATTAATGCTGTCTTCATGAAGAGAATAAAAACATACAAGCGACACTCACCTCACCGCTCCAAGCACTCTGATAAACCACTGAGAATAATGTAATGCAAAAACTACTGCTGGGCAGCAAAGAAATTATTTGCTCACATGAGTACGGCATGACTATAAGGGGCACCACCAACAATCAGTTCCTAAATTTGGTCTCAAAGTTCGCAGAATGAAAAGCTTTAACAACGCTCTCAATAGGTGAATTTTGTGTTGTCGGTAACTAAGGGAAAAAAGGGAAAAGAAAATTTGAATTTTTTAAATTGGCCACACATGTTGACAGCAGGAGAGTGAATGGATGCCGACAAAGTTATTCAGCGCTTATTAGACAACGACTTCGGTCTTTCTGGGAATGAAACTAGCGATGAGGAGGGTGAAGGAATATTTGCTTATGCTGGGCAGCAGCATTTGGACACAGTTGAGCTAGCAGCTCTGAGTAGTGGAGTGGAAGTTTAGCCTAGTAGCACTACTGGAGCCAACTTGGATGTTCAGGTAAATGTAGAGTAGTAAAATAAATGTAGTAGCTATATAAAATATAGTTAAACAATACTTTTTAGGTGTTATAGTAAGTAACACACAAAATAGCTGGTTGCAAGTCAATATAATATAAAAAATATATTATATAGAGAGAGAGAAAGAGAGAGAGAGAAGAGAGAATGCACGTGAATAAATTGAACAGGAATCTATTGTAACTTTACAGACTATGAGTCAATTGACATGGATGATCAAGCAAGTCAAGGGAGTTTCCATCTTTCATCATCCATGGAAGACTTCAGTCCTTCATCTACTATGGATGTCACTTCTCAAGGGTCTGGAACAGAATCAGACATTTCTCAACGGTGCGCTATGGAAGTAGGTGGCATGTATGAGGAGGGAGAAGGAGGGGTAGGCGAGTAACAGTAAGAGCAAGGCCTAGCAGGGGAGGAAGAGGAAGAACGGGAAGGAGGTGTGTTAGTACAAGGCTTAGTAGTAGAAAGGGGCGTGGAAGACCAATCAATTCAGGCAGCAGCAGTAGTAGTAGTAGTACTCATGTATCGGCTACAATTGCTGTTCTCAATGAAATAGGTTCTCTGGTATGGAAGAATGAGGAGCCACAGTCATATACTAAGCAGTATACCCAGGGGCGTCGGAACTACTGCGGCCAGTGCGGCCATGGCCGCACCAATATTTAACAAATTAGGGGGCGTGTTTCTTACCGGGGCTTACCTTACCAGATCTTGTGGTAGTTATCGGTATATAGCTAGCTTCAAGTAGTTTGGCGGGGAGTAAATGGCCAGTATCGAGCACTTTCGAAGATATCCCAGAGACTCCACATCAGCCTGGGCCGTCCTTTAGCTTTCCAAAGCGATCTTTTGGAAAAACCAACGTAGTCCAAAGATCCTTCCAGCATTGTTGGTTTGCAAAATGGCCGTTTTTGCATTACCAGGAGTCTAATGATGTGGGTTTTTGCCACACATGTTTGAGAATGTTTAAAGAAAATAAAGCTAAGACTGCAATAAAAGCAGAGCAAGTTTTGATTATTGTAGATTCAGTTTATTTTTTGTTTGCAAATCAAAATGTCTTATGTTTGCTTTTGTGTCTACTTGTAGCTATATGATATATATAATATTTAAAAAATAATAACTACTTTAATTTAATATGTATAGCTACTTACTAATTAAATCATTTGCATTGTAACATAATTAAAATGGGCTTATACTTGATCGCTGGAGTAACATTAGTGGGTTATTCAATATTCCATTTTTTTATTAGGTATGCAAAGGATATTCGAACTGGAAAGATGCCGCTGTTAGGATTAGTAATCATGAGCTTAGTGCTTGCCACTCTCTATTAATCATATTCAATATTTTAAGTAATGAGTGGGTGTGGCAAAGTGGGCATGGTAAAGTAGGTGTGGTTTAGTAGCCGCACCAATCCAATTTGGCTTCCTACTCCCCTGATACCCAAACTCCAGGTCCCACTTCACCAGACCTTACTGGTGATAGTACTCCTGTTGAGCTTTTCTGTCGTTTCTTTTCTGATGATGTGTGGGATTTGATAAAGGAAGAAACTAATCGTTATGCTGGTACCTGTATAACAAATAATCTTAATGGTCGTGTTTGGAATGATACAACTGTTGAAGAGCTAAAGGCATTTGTGGGCATTTTGATTTTGATGGGAATTGTGAGGTTACCACTACTGGAATTATACTGGTCCACTAATTTTCCACTCATTAGTACTCCAGGCATTAGTAACATTATGCCTAAAACTAAATTTGAACAGTTATTCAGGTTTTTTTCACTTGAATGACAATAGCAAGCAGGTTCCATATGGTCATAATGGACATGATAAATTGTTCAAAGTTTGGAAATTATTGAACTTGCTTTGTCCACTGTTTGAATCTGAGTTTCAAATGCATCAATCATGTACTATTGATGAAGCCATGATACCTTTCAAAGGTAGACTTCGCCTCAAACAGTATATGAAATATAAGCCAACGAAATGGGGGATAAAAGTTTTTGTTTTATCTGATGCTTCTACTGGGTATGTGAAGAGGATGCAATATACACAGGTCAAGGTTCAGATAATGGTGTTTCTGATGTTGGATTGTGTACCAAGGTGGTGTTAGATTTGATGAAAGGTTTTGACCATATGGGGGTTCAACTGTACACTGACAACTTTTACATTAGTCCTCTTCTTTATTATAGGCTTTATAAGCACCAAGGCAGCATCATGCATGTGGTACTGTACGTCCCCAGAGAGTAGGTTTTCCATCTGAGCTGATCATCAAGGCTTCTGAACTAAAATCATTAATGGTCCTTTCTTGCATGTTCATGGTTGACAAGAGGTCTATGTATTTTTAATCTACAATCCACATTGGTGAGCGTGTTGGAAACCCTACAGTAAAGAAGAGGCATGCTGATGGTACTCAAGCAGATATTCCATGTCCACCATGCTTACCTGATTACCAGAAGTATATGTGAGGTGTAGATAGGGGAGATCAACTTAAGAGTTACTATAATGTTGGTAGAAAATCAAGGAAGTGGTGGAGGCGAATTTTTTCTTTTGTTTGGAAGTTTGCATTTTGAATAGTTTTTGTATGAAAAAAATGGTCTGGTCTAATGAACATCAACAGCGAGGTAGAAAAAAGAGAGAGATGTTGTCATTTAGGCTTGAGCTAGCAAAACAACTCATTGGTAGCTTCTCTACAAGATGTCGTAGTGCTGGTCGTCCACGATCTGTTGAGCATCTTCAGCTAGATAGACTGAATTTAAATGAAGGTCACTAGCCTAAGCATGCAGATAGAAAGGGGAATTGTGCTGTATGTTCAGCTATCATAAGAACAAATAAGCTTACTGTTATTGGGAATCGCCATGAGTCTCGTGTTCAATGTGAGTACTGCAAAGTGCATTTATGTGTATCATCTGAAAGAAACTGTTTCAAAAGTATCACACCCTTGTAGACATCACTTCATGAAACTAAGTGCCCATATTTTTTAAATCTGTATTTTATAATGAAACATGCACAATATTTGATAGTTTATGCACAATTTTCAGTTATTCATTTTTTGTACTTCATGGTTATTCAAGCTCTATATTTTATAAACACATATCATCTCAAATTCACATCAACATTACTGATTACTGGTCTATTATAGATATAGCAACCTGTTTGAAGAATAATGATTAGAAAGATACGTCTCATACAATTTTTATACAAGAATTATCAAAATATGTTCATGAAATTGAGCTCAGGCTAAATATGAAACCTTAGTTGTTTAGTTTTGTCCCATGAAGTAGCTGTACAGTAAAAGAATCCATGGACTGGCTTGAACCAGTATGGAGTTCAAAACAACGTTATTCATTGCCGTGCTTTCAAGATAATTATATTCATGTTGTGGTTTACAAGTGGTGATTACCACACATTGGTTGCCAGGCAACATAAACATTTTTTCTGTAATGTATATTTTATATAGACAATTTTTTTCTATGGTTGCTATGAACTATATTAAAGTCCTGATTTTTTATAAATTTTTCAAAATGTCTAAATAAATACGCCAGTGACAGGGTTAAAATGGCCAGTGCAACATTTTGATGCTTGTTTCAATCTTCGGGAGGCTGCCATCTTCGAGATTCATATGACAGAATGACTGACTGACTGACTGACTGACTGACTAAATAACTGACTGACTGACCAACTGACTAACAAACGGAGTACTGTAACCCTCTCTCGCATGCGCACTGACGTTAATGAGCTTGAGCTTGCGCAATACAGCATGAGGTAACATCATGAGATAAATAGTACTTATTACATGAGTCAGAGTGTGATATGGAGAAATATTTCAGGAGCAGGCTAATTTATTTTCAAGAGCCAAAGTGAAAATAAAGCCTGAGATTGAAATATCTTGCCATATCACTCTGAAGAGTGTAATAAGTGATTTATTCCACACTAGACATCTTCACCAAAGTAGTTTTTTGGTAACTCACCTTGTAAAGTTGGCAAAAACTCACTAGGGGCTCCCCACAACCCCAGCTGATATTATAGCAGCTGCTCTAACCTGACTGGGTAGGCTCCACAAGAGTAAAGGTAGCTGTAAAAACCCAGAAAACTTGTAGCCAGGCCAGGTTGCTATAACTACTCTGGTAATGAGCTTGCGCAATACAGCCACTAGTACAATATTTGCTCTTAATTATATATGCGGCTGCCTAGATACACATTCATTTGTCCAACTCATAGCAAAACAACTTACAATATTGAAATCAATGCTCTTGAATTCTTCATTGGATTTACTCAAAGTATCTTTACCAAATGATGATGTTCTTGACTCCAGTGAAGTACTTTTATATACTTCAGTGAATTCTAAGTCACGTTTAACTACAGATCAAAGTACACAGGGTCAATAACATTGAAATACACTAGGTATGTTGTAATAGACATACCAGAAGGTGTAATTTTGGCATTTGGAGTTAAAATATTTCCTTCTGACAAACATCTACCTGTATCAATAAATCATAGGACATAAAACTAATAGGTCACATCTCTCATACATACTTTTGAAAGGCTTGACATCAGATGGAGCACCAAGACATATTTCTGATTTAGATCGATCTGCATGAATAAATCAAGATTGATGCAATACTCACACTACAGAATACAGTATTAGTCTTTGTAAAATATATTCAATTAATGCACTTCACATGCACACAATATCCCATAATATTGCTTGCATAGTAGCTCTAGTTGAAGATTACTTGACCTTCATAAGTACTATATAAGTATGTCAGCATACCAATCCTACATTTGGTATATTGTGCTATTATACAATACATTATTATGTAATATCCATCAAAAAAAGAGACAGTATATTATATTCTATGAAAAAAATACACACTTACTCTGCTGTAATTAAATTATATCCAATTAAATTGAAACAAAACATGTACTTACATAATTTTCTCTTGCTCTCTTGTAAATAAATGCATTCTTCATTAATTTTCACCCACACTATATGGTATTGTGCTAGTATCATGGACATGTCTTGTATTTTATTTTTCAAAATAAGTGAAAATCTCTCTGGGAACAACCAAGACACGCATATACTTCCTTCACTAATTTTGTGATAGTACAGAACAGACGCAAAGTGGGAAAGCAGTGGCACACATTTCTTTAGAATATAGTGTCTCAGATTATCCAAACGAGATAGTGTAAACTTAGTGATGTCTTCTTTGATGTCACACTTCACTACGAGTTTCGCAACAGAATCTGGGATTGTTTCCAATTTGTGCCCATCCCAGCATTTGATAAAAGGAATTACCAATGTTGTTCTTTTAAAGTCATCAATTTTAGCAGCATATCTCTCTATTTCTTGTGCCATATTCAAAACTTTACATTTTTTTATCAAATATTCCAACATCTCATAGTCTAGAAAATTCCAAAGATTAAAGTTGAACCGTTCCAAAAATTCATCGATCTCTGTAATTTCTTCTAATTCAGATTTGAGTTTACGCCATAGTGGAGTGATACTAGCACCGACATATCCTGGAATGAATCTAATATATTTTTTGATGTCGTAGATTGAGGTTCTTTTTTCTACCAGATAGTCAACAAACGTAACCATTAGATCAGTAAACTCGTCTTCCAATGACCGTACTTGTTTCTGTAACTCAACTTGACCTGTAAAAAATGACAAATATTTTAGAAATATAGAAAACAAATACTCTATTTTACCTTCATCAATAGAAACATGAAGTGAAGTAGCTGGAAGAACACACTCTTTCACTTTGGTGTCCTCTGTCACTAAAATAATAACATGTATGATGCATAATGATAATTACGTTTTTTAAAACTGAATCATATTATGTGTTAAACATTCAACCTTCATATTATTGTGATATTATTAATGAAAATTGAGTTGCAGTGGAGATAGGACTATGAAGATAAGAAACAGCTAGTCACAATCAGTAAATTTACTTGCACAACTTCATGTAGCAAGTAAATTGATTCTTGAAATTTCTCAACAGTTAGTACATAAAGAAAAAGTATAGTTTCCCATGAATAAGATAGATTACAATTCTTTTTTGTGATATTTACAACATTAATGCTATTGGTTTGAACAAATTTAGTGTGTATTTCTCATGTCCCTTGATAAAACAATTATTATACATGCTGCCATACATACTCACCTGAAATTTGACATGCGTTTATAGTGATACCTTGTCTTTTCATTTCCAATTCCAGAATATCAATAATATCTTGATAAATTTCTTTGTGGGACTTAAATTCCTTCATTAATACATAAAAATTCTGTGAATTCAGTTCTACTTTGTCCCGTATTTTTTCCACCAGCCTCCCTGACTTTTCCAATGGTGTTTGCGGACATGTAATACTCAATACAGTGTCATGAATATCTTTAGAGATGAAATAAGTACGCTCAAGAAAATGGACAATATCTCGATTATCTTTCAGTGCTTTCTCCAATTTACTGGTACAGTTAGAAATTATGGTGTATTCAGGAGAATGTGGTTCCATTTTTGGTTCTACAAAACATTTTGATGACAGTAGTATGCTGTTATAATAGTTAATACAGACCATATCCCACAGCAGCACACACCGTTTCAAAGGTAATACGGTTTGAAATTTTAGAGAGTAAAAACTATAAAAGAGAATCAGACCACTTAGTTTAATAGAAAGTGCTTATGAATAGTTATAGAAATAGTTTCATCCTTGTAGCATATTATTGGTATTTGGATATGTTTAATTTTTAAAGTAACCTGTGGACCTACTCTTTTGATTATTAAAAAAATAAGTTTCACATTAATGTAATGTAACTACAGGTGAATAAAAAAAATTGTGATCTCGCAAAAATAATATCACAGAGCTGGTCCTTCGATTATTTCAAACCTAGTGTGTTGGGATTATGACCACAACATATACCATGGGCGTTTGTGTACTCAATTCTACAAATGCGCCAGCGCACGCTATGAACCTCCGTGGCAATGTTTAGCAATATTATATTGTGGGTTTTTTTTTGAATTCAATAGAAATATAGCACCAAAGGTGCAAAGCCTCAAATTAAAATACTGCTCAGACCAATCAGGTGTCAGTATAGCTGTGCAATGAAAATGGTAGATTGCAATGTTGCTTTTATATAAGAAGCTAAACATGCAGGGACACATGTACCACCACATGTGCCTACATACATACTGGTACAGGCGCACACACAAAATGCAAAATGCAAATTCTCTTGCAACCGCTAGCCGTTATGTGCACCTGACAGAGCCAGGATGCCTGTGCACTAAGCAGGCACTGTGAGCCGTGCAACTTGATATGTTCTCAGCATGAAACTCCAATTCAAGCACTTAGATTACTATCAAGCATAAAACAAAACTACCACATACTGCAAGAAATTATTGGTTCACTTGATTACAATGTGATTAAAGAGTACCCACAAAGGTATACCTTACCTACATGAAGCTGATAGCTCTGTGTTTCGTCAAAAAATGGCGTCTTAAATTGTTATTCTAAGCAAGTTCCTCAATCGATGGTTAATCGTCAGATATTCCAAATCAAAGTTAGACAGACACGCAAACATAAAAACATGCTGGAAAGCTACTATAACCCACATGTGCACACTGAGTTAATGATCGGCAGAAAGGAATGAGCTAGTGAGCTTAAAATTATAAAAGTGGCTCAAAGAGAGTAATTTTACACAATAAAAGTGACATACTGGTGGATGGTCGTGCAATGAGGAAAGGGTCAAACAGGCGTTGCACATTTTTACAGCCCACGCTAGGGAAATAGCCAGTGGTTTTTAGTCCAAGGTTAACGATCTTCATTACAAATGAATTTATTCATGAGTGGCATGTCGACAGATCCAATAAGGTCTAGTCAGTAACATATTGTGCTTGTAATTTCTATAATCACATTCATGCTCTGAACAACACACACACATCCATTACATCATCTTGATGCAATAATATCACCAATTCTCTAATAAAACCAGCAGCCACATATCTGCCAGCCAGCCAAGAACTGTTCTTGTCCATCTTTACAAATTCAGGGCATCCTGACTAGCCATCCCAGTACATCAAGTCTTAACCTCTTAGGGGCTAATGTACACGATACCATTTCAGTCAAATGTTAAAAGGACGAATAAAGTTAGTTCACTCAATGAGGATTACGAAATCACACTCTGAAGCTAAAAGGGATAACCCCTGAATAAAATCTGGTGCAGCTATTAATATGTCTACATAAATGGCAGTTATCTATATAATATGCTTGCAATATCAGTAATGACGACGACCGAAGCTGTATGTATTTCATGAATAATTCATGAGCTGAATCCAGTTGTTAAAGCATTGCCTGGTTGAATGAGTAAAGCCTCATTACATTCAGTAGAAGGTGATTAAAGAAATGAAGACAATTGAACGACTACTATTGTAGCTAGAAGCAGGTGAAATCAGTGAGGAACAAACAAAGAAGGCAACGGAGCAAGTCCAAAATCACGGATAAACGGACAAAGAGCCTAAGAGGCAGGAAAAATAGACAAAAGAGGAGAAGGGAACCCATGACTCAAAAAGAAAGAACTGAATGGAGGAAGGAGTAGTAAAAGATGCACTGAGATTCCTCAGGTACAACACAGAGCAGGAGAAGGAAACTGAAGTAATAAAATCAAGTGGTAGAGGATAATAGCTAACTATATTCTATGGATAAAGAAATACTTTATGCTTAGTCAGCATTCATAATTCAAGTGCTACTGTGCAGCAGGTATTTGCTAGTTATAATAAATATATGAGCACAATTTTTACAAAACGTAGTTAGCTAATACAAAATACCACTACACATTAGTATGCGTATTCATTAGCCATTAAGCCACACCCCAGACCACACCCCAGACCATACCCAAAATCACAATGATTATAAAGAAGCAATGATAGAATGATAGATTAAAAGTATATTAACGTGATTTTCTGCCGCCCGCAACAATGGGTAGTGGTCGCCGAAGTCCGCGCGGTCACTTGTTCATAAAAATATAAAAAAGCAATTCTAGAATCAAATAAACACTCCAAATTTTAGAACAGTGGATACTTTGGCAGATTATGCATAGTAAACAGATACAAAGTTTATCATTTCCGGGACAAACAACAGAAAGAGTACAATTCCGTTGCGGGACAGTGACTAAGTGATAAATCCGGGACTGTCCCGGAGCTTTCGGGACAGTTGGCAACTATGCATATTACACATCTACTGACTGCAGTAATCACTTCCATTCAGTTCATATTAACCACACCCACTTCCTGGATTGACCACTTCAAAGTTGAAAAAACTGCCCCTGGTTAACCCTTTCACCGGCAATAGCGCCATACGGCGCTTTTACCAATAAAAATTCAACCGCTCGCGATCCGATCCTAAATTTGGTCTCAAAGTATGCAGAATGAAAAGCTTTAACAACGCTCTAAATAGGCGAATTTTGTGTTGGCGGTAACTAGGGGAAAATGGGAAAAGTAAATTTGAATTTTTAAATTGACCGCACGTGTTGACGGCAGGAGATAAAATGGATGCCGACGAAGTTATTCAGCGCTTATTCGACGACGAATTCGGTCTTCTGAGAATGAAACTAGCGACGAGGAGGGTGAAGGAATATTTGCTTATGCTGGGCAGCAGCATTTGGACACCGTTGAGCTAGCAACTCTGAGTAGTGTAGTGGAAGTTCAGCCTAGTAGCACTACTGGAGCCAACTTGGATGTTTCAGGTAAATGTACAGTAGTATAATAAATGTAGTAGCTATATAAAATATAGTCAAACAATACTTTTTAGGTGTTATAATAAGTAACATGCAAAATAGCTGGTTGCAAGTCAATATATTAATCATTAAAAATATATATATAGGGAGAGAGAATGCACAAGAATACATTGAACAAGAATCGATTATAAATTTACAGACGGAGTCAATTGACATGGATGCTCAAGCAAGTCAAGGGAGTTTCCATCTTCCATCATCCATGGAAGACTTCAGTCCTTCATCTACTATGGATGTCACTTCTCAAGGGTCTGGAGCAGAATCAGACATTTCTCAACAGTGTGTTAGTGGAAGTAGGTGGCATGTATGAGGAGGGAGAGGGAGAGGTAGGCGAGTAACAGTAAAAGCAAGGCCTAGCAGGGGAGGAAGAGGAATGTTAGTACAAGGCTTAGTAGTAGAAAGGGGCGTGGAAGAACAATCAATTCAGGCAGCAGTAGTAGCAGTACTACTTGAGCTAGCAAAACAGCTCATTGGTAGCTTCTTTCTCTACAAGATGTCGTAGTGCTGGTTGTCCACGATCTGTTGAGCATCTTCAGCTAATAGACTGAATGTAAATTTAGGTCACTGGCCTAAGCATGCAGATAGAAAGGGGAATTGTGCTGTCAGTTATCATAAGAAAAAATAAGCTTACTTACTGTTGTTGGGAATCACCATGAGTCTCGTGTTCAATGTGAGTACTGCAAAGTGCATTTATGTGTATCATCTGAAAGAAGCTGTTTCAAAAGTATCACACCCTTGTAGACTTCACTTCATGAAACTAACTGCCCATATTTTTGAAATTTATATTTTATAATGACTCATGCACAATATTTGATAGTTTATGCACCATTTTCAGTTATTCATTGTGCGGGCCTAACGCAACCTCAACGAACATTCCGAAGAAACTATACTACGCATGCACTTTATTTCTGTAAAGCCTCGCTGACCGCTCGCGGCCAGTCGCGGTTTATGCCCATGACTACAGTTGTTATAAGTATTGTATTCTTTCATTTTAGTTCTCAGTTATAGTTCCTATAGTTTAGAAGTTATCAAACCAGTGAAGTTGTAGTACCCACCCACCCTAGCTATCTGATTATTCAGACCTAAACTAAGACCGAGTCCTCCACTCGGTACTCCAACGTCCACCAAAGTTACTGCCACAAGGTCGCCGTCCCGACAGCGAGCCTTGCACCGGGCAGACGACAAGGGCAGCAAAGTCCTCCATTTTCGATCCCCTCACTGGCTACACAGCTAGGCCCGAACTTACAACTCGGGCGGCCCTTCCGAACTGCCATAGTCAGTGCGAGCGAGATCATTCATTTTTTGTACTTCATGGTTATTCATGCTCTATATTTGTGACCGTCTATAGGAAAACCAGGCACAACGCGGCACCTTCGAATTTTTTTTTTTACACTTACGGAGTTGTCGGCATCCAGATATTGAGCTCTCCAAGTTTTATCGTCGCAGCTTTAGTCGTTCCTGCTATAATAGACCTAACCGTTCCCTTCCGTAGGCTTGAAACAATACATTTTAAAGAAATCGATCGATCTTTTCTCGATATTACGCACGCCGCATTGTGCCCGGTTTTCCCGTAGACGGTCACATTTTATAAACACATATCATCTCAAATTCACATCAGCATTACTGATTATTGGTCTATTATAGAAATAACAACCTGTTTGAAGAATAATGATTAGAAGATACGTCTCATACATTTTTTTATACTGGAATAATCTAAATAATATTCATGAAATTGAGCCCAGGATAAATATGAAACCTTAGTTGTTTAGTTTTGTCCCATGAAATAGCTGTACAGTAAAATAATCCATGAATTGGCTTGAACCAGTCTGGAGTTCAAAATAACGTTATTCATTGTCGTGGTTTACAAGATACTTATATTCATGTTATGGTTTACAAGTGGTAATTACCACACATTGGTTGCTAGGCAACATAAACATTTTTTTTTTTATAAAGACAATTTTTTTCTATGGTTGCTATGGACCATTTTATAGTTTTGATTTATATAATTTTTTTCAAAATGTCTAAATAAATCCGACGGTGAAAGAGTTAATGTCCTAGCTTTTTTTTTTCATGAACAAGGCATCATTTAGCAGTTCTATTTCTAAACGTACAAGAGCATACTAAATAATACAAAATGATAGCTTCAGTTTAGCTGCTCATACCATGTGAAGCACTGATAGCTCTTGACAATAAGCTCTTAGTTTTTGACAGAATTTTCCAAAATTAATCTAGTAAAGGGTTTTAATGTCATAATAGTCACTAGTCCCAACTTCCTGAGACTGAAAAAAAAACATTAAGCAAACTGTAATAAGACTCACTGCTTTAATGTCAGAAGAAACTATGGGATAGTTAAAAGTTTTCAGGGAAAAAAAGTAAACCGTGCATGTGCTTTAGGGATCACATACATCCACACATATTAATGGTGTGCTTGAGCACTGTGGCAAGCAAACCATTGTGTACTAGAAATTCAAACAAATCTAAATCTAAATCTTTGATTTTTTTACCCTTAAAAAATCTGTATGTATAAATATCGAAAAAGGTTGTATTTAGCTATATAGTTTTCCTAGTTAATTTTTTAGCTTCTATTAACCTAAGCACCATTTAGTCCACTTATTTTTAAAGTACAAGTAGCTATGTAGCTGTGACCATAAAATCTAACAAATACCTCAATTTTCCTGTGTAGCTAATTGTAGTTTATTATCGCTATGAAAAACACTCAACTACTATAAAAGGTCAACTTTTTTAAGTTAAAGGGTTTTCAAGTTGTAGTATCCAATCACCGCAATTATTTGACTTAAAAATAGCATTGTAAGAAATTATTGCACCATTTTGAATCTAACCCATGAAACATTCAGATCATGTCAGAGAAAATCTAATTCATAGGGCTAAACCACTAAATTCCCTTGAATGACATAGGTAAGAGAGATCACTAAAAACCAGATGATTCTATTTAGTGGAGTATGGTACGAGTTCAAACATTAAGCAAGGATCAAAGTACAAAATGACATACATATCTAAATATTATATACTAGTGATGTGCTTGAGCACATATGGCGAGCGAGCCTAAAAACTACACTTTTGTTCAATGATTGATTATAATTTCTAACACTCAAGCTACTCATAAAAAGGTCGAGTTATTAATAATGTATATACGGTAAAGGGTATGCAATGCCACCATAGTAACCATGGTCACAACTATGAATTGAAAAAACAAAAACAAAAAAGCAACAAAACAATTCACGTTACTCAAACGCTTTCTTTGTTATATTCTTTAGTTAAGTAGTAGCTCTAATGCACAATACTATCACACAACTGGACATACCTATACAAGACTTTACCTTCATGATTAGTATAATGACCTATCAATTTTCAAGTAAATACTGTTGCACAGGGTTTATAACTATAACAAATAGCACATTAACTTACCACCACCACTAACTCGAATAGAAATGGAACTCCAGTAAGTTTTTAAGTTTTAACTGCACCCACAAAAGAATTCAAAACTTTAAACAATTCAATTTTTAGGATGATGCGGATAATGATCGATACACCGGAAGATTCTGTTTAGTGAAGTTTGGGACAGGGTTGACTGCCAAACTGACACAAAAGTGCCAGGGTCAAAGTACAAAAATGACATACATATGTCCAAACATATATGTGACCGGATTTGGGAAAATCCGCCTAAACGCGGCAAACAATTTTTTTCAGTATCACCAGGTAAAGCCTTATGGGTTGATTTTTTTCGAAATTTTTTTTATGGCAGAAATGGATAGACACCAGTTAGCTCTAGCGTATGACGCAGTTGTAAGCTCTGGCGTGCTCTAGAACTCACATTAGGAGGCTAGAAACACTAGCCGGTTGGACTCGTGTACGGAGAGTTGCTAAGAAATTATTGGCGGGCTTTTCACTAACAGCCGGGAAAAAACTGTAGTTAACTAATTCACTTGCTATTCTACATAATTCACGTACTCACGTAATTCTCGTCATCATAGTTTCTTAAGGAGCCCTGCATTAAGCCTTTTAGACTTCTTTCAATCCGCCTGTAACCGATTTATTCCGAAGACGGCTTGTGCTACAGCTTCCAAATTAGGAGGAAGGCATCCCAAGGCCCCGTGCAGCCTACTGGTAGAATAAATTAGAAAACTTTAGATGCCGCGTTTAGCCGGGTTTTCACAAATCCGGTCACATATATGTATGAGTAATAGAACGGGTAACCGTGCTATTCGGGATTAGTACCTCAAGTAATGCGATTGAAATAACACGAGAAGCTGAGTACTATTTCAATTGCTTTACGAGTGCTATTGATCCTTAATAGCACAGGTTACCCTTGCTATCACTTGCTAATAGTAGGCGAGCTTTTTAAAAAGTCATTTGCAATTGTAGTTATACTATAATCGTTCACTCACTATCTCCTTACTTCAGGATTAGCTTCCGCTGGAACTTCGTTTTCAACCTGCTGCTCCTCCGAATGTGTTGAACAACATTCCGTCTAATACCGGTAGAGCTTCTGTGGTAAAGAATGACACTGTCTACTCGAACTGTACATTTCCAAGGTTAACTTCGGCACACGTGCGCACTTACCCATGCTATTTCACTTAGTTTCCACTTGGTTACCAAGGTATTTTAATTAGTTACGCGCTATTTCACTTTCCTTGTGCAATTTCAATTGAACGGCGATTTTTCCCATACATTTTTTAATGGGTAACTTACGCGCTGTACTATTAATAAGCAAATATCCCAGATTTCAATGGTGTTACCCCTGATAGTAAATACAAATATCCTTGACATTGATTGTATTATCCCTCAAACTGTCCCTGCTCTCGCTTCTCTCACACTCCAATAAATAATATATTTAATATAAAATACAAAATTAATTTGATTTTCAATTACTCACTCCGAATACTGTCTCACTCCTTCGCTCAGTGTCCAATGATATATGCAACCAATTCAAAAATCTATACCGGACAAGTCTAGAAGAGTGAAGTTGTGAGCTGCATTACGAAAAGGCAGTGTGACATCTGCTAAATTTTTAAATAACATTCTATTATTACTTACTTCTAGGTACGGTACAATCCGTATAATATATGCTACCAGCTTGCCTGGCCAGAACAAGAGTAGTATAATGGAATTCACTTAAATTTCAAACTGGGTTATCCGTGCTGCCTGACAATGACCTATATTAATGATGTCAAGTACATATACAATATGAGATAATGTAGACTACTTTCATACAAGATTATGGGGCCTTATTAACTCAGGGTTTTTTTTTAATCCTGGCTAAAAAAGACTCTTTCAATAATTAATGAAAGAAAATTTTAAGAATTTTTTTATGTAATAAATTCAGCAAGAGTTATCAATAATTGGACAAAGTCTTATTATAATCTTCTTACCATGCTTTCACTTAGATTATTATAAGCTCTTTGTGCAAAGAGAAGGTGGCCAATGATAAATAATAGTCTACTAAAAGAAAAAGCTCAACCACAAACATACAAGCGAAAAAATTCTGATAGCTTATAGTGACTGCCACACAATAGATTGTCGACTGAAGGAAAGGTAACAGAATCTGTTAAAACTCTGCTGTCTCACCCTTTTGAGAAATAATGGTAATTGAATCCATTTAATTCTAGAGAGTAGACTAATTGTGATCTGCAACTTCCATACTTCACAAAAATATTGATGCAAAATGTTTTATTACAGGGTACAGTATACTTACCTTCATAATGACTAGGACGCTAAAGGCAATCGATTAAAATATCATTGCTCTCAACAGGTTTCTATAACTATGAAGTGCCTTTCTTATTCTTACAAGCATGTTCTTAATCATTTGCTGTTTCACTAGCTAAAATACTTAAGACAAATCTCAGGAGAGGCAAACAAAAAAAAAGAAAGGGGCAATGAGATATATATTGTTATGTAAGAAACCCTTACAGTACTTATTGAACATGCAAAAGTAAGTTAATTGCATAGTCATAATATTGATACAAAAGGATTTCTAGAGGGGTGAAAGCTCTTCTAGGGGAGGGAATGCTCGCCTCAACTCCCCCCCCCCCTTAAATGCAGCCCGTGTGAAGAGCAAAATTCTTATAGTATAGCTGCTAATCTCTATATAATCTCTAGCCGATTACACCACTCACAATTGCTGTCTCTGACGCCGCCAATTCCGATTCCAGCCGTTGGAAAAGATCCAAAAAATTAGAACTGCGCCGCAACTTTGACACGCCCCACAACTTTGACACGCCCCACAACTTTGACACGCCCCACAACTTACCATATTTGGTGAACACGTGCGCCTTTCAATGACGTATTCTGACGTAACCTTTCTCTTCGCATGCGCAAAGAAGCTGCGTCTTGAGTACTTGTACTTGTAGAATGCAATTTAGCGGTTTATAATCGTATTCATAGTGTGTTGTCGGTCTGGTTGCTTATCAACTGCACAATAGTTCGAATTTATTTATTATCTCTGGCTGCACGGGCATATAAGACTTCAATTTATATGTGCGATGTGCTTTCATTGGCCAAGCAGGAATGTTGTTGTCTGGTACAATCTGTATAATTCTGATGTATCTAGTCTCGTTAACCAGCTGTTCTTGTAGTCTCCCGTAGCTAGACCCTTTACCTACCGCTACCGCTGGGAAAAACAAAAACAGCTGAGTGGACTTATTTGTCTCTTACATACGTAGATGTTTCTCACATCAGAGAGCTGAATAAAATTACTCATGTGCCTAGATAACAGCAACTTGCAAATCTAATGAAACTAAACAATAATTAGTCCTCCCTTTACACTTTGCATTCACAGTAATGGCAGCTCAGTGGTGCCAATAATGGTAATACTTGCTAAATATGACCAATTTCCAGAAACATATTGGAAATTTGTTGATGAATTCTCAAATGGTTGGATGATTCTCAACTTCCAAAATTGCAGTTTTGTCTGCACCATACTCAAATGCATCTGAGGCTACATTAGTATCCAACTGATGTATTATTGCAGTTAACAACTAGTTCCTAATTGGTAACTCTTTTGCTAGACCTAGACATGTTTCTTTAATGGGGTCTGCATAAGAGGCCTACATAATAGGCTTGATTGACTGCCAGATGAAACTTATTAAGTAATTCAATTTTATGAGCAATAATCTTTCTTGATCTCTAGTAAGCTGAAGAGACAAGACATGTAAAATAAAGTTTCTTTTTCCTAGTACCCTTTCAATCTTCCTTTCTGGTGTGTTAGTAGTGTTAAAATGTTATAGCTAATTACTACTAAATTGAATTATGCAATCCAGGATTTGTATAAATTATCAGACAATCATACCCACAAACTATTTAATAGAAAATGTCACAGTGGAATAGTTCATTGTCAGTTCTGAAAGCCAATTTATTACAGCCAAATGCACACGTAAAATTCTTAGTAGCATCATTATGCTCTATGACATGAATAACCAGCCCCCATGATGCTTAAGATTATATTCCATGTATACTCTTGTAGCATTATGGATACACTACACCTTGCCAGTGCATGCATGAGTCTGGAGAAGTGAGACACAGCTGTCTATTGGCATCCCACTACACCTTGCCAGTGCATGCATGAGTCTGGAGAAGTGAGACACAGCTGTCTATTGGCATCCCACTACACCTTGCCAGTGCATGCATGAGTCTAGAGAAGTGAGACACAGCTGTCTATTGGCACCCCACTACACCTTGCCAGTGCATGTATGAGTCTAGAGAAGTAAGACACAGCTTGCTATTGGGCTCACCTACACCTTGCCAGTGCATGCATGAGTCTAGAGAAGTGAGACACAGCTGTCTATTGGCACCCCACTACACCTTGCCAGTGCATGCATGAGTCTAGAGAAGTGAGACACAGCTGTCTATTGGCATCCCACTACACCTTGCCAGTGCATGCATGAGTCTAGAGAAGTGAGACACAGCTGTCTATTGGCATCCCACTACACCTTGCCAGTGCATGCATGAGTCTGGAGAAGTGAGACACAGCTGTCTATTGGCATCCCACTACACCTTGCCAGTGCATGCATGAGTCTAGAGAAGTGAGACACAGCTGTCTATTGGCATCTCACTACACCTTGCCAGTGCATGCATGAGTCTAGAGAAGTGAGACACAGCTGTCTATTGGAATCTCACTACACCTTGCCATTGCATGCATGAGTCTAGAGAAGTGAGACACAGCTGTCTATTGGCATCCCACTACACCTTGCCAGTGCATGCATGAGTCTAGAGAAGTGAGACACAGCTGTCTATTGGCATCCCACTACACCTTGCCAGTGCATGCATGAGTCTAGAGAAGTGAGAAACAGCTGTCTATTGGCATCCCACTACACCTTGCCAGTGCATGCATGAGTCTAGAGAAGTGAGACACAGCTGTCTATTGGAATCTCACTACACCTTGCCAGTGCATGCATGAGTCTAGAGCAGTGAGAACAGCTTTTCTAGTTGCATCATCCCACTACACCTTGCCGTGCATGCATGGTCTAGCGAAGTGGAGACACAGCTGTCTATTGGCATCCCACTACGACCTTGCCAGTGCATGTATGGAGTCTAGAGAAGGTGAGAACCAGCTGTCTCTTGCTCTCCTACACCTTGCCAGTTGCATGCATGAGTCGAGAGAAGTAAAGACACAGCTGTCTATTGGCATCCCACTACACCTTGCCAGTGCATGCATGAGTCTAGAGAAGTGAGAAACAGCTGTCTATTGGCATCTCACTACACCTTTGCCATTGCATGCATGAGTCTAGAGAAGTGAGACACAGCTGTCTATTGGAATCTCACTACACCTTGCCAGTGCATGCATGAGTCTAGAGAAGTGAGAAACAGCTGTCTATTGGCATCCCACTACACCTTGCCATTGCATGCATGAGTCTAGAGAAGTGAGACACAGCTGTCTATTGGCATGGCATCCCACTACACCTTTGCCAGTGCATGCATGAGTCTAGAGAAGTGAGACACAGCTGTCTATTGGCATGGCATCCCACTACACCTTGCAGTGCTGCTGAGTTCCGAGATAAGTAGACACCGCTGGGCTATTTGGCATCCCACACACACCTTAGCTAGTGATGCATGAGTCTAGGAGTAAACACAGCGTCTATTGGCATCCCACTACACCTTGCCATTGCATGCATTAGTCTTAGAGAAGGCAGATCACAGCTGTCTATTGGCATCCCTCACTACACCGTGCAGTGCATGCATGAGTCTAGAGAAGTGAGACACAGCTGTCTATTGGCATCCCACTACACCTTGCCATTGCATGCATGAGTCTAGAGAAGTGAGACACAGCTGTCTATTGGCATCCCACTACACCTTTGCCAGTGCATGCATGAGTCTAGAGAAGTGAGACACAGCTGTCTATTGGCATCCCACTACACCTTGCCAGTGCATGCATGAGTCTAGAGAAGTGAGACACAGCTGTCTATTGGCATCCCACTACACCTTTGCCAGTGCATGCATGAGTCTAGAGAAGTGAGACACAGCTGTCTATTGGCATCCCACTACACCTTGCCAGTGCATGCATGAGTCTAGAGAAGTGAGACACAGCTGTCTATTGGCATCCCACTACACCTTGCCATTGCATGCATGAGTCTAGAGAAGTGAGACACAGCTGTCTAATGGAATCTCACTACACCTTGCCAGTGCATGCATGAGTCTAGAGAAGTGAGACACAGCTGTCTATTGGCATCCCACTACACCTTGCCAGTGCATGCATGAGTCTAGAGAAGTGAGACACAGCTGTCTATTGGCATCTCACTACACCTTGCCAGTGCAATGCTTATTCTAGAGAAGTGAGACACACAGCTGTCTATATTGGCATCCCAACTACACCTTGCCAGTGCATTCATGGTCTAAGAATGAGACACATCTGTCTATTGGCATCCCACTACAACCTTTCCAGTGCATGCATATTCTAGAAGAATTTAGACCCATGCTGTCTCTTGGCAATCCCACTACACCTTTGCCAGTGATGCCTGAGTCCTAGAGAAGTGAGAACACAGCTTCTATTGGCCATCTCACTACACCTTGCCAGTGCATGCATGAGTCTAGAGAAGTGAGAAACAGCTGTCTATTGGCATCTCACTACACCTTGCCAGTGCATGCATGAGTCTAGAGAAGTGAGACACAGCTGTCTATTGGCATCCCACTACACCTTGCCAGTGCATGCATGAGTCTAGAGAAGTGAGACACAGCTGTCTATTGGCACCCCACTACACCTTGCCAGTGCATGCATGAGTCTAGAGAAGTGAGACACAGCTGTCTATTGGCATCCCACTACACCTTGCCAGTGCATGCATGAGTCTAGAGAAGTGAGACACAGCTGTCTATTGGCATCCCACTACACCTTGCCAGTGCATGCATGAGTCTGGAGAAGTGAGACACAGCTGTCTATTGGCATCCCACTACACCTTGCCAGTGCATGCATGAGTCTAGAGAAGTGAGACACAGCTGTCTATTGGCACCCCACTACACCTTGCCAGTGCATGTATGAGTCTAGAGAAGTAAGACACAGCTGTCTATTGGCACCCCACTACACCTTGCCAGTGCATGTATGAGTCTAGAGAAGTAAGACACAGCTGTCTATTGGCACCCCACTACACCTTGCCAGTGCATGCATGAGTCTTGAGACACAGCTGTCTATTGGCATCCCACTACACCTTGCCAGTGCATGCATGAGTCTAGAGAAGTGAGACACAGCTGTCTATTGGCACCCCACTACACCTTGCCAGTGCATGTATGAGTCTAGAGAAGTAAGACACAGCTGTTTATTGGCATCCCACTACACCAACGAATGCCTAGTGTGGAATGGTGCAGGAGGCTATAATCTGCAAGAGTTGCTGATACGCTGCTGTGATGATGAGTGGTGTGTTCCTTACGTTGAAGAAATGCAAGAATGAATTCATGCAAAAGGTAGAAGCCATTTGTGATCATGTGTATTCATAATGTTGTTTTGGTTAACTAAAAGTATTAAACACTGTGAATGAAGAAGCTTAGCCAACTTTTGCAGATCCCAGCAGATTGACCTACTTGTAACCATTAAACACATATAAAAAAAGTCATAAAATATTTACTAAATTCTGTATTATTACATATAACCAAAACTAAAATTAAATTTGAAGCCATTTCAGTTGAAAAGGTATAACTAAAACAAAAAACGTAAAATGTTAATGTATGCAACTGTAATAAAACATTGCAGCGTTCTTCATGCCAGAATGCCTAGGACTGAATAACGTTTTCATCTCATTTGCATCTATCGACTTGCTCATAACTAATACTGTGAAACCCACAGCACCAAAACAGTTTATACAAAATAGTGTTGCATTAAACAATGAATAAATAACAATTCACAAAATTATGATAAATTTTCTTCATCAGAGTCGGAATCTGAATTGTCTGAGTCTGACACAAGTACATTAGGCATAAAATCTGACTGTGAAATATAATCACATGACTGATAGTCACTATGAACCAGTTGAAGGTGCGGTAAGTTGATAGTGTGGTACATGCTGACAGTTTTTGAAAAATTGAGGAGAGAGGCTTCACATCGAAGTAGTTTCCGCTTAAAAAAATGGATACAGCCTTTTTGAAAACATGTAGAGTATGATTCTGACGACATTGAAGAAAGATGCTTCTGGAGCGTTGAATGTTCTTCCTTCATGCTCTTCTCCCCTGACAACTCTTACCCACAAAGTTATGGGTACATCGGAAGCAGGTTAGGACACAAGGGACAAAAGTTCTAAAGAAGATAATTCCTCCAAGTTCTTCACACTATCAAATTGAAGGCGGCGAGGCAAAGAATAAGCATTTCCCTCCAGTGTATCCAGACGCATGTTGTTGTACCGAGAAATGGCACGTTTCAGAGTAGCCGTGGCTGAAGTGATCTTCTTTGCCAAACGTGAAGCTATAGACTGGCCGTCTATGTAATATTTAATAAAATACAAGTTAAAGAAAACCACAACAATAATCATAATATGTGCTACCTGCATATCGAGATTTGGTAGACAGCAAGTATCTTCGTTCCAGGCCACAAGCAGTATGTCTTGAAATGTTTTATGACGTTTGTCCATAGTCTATAATTAATACCAACATAAGATTATCCTACATTAAAAATGAACAAAATAAACTATTTTTTAGTGTTCACACCATCCTAACAGCACACAGGCGAGACTATTTAGTAATATTTACTCAAACTGCGGGTTATAGTCAGAACAACAACAACACCACTTGAGAGACAAGTCCTGTATGAATCTCTGGCTCTCATAGTCTACCAGTGACAAAGAATGAAAAACAAGAGTTGTTGCAGGGCATGCTTTTGATTGTATTATATGTGTAATTAATTGGGAAGGTGGGAGGGGATAAATTGGCTTTTTTGGGGGAGGGGGGGAAATTGAGGATGGTTCATCTTGAATTTAAATTTTTTTGAACTTGTATGGTCAAGATAGACAAATGTTCTGTATTCAATAATAAACACCATCAAAATAAATCTGTTTTGGTGTTCCTTCCAACTAAATAATCATCACCAGTAAATACCATGTTATTACCTATGAACAGCTAACCTTAGGACAAGCAGGGCATCTTGTAGAAGTGTCGAGTTCAGATGATAGAAACCTTAGCGATTCAAGAAGGTATCTGTTATACCTACAAAATTAAATTTTATAGAAAGAAAAGGATCAAATACCCCATGTATTCTTATAAATGTACATACCTAAATTCCTTAAATGCTTCAATGATTGCTGGATATACATTTCTGAACTAAACAAAACAAATTTACTTTGCAATTATGAATGGCCAACAGCCACAAACAATAGTACTTGAATACTATTATCAGTGAAGTTTTGTCCAGTTCACTTACTTGAGAGCTAATGCACTTCCCTCTCTTGTAATCCAGAGCACGGCAAAATGCATCCACACCAATACACCCTTCCAAGACTAATGACTCCAGCCACAAAAGTAGGTCTTGATGGAATGCAAGTGTAGGGCTTTTTGGAGTAGCAGGCCACATGTTGTGTCTCACTAAAGTGACTGCTTCTGGCTCACACGAACAAAACGCCACACATACTCTGTGTTGGAACCCTGTGTGTATCAAATATATTTTACATGCTTTATGTTGGTGAAAAATATTCCTTACTGTTCTCATCAATACATACAACTTCTTTGTTGTGAACAGCTGGTGTCAAGCATGTTCAATTTGTCAAAAGTGGAAGAGAGCGGGGTCGCTCAAAAGTATATGGATGAAGGTATCCATTCTATAGCCATAGTACCGAGATTTAGTGGTAAACAATTTTTTATCTCTAATTAATACCTTCTATTTAGAACTTTAAATTACATGGAATTATAATAACTGGGCTGAAATAAAAAAAAAAAATAATAAAAAAAAAAAAGAGTCATGAAGAAACGGATCCCAGATCAGATTTCATTCAGGATTTACCACGCACTAAAAACAAGTCGCCTACATTTACGCACCTAATCATTTCTATGGTAAATTTCAATGCATGATATTTTCTATTACCAATGCCATGTCATAATTCTATACATAGCTAAATAGCAGAAAATATTTTCAGCAAACTTTGATTTACCTCTACACAAAGAATTTGGATCCATAATTACGTAACCACCCATCATGCCCTACTAAGCACTTGCAATGCAGAACTAGAAATAACACCAGGTCACTAGCCAATTCTCAGCCAAAATGACAGACCAAATTCTCATTCGCTCGGCCATGCATGATACCATTAGCTTTCTATGGGTCCCAAGCTGTTCGGATTAACGAGGTTCTACTGTATTATGTTTGCATTTATTAATTTCTGTCCATCAATGAAAGCACACCGTATGTATCACAGCGCTTGAAATACAAAATAGATTTTGCAAGAGTTATGGCAAGCACCCTGCTTGGATTAATAAAATTTTCGGACTAGTGATGTATACATTTTATATTGGCTTCTAAATAATGGACACCAAAACTTAAATAAATATCATTAATTTTGGTTTTCTGGTGGTGTTCGGATTAGTGAGGTTTCAGATTAACGAGGTTTGGATTAGCGAGGGTTTACTGTAGTAAACATCTTAGTTATCCTAACTGTGTATTTCACATGATTAAAGGGGTGTTGTATAAACAAATAGTCTTTAGTCCAATCTTACTGTTAATAAATCATCTGTCTACATAATTAGTACAAACCACAGTAGCGCCAAAAAAGTTACATGACCATCATGAAAATTAATAGTTCCAACATGTTCAAGTGAAGTCATGAAAAAAAAGAGTTCTAGATTCCGACAATATTGATATCCCTTTACCCCCCCAAAATGCATGCCGTCAATAAAAGGGTTTGTCAGTAATTTGGCACTGAAAATGAATCATCTAACAATAACAGCTTAGATAAGATAATCGTATGTGAGAACCCTCAGCACCTGGTTGTTCATTAGCATTCTCAATGACATCAAGCTAAATCAAACATACAAAATGCTAGACAGCATTACAATTTGAACCATCACTGCCAGACCAGCCTCAATAATAATAATAATAATAAAATAACCAAAACAATAATAAAAAGTTATTTAATACAAATAATAATAATTATATGAGAACATTTATATATATAGCACCATTTATTGTTGTTATTTTTATTGTTGATGATGTTAAGCATATATTATCCATTGAAAAATGTATGGAGGAAAATTGCCATTCAAATAAAACAGCCGGGGAAAATGAAATAGCACGGCTGGAGTTGAAATAATACAGTTAGCAAAGCACACGCGTGGGGCTGTTCGCCCTAGTAATGCTGTAGCTTTTGCTGAAAAGTTTATTTAAAGTTATGGTGGGTTTAATTAAGTTTGGATTTAGGTGTACTATTAGCGAGTGATAGCATGGGAAGTCATAGTATTAGGTAATAGCTTAGGGAAGTATAACATTTGGGGGCCACATTGTATTAGAGGTGAGTGAAATAAGAAAATGTGGTAATAAACTTGAATAAACAGAGATAGTATCTACATATAACTTACTTCCCAAGTATGTGGTCTATGAAAAATGTTGCTATTCAAATGAGCCTGCTCCACATGCTCTTTACAAAAGAAGGCCGTAGAACTAGTAATCACAAATTGCAACCGCAACCTCATCACACATCATGCATTTCGAATTAATAGGGGGGATTCTAGTTTCCACAAGTACACGCTGAAGGTGGTCCCGAATCTCTGACCAATGCTCCGCAGCTTTACGCTGTCGATCAGAATAGGACTGGCCTTGGACAGCAGGGTTTTCATCAAAGGTGTGGAAAGTCATATCAGTTGTCAAGTTTGGAGATGTATATCTGGAGAGCTGAGCCAGTCCAGTGTCAGTGGTACCACTGGAAATAGTAGTAGTACTACTACTACAGGGATTCACAGTAGGATTAGAGTTGACAGAAGAAGAAACAACTCTCCTGTGAAGTGGTCGCTTTTTGGAAGGAGAAACATCTAGCTAAATAATTAGTAGAGTACTTGCGACTGATTCTTGTCCTTTTCATATTTGCAAACCAAAAAAAAAATAGAAACAACGCATAAACGTGCAGATTTACTATAATTTATTAGTCCCAGTTGCTTATGGGGTGCCGTTTGTACCAAAATAAAAAATTTTTTTTTTATTACTTCAAAATACTATATTTTATAACCAATAATAGGCTGGTTTATAAACCTGGCCCATGGTTTATAAATAAGGCCCATGGTTTATAAACCTGGCCCATGGTTTATATACCAGGCCCATGGTTTATAAACCTGGCCCATGGTTTATAAACCTGGCCCATGGTTTATATACCAGGCCCATGGTTTATAAACCTGGCCCATGGTATACCAGGCCCATGGTTTATATACCAGGCCCATGGTTTATAAACCTGGCCGATGGTTTATAAACCTGGCCCATGGTTTATAAACCTGGCCCATGGCTTATAAACCTGGCCCATGGCTTATAAACCAGGTCCATGGTTTCTAAACCTGGCCCATGGCTTATAAACCTGGTCCATGGTTTCTAAACCTGGCCCATGGTTTATAAACCTGGCCCATGGTTTATATACCAGGCCCATGGTTTATAAACCTGGCCCATGGTATATAAACAAGGCCCATGGTTTATAAACCTTAAACTATATAGGCTGGTTTATAAACCTGATGGCCGATGGTTTATAAACCTGGCCCATGGTTATAAACCTGGCCCATGGCTTATAAACTTGACCCATGGCTTATAAACCTATGGTCCATGGTTTATAAACCTGGCCCATGGTTTATATACCAGGCCCATGGTTTATAAACCTGGCCCATGGTATATAAACTAGGCCCATGGTTTATAAACCTTAAACTATATAGGCTGGTTTATAAACCTGGCCCATGGTTTATAAATCATAGCCTAGTTTATAAATATAGTGTAAGTTGTTGTTGTTGTTGTTGTTGTTGTTGTGTGTGTGTGTGTGTAAAATGGTTCGGTGAAGTACTTCCAGCTTCAAAAGTATATGTTCATATTGCACACCTGTGGATTCTTTTCATTATGGCTACTGCTCCTAATATGAGAGATTTGACAGAGTTAGTTGCTGAAGTTTTTATGTAAAATTCAGCATCTCACACCCAGAATTTCACAAGTACAACATCTCCAAGGCAAGTTTTTACTTCTTTACAGTGGCATAGCTTATACAGGCTGGTTTATAAACCTTGCCCATGGTTTATAAACCTGGCCCATGGTTTATATACCAGGCCCATGGTTTATAAACCTGGCCCATGGTATATAAACAAGGCCCATGGTTTATAAACCTTAAACTATATAGGCTGGTTTATAAACCTGGCCGATGGTTTATAAACCTGGCCCCCAATCACAAATATTTCATGGTTTCATTTTAACCTGGTCCATACATTTTATACATCACAAACACTGGTCTCGAGACTAGGTCCATCATTTTCTGTCCAGCTATGCCTCTGCTTGTTTAGACAAATTTCATAGTCTTTGAAGCTAGATATGACCCAAATAATGCACTTTCATGAACGTCACCATACTTTAAACTTTGTATGGTTACAAAAGGGGAGACAGCTAGCCAAATGTGGGAGGGGGGGGGGGGGGGGGGGAGGATTTGAGCTGTCTAAAATTAGCAGTTTTCAATTATGTAAAGCAAAAATATAGCAAAAATTGGGGGAGAGGGGGAAGTGGTGATCAAGCCCCCTTGCCCCCCTATTTCTCGGCGTACATTACCAGTTTAAATGTTGTGTTACAAAACAATTTAAGTACTTTTGACTGGTCATCATCTCAGTAATTATAGTATAATGAAGTATTTTATAATAGATAAAGTATATTAGAACATGATTTTTTTTGGATGATTACCAGCTACTCCAATATATGCACATTTTATTTGTTTTATTTTACAACTTAAAAAACAAAAAATAACACTATTGATCACAAAACTCCTCTGCATAACAATAATCACGTATAGTAACTTTTTTTTTTCTTTTTTTTTGCAGTGAAGAAAACCCAATTGGAAGACCAACTCTTAAAATTACCAAAGATGATATCACTGCACTGAGGCAATTACATTTTTCTTGGACCAGAATATCTCAAATGTAGGGCATTTCACGCAGCACACTGTATAGACGTCTAGAAAGCTATGGCATTTCTTCTAATTCGTATACAAATATTTCTCAATCTGACTGGAAGTTGTTCATGAGATAAAGAAAGAACATCCTACTAGTGGGGAAGTTATGCTTAAAGGCCATCTTTTACAAAAGGGAATTAAGGTTCAGCGAAATAAATTACGATCTGCTATTCATAGTACTGATCATGCCAATACTGTGATGCGGCGATCAGATGTAATACGTTGCAGGGTATACTCTAATCCTCATCCAAATGCAGTCTGGCATGTGGATGGAAATCATTAGATGATTCGCTGGCGCCTAGTAATACACGCTGGTATTGACGGGTTATCTCGTTGTGTAGTATACCTCAAATGCTCTTTCAATAATTGTGCCACATCGGTGCTTGATGTATTCTTAAAGAGTATCTCTGAATTTGGCATTCCTTTTAGTGTCCGCTCGGACCACGGAGGAGAAAACATTGAAATATGGAAATTCATGCTTTGTATTCACAAACATTCTTCATGTGTAATTCTGTTCATAATGAGAGGGTGGAAAGGCTATGGAGAGATGTAACGAGGTGCATCTCCCAAAATTTTATTAAAATATTTCACAAACTAGAAGAAGAAAACATACTTGACCCTCTTAATGAGGTAGATATATTTTGCTTGCATTATATTTTTTTGCCACGAATAAACAAGAGCTTGGATGAATTTCGAGGAAGTTGGAATCACCATTCATTGTCAACTGAAGGAAACAAATCACCTCTTCAACTATTCACTGAAGGTTTATATTTACTTGCTGAAGAAGGCGGTGCAATAAACCCAGAGCATCATACTGATATGGAGCTGGACAAAATTTTATCAATCCCTAGTGATGATGAAGTGCCGGTATTTACTGTTCCTTCTACCACGTTTCAGCCTTGTCCTCAAATACTTTCCGACCTGCAGTTGCTCATTAATCCTCTCTCTGATAGTGACAATATGGGGAAAGACTTGTTTTTACAATGTATTCAAATTCTTGGGCTTCATTTACAGAGTGTTTGCTCAAACTGTCAGAAATTGGACTAGATAGCTACTAAACTAATTCAAAACTAATTGTCTAATATTGTGTACCATTGAAACACAACACTTCAGCAGATTAAACATGAGAAAGGTTACACACATTCATGTTTGTCAGGTTCCTGTTTGAAATGGTACATAAAAATTAAAAAGGAGGCACCCACAGCCCTGATTATGTCTGTGAATACATAGTATAATCTGTTGATCAATTACAAACATGAAAAGTTGGGACCACCCTTTGCCCTGGTTTATGCCTGCAGGCCATGGTGGATGTATCGACTAGCTATATTAGACTACATAGTTACTGAACCTAAAAGATAATTCTTATTATTGTCAAGATTGAATTTCTTACTCAGAAGGTTGATAAAAAGCAATACACACACAAAAAAAAAAAGGAAGAGAAAACTGTCAAAGCAAGCATGACAGGTAGTACTACAAAGTGACTGAATTCAAATGTTACCAAATCCATGTGAACTAGATATACAGTAATCCATCTTCTCCTTGAATTCTTCATACTCCAATAAACCCATACTTCGCGGAAAGGTAATAGACAAAGCACGCGAGTAGAAATTGTTGGTAGTTGCTCCTCATCCATGAAGTTAACACTTGGTACTTTTTTAAAACCACTTGCTGGTAACTTTGCAGTTCCACTCAAAAATTTTAAAATATTTCCCAAATTTAAAACATTTTCTTGATAACAGTTTTCAATGTATTCGTACCAATACATTATAATTGCTTCTTCTTTGGTTCGCTTATTAGAACCATTATCGGAATACTTAACTACAAAGGAATCACACAAGTATTGCGGAGTAACTTCAAACAAAGAAGATGCTGCAAATAAAGATCTTGTTTCTAGAGGATGAATACAAGTAACCAGACCAAAATTCAATGTCTCATCAATTCTCTTTTTCAATTGGACTAATTCAGCATGTACATGAAAATATACAAAATGAATCCAAAGAGATCTGATCATTTCTTCTTTATCTTTCAGAGTAACCTGTGTGATGGGTTTGTTATAACCACATTGAAAGCGAAAGCTGAATGTGTCTTCATTTAAGATGGACTGAAGTTTTTCAGTAGAATCTGCAGCTGAGATCTATACAAAATAATTAAAAATTAATGAGAGCTAACTAAGGAGGGAAAAAGCAGTGTATAAAGGGAGTAATGGAGTGGTTAATATTTGAACTACCTACAATTCCAATGATAAGGATAACCCTGCATTTAATTCTAACAAAATTCATTATGAATACCCGAAATACATATACAAAATTATTTTAGCAAACAAGGAATGAAATTATTTTAAACAGTTTGAAACTAGGGTGCACTCCAATAGTGCAATGTGGTGAGCGAGCTTGTTACCTTTTTAACGCCGTAGTTTTTGCTAAAAAGTTTGTCTAAAGTAAATCATGGTTTAGGTAAAGATGGAGGTATACTATTATTGAGTGATAGCACAGCTAACCGTGATATTAGGGATAAATAGCACTCATAAAGCAATAGTACGAGGCAAAGCTGAGTGATATTTCAATTGTATTACTCGTGCTATTTATCCCGAATACCACGGTTAGTCGTGCTATTACTCATACAAACATCATATAATACAAGAACAGTTAAATACTTACTTGATGAAGGCAGCTTCTCACTTCCAAATCTGGGATGTCATCTACATCAACTGGATTTTGTACTTTGTCAAATACTAAATAATCTGCAACAGCTTCAGCAAAGCATGCTGGTGCTTCACCACCTTGAACAATACAAGTCGCTATTATCTTCCCAAAAATATAATACATATTTTTTGCTAAAGCCTCAACATTGTGAACTGGTACAACATGGGTGGGAAAACCAGAAAAATACGATGACTTAAACATTTCCTGGATGATTAAATGAAAAAGCTCTCTCCTTGGCTCACCATCATCGACTGCAGCTTCACCAATAAATCTAACTCGCAATAATTTTGAGCAATTAAAGGAGTCCTTTGAAAACTGCCTAAGAGTATCTGAAAATATGTGTGATCTTCGAACTGTGTGATTCTATGCTGCTGTAGTATGTGCTTGATCACAGTTATATCGGTGTGACTTGTGCTACATAAACCTACAGATATGTTTTGATCAAAATATATAGTAAAATATAACCTAGAGCTGTGATAATTAATTAGTTTCAAAATCTTCTAGCCGAAATAATTCAATCGCTTATGCATCAATATGTAAGGTATCAAATGTTCTTGAGGTAAAACACACAGACATGTACAACTAAGCTCATCCACCTTTCCCTCAACAACTAAAGAACAAAAAAGCAAAAAAAAAAAAAAACTCACCAGTTTTCCCACAGCAATACAAATACATGTCACATGCCTCTGCTAAACCTTCAACAACTTACATGCATGGTTTAATGAATATTTTGTGAAGTATTTTATTTGTCTCTTGGTTATTATTATTTACTATTTTCATATTACTGTATCAATTATATCAATATCAATTGAAGAAGGAGAATAAGACCAATTGCAGAGAGAAACAAACTTTGTTGTTGAAGTGGGGGGAAAGGCGAGGGGGGATGAATGGAGATTTCAGTGTTTTTCTCCTTGTGCACTGATAACATTTCACTTGCTGGTTATATAATAACTATGTATTATTTATTTACCTTGAATTCACTTCAAATGACACCTGAGGCATCTCTTCTTCATACTCTTCTGAGAGTTCCGATACATCAGATGTTAGATCAATTAATTCAACATATTTTCTACATAACATGTAAATTGATAATATTTTAGCATAAAAATAAATGCATGCTCTCTTCCATACATGCTGGCGTTTCCCCTTAACATGGGTAGCATAGTTGCCAAGTTTTCTAATCATAGTTCCGGGACTTTAAGCCAAACGTTACATCATTCTTTCCTCCATTTGCCACACTAAAATCTGACAAGCACAGACTACTTTGCATATGTAATCACCTAAAATTAAATATTTAATTAGGATGGAAGGTAGCTATAAAAGGATCTACTGTAAAGGACTAACCTTTTGAACTTCTACCTATTCCTTGAAATTCTTCTACCCACTTTCTATCAAAGTGACACTGCCTTTTCAATTTCTGCTTTTTTGGTGGAGGAAGACCTTCTTCAGACAAGACCAGTTCAAACTAGTGGTATATGATGAGTAACTGAAGTCAAGTCACAGTGATAGAAGTGTGATTGCATTATTGTTTTGTGCATGTCATTATGCAGACTCATGTATATCAGGCTCATGCAAATAAAAGGAGCTACAGCAATTTTGCTGTAGCAGCTAGCTTTAGCCTTTTACTTGTGGCATGTTTATAATTAGTTTGGTTACTAGTAGCTTTGATTAGGTCTAGACAGCAAGCTGGCTAGCACAGCTATAAGTAAATACCCACAGGAGTACTACTTCATTAGCCTGCAGGCTTCCCGGGACAAACCCTAGAGCTATTGTGCACTTTCCAGGACTCCCATGACAGAGTGATAAATCCAAATCCGGGACTGTCCCAGATGGGACAGTTGGCACCTATGATCAAAGCTCCAGTAAAAGCAGAAGCCATAGCATAGCGATAGGCAACTCCCTCGGCGCATTATTGATAGTAGTACCAGTACCAGTAGCCATAATAATAGTGCAACAAGACAAGGGTCAAGTCTAGAGTATACAAAAAGCCACCCTACCAAATGATTAAAAAACCATGGGCCTAATTTATAAACCAGGGGCCTAGTTTATAAACCAGGGGTCTAGTTTATAAACCAGGTGTTTAGTATACAAACCAGGTGTTTAGCATTATAAACCATGGGCCTAGTTTATAAATCAGGGGTCTAGTTTATAAACCATGGGCCTAGTTGATAAACCAAGGGCCTAGTTTATAAACCAGCCTATGATTTGTACAAACTAAAGTATTGATTTTATTAAACAAAGTATTTTGAAGTAATAATTTTTTTAAATTTATTTTGGTACAAACGGCACCCGCCCACTGCAATTGCATAGTTGCTAGATAGACCGTATTCGCTCTAGTTCGCTATATTAGAGACGGTCAGTGGTCAACCGCTGCACATGCGTAGCAGCAATGAGGTTGACTATAGAGTTACATATAAACAGAATTGACTACGCGAACCGGGTGTTTTATCAGTGTCACGCCTCTTACTTCTCGTTGGATAGTGGGATTCCGTTGGCCCCAGAAACCCCCACGCTTACTTCATTCGAGAACTTCATTAGTACTTCTCATCACTAGATAACATTATGAAAGGATATATCATTTTATGCGTTATATATCTTCAAACGATTGATGGCTTGGTCCGATTTGGTAAGTTAGTTACAAAAATGTAAGGTAACTCTGGAGGAAACCCATTAAGCCACCTCAACTCTTGTAACTCAATCTATAATATTAGCAAGTGTACTAAGTTGGCACTATTCATGTGTTAAACTTAGTATAGCCTAAGGATGGTCATATTTTACCAAGAGTAAAACTTTGTTGCACTTGTGAGGCTGTAAATCCCACTTACATTCTGGATTTAGTCAAATAAATCTGGGATTTCATCTATACTTATAGGAGAGAGAAAAAATGTGGAGTAGTTGTAATTACAATAGTATGAATATCAAAGTAATAGTAACCAAGCTAAAATAGAAAAGATAAGTGTTATAAACAGGGGCGTATGCTGGGAATGTTCAATGGCTTACTGTTAACCCACCTCCTTTCAAATTATTTGTAATATTCATAACAAGTAGTTTTTAGACTGCTTTGTAAATTGATGAATGGTAGCTAAATATGATTTATTGCCTGTTAAGCCTGCTAGTACCACCATAAAACTACAATATACTTACATAACATAAAAATTGCAGCTGTGCTAAAATTAATCTGAAAAAAAAACAGAAGCACCAAGATTTTCAAGTCCATTTTAAGTAAAAAAAAAGTGCAGAAAAAAACTAAAATTAGTGAAGTATTTGCCATGACTTATGAAATGATGTCATTACCTCTCACTCATATTGTCTGTGAATCAAATCAAACAGCTGATGTGTGTTAGAAAAGTATGTATGTATATTATAGAAGTGAGATTGCTTGATTGCTATATATTGCTGTAGCTTGGTATCCATTATATCATTGGTGTAGTCTAAGCGTAGTTTGGGTATGTTCACTAAGTAACACATCTCTCCTGCATATGCCCCTGATAAATAAAAGATAAGTTAATAGTTTTCTGTGTGTACCATCCACAGGCATCCTTGCAGACCTGGTAGGTAAATGCTCAAAGTGCTATTTTTATAGTCATTGTTCTGTACAATCTCAAAATGCACATGCGAGTCTCAATTGCTTTGTATATTAATTAGCACTTATAAACACATAATATATATAAACAATTAGATACTTTTAATAACCCTAACATTATCTCACTTATTACTCTTGTTTGCCAATCATTATGATATTACTTTGTCATTATTTAGAAACTACACTAAATCCACCACCTCCTACGTTAGAAGTATGTCCTGGTGAAAATTACACTTTGTCTTGCACAGAAAATTACATATCGCAACTTAATTGGAACTGGAATGATATTGTTAGGAGAGAATATAGAGTTGGAATAGATAACAATAGTACTACTACAGATCTTCTGTTGAGTAATAGCAATATGACGGTGTCAACTCGTCTTATATCTATTTATCCTTCACATGTACACTCTCAATTAGAGTTTACATTGTTAGAAAATGTTACTTCAGTTCAAGTATGGTGTAACCGAGTTATGCTACTTGTAAAAGTAAAGGGTAAGAATAATATGTAAAATTTTATTTAAGTATTTCCTAAAGAAGTATTTTATGTTGATGCACCAATTTTTTTTACTGTACAACAAATACAAGCTTTATATGAACAAGAGGTAGCAATGTGTACTTTGTATAATATTAAAAATTTAAGACTAGAGCAGACAAAGATCAAGAAAGTATAGGCAATAATCCATGGCATTGAGCAGGTCTCGTAAGTGATTACATTTTGATTGAATTTCCAGGTGTATGTCAGAAATAGGAATTTACATGTCAGTTTCAACTTACAACTATAATTATATTGTGAATTTCAATAGAATTAAAAATATAGTCACGAATTTGTGAGATAATTAATACAAGCATAAAAAGGACATAATCACGAACCTAAATCTTCTCTAAAATTGCTCTTGTAAACTATCAATGATGATAATAATATGTTAACATTTTAAATGAAATTTTGAGATTTTTTTAGTATAACTCAAAATTCAAGGTACAGTGTTATTGAATTTCCTCTTACTATTGTGGAGTTAGCACTTTGTGATTATGTTTCTACTCTCAAAGCCACAAGTACAAAGAATACAAAATGAATCAATAATTAAATTTAAATCCTTCAGTGATCAATAAATTCAGCAAAGGTAGCCCCACTGGAATGGCAATATCAAAATGATGCTGTCCATATTAAGCTCTTTCAATTTTGTTTTTTGACTGTAATAAATAAGGAATATAATACTATTGTAGTTACTATTGTTAATATAATTATCTTTTGCTAGATGGAGTAGATGTAAATTTAACAAACATATCTCCGAACTCAAATGCACAATTGACTGTAACTATTTTATGCAAATTCAGACTTAGTAATGTCTATTAATTAACATTTTGGTTTACAAAGTTCACATAATTTATTTAAACAATAATTATTTAATAATTGTTTCCGAAGAAAAAAAGAAAACTTCTTGATTATGCCTCGGGTTTGTTTAATTAATATGTAAATTACAACTGGTGATATTTTACTCTTAGCATAGTCTGTAAAAAAAGAAATGACATTTCAAAAATTGCTGGTACATTTCACAAAGTGTGTGTTGACATCATGATGATCTCATTATTATATTACTTTTCCATATTGAAATTCATTCCAGATGATCAAGTTTAGTTATACTCATTAATTGAAATTGTTAGGCTTTAGTTATACATTCATTGGGCTTTATTTTGTTAATTCTACAACTTACTAAATATGCTACTTAAAAAAAAAATTGTAAATTCTTAACATTATTCATGAGCAATGAATTGCAGTAATGATATATTTCAAGTTCATGCTGCTATAAATTAGTTGATTATATTTAAAGTCATTGTATTCAATTTATTTTTAGTAAATTATTTTAACTTTTCACTAGATGTTTGTAACTTTGAGAATAACACAACTACTGGAACTTCTGTCTTAAATACAGATAATGATTTGTTTGCTAACACAACTACTGGAACTTCTGACAATGATTATCAACTGATTATTTTCCCAGTTGTATTCTGCTTTTCACTTATTTTATTTATACTTTTTGTAATACTATTCACTATGACTTTTGTAATGATTAAAAACAGAAATAAAAGGTGAGTAATATTCTAGACATAGTGTTAATAGAAATCATTGCAAAACTACTTTTTAAAATTGTATGGACTTACAGGGCAGCCTCCAACAGTTCATTGTTGGATGGTCAAATGTTTGATTAATATTATGTGTACATTGATAAACTCCCATGCATTTTGTAAACTAGCTAAGATACTGAATGACATCAGTAAGATATCAGTAAACTCTTCAAAATGTATTAGCTTATATAGATTTTTTCATGGATATGTTGTAACTGATGTAGTATCATTAGGTATCAGTTATGTCAGGACTAAAAGTAGAGTCAATTGATCATAATAGTTAGATAGAGAAAATGCAACCTTAAACCTGCTAAAAGCATTGACCACTAAGCAATTGTGCTTGTTGATATTGTTTAGAACAAGCATAAAAAATTGTTATTAAGTAATTACTTTAGCATAGACAAAAGTACTTGCTATCATGAAAGGGAAATGCCATCCCCTCCTCCAAAAATTCCCCTTAGGGACAACTTCCTTCCCACCTTGTCCCCTTATTGAGCCTTCCCTGACTTACATTAGGAATGTTGAATACATACATGTCTTGATGTATTTCTGAATAATGTTGACAAATTTATTTCATCATCCTTTTTTTTTTAATTTTAATCATTCCTATAAATGGACTATTATACAGAGCCAAAGAGAGAAGCAACAATTTGATCAAATGTGTGACTACTCCACAGCATCCTAGTGCACCTACCTATGAGGAAGTGAAAGTTGACCATTACAGTGAAGCCACAGAAATGACAGCTAATTAAGCTTATGGAGTTCAACGTACACCACATTTTAAATATGTTATACAATTTTTGCTAATGTTCTTCAGTAAACAAGTAATGACATTATAATTATTAAAAAACGTAAATTATTCTTTAATCTTTTCTGTTCTGTGAATACTGATACAATTATCATTTTGTTATATTGATTTACGTACAATTCATTAAACTCTTTCACATAAAAATTATAACATCGTATTATTATAGTACAATTATGGACCACTTTAGATGACTAGCTATGTATCATGACTTATAACATTCAGAAACGTGCTATCTTTCAGATTACAAGACACAAATTAATTGGCGAGCGAGCGAAGCGAGCGAGACAGTATTAGGGGTGGATAATGCAAAATAGGGTATATGTTATATGTATATGTATGTGGGATGGTACGTATGCCCTTTAAACGCGCGCGCGGGTAACTCTTTTCTCCAAAAAACACGGCTTTTTTGCTTGACCCCAGTTTATTCTGAAACTACAGGATTAAGAAAGCCTTACTTTATACTTAAGCTCCAAAGTGTGAGAAAATTCCTGCGAAAATGCTTGCTTTTCAAGAAACAAAAAGTTGATTCGACCGGTTACTATGGCATTGAAGACCCTTTTCCAGACTTAATTTAAAAACTTCGCAGTTTTATGGGGGGGGATACGGAGTGCCAGTTGTTGGTTGTCAAGAGCTGTTGGTAGTCAGAATGCCGTAGCATTAATGCTAAGGAAGCTACTACTTCTCGAGGGAAGCTGAGGTTAGTACGTAATTCCATATTTGTTAGCAAAATATGCAAAATTAACTCTGGCCTTTCTTTTTTGTAGCTAAGAGCTTGTCAACAGTGACTGGTAAATTCAAATAGTTAGATTGGCTCAAATTTGGTACTACAAAAGTTACCACTGCTCAAGAAAATGAGGTAAGAAAATAATTTTGTATTTGTGTGCTAAAATTGATTGTTTTTGTTTTTGTAGGTGAGAGCTTGTTGTCAAGAATTCAAGGTAATTCAGATGGTCAAAGTAACTTCAATCAGAAGTTATCAATACTCAAGAATGATGTAAGTAGTAATTCCATATTTGTTGGCTAAAATTACAAATAATAACACCGGTTTATTTTTTTATCGTAGCTGAGAGCTTGTTCAAGAGTTACTGGTGATTGAGATTATCAGAATGGTTGATGTTTGATACTACAAAAGTTACCATTAATCAGGTAAGAGAGTGATTTTGTATTTGTTTGCTGAAATAAAAGGTCATAACTGCTATTATAGTGTTTGCATGAACTAAGCTAAAACATAGTAACAATACTTAGTTTTATGTTACCTAACATCAGGCTCGCTCGCCATTTGTGCTCAAGCACACCACTAGTATATATATATGTATGTATGTATGTATGGATGGTACGTATGCTCTTTAAACGCGCGCGCGGTGAACTTTTTTCTCCTAAAAACACGGCTATTTAGGCTTGACTCCAGTTTATTCTGAAACTACAGCATTAAGCAAACCTTACTTTATACTTAAGCTCCAAAGTATGAGAAAATTCCTGCTAAAACGCTTGTTTTCAAGACACAAAAAGTTGATTCGACAGGTTACTATGGCATCGAAGACCCTTTTCCAGACTTAATTTCAAAACTTCGCCGTTTTATGGGGGGATACGAAGTGCCTGTTGTTGGTTGTCAAGAGCTGTTGGTAGTCAGAATGCCGTAGTATTATGCTATGGAAGCTACTACTTCTCGAGGGAAACTGAGATAAGTACGCAATTCAATATTTGTTAGCTAAATATGCAAAATTAACTCTGGCCTTTCTTTTTTGTAGCTAAGAGCTAGTCAACAGTGACTGGTAAATTCAAATAGTCAGATTGGCTCAAATTTGGGGTACTACAAAGTTACCACTGCTCAAGAAAATGAGTTAAGAATAAGAAGTAATTTTGTATTTGGTGCTGAAATGATTGTCTTTGGTTTTTTTTTGTAGGTGAGAGCTTGTTGTAACGATTTCCATGGTAATTCAGATGGTCAAAGTTAAATTCAATGATACTACAGAAGTATCAATACTCAAGAATGATGTTTGTAAGTAGTAATCCCATATTTGTTGGCTAAAATTACAATAAAACACTGCGTTATTTTCGTAGCTGAGAGCTTGTCAAGAGTTAATGGTGATTGAGATCAGAATGGGATTGTTTGATACTACAAAAAGTTACCATTAATAAGGTAAGAGAGTGATTTTGTATTTGTTTGCTGAAATAAAAGGTCATAACTGCTATTATAGTGTTTGCATGAACTAAGCTAAAACATAGTAACAATACTTAGTTTTATGTTACCTAACATCAGGCTCGCTCGCCATTTGTGCTCACGCACACCACTAGTTGATATAATATATCAATAATTATGAACTGGTAATGTAGGCAGCGCTAAAAGATATTTACAAAAGCGGCAAATTAAATATGTCTATATCTTGTTGCCAATTCAACTACAAGGTTAGGTTCATCTGTAAGTAAAATTAATAATTTATATGACAGCCACAGTACATGTATAACAAATTGTTGTAGTTTTCGAGTTATTGGCAATATTTTGAAACCCCTCGAAACTCAAGTTTCTTTTTGCTGACTCATTCAGCTGGGAAAGGGTTAAATAATGTTTTTGTGTGTATTTCTTAACATTTTAAAGTACAATATCTCTGAATATCGACACAATTTTGTACACCTTTTCTTTTCTGCTTGTGAAATTAGCACTTTCCTAGTTATTTTTCTAATAAACCCTCAAAACCACAAGCATAAAGATTACAATACAAATAAGCCATTTAATTTTATTCAGTCTGTTGTCAAAAGAACTTCAGTGAAGGTAACCAGTGTATGATGCAGTCCACAAAATTTAAGCTCTTTTGAATATTACTTCATTTTTTGTTTTTGAACTGAAAAAAAACTGGTCAAATTTTCGGAATTAAAATAGGAATTAACAGTCTCAATAAATTGGATGCAGAAAAAGTACACCAAAGAGAAACAAAAGGTGAAGCATAGAAAGTGAAAATGAATTATCTTGTTCAAGTTTGCAAACATCAATGCAAGGCCATATCTACTATGTGTATTATATATGACAAATGGAAATCATAGGTAAGTTGAATATGAGTTGACTGCAGTAATAGGACTACACTTTGTCAATTAGCTAGCTATCTGGTACAAAAACAACAATCTTGACAAAAACAATATCTGTACAAAAAAAACTATCCTATATGAAAGACAGAATTGTCCCATACTTGAAACTGTTAGGAACAGGAGTGAAGATGCAAACGGTAATAAATACTAACATGCATGTGGGCAGTAGTTGGGGCTTTCCTAAATTTTTCCCTCACTCTTCTCTCTATCATTACCCAGCTACCAACACACAGTACCTCCTGGGTGATACTCTGTACTTCAGAGTGTCGGTGAAAGTGGACAACCACAAGCCATGGCTGGTCTGCACTGACAAAGAAAACATGGAATCTCTGAGGACAATGTATATAAAAATAAGTAGAATTATGCTCATACTTTTATCTTCTTTTTGTTTTCTTTTTCTTTTTTTCTTTTTGTGGTTCTCAAAAGGTGTTTATGATCTTTTTTTATACTAATTAGACATTTATTTTATCACCAATAAAATAAGAAAGTCATGTAGATTAAATGTTTATTTTACCACAAATTTAATAAAATCCTATAATAAATTTAATCCTTCAGCGGAATATCCAGCACTAAATTATTCTAGAAAAAATCACGACAATATGTGTATGTGCATCCAATGTTTTCAATGCATACTGTTTTGATGGGTGGCAAATCTGATAACAAACTCTCTATATAATTTTGTAAACATACACAGGATGAATTTATGTACCTAACAGTTTGTCTTAATACTTACACACCACACACACAAACACGTAAGAATTCAAAACATTGAACTATGGTTTCAGCAAGAAGTTTGTCAGCTATATTCCTGCTCAATGGCTAACAGGGTCTACAACTTCATCTCTGAACCTGATCCTAACTTAAAGAAGTGTTCCATCTGCTTGAAAATAGCCAACCTACCTCAACAATGTGGACACTGCGGCAAATTGTTCTGCAGTGAGTGTATTGAGAAGAATAGGAGGTGACTTTGTCCTACCTGTAGGAACAACAACCCTAGATATTTCAATGACGTTAAAAGTAAGTCTAACTAGTAATACATTGTTCTAGCATTGTAAATGGTACTTTAGGTGGCAGAGACATTCAAACTCAGAAGTGAAGTGTTTCAATTCTGAGCGAGGCTGTAACTGGAGTGGGACTATTAAAAAAAATAGACTCACACACCGCTACCTGTGAGTAGGTTCTGGTCACATGTCCCAATTTGTGTGAAGACAGTAGGAGGTAGAAAGATAAAACTTATGAAGAAAGACCAGGACAAGCATCTTACCACTGAATGTGAAAAGAGACTTTATTATTGCATATACTGCAGAATAAAAGGAACATTTTTTAGCATAACAAAGGAACATGACATAATATGTGATAAGAAATTAGTGCACTGTCCCAACTTGAGTTTTGGATGCCAATTATTGGTGGAAAGAGGGAAAACCAAACAGCATATGAGTGTGTGTGAGTTCACTGAAGTAGCCTGTGCTTATGAAAGCCTAGGCTGTGGAGTGAGGATGATGAGGAAGGACATAGAAAAGCACGAGGCAAATGTCAGAATTACCCACTTTCCAATGATGGATAAGATTGTCAAATTACAATCACAGATGCTTAGGGAACAATCGAAAAGTCTCCATTTACTTGAAAATGAATGCCAAAAAGTCAGTTAGCAACACCAGGACCTCTTGCAGAAATACAACAAGTTGTCTTTGAAGTACAAAATGCTGTCAGAAAAGCACAGTAAATTGTTTCAAGTAGTCAAACTGTTTTCAGAAAGAGCCATGTCTATGTCGAAACAACACTTTACACTTCTTGAAGGAGAGTCATTCCAATTTTAATTGTCACAGTATGCTAGCAAATAAGAGAAAAATGAAATATTCTTGTTTACTCCATTTAATACTCACCCTGATGGTTACAAACTGCAAGTTGGAATTTATGCAAATGGTTGTGAAAAAGGGAAAGGTACACATTTATCTCTCTCTACTGAAATATTAAAAAATGATAATGACCACAAGCTGCAATGGCCCTTCCAGGCAACTATTCAATATGAACTATTGAACCTGTTGGCAGATGACAAACACTACCAAATAGTTACCAAATTCTGTGCCACTGACGACATACTGAGTGTCCATACCTATAGTGCTTCATTTAGTGTAACAGCTATAATAGCTAGGTGTTGCTGAGTGTCCATACCTATAGCGCTTCATTTAGTGTAACAGCTATAATAGCTAGGTGTTGCTGAGTGTCCATACCTATAGTGCTTCATTTAGTGTAACAGCTATAATAGCTAGGTGTTGCTGAGTGTCCATACCTATAGTGCTTCATTTAGTGTAGCAGCTATAATAGCTAGGTGTTGCTGAGTGTCCATACCTATAGTACTTCATTTAGTGTAGCAGCTATAATAGCTAGGTGTTGCTGAGTGTCCATACCTATAGTGCTTCATTTAGTGTAGCAGCTATAATAGCTAGGTGTTGCTGAGTGTCCATACCTATAGTGCTTCATTTAGTGTAACAGCTATAATAGCTGGGTGTTGCTGAGTGTCCATACCTATAGTGCTTCATTTAGTGTAACAGCTATAATAGCTCGGTGTTGCTGAGTGTCCATACCTATAGTGCTTCATTTAGTGTAGCAGCTATAATAGCTAGGTGTTGCTGAGTGTCCATACCTATAGTGCTTCATTTAGTGTAGCAGCTATAATAGCTAGGTGTTGCTGAGTGTCCATACCTATAGTGCTTCATTTAGTGTAGCAGCTATAATAGCTAGTTGTTGCTGAGTGTCCATACCTATAGTGCTTCATTTAGTGTAGCAGCTATAATAGCTAGGTGTTGCTGAGTGTCCATACCTATAGTGCTTCATTTAGTGTAACAGCTATAATAGCTAGGTGTTGCTGAGTGTCCATACCTATAGTGCTTCATTTAGTGTAACAGCTATAATAACTAGGTGTTGCTGAGTGTCCATACCTATAGTGCTTCGTTTAGTGTAACAGCTATAATAGCTAGGTGTTGCTGAGTGTCCATACCTATAGTGCTTCGTTTAGTGTAACAGCTATAATAGCTAGGTGTTGCTGAGTGTCCATACCTATAGTGCTTCATTTAGTGTAGCAGCTATAATAGCTAGGTGTTGCTGAGTGTCCATACCTATAGTGCTTCATTTAGTGTAACAGCTATAATAGCTAGGTGTTGCTGAGTGTCCATACCTATAGTGCTTCATTTAGTGCAACAGCTATAATAGCTAGGTGTTGCTGAGTGTCCATACCTATAGTGCTTCATTTAGTGCAACAGCTATAATAACTAGGTGTTGCTGAGTGTCCATACCTATAGTGCTTCATTTAGTGTAACAGCTATAATAGCTAGGTGTTGCTGAGTGTCCATACCTATAGTGCTTCATTTAGTGTAGCAGCTATAATAGCTAGGTGTTGCTGAGTGTCCATACCTATAGTGCTTCATTTAGTGTACCAGCTATAATAGCTAGGTGTTGCTGAGTGTCCATACCTATAGTGCTTCATTTAGTGTAGCAGCTATAATAGCTAGGTGTTGCTGAGT
>WLWD01000352.1_pt1 | contig 84480 bp, 59 predicted proteins | sample 6712731 | NCBI WGS metagenome assembly WLWD01 (sample SAMN12718690, study PRJNA576275) | sponge metagenome | isolation source: marine sponge | host: Mycale hentscheli | place: New Zealand: South Island, Marlborough, Capsize Point | collected 2014-11-01
TTTAAAAGAGCCTCAACATGTGTTAGTGCTGTAGCCAATTCTTCGAATGTAAGTTTCTGACTCCCAATAATCTTTGCAAGAGCTCGCTTCATCTGTTTTACACCAGCTTCCCATAATCCTCCATGATGGGGAGATTGTACTGGAGAGAACTTCCATGAGATATTTTTAGTCCGAGTGAATGTTCGTACTACATCTTGTTTTGTGATAGAATTGATGGCAAACCGAATCTCTTTTTCAGCAGCCACAAAATTTGTGCCATTATCCGAATAGATAGTGGAGGGACAACCTCTTCTGTTAACAAAGCGCTCCAATGCAGCTATGAAAGAGTCCGCATGAAGACTTGTTACAGGCTCCAAATGAACTGCTCTTGTGACCATACAAGTAAAGACAGCAACATAACCTTTCTCTAATGCCGGTTTCCGTTTATTTGAGCCACTCTTGACCAGAATAGGACCAGCATAATCCACGCCAACCTCTTGAAATGCTGATTTGAAATTTACTCGTTGAGAAGGTAATTGTCCGAGTTTCTGTGTACAAGGAATAGAATTCACTTGTCTGCAATGAACACAGTCTCTTGCAATCTTTCTAGCTAATGATCGTACTCCTGAAATAAAGTATTCATTGGACAGAATTGCCATCATAGTTCTTGCAGGTGGATGTTTGTAGATTCGATGTAAATCAATTAATAGAAGGTGAGCAATTCTGGATTTCTTTGCAAGCAAGATAGGTTGCTTGGCATTAGTAGATATGTTGGCATTGTGGAGACGACCTTGAAGACGAATTAAACCATTTTCATCCAGAAAAGGGTTCAGATGACTGATTTTAGAGTTTGCAAAAATCGGTTTATTCTTCTTGAGAGCTTCTCTTTCTGCTTGAAAGTGATATTCCTGAGCAAGGCAGAGTAACTGAATTCTTGCTGACTTCAAGTCTTGACAATCTGGCCTGATAGAAGTTTTAATCTTGGATTGTGCTCTTTGTTTCCATTTTTTTCCAATGGCAAGGACTCTTTCAATTTTCATCATGGAATTAAAATGGTACAGCTCTTCTGATTCATGACTTTGAATCCTTACAACTTGAACTGATCTTTGGATTTGGTTCTCTGACTGCTGTTCTTTGATAGGAAGATCGCCAATATCAAGTTTTATAGGCCATTCGGTAGGTGAAAATTTCAACCAAGATGGAACCTCCCACCACAGAGAATTCAGAAGCAACTCCTGAGGAAATGCTCCTCTTGAGACAATATCTGCTGGGTTTGTAGAAGTCGAAACGTATCTCCAATGGAGTGCTGGAATATTCTGTTGAATTTTCAGAGCTCTGTTTTTGACGTAAACAGATCCTTTTTCTGGAGGCTTACGAATCCAGCCCAGGACTGCAGTAGAATCACACCATGCAAAAATGTGAGGAAGAGGAATATCTAGGTCCTTTGCTACAGCTTTCAAGAGCCTTGACAGCAACTCTGCTCCATTTAGCTCCAACCTTGGAATAGACAAATCCTTAATCGGAGCAATCTTCACTTTTGCAGATATTAATGCTGTTGTGATAGTAGTGTCTTTATGTCGGAAACGTCCATAAACAACTGCACCGTATGCAAGCTTGCTGGCATCACTAAAGCCATGTAATTGCATCTCAATGACTGTAGCTTGAGTCTTCACGAAGTTCCTGTCAATTGGGTGAGTTGTGATAGAAGGTAACTCAGAACTCCATTTCTCCCAAGCTTGGAGCAAGTCATCTGGAATCTTTTCGTCCCATCCAATTTTTCTCTTCCAAAGTTCTTGCATGATTTTTCGTGGTTGAACATTTATTGGAGAAAACCAACCCAGAACATCAAAAACTTTTGAATGGTGTGAAGAAACTTGTCGTTTAGTGGGGTGATCAGTTTTGAGTGGAGATGGAGTGACGACAAAAAGTTGATCACTAGAAGTTTGCCAATGTATACCAAGTGCTTTCGGACATCCATCAATGCTATCACCGACTTGTAATGGGTCACTTTCACGTAATTCCACTGGAATAGCATCTCTAAGAGCTTGGCTGTTTGTCCTCCACTTTCGTAGGCTCATTTTTCCCTTGGCTAGCAAACCAGTCAAATCTCGATGCACTGCTATTGCATCTTCTACAGAATTCGAACCGTGCAGGAAATCATCTACATAAAAGTTTTTTTCAACAAGAGGGGCTGTAAAAATTTCTTTGACATGGTCTTGGGCTATTCGTCGAAGTGAAGCAGTAGCTAGAAATGGCGATGATGACACACCAAATGTTAGACGCTTCATCCTCCAATCTTCTATTTTACCAACTGAATTTCGAACAAGATATCTATGGAAATCTCTCTCATCAGGATGGAGAAGAATCTCTCGAAACATTTTGGAGATGTCTGCAGAATAGGCAATATCCCAGAGGCGAAATTTGTTTAATACTGTTGTAAGTTCTGGATAAAGAGATGGTCCTGTGATAAGTGTGTCGTTAAGTGAAACGCCGGTTGAGGTCTTGGCTGAGGCATCACTGACAACTCTCAATTTAGTGGTAGTGGATGTTGCTTTTTCTACGCCATGCATTGGAAGATAGAACTGATCAGAATTAGGTTTAACCAAATCTTCAAATGGGACCTTCTCTGCATGATTCCTCTCGGCATAGTCCTGAACCTGTGCCTCATACTCTTCAAGTTTTCCTTTTCGCCGTAGACTTCTCTCATTTTGCAGAAATCTTTGCTCAGCAATTGACCGCGATTCTCCTAATTGTGGAACAGGAGATTTTCTAGGAAGCTTAACCATCACTCTACCATCTTCTTCTCGTGTAGTTGTGGTATTGAAATAATCCAAAGCTTTCTGATCCTCACTGGAAAGTTGTTCTTCCTCTCCAGGAATTTGATCAATTTTCCAGAGACGTTCACAGATTTCATCTGCAGTGTCTTCATGCTTTTCCACTCGACGGCAAACTGCCTCCTCATGAAGAGAACTAGGAGTTCCACCTCCAACTATCCAACCAAAGATGGTCTCGAATGCTTTGAGTTCACCATTAGCTGAACTGGCCATGTTAGTAAGGTAGCAGCGATAACTGTCTGCAATATCCAGCAGGAGATCCACCTGTACAGGTTCACCCATAAGTGGATCAGCCAACTGCTTCCCTTGGATAAAGTCCATTTGTCGAATTCGGCTTGTATCCTGTCCTTGTATATCCTTACAAACTTTATCCACAACATAGGCTTGGATGGCAATTTCTCTGGTTGAATATTGTCTTGGACAAGACAACGTCAAGTCAACTACCATATCAGACTCAAGAGGGAACTCTCCCCCCACAGAAAGCTTCGTATGGTGCTTGTGCATCGTTGTCTTGAGGGTATTAGCAAATCTCCTGCTAATCAATGTTGCTTCTGATCCACTGTCAATCAAAATTCTCCTAGTGTATGACATTTTGTCACTGGCTATAGATGCCAAAGCAGTGTGCACTAGACGATTGTTCCTGTTTTCTTTGTGCATCACTCTCGAACTTCGTTCGTCATTTCCGGATGCAGAAGTCGTGGGAGCTGTAGCAGTGATGTGACTAGTAGTATGTCTGTGTAGTAATGAATTGTGGCGACGATTACATTCACGGCAACTCTTTTTGCTAGGACATGTATATACAGTATGGTCTGTTCCCAAGCAATTAAAGCACAACCGTTTCTGCTTCACAGTTTCACTTCTCTGTTCCACAGTTTGGGATAAGAGAGTAGGACATTTGTATGTGTAATGTTGCCTATGACATATATTACATGAAAGACTGGAATTGCCAGAGTTGGATTGTGTTATACGTAGCATGTGCTTGTCCTTAGATTTCTTGGAGTAATTAAATCCTTTACAGGAGGAATCAGAATTGTACTTTGCTAGTGACTCGCTCTCTTTACTAGCAATTCGAGCTTCAAGGAACTCAATGAAATCATCTTCGGTAGGTGGTTTGGTCATGGTTGAGATTTTGTCGTTCCATTTCTCCCTAGTCAATCCCTTTAGACCTCGTACTTTCAAGCCAGTTGCTAGCTGACCTGCAGACCAACCACTATTGGCTTTCAAACCCTGAATACTCGTCCTAAATTCATCTCAAAAATGCTTCAATCCTTCAAAAGAATCTGGAATATCTGATAATTCATCAAATCGCTGGATGTGATGCTCATACACAAGTCTTGGTCGGTCATATACTAATTTGAGCTCCTGTACAACATCTTCATAACATCCACCAACAGCAGCTCTGGCCACTTCTTGTTTAGACTTGTCAGTAACCATTGCAGATTGTAGAGCACTAATCTTTTCAGAGTCAGCAAGATGTTTCTCTCTTTCTATCCGTGGCTCAAATAAAGCCCAAAAGTTTTTCCAATTTACAGGGTTGCCATCAAATTTAGGAAGGTCCACTTTTAGTGATGAATGATATTTCACCTCAGAAGTTGCAGGAGATGCTATTGTAGAACTAGGTCGACTCTTCTCCTGGGCTTCATCCATCCTCAATCGAATACTTGTAACAATTTCTTCAATTTTAAATCTCCAATCTCGAATTAGCTCGATTGTACGAAAACCAGCGGTCTCCTTCTTGAATTTTTCTATGTCGTCGGACAGACTATCAAAAGACTTAATCGTTGCGTTGCCTGTGACGATTCGTTGTGAGTAAATGGATTCTAGGCGTTCCATGAGGTTAACATAACTCAAATGAGCCTGGTAAACAGTTTGTTGCTTCTCAAATGCTGTTAGAACGGCAGTATTTTCGGCGACCTGGGAGTCGTAATCAGCGTCGAAGTCCAACTCATCGATAATTGCAATTCGTTCAGCAATAATTGTATAATGTTTGCAAGCTATGTTAAGGCCATCAAACTTCTTCACTAAGTCAGTATAATTCCAAAACTCTGGTTTCGGATCAAGTTTTTCTAAATAATTTTGGGCCTTGGTAATTATAGTCTTCTTGGTTCCACGCTTTCGATTAAGCTCTGAAACGTCTTCTACATGGGAAATTTCTTCTCGGAAAATTTCTATCTTAGCGGCTGAGTCACTCATCTCGAATGTCAATGGATTTGTAGAGTCTTAGGATACTTTAATCAGGAACAAGGATTCTAACTTGACTAGGTTGCTTACTGGAACTGGCTGTCGAAAAGCCTTAGCGTTCGGCAGCAGCGATATGTCGGAGTTAGAATATGCTGTAGCACAACCGTGGAAACAAACTTTCACCAGTAGTCCGTCAGTTCGGCTTTATCCGGCTCGAAGGACCAAAACTTGACTAGGACGGGGCTTGGTTGCCACAATAAAGGAGAACACGGAAGGAAAACAATACTCGGAAAATCTACAGGTCGAATAGACGGAGAGTCTGTGGTCTAGCTCGTTGGTACGCACAGACTGTCACTGGTTCGCTACTGATGAAATTCAACAATAACCATAATTCACAATATTATTTGTTACTTTACTTTTTCATAATAATGGTTGGGAAGCAAAAGCAAAAACATAAAAAGCCTAGCAGGCACGATACACGCCTTCACGAAAATAAATGATTGTGTGTGCAAATGACATGCGTGATAAATAGTGTTACTGTTTAGTCCTCCGGTGCTATGGCCCGAACAAAGTTATTTGGTCTCACCGTTAAACCTTCTAAATGTCGTTGGGCTTGCACAAAGTTTGAATTTCTGGGTTACATCGTTGGGGCAGGATCACTGTCTATTCCTGAAGCTCGGATCGAACAATTTCGTCACTACAAGCAGCCACGAACAAAGAAACAACTTCGAAGTTTTGTTGGTTTGTGTGGTTATTTTCGAAAATTTATTCCATCCTTTTCTGATTTGTGTGCTCCACTAAATTTGGGTCTGACTAAAACCTCACCTGACATTCTTGTGTGGACCACGACTATGACTGGCTCATTTAATTCTATTATTTCTGCTATTTGTAATCATACTGAGTTGTGCATTCCATCATCCAATGATATTTATGTATTGTGTTGTGATGCATCTTCTTATGGGATTGGTGGAGTGTTGTGTGTCTGCAGGTCTGACGAGGAAATTCCGGTATCCTATTATTCATGGCAGTTACTTGATAGAGAGACCAGGTACAGCGCCACTGAACTGGAAGCACTGGCCGTGCTTAACTCAGTAAAGCACTTCGCATTCTACCTCTATGGACGCCATTTTTCAGTGAAGACTGACCACAAGGCACTGACGTAATTATTCTCCTCGACAACCCTCAACAACCGTCAGTGGAGATGGAGACTGCAACTACAAGACTTTGATTTCTCCATTGAATACAGACCTGGAGCAGACAACCTCATCCCAGATGCGCTCTCTAGGCAAGGATGGTCGCAAGCTTCTTCCTGAAGGGGTGGGGGGGGGCGGGGGAGGGAGATGTGGTGTAATGGACACCAACATTAATTAACTGTTTAAGTTCCACCCATACATTGACTCTGATGTACTTCCCATGTCCTTCCTCAGTAATTATTTAATTATCTAGTTTATTCATGTTTCTTTTTCTCATGCATCCTTATTCATTTGTGATAGCTGGTTTTCTATATATTGGCTGGCTAAGTATCATTCTGGGAGTTTTTGCTGCATCTCATATTAACCTTATGACACTAACTGAACAAAGAATTAACCTCTCTCGGGCTCAGGGAAGCTTAATTCCTGGTGGCAGCGACCTGCCTAGAACTGATTCATCTCTCTTCTGGGGAACTTATTCTAGCCTTCCTTAGCCAGAAGGTCAAGAAGCTCCTGGGAACTCTAATCTCCCACAATATAACAACTACTACATACCAAGTCAGTATCTCTTAAAAACTAACACAATATAACAACTACTACATACCAAGTCAGTATCTCATGTCTAATAAATACTAACACAATATAACAACTACTACATACCAAGTCAGTATCTCTTAAATACTAACACAATATAACAACTACTACATACCAAGTCAGTATCTCATGTCTAATAAATACTAACACAATATAACAACTACTACATACCAAGTCAGTATCTCATATCTAATAAATACTAACACAATATAACAACTACTACATACCAAGTCAGTATCTCATATCTAATAAATACTAACACAATATAACAACTACTACATACCAAGTCAGCACGTGATATCTCATTCAACTCTCTTGTGGACACATCAAATAAATACACTCTATCTTTTCCAATGATCAGAAGTTGGGCGTGGCAGCTATTATACTCTATACATGTAGCAGTAGGAGAGTAACCATAGTCAGGTCCATTTGAACGTAGTCTAGTCCAGTGCTAAATAGAAACAATATAAATAATACTATCATATGGTGTGTCTGATATTTCATACACTTACCATTGTGGACAAGTCCAACATATGTATGGCCCTGCGAGCTCCTCCACATCTTATGACTTGATGAGGACTCACTTTAGTGAAGGCAAAGTTTGCATCACCATTAGGTACATCCCCAGTGACTGGAGGAGAAGACCAAGTCCCTAAAAATACATACAGTCATTAGTATCACATGAAGGACAAATATTACAGACTTCGTGTGTAACTTTAGAGCTATTATTTCACCACACTGAACTTCTTGGAGGGGAAGTGGAATGGTTCCCCTCCCCATCCCATAAATACAACCTTGACTAATATAAATTAAATATTAACATATATCACTAATTAACATATTTCATGATAGTTTGTACTCACCAGTTGCTAGGTCAAACATGTGAAGATCATTAGTAAGATTATCAAGTTGATCCCTTCCTCCATGTACTAGTAGTGAGCTATTATAGTCTATCATACCACAGCCATCCTTCACACCAGGACTACTACTAGCTCCTGGAGGAGACATCTCCTGCCATGTCCAATTAGTTAGGTTTAGTTGATACAATGATCCAGTCTCTCCTATCTCATCACTACCCCCATAGAAGTACAGACAGTCATCTATCCTAGCACATCCTCCATTATAAAGTCCAAAAGGATGACGACCTTGTAACTGGTGTCTGATCCATGTTGCTGTGGCAGAGTTGAATTCATGCAAGTAGTCCAAGTCATCCACTGGCACATGTATGTCCACGCGTCCACCCCATAGATATACACAAGGATGTCTACTAGCAGAGAAGAAGTATTGTCTTGGACTAGGTTGTGATGAGGACATTGTTGATATTTCTATACAATATACCAATTAACAGACAAACATCAAATAAGAGAAAATATATACACATACATACACACATACTAACTACCTCACATACAAACACACATATAATAATACCTGTGGCTGACTATGATGTATGTATTAATGAATAATTCATGAGCTAATGAGCTACAACATGCAGACACACAATACTCGTCAACTCATGCTGAAGGTTATTACTGTAATTGTAACTACAAGCAGGTGGAATAGACTAGGATAGGTGGAAGTAGAAAAAGAAGGCAAAGTTTCACAAAGCCTAAGTCAGAAAGATTCAGAAGCAGGAGAGGTAGATAAAAAGAGGAGAAAGGACTCCATGACTCGATAAGAAAGAGCTGAAAAAAGAAAGGTGGGAGATACAGAAATGAAATAGTTGAGGAAATAAAGAGAGCAGGAGAGGGAAACTGATGTAACCTTCACCAACTGTAGAGAATGATAACTATGAATATAAATAACTTATGCTACTGCATTCTTACTTTGCAATATGTCTAGTGCCACTGTGTGGCAGGGTACTTGTATATTATATATTCTTTGGGACATCCTCAATAGTCCCAAGTTATTTTGAGGACTGGAAAAGTCTGTGGCAGTCCTAGACATGTATGCAGGATATATATTATTCATTTCATACAGGAATATATTACAAGTCTGTTGACTGTGTTGCAGGCACCAGTATAAATACCGCCAACCAGACGAGTGATATTCTGCAGTGTCCAATGAATAATACATTTATTATGTACTGCTCATGTGTGAATACCATAGTAACAAGGTTCTTGTGCAATAAACATTTGTATAACCTGGGGGACATATGAGTCTCAAAGGAAATTAAAAAATACACATGTATATGACAAAGTTCAAAGAGGTCAATGCGTGTCCACCCCGGGAGAGGAGAGACGTCCACAGTGAGGTATTGCAAACTTAGCTGAGTTCACTTTCTATTATATTAGTGGTGATGGTTACTGAGCCATTTGTCATAGCTATATGCCTGGCATAACAGATTTGTTTCCTAATTGAAAATCCTTCGTCCAATAGTCAAGTTACTAAGAAAATACAATCTAATAATATGTGAGTGGGTCTAGGAAAAGGGACCTTATGGAGCAAACCAAAAAAATTGAGTTTTTTATGCTAATAAAAAGCTACAATTTATCTCAACTTAGTGCTAAAATACTGGAGGGTAAAGCCTTCGACGTGCAGAGTTACTGGCAGTTGAACTGGGCTGTATTCAGCAAAGCAATTGAACTAGAAATCGAGAAAACATAAATTGAATTTCCACTTCCGGTATATTTAACGTTTCCGTATACTTAACGGCGTACTCCGCATATGCAATTAAATCGTACAGCCGCTTTTTAACGGCGACTAACGAAGTTTGCGTAGAGTTCTTTTTAGCTTTCAAAGCGTCTCACGGCCTGTCTTGTCGAAATCCTTGGCTACTCTATACACTGTAGCAGTAAATTTTCAGCCAGAGGTAAGCTGTAGAGTGCATGCAATAGTCTCAAAGCTATGTCGGATTTTAAGCTGCTTCTTTGAAACTCCGCCCATCCCCCGTTTATTGTAATTCGAGAACGAGAGAGAATAAAAAGTAGCTTGTCTTTCCACGGCACGCTTGGGGTCTTTTAAGTTGTTTTGACATTTGAAATTTGGCATAGACGTAGAGTAAGGGTCACTAAGACTAATTCTGCAAAAACAAAAATAGGAGAAAGAAAGAATTTTTCCGATGACTTACTTTCAGAGCCTATATCTCAATTTCAATTTTTGCGCCATAAAGTCCCTTTTCCCAGACCCGCTCACATATATCAACTAGAGCTCTAGAGCTCTGGTACAATACAGCATTTTCAATAATGTGTCGCCATTTGTGCTAAAACTTATCACTAGCTATGAACACAGGTGAAAAATATTGCCATTAGCCACATCCTGTTTACTGTAATGTACTTCCTATGTACACTATCCTAGAACACAATCCTGTATCACATCTGACACTATCCCAGAACACAATCCTGTATCACATCTGACACTATCCTAGAACACAATCCTGTATCACATCTGACACTATCCTAGAACACAATCCTGTATCACATCTGACACTATCCTAGAACACAATCCTGTATCACATCTGACACTATCCTAGAACACAATCATGTATCACATCTGACACTATCCTAGAACATAATCCTGTATAACATCTGACACTATCCTAGAATGAAGTACAGTAGAACCTCAGAGATCCGAACATCAGACAACCGAATTAACCGGTTAACCGAACTGCGAATGAACATCACAATGGGTACGAAGTCATCAGCACAATTTTTTTTTATGGAATTTGCAGTAAAATAGCAAAAGAGTTACTATCAGAAGAAGCTTAATTAGGAAGAATAATAGACCAAGGAATATTTTAGCTGGAGGTGCTCAGGAGTTTGGCTAAGGAAAGTCCATAATTTCAGATTTATAGAGAGACAGGAAGAGTATAGAAAGGTTTTAAGCAGAATCAGGTGATGGCCTGAAGAAGAGGTGCATTGTCAAGAGAGATGACAATATGTGGTCAAGGGTGGTAAAGTACTCAACAACATTCAATACAATAGAGTATGTGGTACAATAATACTAACACCCACGCCCTCTGCTCCCTAGATCACTTACACAATAGTACTAACAGCCACACCCTCTGCTCACTAGATCACTGACACAATAGTACTAACAGCCACACCCACTGACACAATAGTACTAACAGCCACGCCCTCTGCTCCCTAGATCACTGACACAATAGTACTAACAGCCACGCCCTCTTCTCCCTAGATCATTGACTCAATAGTACTAACAGCCACACCCTCTGCTCCCTAGATCACTGACACAATAGTACTAACAGCCACACCCTCTGCTCCCTAGATCACTGACACAATAGCACTAACAGCCACACCCTCTGCTCCCTAGATCACTGACACAATAGTACTAACAGCCACGCCCACTGACACAATAGTACTAACAGCCACGTCCTCTGCTCCCTAGATCACTGACACCATAGTACTAACAGCCACGCACTCTGCTCCCTAAATCACTGACACAATAGTACTAACAGCCACACCCTCTGCTCACTAGATCACTGACACAATAGTACTAACAGCCACAACCTCTGCTCCCTAAATCACTGACACAATAGTACTAACAGCCACGCCCTCTGCTCCCTAGATCACTGACACAATAGTACTAATAGCCACGCCCTCTGCTGCCTAGATCACTGACACAATAGTACTAACAGCCACACCCTCTGCTCCCTAGATCACTGACACAATAGTACTAACAGCCACACCCTCTGCTCACTAGATCACTGACACAATAGTACTAACAGCCACACCCTCTGCTCCCTAGATCACTGACACAATAGTACTAACAGCCACGCCCTCTGCTCCCTAGATCACTGACACAATAGTACTAATAGCCACGCCCTCTGCTGCCTAGATCACTGACACAATAGTACTAATAGCCACGCCCTCTGTTCCCTAGATCACTGACACAATAGTACTAACAGCCACACCCTCTGCTCCCTAGATCACTGACACAATAGTACTAACAGCCACACCCTCTGCTCTATAGATCACTGACACAATAGTACTAGATCACTGACACAATAGTACTAATAGCCACACCCTCTGCTCCCTAGATGACTGACACAATAGTACTAACAGCCACACCCTCTGCTCTATAGATCACTGACACAATAGTACTAGATCACTGACACAATAGTACTAACAGCCACACCCTCTGCTCCCTAGATAACTGACACAATAGCACTAACAGCCACGCCCTATGCTCCCTAGATCATTGACACAATAGTACTAACAGCCACGCCCTCTGCTCCCTAGATCACTGAATCACAATAGTACTAACATCCACCCCCTGCCCCTAATCCCTGACACAATAGTACTAACAGCCACGCCCTCTGCTCCCTAGATCACTGATACAATAGTACTAACAGCCACGCCCTCTGCTCCCTAAATCACTGACCACAATAGTACTAACAGCCACGCTCACTACTGACACATAGTACTAAACAGCCACGCCTCCTGCTCCCTAGATCACTGACACAATAGTACTAACAGCCACGCCCACTGACACTAACCCACACCCTAGCAATAGTACTAACAGCCACACCCTCTGCTCCCTAGATCACTGACACAATAGTACTAACAGCCACGCCCTCTGCTCCCTAGATCACTGACACAATAGTACTAACAGCCACGCCCTCTGCTCCCTAGATCACTGACACAATAGTACTAACAGCCACGCCCTCTGCTCCCTAGATCACTGACACAATAGTACTAACAGCCACGCCCTCTGCTCCCTAGATCACTGACACAATAGTACTAACAGCCACGCCCTCTGCTCCCTAGATCACTGACACAATAGTACTAATAGCCACGCCCTCTGCTGCCTAGATCACTGACACAATAGTACTAATAGCCACGCCCTCTGCTGCCTAAATCACTGACACAATAGTACTAATAGCCACGCCCTCTGTTCCCTAGATCACTGACACAATAGTACTAACAGCCACACCCTCTGCTCCCAAGTTCACTGACACAATAGTACTAACAGCCACACCCTCTGCTCCCTAGATCACTGACACAATAGTACTAACAGCCACACCCTCTGCTCTGTAGATCACTGACACAATAGTACTAACAGCCACACCCTCTGCTCCCTAGATCACTGACACAATAGTACTAACAGCCACACCCTCTGCTCCCTAGATAACTGACACAATAGTACTAACAGCCACGCCCTCTGCTCCCTAGATCACTAACACAATAGTACTAACAGCCACACCCTCTGCTCCCTAGATCACTGACACAATAGTACTGACAGCCACGCCCTCTGCTCCCTAGATCACTGAATCAATAGTACTAACAGCCACGCCCTCCGCGCCCTAGATCACTGACATAATAGTACTAACAGCCACACCCTCTGCTCCCTAGATCACTGACACAATAGTACTAACAGCCACGCCCTCTGCTCCCTAGATCACTGACACAATAGTACTAACAGCCACACCCTCTGCTCCCTAGATCACTGACACAATAGTACTAACAGCCACGCCCTCTGCTCCCTAGATCACTGAATCAATAGTACTAACAGCCACGCCCTCCGCGCCCTAGATCACTGACATAATAGTACTAATAGCTACACCCTCTGCTCCCTAGATCCCTGACACAATAATACTAACAGCCACACCCTCTGCTCCCTAGATCACTGACACAATAGTACTAGATCACTGACACAATAGTACTAACAGCCACACCCTCTGCTCCCTAGATAACTGACACAATAGTACTAACAGCCACGCCTTATGCTCCCTAGATCATTGACACAATAGTACTAACAGCCACACCCTCTGCTCCCTAGATCACTGACACAATAGTACTAACAGCCACGCCCTCTGCTCCCTAGATCACTGAATCAATAGTACTAACAGCCACGCCCTCCGCGCCCTAGATCACTGACATAATAGTACTAACAGCCACACCCTCTGCTCCCTAGATCACTGACCAGTGTGCAAAATATAAAAAATCAGATGCTAGGACACAGTGACCGATTAGTTGGGCTTTTGTAAGGTCATTTTGAATTTTGTCCAGTCGTTATAATTATTGCTGCATTTACCTTTATATACATGTATTTATTGTGTAGGTTTGCAATATTCACATGTACACTGCATTAAATACCTCTTATTTAGTGTACTACTGAACATTATTATCTTTCCCATCATTTACAAATTTGTATGCAAAAGCTATATTATGTTTGATGTGTATATGATGTTTCAATTTTTATTTCTAACCTTTAACATAATTTAAATGATTGAGACATAAAAGAATGATAATAACTAATGATATATGAAACTAGAGTTGCACCGATATTGGAATAAGCCGATATTCCGATATACCGATATTAATGGCAGACATCTGCCGATACCGATAACTGATCCGATATTTAATTAATTTTAGTCAAAGCATAATTATGACAAAGAAATTAAACAAAACAATAAACATTATTTAGGATGACAGAAAACTGAAATTGTTCTTTATAAAAAGAAGAGTTTCTGCTCTTTCAGGGGCAAGGCGGTTTCTTTTATCGTCATATATTTCTCCTGCTCCAGAAAAAAGCCTCTCAGATGGCACGGACGTGGGAGGAGCAGAAAGATACTGCCTGGCCAGGTTGGCTAGATGTGGAAATCTATTTCGATTATCATTCCACCAGGAAAATGAATTATTCTTATGAAACGAAACCAATGGTTCAGAGAGATATTTGTCCACCTTGCTCTTGTCTGTGCTGTCAGTGTCAACAACTCCAGCTTCTTCAAGAATGTCAGAAAAACATTTAAGGACAGTTGTCTTTTGACGTTTAGGAGATGGCTCCCTGACTTCACTTTCTTGCTCAGTGCATCTGTCAACTTTCTCCTCCAGTACCCTCCGAGCTCTTAATTTTTCAATTGATCCACTGAAGAACTTATCTTTGAAGCGACAATCGAGAATTGTTGCTAATACCAAAGAACTATTGCTTTCAACATCTGCAAACCTTCTATTTAGGGCTGACAACATGTGTTGTTTCATGGTTTGTACACCTTGATCATTTTCATGATTTTCCAAAGTCTTGCGTAAAGCCCTAATAAAAGGAATTATCAGCGAAGCAGAAGCCTGTTCAGTTGATATAGATTTCGTTATCTCTTCAATTGGATTGAGCACAACAATAGCCTTGTTAACAATGTCTAACTGATTAGCCGTTAACTGTGAAATACTGTGGCCATGATCACTACAATATGCACCTAACGCCATTTTCTGTTCCTGCACACTCATCAGCATGTACAAAGTGGAATTCCACCTTGTTGGTTCATCCTGCTTGAGATGATGAACTGGAAGGCTGAGACTCTGTTGTATTTGTTTCAGTTTGGAATAAGCCAATGGTGAATGTTTAAAATGGCCAACAATTTTGCGGCAGACAGCAACTGTATCTTTAACCAACCGTTGTGATAATACACCTTCATGAACTATTAGCTGGAGTGTGTGGGCAAAGCAACCCAAGTCAGCATATCCTCCATCCTTCATAGCCTTGACCATATTGGCTGCATTATCCCGAACAATCAGATGAACTTGTTCCTTTTCAATAGACCATTCCTTGAACATGGTTTCAAACATGTTCGCAATGTTTTCTCCAGTATGAGACCCAGGAAATGATTGTGCATGCAGTACTGCTGACTTCCTTTCAAATGAATCAGTTAACCAGTGTGCTGTTAAGCTAAGCAGAGAATTACTACTAATATCTGTAGTCCAAATATCTGTTGTGAAACTTAGATACTTTACTTGTGCAAGCTCTACCTTCACTTTAATCCTTATCTCCTCGGTAATTGTAGGGATGACTGTTTCAGTTATGTAACGTCTGCTTGGCAAGCTATACCTTGGTTCCAGAGCTTGTAAGAGAGCTTTAAAACCACTGTCTTCAACAATCGAGAATGGTTGATTGTCCAATGCCACCATTTCAGCAATTTTCCTGTGAATTACCTTGGCTCTAGGATCATTCACATCCCACTTGTTGACACGGTCTTGGCTCTCAAAAAGAGTTATTTGCTTCGTCGTTGGAGCTGGCACTGGCTGTTTCCCTTCCAATTCCACTCTCTTCTTCTCTTCGTACTTCTTAAATTCCTCTGGATGTCGACTCTTCAGATGGCTTATTAAGTTGGTGGTGTTGAAACTTTTAGTTGTAGCTCCGCCACGTGACACTTTTAGCTTGCAATTATTGCAAATAGCGTACTTGGTGTCGTCAGCTAAGGAAAAAAACAGCCACAGCGCTGACTTCTTTCGGGAACCACTCGCACTCGGAGTAGCCATAGCTGGCTTTAAAAACTGAACCACACGGAAAAGAGTTTCGAGTTAGTTTGACGAGACCAAATGTGACAATGATCACGTCACTAATGTGCACGTGACCGAACGCATATCGGGAACGAATCGGCTCGTTTGAAATCGATGCCGATACCGATATTTTTCTGGCATATCGGTGCTATCCCGATAGCCGATCCGATTATCGGTGCAACTCTATATGAAACAGTATTATAGTTGAGGGTAACATCAATCAGAGTCAGAATCACACATCCACCTGTCCCAGTCTTGCAACCAATCAGAATCGGATTCATCTTCAGAGTTCCCTTGTGCCTCTGCACTGGTAGAACTGCAGGGTTCGCTACTGGTGGAGCCAGCGCGAGCCTTGTAGGACTTCCTGGGCTTCTGGTTTGGCCTACGAGATTTATTTCTCCACCATAAATCCACTGCAGCATCAGGATTGAAATCGTTCAATGGTACTGGGTCAATAGCAAGTGCCAGTAAATCCTTCAAGGTATCATTTGCCATTAGAGTTCGTTTGTTGTTCTTAATCAGGTTCATCTGAGAAAAAGCTCTTTCTACTTTGGCATTAGAAGTCGGAAGTGAAAACAATAACCTGGCTAATGCAAGAGCATTGAACCATTCACTCGCATTAGGTGCATGAAAAATCCGCCACCATACAGCTCTGTAATCCAGGGTAGATTAGAGAAATAAAATGAACTGCATACTGCATCAAAGAAGAAAATTCAGATACAATGAGGTCGGTGTCAACTGAAGCATTTCTCAAAGGAATGGAAAATTTCTTCACAATTCTATCAACAGAATCCATGGACAAATTTTCTTCAATAGTTTTTTCCCACCCTTGAGAACCCAAAACAAAAATAATGTCTCTCAAAAATATTACATCACATCATCTCAACCGCGACTGTATGCACTCAGTGATTTTAGAGCAGTATTCCTTGAAGTGGTTCTTGTAATACACTTTAGCCTGAGCATATTTTTTTAAAGGCTGACACTGATAAAGGAAATCCTCTTTCTCTCTTGTGATTTTTTTCAGTGTAGCTGCACAAGTAGGCCACTCCTCCATGTCTTTGGAACTAAGTTTTTCAGTTTCTTGCAAAGTTTTTAATATACTTGTAAGTGCAGCCAAAATATCCACCTCATTACTTTGCATTACTTTGGAAAAAATAGAACAAGGTGCTAAAAGATCTGTAAAAACCGCACACCCCAAGAGATATTGCCCATCAGTCCATTTCATGTAGTATCCTTTAAGTTTTGCTCGATCAGTACTTTTCACTGATGGGTCATCTGAAAGAGCTGCAAGGTGGTGAGTATATGCTCCATACCGTGCAAGTACCCGACGCATAGCACACAATTTGTGTGTGATCCATCTTGATCCACTTGCTCTTAACGGCTTTTTGACATTACCTTCAAACTCAAGACACTCCCTCAAATCACGTACAATTTCCTCTAATTCTCGAAATTTTTTGGGAGACTTTTCATACAAATAATAAAGCCTCATGAGCATGTCATTAATATCACAAAAAGACGTATTAGTTAGAGCATCTTTAATTGCCAGCTCCATTTGATGTGCAAGGCACCACATCCAGAAAATCCAAGGCAATTGGTCTTCAACTAAGCCTTTGAGGCCACTTCTAGCAATATTGACAGCAGCACCATCTGTAGCGATTCCCACCAATTTACTACAACTACTGATATCTAGTGATGGTATGCCAATCTGTTGTAAAGCAGTTTCAATAACAGCAAAGAGACCTTTAGCAGTACTATTTTGGGGTCGAACAACAGTGAAAAACGAAATTCTAGAATGAATTTTTTCATCAGTGCTATCAATATCACACCAAACAGCCATGACAATCTCATTATCACAGCAACCTTTGTCAGTTGAGCCATCCAATAATAAAGAAAAAAAATCAGCTTGCGACAATGCATTTTTCAATCTCTCTCCCTCCACTTCAGCAATAAAATGTATAAATGTTTTGCAAGCTATGTCATTAAGATAGGTTACACCCAAATCCACTCCATGCTTTTTCTCCAATGCACAAATGCTGGCATACTTCTTGAAGGAAAGTGTTTCAGTAGCCACTAAATAAGCAATATCAAACTTCCTCTTCAGTTTCTCTCTTTCATCCTTGGATAATGAAGTGAGAGCTCTAGCAATAGGAGCATAATGAGCAGCATCTAATCCGAGGCTTCTGGCTTGATCTCTCCTTAAAAGCATCATTGCATGCTTGTGCTGATCACTTTTGGCATGGTCTATTACGTTAGAAATTCTTATTGATTCAGCTCCAGTGATCCATTTTTCATTAAAGTTTCGTCTGCCTTTAATTTTTTCTGCGTACTTTGTGCAGACAGAGCAAGTCAAGGTGGATACCATTTTATTGTGGCCTTCCACAACAGCAACACAATCCAGCCAGCTAATCATTTGCCAAGTTTTGTCGTTGTCGGTCTTCCACTTAGTGAAAGTAGCGAAATTTACTTTCCTGCGCTTAGGCGGTTCCAGAGGCTCAATAGAGGAACTGGCGTTTCTTTTCATAGCGGAAGATTCGAAAAAACAACAACAAAAAAACCCCGAACAAACGGAGCGTTCACTACGATTTACTGTTGCAGAGCAGAACGGATTACTGTAGTAGCTGCATTTTGGGGCGGTGCGCGAAATTGGCGCGAACTAGCCTCAAAATTAGGCGCGCGCGATCACCGTTTCCTTACGCTACAGCATATGCATCATCAGCCTCAAAATTAGGTGAGCGGTCACCTTTTCCGTGCATACACTACCTCGCGCGGTCAAAATGCAAAAATGATTGGTCATTGACCGATGTCCGCCAGTAATTTTGCACACTGCTGACACAATAGTACTAACAGCCACACCCTCTGCTCCCTAGATCACTGACACAATAGTACTAACAGCCACACCCTCTGCTCCCTAGATCACTGACACAATAGTACTAACAGCCACGCCCTCTGCTCCCTAGATCACTGACACAATAGTACTAACAGCCACACCCTCTGCTCCCTAGATCACTGACACAATAGTACTAAAGCCACGCCCTCTGCTCCTAGATCACTGAACATAGTAAACTAAACACCACACGCCTCTCCCTAGATCACTGACACAATACTACAGCCACACCCTCTGCTCCCAAGATCACTGACACAATAGTACTAACAGCCACGCCCTCTGCTCCCTAGATCACTGACACAATAGTACTAAACAGCCACACCCTCTGCTCCCTAGATCACTGACACAATAGTACTAACAGCCACGCCCTCTGCTCCCTAATCACTGACACAATAGTACTAACAGCCACGCCCTCGGCTCCCTAGATCACTGACACAATAGTACTAACAGCCACGCCCTCTGCTCCCTTGATCACTGACACAATAGCACTAACAGCCACACCCTCTGTTCCCTAGATCAACTGACACAATAGTACTAACAGCCACGCCCTCTGCTCCCTAGATCACTGACACAATAGTACTAACAACAGCCACACCCTCGGCTCCCTGATCACTGACACAATAGTACTAACAGCCATCTGCTCCCTAGATCACTGCACAATAGTACCAACAGCCACACCCTCTGCTCCCTAGATCACTGACACAATAGTACTAACAGCCACGCCCTCTGCTCCCTAGATCACTGACACAATAGTACTAACAGCCACGCCCTCGGCTCCCTAGATCACTGACACAATAGTACTAACAACCACGCCCTCTGCTCCCTTGATCACTGACACAATAGCACTAACAGCCACACCCTCTGCTCCCTAGATCACTGACACAATAGTACTAACAGCCACGCCCTCTGCTCCCTAGATCACTGACACAATAGTACTAACAGCCACGCCCTCTGTTCCCTAGATTACTGACACAATAGCACTAACAGCCACACCCTCTGTTCCCTAGATCACTGACACAATAGTACTAACAGCCACGCCCTCTGCTCCCTAGATCACTGACACAATAGCACTAACAGCCACACCCTCGGCTCCCTAGATCACTGACACAATAGTACTAACAGCCACGCCCTCTGCTCCCTTGATCACTGACACAATAGCACTAACAGCCACACCCTCTAGATCACTGATGCAATGTACAGGCCACAACAGAACAATAGTGCTGCCAGCCACACTCTCTGCTCGCTAGGTAAAGGATCAGCTATGCCAGCTAATCTGCTCCCTCATCACTGACACAATCACTTTCTGTTATAGAACACAACCACTTTTCTAATCTCTAACCTCCCCAGTCCTTATTTACCCCACAAAAACCTCTTACCAGAGATCCCCCAACTTTTGTCTGAAAATTTGCTGTGGTCAGTGTATTTCAGCGACCTTTTCCACAAATCGTTTCTGACCAGCAGGAAGGCATTTTCTGATTCTAATAATTGGAAATTTCCATTTGGCTAAAACAATAGACTGATATTACCGTATTAACTCACAGTCACTCGCTCCCACTCCTAAACCAGTCACTATACAGCTCCTTCATATCAAGAACATAAACTCAACAAGTCAAGCAAGTCAACGAACTACATACGTTCCACCAAAGGGGCGCGGCCATAGCGCTAGGGGAGGGGCGCGGGGGCGGAGGAGTCAGTACTGCGCATGTGCATATGTGTCTGCTTATTTCACAAAGAGGGTTGGACCTCCACCTCTGCTTCCTCTGCTCGGCTTTGGCTTTTGTGAGTCAGGGATACTTCCCCGGCGTCCTATGTCGCAACTCTTAGTACGTGAACGATAGAGACGGGTGTATATAATTGCGTTGAAGTAGCTGTATTACTCTGGGAATGGGAATTCAGCATTAGGCTGCGGTTATCAGGGCCGTAGGAAGCAATTTTGAACCTGAACGGCCATGCCATGCCCTCTAATTAAATGTACTTAATGAGTCAGCTCATTAATTAATGAAATATAATTAAGATTTATTAGTTTTTTTATTGTCTAACTGTGTAATATGACATAAAATGGTATTTTAATGGTATGCTTTACAGAGAATAATAGAAATAATTAGAACTGCCCAAACATATTTGATCGATGTTCAACACCTTGAACGAACTCATTTAAACATGACTGAATATCAAGTTCATCAGTTTTGTCCTTGTGGACATTGAGAACCATGAGATTGTTCAATCTCTTCTCTGACATAGTAGCACGCAAATACAGTCGAACCTCCCTACAACGGGACTCCGAGAAGCGGTCAGACTCTCAACAACGGTCAGACCGTTGGGAACGGAGTATTTTATGCATGTATGTAATGGATTTTTTGACTCCAAGTAACGGTTGACTCTCTACTCCGGACAACGGCCAAGCTGTGTGCCCCAAAATGTAATGTCTTGTACAACATTTACTTCTTGGGACGGCCGGTTAGCCACACCCAACTTATTGATGCCGCCATTTTGCCTAGCCTTTCAATTTTAGCTTGCCACCGCCTAACTAATTTATGACTTGTGTGCCTTTCAATTTAATAAAAGACATAATACTAAATGAATGCTAGTACTAATTTACATTCATTACAGATGTTCCTCTATTAACTAGTTCTCTCATTCGGCAGACATAAACAGGTGGGCCGAACACGCGGTAGATACAGGGCACTTCCAGGCCATAACCGGCGCCTTTGTTCACTCTCTCTCCTTGGACCACAGCGTGTGCTATCTACTGGATCCACGTCAACATGCGAATCAGAGGAAACTTGAATTGAATTCTGGACATTGAGTGAAAAAGAGGAGCCCTGGACTGATCCATAGACAGATCCATTTAAAAGAAGCTTGTTGCTTTTACCTTTAATGTCCTTTGGGTTTGCCCCAGAGGAAATCAAAGACTTTCTCTCCTTTAAGAGAACACTCTCAGAGTTTCTCTCTGAAGGGGTCATATAAGATTTTATATACACCTTTGATTTGGTCAATTTACTTCGGTTGGATAGGATTACAGACACTTCAGTTGTTCTCAACAACTTCACAAGTAGAGGTCGAGGCCTTACATGAGAGGGGCTATATTTACCCATTCTCGTGCAATCTCTAACAGAAAGCTTAGAGATATCAGGCATAATACTGATATCACTTGCTTTTGATCACTGTCTAACCTAACCTGACGTGAAGTGCCTTGAAGACATTCATCAATATCGTATATCACTAAGCTAAACTTACGTTCCCATATATTTACAAATTCTGCGCATCTTCACTTGCACATACAGTTTCTCTTCTCTTTACTGTCATTATGGAATCTCATTCCATTCCAGCTGACTGGAAGGTACACAAATTATTTCCTCTCCACAAGAAAGGAAGTGTATCTGAAGTTAGCAACTACAGGCCTATTTCTCTCCTAAGCATTCTTCATAAAGTACTTGAATTAATAGTCTACTCTAAGATAATAGATTTTATATATCCAAAAATTTCAAAGACACAATTTGGTTTTATCAGAAATAGATCCACTCTTCAACAACTTCTTCTATCAATACTTTAGTTTTCAATTCTGTGGAGTCAAAGCGACACACAGAAATTGTGTTTCTTGATTTTGCCAAAGCCTTTGATTCAGTCCCCCACAATGAACTTCTGTATAAACTTTGGCTAACTGGCATTACTGGTCCTCTTTGGTTATTTTTCAAAGATTACTAACAAAATAGAAAGCATTTTGTTGAGGTTGAAGGATGTAAATCTGACTTACTTCCTGTCAAATCAGGTGTACCTCAAGGTAGTGTACTTGGACCTCTGCTTTTTCTTATTATTAACGACATACCGTCTCTCTGCTCTTTTTCGTCTGTGTTTTTATTTGCTGATGATGCCAAACTTATTGCCTCTCTAAACTCTGCAAGTGAGAATTTAGCTCTTCAAAAGGATCTTGATAACTTATTGTCATGGTGTCAATCTTGAAAACTTTCTTTTAATACTTCTAAATGTGCATACATGAACGTCTCCCTATCATCATCTACTAACAACAATTACACCATCGGTAATGATACAATTAAAACAGTGACTCAACAGAAAGATTTAGGTATTTTAATCTCTGATATGTAGTTTATCTTGGTCTGTCCACATCAAAGAAATATGCAGCAAAGCTTATCAGTCTCTGTATTTAATTAGGCGAACAATTCCTTGCACATCACCCATTAACATTAAGAAGTCCCTCTATTTATCACTTGTAAGATCTCAGCTGACCTACTGTTCCCAGCTATGGTTTCCCAACAAAATACAAGACATTATCTTATTGGAAAGAGTTCAACGGCGTGCAACTAAATACACTTTAAATAATTATAATATTTCTTACAAATTAAAACTTATTCATCTCAATTTATTTTACCACTAATGTACGAGCTACCTACAATTGCTAGACCTATTATTTTTTGTTAAATGTCTTAAGAATCCGTCTGATTCATTTAATGTATTTAATCACGTCACTTTCCATTCTGGGTCCACAAGATCTTCATCTAATCCAAAAAACTCCGAAATAAGGTCAAACTCTCTACAAAGGCCAAAGGGTTCGTCCCCATGCATGGCTGTTGTTCGGAGGTTCGACTGTATGTCTTTATTCTTCTCAAACTTGATGCACTCCTTTCACTAGCAGCATTTGTTGCTGGACTAACTAGAATAATTTTAAGTAATGTTGAAACTTCTGACAAAAGTACTTGCTGTGCTGGTGAAAGAGATCGCAAGTAATCAACAATGTCTGGGATTGAAGGCTTCTCTGTAGATTTTTCTAAGCAAGCTGGCAATGTTTGGAGCTGTGTAGATAAGGACTCTTCTGTGATGCCATCTTTATAAAAGTCGACAATATATTTCAATTCCTCACTATAATTTTCTTTTCTAGCTGCTTTAAAAGCAATGATTAAATCAAAGCATTCAAAGTATTCCTTGCGATAGTGCTCTTTTGGATCACTAGGATAATATGGTGACGCAGCTCCAGTAGATAACTTTTGAGGGACACTACGCTTCCTTGGTAAAACTGGGTCATTCACAGTTAATTTCTGCTGTCTAGAAATCACTATTGACCAGAACATGTTATAATTTTCTTCATTTCTGAGACTTTCCAAAGTTTTTTTAGTAAGTCTAGCTATCTTCAGGCCTTCAGAGGAGCACAATTTAGGACTTTGAAGGGTTTTGCTCAGATTGTCTGTATGCCGCAGTATAAGCTGTCCCAATATTACCCCAAATAAATATTCAAAAGTAGACATACAATGCTTTACACCAATTAAACGAGCACGAATTTCTGAATCAGTAGATATTTCAAGCGCTTCATCCCATAGAGCTTGCAAGACACTGTAGTTATTGATTACGCTAGCAAGTGAAGAAGCTCGAACAGTCCATCTTGTTGGACACAGTGTTCTAAATCCTGCATATTCTGGGCTAATATCTTCTTTTAATTTCTGAAGTAATGCTTCTCTTCTTGGTGAAAATTTCAGCAGCTTTGATATCTCATGAGTTGTATCCATAGAATTTCGTATTATTTTATTTTGCTTAATTGTATCCCCAGCAGCCAAATTCAATGCATGTCCAAAGCAATGGACAAAAATGGCACGATGCTCTTCATCACTTATTTGTGTGCTGACACCACGTCTAGAACCACACATATTGCTTGCCCCATCATAGCATTGAGCTCTACAGTTAGACAAGCTAATATTCATACGTAACAAGCAATCTTTGAGACACGCAACTAAATTATTTGCTGTTATAGATTCCAAAAGACCAATGAATTCTTCAAAGGGCTGAAAATTGTTGTTAACCCAACGTAAGTATATCACAAATTGTTCTTTGTTGGAACAATCAGTGACTTCATCAGCCATAACAAAGAGCAAAGTAGCGTGCTTCTTGAATACTAGAAGCTATTTTTCTTAAAATATTAAGGGACATAATTTTAATTATTTCATTCTGAATTTGAGGACTGGTATACTTTCCAGCTTTTTTCTCAAGCATAGCACAAATTTTAGGATCATCAATTGCACGAACTTGCAATAATTGCATAAAATTGCTATCCACTTCAGTAACATTTCCCCTTAGTGCAATGCCCTGTCTACACAGAAACCGAATATTTTGTGCAATTTTAATCAGGTACTGCCTATTTGATTCTTGTTGTTTCTTGTGTGTAGATGATAACATACCACCAACATCTTGAGTGCTTGCTGGCATCTGAATCAAGAAATCAGATGCTGCTCTGTGAGAAATAGTGGATTCGTGCTTACTGAGCCAACGAGTGGCATCCTTCCAGTTACAAAAGCCAGATACAAGGGTTGAATCATAAATGTTTCCCTTGATCTTGTTGTGATGTCCTATGCATAAATTACACATGTTTATGTATACGTAATTAAATACTATTTCATCATAATAATGTATTTAATATACATTTTATTAACCTTCGTCACAATTCATAAAAAATATTAATAGAAATAATTTAGCTACAATTTTACATTTACTAAAATGTGAAATGACCTGTAATTACCTGCTTGAATGGCTCCCAAACAAGTAAAGCAATATGCCTTGTCACTACCAACATCATAGTGTAGCCACTTCCACTTTCTAAACCAAGCACTCTGGAAGGAACGATAAACCACACTGCTCTTCCCGAAATGCCTTCGAGGGAAAGCTATTTCAGTAGGCTGAAAGGGCTTCTCAGGAAGTTTAGTTAAGCTACCACAAGCACCACTACCACAAGCACCTCCACCACTAGCCATGCCTGACACTCTGCCATAGGTGCCAACTGTCCTCGAATGTCGAGGTCAGTCCTCGATTTAAGAGCTTTGTCCTTGAGTCCTTGATGACCTATCACTTTCCTATTGTTTGTCCTCGATGATGATGCTGGTCCAGGTTTTATGCAACTCTGCTAACAATGCTGCATCCAGTTAATCACAACTGACAAGCCAGCTGAGTTAGCACTGCAGTCAGCTGTGCTGGCTCAGCTGGCTTGTGGCTAAAAACTGGATGTAACTGTTATAACTCTATTTTCACTGAAGAGCTGCTTGCTCAGTGTAAAAAAGCAACATACTTAGCCGTTAAAGGTCCAGGACCATAGGAACACAATCAACAGCCAGATGATAGCTATTTAACTTATTTTTTGCAATGACTCAACAGCCAGATGATAGCTAGTTAACTAATTTTTTTGCAATGACATCATAATTAATTACATAATGTGGGTGTGGTTTGTAGGTGTGGCCATGGGTGTGGCTTATGTCCTTGAAGCTAGTTTGAAAAAGTTGGCACCTATGCTCTGCTCTGGAATAAACCAAAACGTGGTCACAATTAAAAAGTGGGCGCGGCTCAATCGATTATAGTGGCACACCCCTTAGTTTCAAAAACCTAAATGGCCATGGCCGTTTAGGCCGTTCCGGCTCCTACGGCCCTGTTATCTGTAAAGTAGCTTATCTGTAACAGTAGGCGTCTCCAAGAGACCTTCAAAGTTGACGTCAGTGAAGAGAATATGGAATTCATGCCCTCCAGAATATTGCTTTACTTTCAGGGAGTGATAAGAAGAATAATCCAAGCTTACAAAAAGAGAGTTCCTTATTGTGCAAATGCCACCACCAATCATTTTCAATGGTGTAGAAATAAAGGAAAATGTGAGGTAAAAATCAAATATAATAAGATATTATAATTACGAGGTGAAATAGATATGTGATCAATTTACCTTTTTAGTAACTCAGAGGTGGACAGAACAAGATAGTGCCTTCTACATTTGGCAGACCTTGTGGAATCACATCTGCATCTTGTATAGCTCAAATGAAAGAAGTCGCACCTCCTTCATTATCTTCTGACTATGTTCCTCCTCTGAATGTTTATTCACAATCACCATTGTGCATGGAATTCCAGACATGCACATTGAGCTAACTGTGGAGATATTGCCTCTTACAAAGTGTCTGTGTAGCTGTAAATCTTCATTACAGTCAGAGGAGTCAAGCTACCATTTTCAGAGACATTTACCAGTGCTTAAGTGCAAAGATCATTTTGACTGGTCAGTAGCCTCACCTTCATAAATACTGCCAAACAAGTATATTACATCAGACTTCCGACTCACCAGCAACGCCAGTTGATAAGAGAGTAGCTAGTGGCTAATGTCCGCAGAACACTTATGTCTGGAGAACCTGACACTAGAGGAATAACAATTCCAACACAAGGAAAAGGTAAGTGAAGTCAGTAGTGAGAATGAAATAAAGTCTTGTTTAAAGTAACATCATAAGATACTGTCCAATGGTTAGCCATTATCACTACTGCCAGTACCTGACAGTCAAGTCAGAAGATACTGTCCAATGGTTAATCATTATCAGTACTGCCAGTACCTGACAGTCAAGTCAGAAGTGCGAGATGCTTGCAGGAAAACACTCCATCGCAGGTCTCAGTGTTTATTTTCTGGAGTAAAGGAAGTCGTGAGTATGGGGGACAGTAGTTTGGGAATGGCAGCTACTAAATGCTTCACTGCATAGGTAAGCAGACCTTACTCGATTCCTCAGACAAGCAGACCTCACTCGATTCTTCAGGCAAGCAGACCTTACTCGATTCTTCAGGCAAGCAGACCTTACTCGATTCTTCAGGTAAGCAGACCTTACTCGATTCATAGGCAAGCAGACCTTACTCTATTCTTCAGACAAGCAGACCTTACTCGATTCATAGGCAAGCAATCTTACTCGATTCTTCAGACAAGCAGACCTTACTCGATTCTTCAGGCAAGCAGATCTTACTCGATTCTTCAGACAAGCAGACCTTACTCGATTTTTCAGACAAGCAGATCTTACTCAATTCTTCAGGCAAGCAGACCTTACTCGATTCTTCAGGCTAGCAGACCTTACTTGATTCATCAGGTAAGCAGACCTTACTCGATTCATAGGCAAGCAGATCTAACTCGATTCTTCAGACAAGCAGACCTTACTCGATTCTTCAGGCAAGCAGACCTTACTCGATTCATAGGCAAGCAGATCTAACTCGATTCTTCAGACAAGCAGACCTTACTCGATTCTTCAGGCAAGCAGACCTTACTCAATTATTTAGACAAGCAGATCTTACTTGATTCTTCAGGCTAGCAGACCTTACTCGATTCTTCAGGCTAGCAGACCTTACTCGATTCTTCAGGCAACCTTTGCCAATTTTGACCAGCGTCATAGAGGCTCCACAGTGATGGTGCTATTGATGATATAGCTATACCACTATAGATTGAATTACCCCAAAGCACAGGCAAAAATGCATATATTAGTAGCTGTCACACCTTATAAATTAATTTATTATAATTAGAATGTTATTTTGTACTTATATATTACATACAATGTGTTATGATTACTATTGACTAAAATATTAATCCCAGAATGTGATGTTTCAGATTATTATTATATTATGCCTTCTGCCTAAGCAATAGAATTGATCAACAATGCACCTTTGGGTTCACTTGCACACTTATCTACCTACACTCAAGTTCCATACCAGCCCATGGGCTACAACTCCTTGGGCAGCTGTTTAGTAACAATGATTACACCACTTAAGAGATTCAGCTCAATACTCAATTCAAGCACTCTTCACTTCACACTCATGTCTGTCATAAGCTAGAGTATATCTCTAGTCTTTATATCACACTCATGTCTGCCATAATCTAGAGTATATCTCTATTCTTTATATCACACTCATGTCTGCCATAAGCTAGAGTATATCTCTAGTCTTTATATGTCTGTCATAAGCTAGAGTATATCTCTAGTCTTTATATGTCTGCCATAAGCTAGAGTATACCTCTAGTCTTTATATGTCTGTCATAAGCTAGAGTATATCTCTAGTCTTTATATGTCTGTCATAAGCTAGAGTATATCTAGTCTTTATATCACACTCATGTGGAGCAGCCCCACTCCTCAACTACAGGCTAGCTCTGTGGATGATTTAGCTGTAGGTGCTAATGGACCACCTATTCACTAATTAGTGTACCTTCACTGCATTCATACAAACAATTATTCTATTCCAACATTACCTTTCTCATGCCTGCCCTTATCTTATGCAATCCCCATTCCATTCCACTCACATAATACTTGTAACACTCTCATTCTATTTAGTTCTTTAACTCCCTCATTTTTTCCTTTACTATTTTGTGCTTTCCTTTTCTTATCTGTTATACTTAAGCTTGTCCATACTTTTTATAGTTCTTGCTTGCTTTTGTGTATCATTTATTTTGTTTTGTTTTATGTTCTGTAATTGTACTTTGTTCTCTAGTTCTGTATCATTTTGTTTGAATTTGAGACTGAGTACTGATAGGGATCTTGAGCATACTGGGAATAGTGGATAGGCCTTAGTCAGTGTGTTTAAGTCTGGAGATATTTTGTCTTTTTCCCTTAGTTTTAGTTAGTAGTCTTTGCGTGATAGTTTGGCTGAGTTTTCATAGCTTTACCCAATTGTCGTGTGCTACTACATAATTGGTTTTTCGAGCCGGATCTGTGCTTGACTCTATCTTGCCAGATTCCAACAGCAAACAACAGTCACTTCTAGCTCTCTAGCTAATTTTCAGCTTCTAGTTAGCAAGGCAACTGTTCCTAGTTTGAGTTTGATTATTTGTAGTTTTCTATCATTGTCTAATTGTGCCATGGACAAAGAAGAAGTACCTTCTCTCAAAAACTTGCGAAGCAACCGAAAGCAGATGGAGAAAACCACCAAAAGCTTGGGAAGCAGTTGAAGACACTCCTTAAGCGGGACATCAACAAAGTCGATACTGGCAAGCTTCAACAGCTAAAAACTTCTATTGATGAAGTGGCCGACAACATTCAGAGAGAGAGAACAATTATGACAACTTACTATGATGAAGAACCTAGCATTGCTGATGATGATAAAGCCTATGATGATATCTACGATCTGACTTTGGAAATTGTTGAAAATACCAATGAACTAATTTCAAAGAATCTCTTTTACAAGCTGGCGACTGAAGTGGATGGTGATGTACATGCCCTTGAAGTTTCTATGGAGGCAGACTCAGAAGCTACTCATTCAGAGGACATTGCTAGTCTCAGTGGCAAGATCGACAAGCTTTCAGTCTACAGTTGCCATGTTACTGAGTTGGAAGATGTTCGCAAAGCATTTCGAACTCGTTATTTAAAGATGAAACGGGAAATGGAGTCTCGTGTTCGCTCCAAAGCTGTTCCTCTAGCCTCATTACCCAGCTCTCATAGTGACACTCACTCATCTATCTCTTCACCTGCTACACCTAGGTCTGGTGGGAACATTTGGTTACCAAAGATTGAGCTACCTACCTTTGATGGCAAACAAATACATTGGCCAGTCTTCTGAGAGCGCTTCTCAACAGCTGTGGATAAAAATCCAGATCTGAACGACAAAGAAAAACTATCTTACTTACGTTCTTCTATGAAGAGCAAACTAGCTCAAGACATTGTGTCCCCTCCTACTGGTGATACTCATACATATAGCACTCTGCTCCAATTGCTAAAAGATGCCTTTGATGACAAGAGGGAGATACACCGTAAACACATCAAGGCTTTGAGTGATACCAAAGGCTATCGACACAACTATGACGATCTCATGAAGCTCAGTGCACACTGGGAGAAATATGTTACTGGACTAAAAGCTGCCGGGCAATATGCAGCAGATTGCATTCTCACTTCAATGGCAGTTCTCTGTATGCCAGACAAGACTTACGCTGAATTGTCCAAGTACACGGCAGATTATGAAGACATCCCTCCTGTACCAGTATTTCAGAAATTCCTGAAGGAACAAGTCAAGTCTCTGAGAAAGAGTGACAGTGATCCAAGTTCTCACGATGACAATCCATTCGCAACCTCTGCATTTCCTCCGGAGAAGAAGCCTTTCAGAGCAGCCTTCAACCTTGTAGAGAAGTCATCTCAGTGTGATCTTTGTAATAGTAATCCTCATCCTTTGTATCATTGTGTTGTTTTTAAGAATGCAGGTGCTGAGGAGCGGTTTGAAATGGCCAAGCGTCTCCGGAAATGTACCAATTGCCTTTCTGCTGAACATCGCACCAAGGACTGTCCCTCCAGCAAGAGATGTAGTCGATGTGACTGCAAGCATCACTCTATGCTCCATAAGGATAAGAGCCCAGTACACCAAAGCAAACCAGCTGCCACTGATCCTGTTCCACAGCACAAGTCTCCCCCATTGCAGAATGAACCTAAACCTCAGCAGTCTACCTCTGTCCAAATGGCTCTAGCTACCATGGAGGAAGACGACCTGCCCACTCTGCAAATGACTGCCCAAGTGATTGTGCGAGCAGATAATGGGAATCGAATGAAGATACGTGTCCTGATTGATACTGGAGCTACTTCATCCTTGCTAGCCACAAGAGTTGCCACTCGACTGGGTTTGCCAAAGACAAAGACAACCACTATACTGAAAGGAGCACAAGGATGTCCACTGAAACCAAGTCGTATGAAGACATCCTTTGAGGTGGAGAACAAGTATCAACCGTCCAATCCTATCAGTGTGAAAGCATATCTCGTGGACAAGGTGTCAGATGAGTTACCTATTAGTCCAGTGTTGGGTGCAAACAAGTGGGAATTCATAAAGGGTTTAGACTTAGCTGATCCTTTATTTGACAAGCCAGGGAAAATAGATGCTATCTTTGGCTCTAATGTTCTTAAGAGAATTATTCTTCCTAGTACAGTTGCAGGTGGCGACAAAGAACCTATGGCCTTCCAAACAGTCTTTGGCTGGGCTATCACTGGTGAATGTGAAGGAGCTCAGTCCAACAATTCCATTCACCTCCATGTGACCTGTGAACCTGAGGAAGACTTGGACCAGCTCTTGAAGAAGCTTTGGGAGGTGGAACAAGTGCCAACTTCCTTGGATAGCTCTCTCAATGCTGAGGAAAAGCAAGCAGTGGAGACTTTCCGTGACTCAGTACACCAACAGCCAGATGGCCGATATGAAGTTGCTCTACCCCCCGCAAGATCCAGTCTCACAAGTTAGGCGAATCTCGAGACACAGCGTGCCGAAGGTTATACTCTATGGAGAAATCACTAACCAAACGGGGGGACTGGCCAGTTTTCCAAGATGCAGTGCTGGACTATCTTCATCAAGACCATGCAGAGAGAATTACTTCTGAAGTAGTGAGTGTGGGTGAGAAACAGTGTTATTATTGCCCATGCATGCTGTAACCAAGCAGAGCTCTACCACAACCAAAGCACGCATAGTCTTTGATGCTTCAGCAAAGACAACTAATGGTAAATCTCTCAATAGCATTCTATCTTCAGGGCCTAATGTATACAGCCATATTGTGCAACAAATACTTCGCTTTCGCATACATCGTGTTGCTATGACTGCAGATATATCCCAGATGTTTAGGCAAATCCTAATTGCTGAGAAAGATAGAGATTTACATCGATTTGTTTTCCGTTCCTTACCTGATGAACCTGTAAGTGACTACAGAATGAAACGTTTGACTTTTGGGGTCACTAGCTCACCTTACCTTGCTACCGAAACATTACGACAAGTAGCTAAAGATCATTACTCTGAGTTTCCGACAGCAGCTGAAATAGTAATGACTGACTTTTATGTCGATGATTTGCTTTCTGGTACTGACACAGTAGAATCAGCATTACAACTACGTCCTCAACTTAATAAACTGCTAGAAAAAGGGAGATTTTTGCTTAGGAAGTGGAGATCTAATTTTCAAAACTTCTTGAGTCTATTCCTGATGAGTTGAAAGAAAAGGAGCCTGTAATGGAGTTTGTGTCCCATGATGACTGTCCCAAAACATTAGGGCTACACTGGAACACACTGAAAGATGACATGTATGTTTCTATTCCAAAGATTGAGTACCATGGTAAACTAACCAAGAGACAACTAGTCTCCAATATAGCTAAGGTCTATGATGTCATGGGGTGGCTTTCACCTGTAATTCTGTTTGCTAAATCATTACTTCAGCAGGTGTGGGAGTCCAGAGTTGATTGGGATGATTCTGTACCTGGCGATATCTTAGCTGATTGGTCGAGATGGGTTTCTGAACTTCCTGTCCTGTCTCATCGATGTATTCCACGTTGTTATGCTGACCCCAGCAAGGAGATCAGCTCCAGACAAATGCATGGCTTTTCTGATGCCTCTGAGAAGGGATTTGGAGCTGTTGTGTACCTTCGAACCTTCTACTCTGACTCAAGTGTCACAGTATCTCTGGTAATCTCTAAAACTAGAGTAGCTCCTATTAAGAGGCTTACTATACCCAAGTTAGAGTTAGCAGGTGCTTTGCTCTTAGCTGAATTAATGGAAACTGTGAGAGTAGCATTGAAACTGGTTATTTCTGAGATATATGCTTGGTCAGATTCTCAAATAGTCTTGGCGTGGTTAGATGGAAATCCCAGAAAACTTCCCACCTATGTAGCCAATAGAGTGTCTCAAATCCTTGATCTTATGCCAGCTTCTACATGGAGATATGTTCCCAGTAGTCAAAACCCGGCAGACTGTGCCTCTAGGGGTGTGTTACCCTCTGCATTACTTGAGCATGACTTATGGTGGGATGGTCCAGCTTGGTTGCTGAATGAACCCTCTACGTGGCCTGTCATTCCGAAGACTCATAGTCAACAGGAAACTGCGCCGGAAATACACATCCTCACAGTTCAAGTTGAGAAATTCGATCTTGTATCTCGGTATTCTAGTTTCACTCAATTAAAACGTATCATTGCCTTCATCTATCGCTTCTACAGAGCTTGTCAGAAAAAGAACAGAACGTGGTCAGATCATTCATTATCACCTCTTGAACTTAACCACTCACTCAGTGTTATTGTTTATCTATCCCAATGTGTGTTTTTCCCCAGTGAAGTGTTGTGCTTGCAGGCAGAAAAGGAGCTACCTACAGGGAGCAACCTGAGATGTCTCAATCCCTTCTTGGACTCTAGCAAGCTAATGCGAGTAGGAGGAAGACTTCGCCATTCACGTCTTGGATATAATCATCGGCATCCTTTCATTCTACATGGCAAGGATCACCTCTCACACCTGATTCTGCGCGAGATACACGAAACAAACCTTCATGCTGGTCCACAGCAAATGATTGCAGTAGCAAGTAGAGACTTTCACATTCTGTCCTGCAAAAGAGTGGCCAAGACTATCTATCGTGGATGTGTGACGTGCCAGAAACAAAGGGCCACAACTTATCACCAGCTCATGGGTCAGCTACAGTCAATAGCCCAAGAGTTTTGGAAGAGATGGTCTCAAGAATATCTGAACATTATCAACCGCTATCAGAAGTGGGTCAAGCCTCGCAGAAATGTCAAGTTAGGAGATGTTGTTCTTGTAAAAGACCAGACTGTATTCCAGTGTAAATGGCCACTAGGACGAGTCACTCAAGTCTACCCGGGACAAGATGGCTTTGTTCGAGTAGTAGATGTCCGGACCGACAAGGGAATGTACCGAAGACCAGTTTCGAAACTGTCACTGCTCCTATGTGAAACAGAAGCCACTCCTATAGAGATGCCTTCGGGAGGGAATATAGAGCAGCCCCACCCCTCAACTACAGGCTAGCTCTGTGGACTAATTTAGCTGTAGGTGCTAATGGACCACCTATTCACTAACTAGTGTACCTTCACTGCATTCATACAAACAATTATTCTATTCTAACATTACCTTTCTCATGCCTGCCCTTATCTTATGCAATCCCCATTCCATTCCACTCACATATATACTTGTAACACTCTCATTCTATTTAGTTCTTTAACTCCCTCATTTTTTCCTTTACTATTTTGTGCTTTCCTTTTCTTATCTGTTATACTTAAGCTTGTCCATACTTTTTATAGTTCTTGCTTGCTTTTGTGTATCATTTATTTTGTTTTGTTTTATGTTCTGTAATTGTACTTTGTTCTCTAGTTCTGTATCATTTTGTTTGAATTTGAGACTGAGTACTGATAGGGATCTTGAGCATACTGGGAATAGTGGATAGGCCTTAGTCAGTGTGTTTAAGTCTGGAGATATTTTGTCTTTTTCCCTTAGTTTTAGTTAGTAGTCTTTGCGTGATAGTTTGGCTGAGTTTTCATAGCTTTACCCAATTGTCGTGTGCTACTACACTCATGTCTGTCATAAGCTAGAGTAGTATATCTCTAGTCTTATATCACACTCATGTCTGTCATAAGCTAGAGTATATCTCTAGTCTTTATATCACACTCATGTCTGCCATAAGCTAGAGTATATCTCTAGTCTTTATATCACACTTGTGTCTGCCATAAGCTAGAGTATATCTCTAGTCTTTATATCACACTCATGTCTGTCATAAGCTAGAGTATATCTCTAGTCTTTATATCACACTCATGTCTGTCATAAGCTAGTCTTTATATCACACTTGTGTCTGTCATAAGCTAGAGTATATCTCTAGTCTGTATATCACACTTGTGTGTCATAAGCTAGAGTAGTGTATCTCTAGTCTAGTTTCTGCAAATGAAAAAAGAAAAAGAAAAATCTTCAGCTAAAAATCATTTTCTTCAGAAAAATCAACTTCTAGTTAAAATTGCCTTTACATTGAGGTTGTAGCTATCACATTTTTGAAGCGAAATTTTTAAGATTTATAAAGTGCGCATGTAGGAATATAGATAAAATCAGAATTATCAGGTCTCCCACAACTCCATTTCTCACATGAATTCTAATGTTAGATTATAGCAATTGAAAGCTTGGTATTGGAACAGGTAAAACAAGCAAGATATCAGTAGACAAAGAATGCTTCGCATTTATAGAATGGTGTTTCAGAGAAAAACAATGAATAGTATGTCTGAAACACAAATATCACGACTTCTGTTGATCTGCATCATTGTCTCAGTCACTGTAAAGAGTCACACTGGTCATTGAAGTTACTGTAAAAAATAGTTTCGTATGTTCTAGGTAAGACTTAACTTTCTCTTGTTGGGGCTGCCATATATCTGTGACTCTACAAAAAAACGGAATTTAAAATCTAAAATTGCACTTTGAGAAAATGGAGTTTAAATTTTCCAATTATTTTCTCCACTTTCTCTGCATGCTTATTGTTACCTGAATCTGTTCTTTATGTATTTGTAGTAAGAACAAAGGTGCCTAGGATGGACATAGCTAGCATTTTACATATTGAATTTGTACTTTACTGAATGGATTCACTAGCAGAAATTAAAATTTCCTTATCTAGAATTGTTGTGTGATAGTTGTAGGAAAGGCTGAAGTTCCGTATATTTCCTCTGTTCAAGATAGTGGGCGCTTCTTTATACATGTATGCAGTAAGATAGAGCCTAATTTCAGGTTTGTGAATGTGATAGCTGTAGTATAGATTAAGTGTCATACATATGGATAGTGGAATACTATTGGACATGTTGTACATCATTACACGTACCAGATTATTAATACTGTCACTACTTTTGCTTTTTTACTTTGGTTATTCTCAGTTGTATTATAGTTTACATAATGTATAGAAATTTGAGAGGATGGTGAGTTTGTTGATGATATATCACTAAAAAATGCTGTCTTTTCTTTGCCACTTGCTTGAAGTGTCTTGCAGTCTTTGACTGACTTATCCACCGTAAATAATTTGGAAGCAGACATTGTTTTGTATACTGAGGCAGAGGTAACAGTAATTCCAGAAAGTTTTGTCTTGTTGAACCAACTAATTGATGATAGTGTGAATATTTGTAGTCTCAAAGGAAACTTCATGTGGCTAGGTTGGCCATGGTTAGTTTTGTTGTGCTGTCTTAGTCTTTCACAAAGTTAGCAGTAGTATCTGATTCCATGTGCACTAGTGAGCTATTGTGTGTAAGCCATTACTAGTTTCATACTTAATTACTGATGACATGACACACTCTTAAGAAAGTGAGCAGTAGCTAAGGATGTGTATCCAATTACTTGTAGCAAACTTAAAAAGAAGATGGCTGAAATTGAGTATGATATAGACAAGAAGATTGTCGGGATATTATGTCCAACTCCTTTTGAATTGGATGAGAAAGATGTTACTAATGAGTACATGGATTGTGATTTAGTTGAGGAGTGTGAAATGGGTTCTGGGAGTGAGGAATTGATTGGAAGCTGGTGTAGTTGCGCTGATTCTTCAGAAGAAATAGAGGGAGAAGGTGATAGGCAGGAAGATATGTTGAGGAATGTGGAAAGTAATTTGTGTGGTAATGATTGGATTGGTTTGTGTGAGCTAGGTGCACCAGATGTTGCTGACAAAAAGGAAGAGACTGAGCAGTTGGAACAGGAAATTATGCAGTTCCCATCTTCAGACGTGTCGTAGTTTAGCTGACAGGAAGGAGAGGGACTACTACTGAGCAAGGGGCTCATTGTTTCACAAACAAATGGTGCATGACCAAGAGTTCAAAATAGATTGGTAGTTTCTAAGTCAAAGATTAGCATGACTTTTAAAAGCTCATGAAATTAGCAGGCATGTTGTATGAATACAGGCAGTAGAGTACCGACAGATATGATTGACACAGCCATTTGAAGTTATAGCATTGGACAGTGTTGGGCCTTCTAGCAGTGCAACGGACTGAAAAAAAATATTTAAATTGACTAACATAAAGAGTTAGTTTTATGTGAATTCATGCACATGATCAGAATGAGTTTGTTTACTGTCCTTTCCTTTACAGCTGGAGTAGAATCTTGTAGTTAAAAATTACAGCTTGTGGCAAAAAACAAAAAACAAAACAAAAAAAAACAAAGAGAGAGAGAGAGAGCTAGATAAAGAAAATAATTAGGGTGGATCCTCTTCTCCGATGACCCACCCAAGTATTTTCTTTCTTTATCTCTATCTCTTGCTTTGCTTACTTTAATACCATCAATGATACATGCTATTGTACTTGAAGTCAGACGTTCAATAGTGAATACAGTAAGCCAGTGTCCATTCTGATTATTTACAATTTAAACAAATTCACCTGACTTTACAATAAGTGATAAAGCCACTCGACAAATTGCATCCTGAAATCCAGTAATCTAAGCTCTAATTCTTAAGGATCTGCTGATGAGATCATCATTTAGCCAACCAAAAAGTGGCTTACATTGGTTGTTGTTTTTTCCATGTAATTTGTATACTCTCATGACATTATTATTGTAGGAGTTATTTATAGAATTTAGTTCACTAGCTTAATTTGAATAACTAGTCTTTTTAGTCTCTTCTAGTCTCTTTAGTCCCTTCTAGCCTATTCGATCTCTTCTAGTCTCTTTGTTCTCTCCTAGTGTCTGTTCTTGTGTCTTGTACTCTCTTGTTGTGTCTTGGAGTAATTAGAATATAGTAGATTCCATTTTCAAGTCCTTTGCAGTCCTGTTGTATTTTCTTTTTTAATAAGGTCGTTGCAGTCACTTGTATGTTGTTATACTATCTTACAGTAATTCTATAGCTAGTGTCTTTACATATAGATAAATGTGTATGCATTTATTCTCATGAACTGGATAGTTTGCATCATTTATGATGTTTCAAATGATAGGTTGGGGCGGCAACTGCTATGGACATGGTTTGTAAGGTCCTCACTCTTGATCCCCCTACAAGAGGACAAGAGGAGTAGCTATGATTTTAGAAGTCTAAAGAGACTTAACACTTGTTAACTTCAAACTTCTTGCAAGAATAACTGGCTGAAGGGTTGAGAGAGCTATGTATGAGGAAAAACTAGTACTAATAAATGAGAGAGTTGAACGAGACGAGATGATTAGTTAGTGAATGAAAGGTGTGACTAAATTGATATATAGATGTAACCTCACATACTGGGGAGTGTATGGAGTGTATATGAAGTGAGGTTCAAAATAAAACATTAATATATGCAATCACACGCATACATGCTATGAATCCAGCTCTAGTTCATAACAAAGTTCCTGTATTGCCTTAACAACCACTTTAGTGAGGGCTGGCCCGAACATATGTTCAATGTTTTAGGCCGTCCGAGGTACCACTTGAATATCATATGAGCGGATCCATTATTCTGATATGAAGTCATTAGTGACACATTGCAAAGAATAACAATTATAATCGTCTTGTATCACATATCTCTTGAATGTCTGCTGGGCAATAATAGAATACTGTGTGTAAAAAAATTCTATAGGATATTTAATATTTTTCATTAAATAAATTAGTGTTTTACTCATGGTCATTCATTAGCTAATATTATAGCAAAAATTATTGCGACACCCTAAACAACTGATGTGATGAACTATATTGTTGCCTGTGTGCATGTGCATAGTCCTTTCAGCTTATGACCTGTCTATCTCAAACATTATCTTGTGTATCTAATTCAGTATCCATCAGGCTCAAATAAACATTGGGATGAGTTCTAATCCATTTCAGGTCAGATGAATACCGGAGACTGGAGGGACCACAGTAAACTGTTTGAGATGACAGCTCAAGGGCCAAATGCACATGCACACAGGTAACAATAATGACTGATATGAACGCAAACCAGTTGCTGAGGGTGACATAATCAGTTTTCCTATGCACTCGTCTGTAAGTGATAAGTAAGTGGGTAACCATGTGTAAAATTTTGATGAAATGAATAAAATATCCTAAAAAATGTTTTCACTCAGTACATTATTATTGTCCACAGCTAGGTATTGAATAAATAAAATATAAAAATGAATTTCTAACAGTATTTTTCTACATGTGAATGTCACAGGAAGGCAAAGATATTATGGTACAATTTTATTTATTGCAATAATGTCATTGATAACTCCACATCTTAATAACGGATCTGCTCATATGATATTCAAGAATTATCTTGTAATATCTATAGCAATAATATACCAACATTAATACATCGTAATTAAGATAAAATCAAACTACCCAGTTTCATGTGAACAACAGACTAGAAGAGACTAGAAGGGACTAAAGAGACTATAGAGACTAGAAGAGACTAGAAGGGACCAAAGAGACAAAATAGACTAGTAGAGACTTTAAGAGTCTAAAGAGAGTAAAAGAGACCAAAGAGAACAGAAGAGACTAAAGAGACTATAAGAAACTAAACAGACTAGAAGAGACTAAAGAGACTAGAAGAGACTAAAGAGACTAGAAGATATTAACGAGACTAGAAGAGACTAAGAAGAATAGAAGAGACTATAGAGACTAGAAGAGACTAAAGAGAATTGAAGATACTAAAGAGACTAGAAGAGAATAGAAGAGACTAAAAGCAATTAAAGAGACCGAAGAGACTGACTATAAGAGACTGAAGAGACTAGAAGAGACTAAACAGACTACAAGAGAATAAAGAGACTACAAGAGACAACTAGTTGTTTAGCTTATGCTATAGGAAATTGGACTCTATAAATAACTCTTAAATTGATGTAATGAGAGTGCAACTACATGAAGAAACACCCTTAAATTAGCAACAATTCTTAATCAGCTTTAGTCAATTTGAAGTTAGGAATCGGTACTGTAAACTTTTTTTAGTCTTTAGAATATACTGCACTGCCTTAATCACATCACACTTTAAATTAGCTTCTTTTGGAGGGAGAAATTGTTTCTTTCTGGAGAGAGAGAGAGTTGAATGAAGATGGACATTATGCTTCAGGATGGAGTAAAATGTCTATCTCTGGAGAGGGAGAGAGAGTTAGGTGAAAAAGGTAAATCAGTGGCTTTTTTGAAGGGAGCAAGATAGGTCTTTCAAGATATTGAGAAATTAATAAGGCTGGTCTGGGAGAATTATCTTCAGAAGAGCACGAAATTATTCTCTTGGAGAGAGAGAGATGTGTCAATTTCTGGAGAAAGAGACATGGATGAGACAGAAGACATCTTTGAAGAAGTGCTCATTAGCTGATGATAAGGTTTTACGTGGACACCATTGATTGTATTTGTCTAATGCTATTACATATAATATGAATAATATGAAAACTTCGTGATTTTGTGCAGACCAACCCATTTTGGATACAATTTGCCATGTGCTCATTTCTTTATCAAAAAATCTTTCTTTGAAGTGCTCCTTGTGATAATTATCCCCCATTAAAACATTGTCACTTTCAATATCCATCACTTAGGGTATGAGATATGGAGCTTGCAGAAAAACTCTTCTTCTTTTTTAAATAAAAGTTGAAGTGTAGGTAGTTGAGAAAGCTGTGAAATTACTACCTTTTCAAGCATGCCTTAAAAGTAATCCTTTTGGTAAAGCATGCAACCACCAATCTCCTACTCAAAAGCACAGTCTAGCAACAATACTATTTGTTAGCACTAAATCATGGGACCAAAATAGCTCACTTTCGTCTTGCATTTTCCCACTCCATGTGCTGGCTTATTTTATTACTCTTTTCTAATTTAGTACAGCCTTCAGGATAAACACCCTAAAAGCTATCAACTATATTTTTTCACTTTCTGAGCTCATTACTTCAATACACGAAAAATATCAAATCCGACGTTGACACAGGGGATCATGCATGGCAGCCTTGTTCTGTCTTGTTTGGTCTGGGGGAGGGGAAGACCACATAGAGCGGGGGACCATCCAAAGTTTGACACCGCCACCAATTTTCAGAAATCTTTTCCTTTACATCACACGGATGCACATGCTTTAGTTTATCATGGTCTATATGGTGATTGTCACCGCAAGTTCCTCTGCTAATGACAACTAACTTGATTTCCCCTTCTACCCCAACTATCTAAGCCCAAACCGGGTCCTCAGTTTTAGTTAGAATCATAGAAGAAAAAATCAAAAACAGAAAAACCCTGGCTTATATCCAGGCAAAATGATACACACCCCGGGATCACTGCATGAGATAACTTAATGGATCGTTAACTATGAATAGTTTGTTTGTTGATGTTTGTAATTAACAGTGACAGTCTGAAAGAGTTACTAATTGAGATCTAGACTAACGGTTTGTTTGTGTGTGAATAAATGATGATAATGTGTTCGTGTGTTTGTTTACTTGTTTTCTGCTTCCTGTCCCGGTCTGGCGGTGACAGTGATATATGAACCATAGAGAGTATTCTGAGAAAATGACTATTGGCTTCACTGAATGTCGTATAGTTAAACGTTTGGTGCTAAGTTTTCAGGTTTTATTGTAAAGTTGTGATAGTGAAATTATGTCGAGTAACAGGATTGTAGTTAGATATTCACCATGAGCAGCTTGATTGCAGGGGCAAATCATTAGGATACAGTAAACAGAGTATAGGCTAATATTAATATCTAAATTAATAATTTGAAGAAATGGATTTCTACATGCCCAGGGGTGACAGCAGTAACATTGTAATGCTAGAGAGCCTTTAGTTGCCAAATAATGCACAGCACAGGTACAATATAATTAGTATACTACAATGATCTATTCAAGTGACACAAGCTATTTGTTGACCCTTTACCAACTATTATTGCATCAGCCAACAAGGTACGGTGCCTTTTTATTATGAGGGTAATGTGACAGCGGTTTATAATCGTTTGACCTTAGTGCCTTGAGCTCCAATGCTGCGTAAGCTGGTAACTATCATGCGAATTTCTCCTCATGTTCGTTGTGTACGTCTGAGAAATAGTTAAAATATAATATTATATATGTGTGCATGGTAGCAAAGGTTATATTGTATGGTCTCAATCATCTTCACACTCCAGAGTTGCTTGTATGAGATTTTTTTAGCAAAAATCTGTTGCATTTTTTTGACCCCATTACTACTAATAATTCATGGAAGAATTTGTTAAGTCATTAGTTATTGTCAAGAGAGGAAGAAGATAGACAAGGTGATATTATCAATATGGTTTGTCAAATTAGCTCATCATCATTCAGCCAGACGCATCTTATTTACCACTTAGTATGTGTGTCTTCTGGAATGTATAATGGCTGCGAGAGCTGGTTAAGTCAATTTAATCAAGAATGTTGTTAAAGAATGAAATGTTGTTGGAGCTATTTCACACCAATTAGAATACCACCCACATCCTATGCTTGCTACTAGGCACAAACACTGACTTACATGTTCATGTAACATGTTGTCATGGTACGCATGCACTTTGATCTATAAACTTGAAAAACTGCATAGAAACACAAGACCTCATCTTGCAGGTTGCTGTGCTCATAGATTCCCATTAGTTTGAAAGAGAACAGAAAATACTTGAGAGTTGTTTACCCGTCACATGCTAGATTGAGTCGTATCGAAACTAAGTTCATGTGCGGGCAGAGTGGAAAATGTTTTTTCTATTCTAAAAATAGCAATTCCCAGCAACTCCCAACATTTGCTGGTAATTCAACCACAGTTTGCTTGTCATTGAGCTATCAGATAACTCACACTTTTTAGAAGTCAGTGCTTTGATAATCTTTTCATTGGAGTCTGATTTCAATAGCATGTTAAAGTCAATTTCACCAGCTTTCAGGAGAGTGAAGAGTCTCCCTAGTTCACGCATGTGGTTCTCAAATCCTAGATCAGTTTCCATAACATTGGCTACAAGCTGTTGCGTAAGACACTTACTGACAAGGAGATGTCCACGAAATGAGCGCTGCACAGCTTTTCTGCTCATCATGTGCACCACTGCATTTTTGCCATATATCGTCTCCAAGATGTGTTTGAGTCCACTTCAATACATCAATGTTACTGTAGCCCCCAACAAATTCATAAATGTGTGGAAGCTTCCTAGTAGCAATACAATATTTCGGATTGGACTATTGTCAGGAACCTCATGTATTATCTCAGATGCTTTCCAGAAGAGTGGCTGGAGTGGTGGACCTCAAAAGTCTTGTGAAGTTGTCACTGGTAAAGGCCATAACATGCAATATTATATGTCACATGGACACTAGGAGTTCCCCAAACTAATTAAAGTGTCTCTAATAATTGTCTAAGAGGTTAGGTATACATTTTAGGCACTAATAGTGAATGATGAATGGAGAATCACTGTACCAAAAGTGGTGAGAAATATTAACGATCAGCCACTTCTTAAATTGATGGTCATTTTTTTTCAAAGACAATTTATATACTTTCTGGTAACTTATTTTTTGGCAACTTTTGATACATGCTTCCTCAAGCCATATACTACAGGAAAACGCTATAAAACGTTTTCTTGCAATTTTTTTAGGGCTAGCACATTTTTTTTTCCATATTTTGACCCTACTATTGGCCCTTTGTATCGTTTTTTAAAATAGCAATTCCCAGAAAGTTACCGGCAAGTTCCGTGAGCTTTTTTTAACTCCCTAGGTGCTTCCATTATCGAAGTTCATTTCTAGCCCACTTACTTGAACAGACCTGTCAAGTCATGCCAGATTCAAACCACTTGCCTGTAAATTATTGGTTTCCATTAGTTTTTACTTCTTCCTCTGTTGTGTTTACAAACCCAATACTGTTTAAATTTATTTATTTCAGGTTGCTTTTACTGGTGCCACCCTTTACCTGATGTGTGTTTCCACACTGCTTGCTGCTTGCTCACTCGTTTTGCTCTGAAAGTGCCACACCCACTGGACCTCCCTCTCCTCTCTCCTCTTTGGCCTCTCTTCCTGGTTTCCCGCTGGACAGCAGCCCCTCCCCCGTGTGGACCTCCAACCCTACTGTACAACTAGCAGCCTCTACCAACACTAAAGGGCATGTATTTGGAAGTCCTAAATCACTGCAACCGATCCCTCAATTGCCTGAAGTCCCTATGTTGACCCGTTCTAGGTGGAAGACGGATCCTGGACCAAAGCCAGTCAATCACTCTATCAGCTCCCCTTCGCTCGCAAACATCGTCTGGATTTTTTCAAAAATAAAATATGGCTGGGGTGACACATTCCATAAAGCAGATGGCGGTCTCAATTCTGTGAGTAGAAAACTGGAATCTTGTGGCATGAGCACAGAGAGTGGTGATCATCAATTGGAAAGCAGAGTTCATCCTTCTATTCATGAGACTAGAAGCCCGGTAAATATTGAGCATGGAAGCAGTCGCCCACTTGGATACAGCCGCCCACTTGGATACAGCCGCCCACTTGGATACAACCACCCACTTGGATACAGTCACCCACTTGGATGTGGCCGCCCACTTATTCCTAGTCCGGACCACACTATAGATGGAGCAAGAGTTGAGGTACCACAAGCCATAGAACTGGGATACAATCATAAAGGAACATTTCACTGGAATCTACTAGCAAATAATTCGTCATTGTCAGAAGAATCTAGGTTTGGAACGTTTGGAGTCCTATTTCAATACTTGCTCTCCAGTTAGCTGGTATTGTAGTATTTGGTGCTCTGAGTTAATACTAGTTAGTTAATAACACGCTGTCTTCTAGTTTAGAAACTACTCAAAACATTGTACAATGAAATTATTGGATCTCTAGTCAATATTGACAAGAGGATGATTTATATATTAATAAAATGAGTAGAAGTTATGGTCTAACTGGACATTTGATTGTGTTGCTGGTGTGGTATATTGATTTGTGCCCTAACATGTGCTTGATATTGTGGCACTACACAAACCCAGGTAGGTGTTGTGCTTAATACATTTAAATCTTGCTCATTGCAGTGGAACCTCTGATAGTGAACTCTCTAATAAGCTGATTACCTCCATTTAGTGAACTTTCCACTTGCTCCATACAATATCATCACCTCTCTCGAACCAAACACCTTCTTATGACTAGTTCCAAATTGTTGTCAGTTGGGACGATTTTATTCCGATAACCACAGGCTATTGGTTGAATTTTACATGATCATGTCAAAATTATTAACTTCTGGGTAAAAAAACACAACTGATATAGATTCATAGTCAGGTGGCTTAGTGGTAATTAGGATTACTGTTACTAGGCGGATAAAATAACCAACTTTACTAAATGTTTAGTATGTAATTCACCAAAGTCAGATAGATTAATATGGCAAAGGTAATCTCACTATGTTTTATTGTTTCGGCTCAAAAAATCAAAATTGTTACAAATTATGAGGAAATAATTGGCTTCGAAGTCATGCAAAGTATCGGATTTCTTTGCTCATTGTAGAAAACAGCAAATGGTAACAGACAAGCTGGCCAAATTCTTACACCAGACCTCTCCTAAGTATGGTGTGTGTGTATTGGGGATATGACACACCGGTTGAGAGATCTTTCATATCATTAACCTCAATGGAGCTGAATTGGAGTCACAGCATCATGTGCCAGAAGGAAACAAGTGAGCCTGTGAAGTGTCTATCAGAGAGCCATGACTTAAGTGGTAGGATAGATGCCTATGTGTCAATTTTTGGCCTATGTGTCAAATTTTGAATGTGAAACAGTTTCAAGATCTGAATGCACTTTCACTTAATTATTTTAGCAGTGATGTAACAGTTGCTGATGATTTGAAGCTAACTCTGCATGTTGGCACAAGTCCTGCCAGAATAAATTTCAGCAATACCAAGCTAGAAAGGGCAAAAAAAAAAAGAAAAGAAAAAAAAAAGTACCTCCCTGTCACAGAAATGAGAGAGAGAACACACTAAGTGGTAGAAAATAGATGTGTCAAATTGCTTGTTCTGTGACAATGGACAAGAGGAAAGTGACCTCCTTTTGGTATCAACGTTTGAAACTGATGTCAACTTTCTTCCAACCATGATCGTGGGGCTGCATGACATCCAGCTTCTTTCTTGGATTGAATGAGGAGATCTTTGCAAGGGATGTAAAGTATTATTTGGTCAATTTGCCAAATATAGCTATGGAGATCACACCAGGAAGTCAAGTATGAAACCTGAATGAGAAGTTAAATGAACCTAAAGAGCTACAATGGGCAAGCTTTATATTCTGGAACTTTCTTTTCAAACTATCTGAGATTCATACTTTTTATGTAAATCGTCTTGAGGATTTAGGTATTAAATACAGTGCTTCCAGCTTAAAGAGTGGATTTTTTAGCTTTTTGGTTAAGGTTGCTAATTCTGCTATAATTTCTCAAGTATGTATAATAGAAAGCTAAAAATTTGTATTATTATACATTAATGTCATATTAACATACAGACAAAACAATTTTGTGGGTTTGTGGTTATTTTTGTGGTTATAGGTGATGGAACTGGGAGCTTCAAGACAGTGAATTTGGAAGTGTTTAAGCTGAAAAAAGAGAATTTATTTGTCCTTATCTCTATAACTTGGTATACTGATACTTTAATACCTGAAGTTTCATATGAGCCTAATTTTGTGGGCACACGAAATTTGAATCTCGAAATATTTAAAATTTTAAGAAAAAAAGTGTTTAAGCCAGGATTTTTGAATTTATTGAGTTATTATCTCTAAAATTGTGACACATGATGTAAAATTGCCTTAAAATTATTATGTATAACTTTGGTAGCTATACCTTGAAAATTAAGTGAGTTGTGGCTGTTTTTCACCAAAAAAAAATTATGCACGGTAAGGGTCATCAAATGATGACGTTTACAGCGGATTGTGGGCCTATAGTACACGTAAACGCGACGTCACAAAACAGCGCATGCGTATTTGTGCAAGGTCGCCAGTTTACCGCTAATTGTTGCACGGGTATGGCTGATTTAGCTACGGTTGTATCTCAGGCCCTAGCAGGTATCAAGTTTTACGGCGTTACTGCCTAACGCGGCCAGCGTTTTAGCTTCCATCTGGAGCTGCACAACCCGTAGGACTCCAACTGCATCGCCCTGATGTTGTCAGAATACCGAATGCTGGGAGCCTTGGGAGCATTAAACTCCTTCAGCTTTTCTTCAGCTCTTGAAAAAGATGACCTCTTGGATAGGCTTGGCTCCAAGTTAGTAATATTCCAGCCAACAATTCTGACTGATTTCGACTTCGTTTACTGCTGCTAGTAGAACGATGAGAATCCATACAGCCGATTGCAGTTAGGGAAAGTCCCGTCTTACCACAGCCGATTGCAGTTAGGGAAAGTCCCGTCTTACCGCTCAGGGAAATAACCGTTCGACCTTAGCTCGTTTAACTAGTTACGTTTAATGACGAACTACCGCAAAATCTTGACGTCAAAAAAAATGGCGTAAAATGTATTACAGTCTGTTCTCTCTAATAGTCCTCTTCTCTTATAGTCTATTCTTTATAATAGTCCACCCCAGCTAGTGTGACCCACTACATACTACATGCATGCACTTTCACATTTACTTCAGTTAAAATTACTTGTAGCTACAAGACACACCTACTTGCAGTTAAAATTACTTGTAGCTACAAGACACACTTACAGCTGCATTTTATTGTTGAATTGTAAACTAGCCAGTGTTAGAGTCGGAGACGTTTGCCAGCTCAATTTCAAAAGTTGCCTAGCTCCAGAAAAGAAAAGAAGATGACAGCCGCTGAACTTCAAGCTAAGAAGCCTAGAGTGGAATTGAGTCTGAAAGATAAGTGTGATATAATTGAGGGAGCCAAAATGAGAGGCTTAGGCCTGACAGTGCGGAGCTCACTCTGAAGTGAATCAAACTGAATTGGCTGCTAAATTTGGTGTTACAAAGAAAAACATCAACAGGATACTATGGAGAGCAAAAGATTTGAAGCAGAAATTTCTTGTATCACCTGCTGATGTCAAGCGCTGTCGCCCCACACAATATGGTAAGATCGAAGAGAGAGTTGTTGCTTTTGTTGCTATGCTTCGTAACAGGCCAAAGCCACTTCCAGTTTCTTTCAGTATGATAAAGGCTAAAGCAGAAGAAGTGGCTTAGTCTTTGGGTGAAACACAATTCAAAGCATCTAGTGGGTGGTGGGAGAAAGTAAGAAAGAGGAATGCCATAGGAAAAAGTGTTCGTTTACATGGTGAAGCAGGAGAAGTGGACCATGATCAGATTAAGAAGAAAATTGACGAGATTAAGAAAGAGCTAGAAGACTATGATCCAGAATATATCTACAACTGGGATGAAACGGGCCTATACTATAAGCTTATTCCTCGTTCTACATATACAGCACCAAGTGAAACGATAAAGCGAGTTCGTGGAACTAGAGCACAGAAAGCTAAGGATAGGGTCACACTCATAACTTGTACTAATGCCACAGGAAGTCCCAGACTTCCCTTAGCAATGATTGGAAAGGCTGTAAAACCAAGGTGCTTTCGTACCACTCCGCCACCTGTTCCATACAACAACAAACCGAATGCTTGGAACAACAGCAAACTTACTAGATGATGGTTTCATGTTTTTCTTCCTTCAGGAAGCGAACATCCAAGCCAGTTGTACTAATGGCAGATAATTTGGGATCACATAACAGTGATGACCCTGCATTACAGGATTCTCAAGTAAAGTGGATCTTACTACCACTGAATTGTACTTCTGTGCATCAGCCCATGGACCAGGGAATTATTGCTGCACTGAAAGCCAAGTATAAGAGCAGTCTTCTTCACATCATGGTCGGAAATATTGAGAATTATGATCAGCTACGACAGCTTGGGTCTACTCTTGCAGCTGGTGTTCGAGATCTGAATCATGCTTACCCACCAAATCTTCTGGATGCAGCATCTCTTGTGCATCAAGCATGGGAGTCTTCTCTAAGTCAGGCAACCTTAGCTCATTGTTGGCTTAAGGCTGATATTCTTCCTTTGCTTCATACTACTCACCTTCATCATGACACAGGAAGATACCATCGACAGTGTGTGTCATCAGAACTGTGCACTTTATTCAAGAATACAACACTTCAGTCACTTGATAAAGCTGCATCTAGTATCCATTCACAGAACATAGCTGAGCAACACCTGATCGGAAGTCTTCGACCTTTGTGTGTGCAAAGTACAGAAGATCCTGATAGCTTAGCAGCAGCGTTAGAAGAATAGTTTATTATAGAAGATCATGAGATTGTGCGCATAGATGAAATTGAAATGGCTTTAAGTTGATGAAACTGAAATGTTTAGATGAAGAACAGCAGCATTGTGGAGATGGTGTGGTTGAGTCTAACACTGATGATGAGGAAAGTGAGGAGGAGCTTGATCGTAAAGACATTCTAAATTCATCTAACCTCGATGAAAGCCTAGTGATGATTAAGAGTTTACTGCACCTTACATCATCTTGCAAGAGGATGACACATCAAATATGCTTACGAAAGTTTATCATAAATTCCCACAATTAAAGAATGAAAAAGTTTCATTAAATTCCAGGCAAACTGTTATTAGAAACTACTTTCAGACTTTTAATAATATAGAGCACCCCATGTAACTGTAAAAATAATGAAATGTGATTTTTTCATGCAGTTTCTTTAATAGTCCATTCTCTCTAATAGTCCACCTTGGGACTCCTAGCCCACTGGTGGACTATTAGAGAGAACTGACTGTAGAGTGAATGAGAAAAGTTATGTTCTCCGTTTTCCATTCTCTAAACAGGCAGTTTTACTATTGTAAACATTATTGGGATGATGAAGAAAAGGTATGTGTATGTTAAATTACTGTAGTGAGGGTCTATACAGTAGTTTCAAAAAATCCACTCTTTAAGTTGGAAGCACTGTAGTCATCAACAAAACTTAGGCTGAAGAATTAGTTGTTAGAGCATTTTTCAGAGAGGCACAGGAACAGTACGATAGAAGGAATGTTGCGATTGTACAAATAAATAAAGAAATGGACAATATGCTTATTATTATGCTTTTCTCTTATTTTCTATGGCACTAGTCGAAAGGATCAGGATACACATGCATGAATCCCAGGCTAGTCTCACTATTGGCCAGTTAATTCTCTTCAGTGTCATAAAAGGCTTTCTGATTCTGCCACAGCAACAAGGCACACTCTGGTAAGTAATTATGAGTTTACTGCGAGGAAGCCGGGTCAGTCAGGGTTAACTGAAGGCCACAAGCTTTTCAGGGTTAACTGAATACTTGCAAGTAGGCTGCCACCAGAGTTGCTGGGGCTGCCCAATCACCTGGAGGGTTAACTCTTAAGGTGTATAAAGAGTTTAATCTTTAAACTAGGCAGGAAATACAACAACTGAAAGAACGAGGATAAATAAACAAAATATGACTTGGAAACGGAGTTCACGAACATCGACGATTGACCAACATCGACGAAATATGAAAGAAAATGATAACTACAACAAGTGAATGAATAGTTATTGATGGCTGTTTCTTGACATCAGGGAGAAACAGGTAAACCTAATTAGAAATAATAATAATATAACACTAGTTCAAGTTCTAATAATGTATTGACTGTTTCACTACACTTACTATGGCAGCTCTGCAACCATGCAATGGACTCTTTCCAGCAAAATGTACCTTATTGCCACTGTTCTACTAAAAAACTACCAACCCTGCAATGGTGGAGAATGGCATGGATGTTCTGAAACAAGCAATTGAGTTCCTTAATGCTGGACAAATCCCTGTTATTGTGTTTAATCAGTTTCATTTGCATTTGTGAATTATGTACAGTGGAAATGGCCCAGGACTCATGGTGAGTCAGTATATGTTATCATGCTAGGGGGATTACACATTGAAAAGTGCCTCTGGAGTACATTAGGTGATATTTCTGGAACCTTATCAGATATGAATAAGTAAGACTGCACATTCTCCTACTTACCGTAGAGTATATACAGCAGGTGAGACACATCACTACTATTTTGATGCCTCATTAAAATAGCTAACAGATTGTTTGTTCTTTTGGAAGGAGATTATATTGCAATAGCAATGTAGGGTATTTGAGTAGAATTGACATCACTTAAGGAAGCTTTCTGAGACGGAGTTTCTTCAGTACTGGTGCCGACTTGGTCTGAGTCTACTATTTATAGTAATGAAAAAAGTTATTGAAGTCCTTCATAGCAATGTTAACCAACTTACTTGGTACTTGGGAAATATTGTCTCAGCCAGTGAAGATTTTGAACAAGTAGAGGATTCTAAAGAAGAATACAGAATACAATTATAATAATAAAGTATTAAATTTATTTAAACACTACCTACCTCCATTAAACCAAAACATTGCAGGTTCTGAGGGAGCTATTCGTATATTGTGAGCACTGCAGTGCATAGCCCATGATCTAGATTCAAATTTGACTTCATGCAGTTCACAACAATTCTCAAGGTGACATTTCAGACTGAAATAAGGTTCCACTTTGCCATAGTCATAGTGCAATGTATTTAGAGATAATTGAAGTGTAAATTAGTTTTCAAGAGGTCTGGCTGATGTAGAGAGTAAGATTGTCATGACTGGTAGTGGCCGGAGATACCAACACTGTTGCCTCACCCACCACAGCAGAGGGGAGGAGTAATGGATGGCAGTAATGAAGGCATGGTCTCCACTCTAGCCATGATGGAGATGATAAACAGAAGGAATCAGATGCATACAGTGTCGGTAAATGGTTAAAGGTGGATGATGAAGAGCCTGTAGATGCGGTTTTATTAATAGTGAACAATGGAAACTTAAGTACTAATAAAATGTATAGTACATACAAAGTGTATATATAAAAATAGTTTTCAAGAGGTCTGGCTGATGATGTGGAGAGTAAGTTTGTCATGACTCTGTTAGTGGCCAGAGATACCAACACTGTTGCCTCACCCACCACAGCAGAGGAGGAGTATTGGATGGCAGTAATGAAGGCATGGTCTCCACTCGAGCCATGATGGAGATGATAAACAGAAGGAATCAGATGCATACAGTGTCGTTTAATGGTTAAAGGTGGATGAAGAGCCTGTAGATGCAGCTTTATTAGTAGTGTTGTTTTTGTTTAGAGATTCCAGGTTTTCTTAGTTTTAGTTATTCATACTAAAAAACTATTTTGAATGCTTAGTTTACCCCCAAATTCTCCCTGAATATTTAGTTAGTTTTTAGCATTTTCTTCAATATCATGTAGAAGATTTAGTTAGTTATTCTATCAATTGACTTAGTTTTGGTTAATTTATGTTGTCTCTCAAATTCTTGAATAACGAGACTCCTTAAAGAAGTAGTACTGGTAGTTTTCCAAACAACTTCAAAAGTAGCATTTCTATGAAATCTTAGGGATTTTAAATAAAGTATGATATATTTTATATAGTTTAGAGAATAATTACTTGATAGCAATTTATACCTATATTTAATAATGATATAATTCAAGGTGAATTGTTTACAATAAAAATTGCTTAGTTTTAGTTTGTGTCATCCACTCTACTGGTAGTTTTAGTTATTATTGAATTCACTGTCTTCTAAAATATTTAGTTTTAGTTTTTTCATGTTCTCTATAGCTTAGTTTTAGTTATTCTTACCAAAAGTAAAATACCCCAAAACTAAGGGGTTTTGGTTTTAGTTTTAGTTAACTAAAACAACACTAATTATTAGTAGTGAAGAATGGAATAGGGGAAGAAGAAATGGAGAGGAAGGTGTTTTAGTAATTCCAAGCAACATGGTGTTTACATGTATTTGTTCAGTTCAAAGTAGAAAATAATAAGAAACAGACTGAAGTGACTTAGACAGACAGAGGGCATGATGTTTATTTTTATGGTTAAATGTTTTCAATGGTACAATTAAAAATGAATTTGCCACCAAAAAATACTGATAACAATTGATAAAGCTATGAGTAACAATAATAACAACACCAATAATAATAATAATCATTTCAGTTTAAAATTTAATTATGTATTTGCTTTTGTTGTTAGCAACTGAATAAATTAAGTTCAGTTGTTACTTTTTATTGGATTGCTTTTCACATAGGAGATAAAATGGTGTTGGTAAATCCCTTTAACTTGTAGCTAACTTGAAGTTATATTATCAGATAAATATTCTTATTTAGTCAGAACCAGAACCTACAGTGACAACCAACCAGATATACATAGCTTAATGATAGAGGGCAAATAATAATATATTTATTGATGCATCTGAAGTACTTATATGCTGCTGAAAGTATTGCTAATGTAAGTACAGTTCATTTAGGTATAGCTACTAGGATTATTAAAAATAAAATCGAAGTATTAAAAAGAATATTGAAAAAAAAAAAAAAAAAGCATTTTAAGTCATTTTTAGAGCTAATTTTAAGGTGTCTGCAATTGAGCTAAGTTCTAAGTTTATAAGTAACTTTATCAATCCATCCCAAGTTGGTGGATAACGAGGAGACCCATTCTTTATCCAGTCCATTAGTACATCTCGACAACACCGCCTGACTTCTCCCCGACGCTGGCCATCAATACCTTGTAAGCGAGCTGGAGTTAAATCCAGTAAATCTCCAACTTCCTCCCACTTAACACTAATCTCATCTTTCACCCTGAGAGTCTGTGGCTGGCCATCTTTGTCTGTCCACTCTAGCAATGTTAAATTGCTTAAAGAAAATTCAAGACCTGAAAATTATAACAAATAATAAAGAGCACTTAAACCACTAACTTCTAGCCAGTTACCTGGTGTAGCAACAGCTGCAGAATGTTTTGGACACTGAGCCACCTCAACGGGAGTGTTGTTGCTGGATGCATGCTGGCATGGAAATTCATCTTCTGAAGTGACAATTCCTCTGGATGCTCTACCTATGATAATTGCAATATATAAAGGAAATGAATGAAGGATGCTGGGCTAGCTACAAATAAATTAATCAAAGTATTACACTCTATAAAGGAATGTGATTATTAGTATCACTTCCAACTGTCTCAGAGAATTTCTTTGCTTACAGCCTTCAGGGTTTTTCTTAGGGCTAGCATGTATTTTTTTTGTTGTCTCTACTTTGTGATGACCAAAGCAATGCTGGTATATTCATTTTTTTAGCAATTCTCTGCAAATGCCAATTTAGCCAAACACTTTAAAGCTGACCACACCACCCTAACAGGAAGTAAACAAATCCATTAATTACATTCCCATAGAACAAAACACTGTATGGATGGTGACCAGACCCTTCCCTCCACCGCTCGGTAAAGGGTCTGGTTCGTGAGACTACAGCTAATAGTCACTTATATATTGAAACAAATAAATCAACAAACACAATACAACACAGAGTGACATACATTTGACATCCTTTGAGGATGTCTTGTCGGGTGTAAACTTGACATCACTTAAGGAAGCATTCTGAGACGGAGTTTCTTCACTACTGGTGCCAACTGAATGTTTTGAATGAGTAGAAAATTCTAAAAAAGAATGCAGAATATAATTATAATAATAAAGTATTAAATTTATTTAAACATTACCTACCTTCATTAAACCAAAGCATTCCAGGTTCTGAGGGAGCTATTCGTATATTGTGAGCACTGCAGTGCATAGCCCATGATGTAGGTTCTAATTGGACTTCATGCAGTTCACAACAATTCTCAAGGTGACATTTCAGACTGAAATAAGGCTCCACTTTGCCATAGTCATAGTGCAACTTATTTAGAGATAATTGAAGACAGGTATCGAATGTTTGCCGAAGTTTACTACAAACTTCACTCGGTGAAGTTGTTCTTGGAAGAGCAAACTCATTTGGAGGGTAATTCTCAAGAACAGCACTGACTTCAAGATGAGAGAGATGACTTCTGAGGCAAATTTGGTCCACATCAACTGAAGATTTCACCTGCAAAGACACTTGATCTTGGTAAATTTGGTTTTCTAACAAATGAAATGTAAGATTCCGATCTCCTTTAGGATTCAATAAGTAAGAAATGAGCATACCAAACAATCCTTGAGGACAGTGACCAAGTTTGAAAGTGATATAAAGAGGAGCAATAACAGTGTTGATTGTATCTGATGGAGACTTTTCGACATGATTCAGAACTGAAGGAATGAAATATTTAAGCACTCCCTTCTTGTCAGTAATAGAAACAGCTACACGAAGGTGAAGAAGAAACTTGAGAAACTGGTCTGGTGTGATTTTGTCCTTCTCACTCAAAATATTTTTAAAAACAGAAGCTTCTAAAATTCCTCTCTTGCAGAAACTGTCTTGCTGATTCTTTGGTATAGATCCAGATGACGAGAAAGTTTCCAGTATAAGTTCAGTGACTTTGTTAAAGAGAACTTGAGGCTCTTTAATAATGACATCTGATAGACCTTCAATGTCATAGTGCTGGATAATACCTACTCTGAAATGAAGGAAACGAAGAAGTAACCCCATCTCTTCTTCCTCAATATAAAACTTGGCTGCCAATTTCTTGCAACGATCCATCGATAAGACTGTCTCGTGAATACTGTGTAGTTCCAAACAGAAGAGAAGGTAACTCACAGGATATTCAAACAAAAACTCATCTCTATCGTGAATGAATTTGTTGATATCAGAGCGAAGCTTCTGAAACTGCTGGTCTTCACTGCTGGTATTGTCTACCTTATACATGACGGTGTTCAAAGGACCATTAGAATAACGAACAAATGGTAAAAAATTTCTCTCACAAATCATATTGTGAAGCATTTGATTGATGCTGTCAAGTACTGATTGAGCTTCTGAACCGATCATGTCAATATGTGTACCTACTATAAAGACAATAGGCTCGTGACACACTGAGGTAACCTTCCCAAGCACACCTTCTTCAGTAGTCTGTATGGCAGAAACACTGGTAAGGAATTGAATGAGAGCATCCATTGTAGAAATAGAGGATTGATACTCGTTGATAATGTCTCCATTGGCTGATCTGTACTGAATGATGTTCTTTGTATGAATGTCAATGTCAGTTCTCATGACAAAGATAAAAATAGAAGGACCAAAAATCAGAAGAGAGAGGCTCTCTTGAAATTCCACCTGTCCGCCTGTATCTCTGATGTAAAGAGAATTTTTAGTTCGCAAATCTGCAATATTTTTTATGTCATGTTTATTCAGTACTTCTCTCACGTGATATTGAATGTCAGACCCTGGATAGTCGAACTGGTATGGACTGGATTCATAATGCTGCAGCCGTGGCCTTTTTATCACATTTCCTGGAATAAACTCTTTGTAACTATCCAATTGAGAAACCACAGACTCATCAAAGTCAGTGACTTTCCATGTGTTGTCTTCACAGGTGTAAGCTGAAGTATGTGTGGAGGAGGGGCCTATTTGAACTATGACTATTTTCTCACACATGCCAGTGGAGGGATAGTACACACGAAGTGGCTTGTTCAGGAGACGATCCAACAACGATGTCTTGCCAGATCCAGGGAGTCCTTTCAGTAGAATATTGGCTATCTTTCTTCTGATGCTTTGTTTATTAAATATTGCTGATGTCACCTCATCAGTGAACTTGTGCTTCTCAGGAATCACTCTACCTAATAATCAAACATGAAACAAATATCTAGATCTCAATCTAAATGCATTTACAATATTTAATTATAAGACATACTTAATTAAAAAAACATATTTGGAGATATAATAGCATGAAAAACTGTTAAACTTGGGGTTAACCGCACAAGTGGTGCAAGACAAGGTGAAACCATGTGAAATTTCTCGCTGCAAAACTGCTATTAATTTGTTTTCATGTTATCTACTATAGCCAAAAATAATTATATATTATAAACCCTCAGCGCACATGCGCGAGAGGGCATAGCAGTCACCTTGTCTGTTTGTTCATCTATCATACTATGAGTTTGGAGATTAACGACAATGAAGAGTTAATTTCAGAGAAATCTTCGGGTCATGGACAACATCTGGTTAATTTTGTCAAATGATCTGTCGCAGTATACGTAAGCCAAGTAGCTATGTCAGGGCCCAGTCGCACTCGGCTATCCAGTGCTTGACTATAGCCACTGTTAGTTACCCGCTCAGTAGTTGTTCAGCTGGAACTAAGTTTTGTACCCTTTAAATGCATAATACCTTCATCTTTTCACTATCCCCATGTATGCGGGAGGCGTGGCAGTTGGATTTCATTGGCTCCTTCCCTTTTCGGTTGGGTCTCCGCCCGGCCCGTTCAGGGGAGGGGCTGCGGCAAGCCCTGGGCATATTCCTCCAGCTTGCCGCTCCACTGGCTGCGCCTCGCCTGCAGAGGTGCAGCCCCACCCACCTTTACTCAGACTTGACACCAACTGCCGCCTGTCACGAGGAACGGTAACTCCGTGCCTCGGAGCAACTTCTCAGTCATTTCCAGGTAGTGGCGGGTGGGCTGTTCTTGGCGGCGCCCATTCCGCCGATCCCAAATTTCCCAAGGCTGCTGGCTGACTCATTTTCTTTTTTCCTCCGATTCTGACACGAGGTATATCTCACGTGTCCTTAAGCTCATCCCCGCCCCCCAGCCGGAGCTCATGTCTCCGGCATCCCCTACCAGTTTCCCGACTATCCTGTCTTCGCCGGTTACCTCGGTACGCTCCGCTAGACCTGCCGTGCTCTTCCTTTTGTTGGAGTGGTTGACCTTTCCGTTCTGAACTGAAGCTGGAACTGTTCTTAATGCTAGGCTGCCGCTCGGGATTAAATCTCCCTGCCATAGAAATTTAGTAGAATTGTTGAAGTGTTCAGTGTGTATAAAGTTTCAAGACAAGCTTTGCTGCATGAGAAACTTCAAACCTGGCTTTATTAATGGTTCAAGAAATTTAGAGCTTCCTGCTACAAGGATCACATGGCCAGTGACATGCACACAAGAACGATGTTGCTATTGAAAAACAATCTTCATTGTCAGTCTTGGACTCCTCCGAAGAATGGCCTTTACCATAAAAAATGATTAATTTTAATTTTTGACGGCTTATTTTATTTATATATTTATTCTGTAGTTTGAAGCTTTTGAAGCTGTGTCCAAAGTTTCAAGCCAGTTGGACATTTCTTCATTCATTTATAATTTTTTCCGCCATTCCTATTTATAGTACTCACATTGCTCAGAAAGAAGCTAATCTTAGTTTTACTGCTACTGCTTGTACAGCGTGTCTTCGCCATTCTTTGTTTGAAACTATAGCTTATTATAGTTAAAAAATAAAACACACAGGAAGAGCTACTCAATCACGTAAACTGCACTCCAATAGGGCAGGTGTGACTGACTGCACACGTGGAGCAGTATTTGCTTTTTAAATATAAACTTCACGCGAGTGTTGTACCATCGTCTACTAAATTTCCAGTCCTAACTGATGTTATAGGAGGCGTTCGAAAGCATCCCTGAAGCTCTCACAGAACCCTGTTGAGAGAGAAAGCTACAGTGGGATCTAACACTTGGACAGGAGGCTACCCCCCCCACCTTCAGTTAGCAAGCTAAAATTAATGGCGGCTCATTACGTTTTTTGGGGCGCTCCACCACTGTATTGCAGCGTAGAGGTAGTGAATCCCTCCTGAACTTCCAAACAGTACTTCAGGATCTGCCAGAATAGGCAACCTAAATATGATTTGCTATATTGGTCAGTTTAATGGTGTTATTAGAGCTTCATCTTTAACCTGGGCATTGCCTGACAGCTTCAGAAAACAACAGTGTTAGGCAGGGGCTGGTTTCTTGTGTAACTACAGTTGCCAATGGTTCCATTACACAGTTTCACAAAGGAAATATTGAAGGTATAGCTTATGTACCAGAGTTGCTCTTAGAAGATGAAAACTTTGTAAAAAGAAGAGCAAACTAAATGTCTACGATAAGTCAAGGTGCTTGTATGAGGCAATGATGAGGCACAAGGCCCTCGAAACCTGAGCTAAATACAATGTACAGTAGCTTCTACATTCACAATCTATATAATACGCTTGTGTGTCAGTAACGACGACCGACGGTGTGTATTCATGAATTATTCATGAGCTTGTATGGTTTGGTAAAATATCACCATATTCAGTAGAAAGCAGTTAATTCTAAAAAGTGGGTGCAATTGACAACAGAAGGCGGTGTGGGTTACAAAAAGGAAGGCGAAAGTACGGAAGAGAAGGTGAAAGGTGATTAATTGTGACTATAAAGCGTGTGGAATCGGCGAGGTAAGGCGGTGTAGGTTTAAAATGGATGGGAAGAGAAGGCAAAAAGGCGAGCGATTAATTGTATCTAAAAAGCAGGTGGAATCGAGGAATAAAAGCAGGGGTTAGTTTCCAAAAGGAAGGCGAAAGTACAAAAGGACAGAATTTCAGAAGCAGGAGAGATAGACAAAGGAAAAGGGGACACCATAACTCAAGAAGAAGAGCTGAAGAAAGGAAAGGTGGGGTATAAGAAAAGCTCAGATAGTTCTAGAACAAAGAGAGCAGGAGAGGGAACTTATGTAACCTTAACCAATCGTAGAGAATGATAACTGAGCAAGATAACTTGTGCTACTGCAAATTGCAATATGTCAAGGGGCACCGTACTTTGAATGGAACTCATGGTGGTGCTCATTTTTGTCAGGGCAAATAGAGAAAAAAATTTCCTCTCTATGTTGAGTCTCTAAAGTTAATAGTCCCATGGCTCTTGCATTTGACCATACTCACTATGCTCATTGGCTGCCAGTTCACATTCATGACTTAGAAAACCTTCCACAGTCTATTGTCAAGGAATTTCAAGACCATGGTCACTGGGTTGTTTCTAAGACTACAAATCACCTCTCAGCAATGCCTATAGATCAGGCCCATGAACAAAACAATATGATGGTAAATAGTTGCAGTGGTGTTGTAGGACTGACTGAAAACCCTGCAGCCTTTAGAAAGTGGAGGATTGCTGGACCTGAGCAGGCACGGCGAGGAAAGGATTTTGACTCTGTATAACCCACACATAGCTGAGAAGCATTATCATCATGAAGAAAATTTTCTGCTCAAAAATTGTTCAAGCAGCAATTTTTCTCCCTTATACAAGTGTTTCATGATATGGGGAATCCATTTCTTGAAACATCTCCTGAGAGCTGTTGAAGCTGAACTTGCAAACTGTAATGGATGAGTCTATCAGTGAAACAGTGTGATCTGTTGAAACTCTGAGCAAAGACCAGTACACAAAGTACCAGAAATCAGTGATATTGGATGGTACTAGTTCCAGTCATGATCTAACGAAGAGAAACGCTCTTTCTCTTTTTAGGTGTCCAGCTCTGAAGACCAAGCAGTGTACCAGTGCTGCTCTGGTACACCTACTTCCTGTCAACACAGTATCTACATTAAATGAGTATGCCAGCATCATATTTGACCCACACATAACCGTGCAGCTACAACAATCTACCTGGGTAGACTAAGTGTGGGACTCTTACATACAACAGCATCAAAGCATCTACAAGACAAAACTGAGGCAAAGGAATAAGATTTCTTACGGAATGATATCAATACACAAAATTTGTTTGAGTTTCTCTCTCAGGAGATCGTGCCTCCCAATTATCCTGATGGCAAAGATTCATGTGATAGATTCACTGATGGTTGGCTGCAGTACATGTTTGATCCAAACTGTGGATACAGATATTCTTGCCATCCTTGTTGGCAAATTCCATTATTTACGCACATTAAATACTTCTGTGAATATTTGGGTGGCCTTTGTACAGGAAGAACTATAATTATTTATATTTGAGTATCAACTCCACGGTATATGGAGCACTAGTGAATAAGTGAACGGAACAGACCATCTCCAGAATCTTCAGGATGGAAGCTTCATGAGAGCACATACATGCAGCACATGGGTACCTGTCTGGACTACATTACCCATAGCTAACAATGCTTGATGAGAGCACATGCATGCAGCACATGGGTACCTGTCTGGACTACACTACCCATAGTTAGCAATGCTTGATGAGAGCACATGCATGCAGCACATGGGTACCTGTCTGGACTACACTACCCATAGCTAGCAATGCTTGATGAGAGCACATGCATGCAGCACATGGGTACCTGTCTGGACTACACTACCCATAGTTAGCAATGCTTGATGAGAGTACATGCATGCAGCACATGGGTACCTGTCTGGACTACACTACCCATAGTTAGCAATGCTTGATGGTTGCAAGAGCACAAATGGTTGTGGTGCCAGATGTAGCTACAAGAAAGTAAACTGAGATTGTACAGATCTTTGTAGCTGCTATTGCATGAAGTAAACTTGTTGACACTCTTAATATCCTCGTATTGATACTATACTTTGATATTGATGAGTACCAGCTGAAAATTTCAATTTTATGAACTTCATCCCTAAAAATAATTGCTTTGACAAAAAAAATTATGGGTGCAAAATATTTGGAACCTATCAAATAATCTTTAGTTAGATATAACAAATTACCAAAAAAATTTCATGCTTTTGTCAAGTCATTCCTGCACATTTCATTAACCCTTTCCTTATGGACTTAATTTTATCGCGACGTCAAACGCATCAATGACCTCGGGTAAAGACAGTTAATCTATATAATAATACGCTTGTGTGTTAGTATGACGATCGACGGTGTGTATAATTCATGGGCTTCAAATGGTTCGGTAAAGCATTGTCATTACACGATGGGCAAAGTATCATCACATTCAGTAGAACGCGGTTAATTCTAAACAGCGGGTGTAATAGACGAGGAAAGGTAGCATATGTTTAAAAAAGGAAGGCGAAAGTATGAAAGAGAAGGTAAAAGGCAATTAATCAGCGGGTGCAATAGGTGAAGAAAGGCAGCATAGGTCTAAAATGGAATGGAAGAGAAGGCAAAAATGCGAGCGATTAATTGTAACTAAAAAGTGGCTGGAATCAATGAATAAAGGCGGAGTCAGTTTAAAAAAGGAAGGTGAAAAAGAAGGAAAGTGTTTGCAAAGCTTAAGTTCACAATCATGGTAGTAGGACAGAGAGATTCAGAAGCCGGACAGGTAGACAAAGGAAAAGTGACACCATGACTCGAGAAGAAAGCGCTAAAGAAAGGGAAGTGGGAAATAAGAAAAGCCGAGATATTTCAGAAAAAAGAGAGCAGGAGAGGGAAACTTATGAAACTTTAACCAACGGTAGAGAATTTCAATTAAGCTACTTGACTAATAACTAATAGGGCTGAAGTATACTAGCAATAGCTACCAGGACAGAAAGAACTGAAGTGATGATGACGGAGTCTATATGCAGTGGAGTCTGAATAGTAGCCAATCCCTTATACTGCAAGTATTATTTGAAGAAACTGTTTCGGAATATTATACAACAGTTAGTTCTGGGACCCGCTTGTCCTCACGCTTCACTGTAACTGGTAGATTTTTGGCACTAAAGTACAACAAGAGTGCTGACCTTGCATGAATAGAGAGTAACTTGGGATTGGGTTACAGGCAGTTCCGCGCTATTATACTGAATGATTAAATGACCACAGGTTCTAGTGGCAGGGCACACATAATTGCCTGACCGATAATGATATCTGAATAGTAGCAGATAAGTTATTCTTTTTGTCTGAGATGACTTTGTAATCGATGGCTAGCGAATATCTAGTTGTTATGGAGTTAACCCACTCTGACTGACTTTTTCATGCAAGTCAAACTTTTGTATCAGAGAGACTAGCATAAACCTACATGCTGAAATATACAACAATAACACTATAGAACTACCGGAGGGTCGGTTTAATGATGAGGGTTCATTAAATTCATAATTTTGATATCTCCTTACCGTCTGAATGACTTTTGTGAATGCCATCTTTGTCTCCTTCTGAAGTAGATGTGGAAACTGGAGTAGGAGAAGGATGAGCTGGTGTAGGAGAAGTTTGTGAAGAAATAGACTCAGGTTCTTCTGTTAAATTATTAGTTTTAATTTGCTCCTCATTTCCATCTGCAGCTACTTTGACTTCCTCTGCTTGTTGAACCCCTTCAGGAAACTCGTTAGTCACAAATGTCTGATCAGATCTGTAAGAGATTCTCCTCAACTCTTCTCCAGTAATAAAATTAGCAAATCTCCACCATTTATCTGATGGGTCTTTTGCTACAAAAAATATAATGATTTTATTTCATATAATAGTACAAAGAATAGCTATTATAACATCAAAAAATGAAAACTTAGTGAATGTGTGACACTATCCACAGTAAAGACACCACCCACAGCAAAGACACCATCCACAGCAAAGACGTCATCCACGGCAAAGACGCCATCCACAGCAAAGACACCCCATCCACTGCAAAGACGTCATCCACAGCAAAGACGCCATCCACAGCAAAGACGCCATCCACAGCAAAGACGCCATCCACAACAAAGACACCATCCACAACAAAGACACCATCCACAACAAAGACACCATCCACAACAAAGACACCATCCACAGCAAAAACACCATCCACAACAAAGACTACCTCTACAACAAAGACACCATCCACAGCAAAGACACCATCCGCAGCAAAGACACCATCCGCAGCAAAGACACCATCCACAACAAAGACACCATCCACAGCAAAGACTCCATCCAATCACAACAACAATCCGCAGCAAAGACACCATCCACAACAAAGACACCATCCACAGCAAAGACACCATCCACAGAAAAGACTCCATCCAATCACAACAACCATCCGCAGCAAAGACACCATCCACAACAAAGACACCATCCACAACAAAGACACCATCCACAACAAAGACACCATCCACAGCAAAGACAACATCCACAACAAAGACAACATCCACAACAAAGACAACATCCACAACAAAGACACCATCCACAGCAAAGACACCATCCACAACAAAGACACCATCCACAGCAAAGACACCATCCACAACAAAGACAACATCCACAACAAAGACACCATCAACAACAAAGACACCATCCACAACAAAAACACCATCCACAACAAAGACACCATCCACAACAAAGACACCACCCACAACAAAGACACCATCCACAGCAAAGATTCTATCCACAGAAGAGACACCATCCACAACAAAGACACCATCCACAGCAAAGACACCATCCACAGCAAAGACACCATCCACAACAAAGAAACCATCCACAGCAAAGACTCCATCCAATCACAACAACCATCCGCAGCAAAGACACAATCCACAACAAAGACACCATCCATCAGCAAAGACACCATCCACAGCAAAGACACCATCCATCAGCAAAGACACCATCCACAACAAAGACACCATCCACAACAAAGACACCATCCACAGCAAAGACTCCATCCAATCACAACAACCATCCGCAGCAAAGACACCATCCACAACAAAGACACCATCCACAGCAAAGACTCCATCCAATCACAACAACAATCCGCAGCAAAGACACCATCCACAACAAAGACACCATCCACAACAAAGACACCATCCACAGCAAAGACACCATCCACAACAAAGACACCATCCACAGAAAAGACTCCATCCAATCACAACAACCATCCGCAGCAAAGACACCATCCACAACAAACACACCATCCACAACAAAGACACCATCCACAACAAAGACACCATCAACAACAAAGACACCATCCACAACAAAGACACCATCCACAACAAAGACACCATCCACAACAAAGACACCATCCACAGCAAAGACCCCATCCACAACAAAGACACCATCCACAACAAAGACACCATCAACAACAAAGACACCATCCACAACAAAGACACCATCAACAACAAAGACACCATCCACAGCAAAGATACCATCCACAACAAAGACACCATCCACAACAAAGACACCACCCACAACAAAGACACCATCCACAGCAAAGATTCTATCCACAGAAGAGACACCATCCACAACAAAGACACCATCCACAGCAAAGACACCATCCACAGCAAAGACACCATCCACAGCAAAGACACCATCCACAGAAAAGACTCCATCCAATCACAACAACCATCCGCAGCAAAGACACCATCCACAACAAACACACCATCCACAACAAAGACACCATCCACAACAAAGACACCATCAACAACAAAGACACCATCCACAACAAAGACACCATCCACAACAAAGACACCATCCACAACAAAGACACCATCCACAGCAAAGACCCCATCCACAACAAAGACACCATCCACAACAAAGACACCATCAACAACAAAGACACCATCCACAACAAAGACACCATCAACAACAAAGACACCATCCACAGCAAAGTTACCATCCACAACAAAGACACCATCCACAACAAAGACACCACCCACAACAAAGACACCATCCACAGCAAAGATTCTATCCACAGCAAAGACACCATCCACAACAAAGACACCATCCACAACAAAGACAACATCCACAACAAAGACACTATCCACAGCAAAGACAACATCCACAACAAAGACAACATCCACAGAAAAGACAATATCCACAGCAAAGACAACATCCACAACAAAGACACTATCCACAGCAAAGACAACATTCACAACAAAAACACCATCCTCAGCAAAGACACCATCCACAACAAAGACACTATCCACAACAAAGACACCATCCACAGCAAAGACACCATCCTCAGCAAAGACACCATCCACAACAAAGACACCATCCACAGCAAAGACACAATCCACAGCAAAGACAACATCCACAACAAAGACACTATCCACAGCAAAGACAACATCCACAACAAAAACACCATCCTCAGCAAAGACACCATCCACAACAAAGACACTATCCACAGCAAAGACACCATCCACAGCAAAGACACCATCCACAACAAAGACACCATCCACAACAACAAAGACCCCATCACCCAGACAAAGACCCCATCCAATCCCACGACCATCCCAGCAAAGACACCAACCACAACAAAGACACCATCCACAAATACTACCATCAATCACACACCAAGCCTCAGCAAAGAAACCATCCACAACAAAGACAAACCATCCACACAAAGACAAGACACCATCCACAGCAACGACACAACCATCCACAACCAAGACAAACCCATCCACAAAAAGACTCCATCCAATCACAACAACCATCCGCAGCAAGACCATCCACAACAAACACACCATCCACACAACAAATACACCATCAACAACAAAGACAAAGACCATCCACAACAAGACACCATCCACAACAAAGACACCATCCCAACAAAGACACCATCCACAGACAGACCCCATCCACAACAAATACACCATCCACAACAAAGACACCGTCACACAAAGACACCATCCACAACAAAGACACCATCAACAACAAAGACACCATCCACAGCAAAGACACCATCCACAACAAAGACACCATCCACAACAAAGACACCACCCACAACAAAGACACCATCCACAGCAAAGATTCTATCCACAGAAGAGACACCATCCACAACAAAGACACCATCCACAGCAAAGACACCATCCACAGCAAAGACACCATCCACAACAAAGAAACTATCCACAGCAAAGACTCCATCCAATCACAACAACCATCAGCAGCAAAGACACCATCCACAGCAAAGACACCATCCACAGCAAAGACACCATCCACAACAAAGACTCCATCCACAACAAAGACACCATCCATCAGCAAAGACACCATCCACAGCAAAGACACCATCCACAACAAAGACACCATCCACAGCAAAGACTCCATCCAATCACAACAACCATCCGCAGCAAAGACACCATCCACAACAAAGACACCATCCATCAGCAAAGACACCATCCACAGCAAAGACACCATCCACAACAAAGACACCATCCACAACAAAGACACCATCCACAGCAAAGACTCCATCCAATCACAACAACCATCCGCAGCAAAGACACCATCCACAACAAAGACACCCTCCACAGCAAAGACACCGTCCAGAGCAAAGACACCATCCACAACAAAGACACCATCCACAACAAAGACACCATCCAATCACAACAACTCACTGAGTATGAGTAGAGTAGTGGCTGATATGGCCCATGTACCACCTGATATGACATTAAGTGTATGTCCTCCAAACACGAGTATTTCCACTGAAGTAGGAGTAGATGACAACACAGTTGCACTATGACCCCGTTGCTTTATATACTCATAACCTGGCAACTATGACACATAAAATACGTTCATTATAAGTACCGGCAGAATATTTATGAAATACAATAAGGACAGTAACAGTAGCATAGCTCCACCCCCTACTCCTCCCACTATTAAAGAAGGAGTGACTAAGCCCCGACCACTGTTGGTCCCCTCCACTTTCAGACCAACTTCCCCTCCAAAAAGTTCAGTGTGGTGAAATAATAGTTCTAAAGATACACACAAAGTCTGTAATATTTCCTTCAAATAACTAAAATAAATAAATGTATTAAATTAATTAATTAATTAAAATTGTTTGCATAATAAATACTAACACAATATAACAACTACTACATACCAAGCCAGTATCTCATATCTAATAAATACTAACACAATATAACAACTACTACATACCAAGTCAGTATCTCATGTCTAATAAATGCTAATACAATATAACAACTACTACATACCAAGTCAGTATCTCATATCTAATAAATGCTAATACAATATAACAACTACTACATACCAAGTCAGTATCTCATATCTAATAAATACTAACACAATATAACAACTACTACATACCAAGTCAGTATCTCATATCTAATAAATACTAACACAATATAACAACTACTACATACCAAGTCAGTATCTCATGTCTAATAAATACTAACACAATATAACAACTACTACATACCAAGTCAGTATCTCATATCTAATAAATACTAACACAATATAACAACTACTACATACCAAGTCAGTATCTCATATCTAATAAATACTAACACAGTATAACAACTACTACATACCAAGTCAGTATCTCATATCTAATAAATACTAACACAATATAACAACTACTACATACCAAGTCAGTATCTCATATCTAATAAATACTAACACAGTATAACAACCACTACATACCAAGTCAGTATCTCATATACTAACACAATATAACAACTACTACATACCAAGTCAGTATCTGATATCTCCTTCAACTCTCTTGTGGACACATCAAATAAACACACTCTATCTTTTCCAATTATCAGAAGTTGGGCGTGGCTGCTATTATACTCTATACATGTAGCAGTAGGATTGAGACCCAAGAGAAGTCCAAAATATAGTGTAGTCCAGTGCTAAATAGAAACATTATAAATAATACTATCATATGTTGTGTGATATTTCATACACTTACCATTGTGGACAAGTCCAACATATGTATGGCCATGCCAAATCCTCCACATCTTATGACTTGATGAGGACTCACTTTAGTGAAGGCAAAGCATGTATCACCATCAGGTACATCTCCAGTGACTGGAGGAGAAGACCAAGTCCCTAACAATACATACAGTCATTAGTAACTTAGTAAACTGAAATTGTTTAATTAAAATAATAAAAATACAAATAGTCAATTAGAGTAGAGTAATTATAAAATGTAAACATAAACACACTGACAATAACAAATACACATATATAACAATACAAACAAACAAAACACACTAAAATAATTAATTAATATTACACAATTACATATGGTATGGTAAGGATCATCAAGTGCCTCCACTATATGGAGCATAATGTGCTAGTATCACATGAAGGACAAATTTACAGACTTTGTGTGTAACTTTAGAGCTATTATTTCACCACACTGAACTTCTTGGAGGGGAAGTGGAATGGTTCCCCTCCCCATCCCATAAATACCACCTTGACTAATTGGCGAGCGAGACACTTACAGGGGTAAAAATGAAAAAATCGGGGATGTTTATTTGTATATATGTTTGGACGTACGTATGTCATTTTGTACTTTGACCCTCGCGTTTTTGTGTTAGTTATGTGGTCGACCCCGTCCCAAATTACACTAAACAGAACCCTCTGGTTTACCGATCAGTACCCGTATCATACTAGAAATTGAATTGTTTACCGTTTTGAATTCTTTTGCGGGTGCAGTTAAAACTTGAAAACTTAAGGGACTTCCATTTCTATTCCAGTTAGTGGCGGTGGTAAGTCAATGCGCTCCTTGTCATGGTTATAAGCCGTGCGCAACAGTATTTACTTGAAAATACATTGTCCACTAGACTACTGCGAAGGTAAGTCTGTGTAGGTGCATGTCCAGTTGTGTCAAAGCATTGTGTGTTACAACCACTACTTAGCTAAAGAATATCAAATAAAACTTTTAAATAACGTGTATTGTTTTGTTGTTGTTTTTTTCCTTCAATTCAAGCAGTTGCAGAGAGTTGTTACTATGGCACTGAAATCCCTTTACCCTGTATGCTAAATAAACAAACTGGACCTTATTTTCAGTAGCTTCAGTGTTAGAAGTCAAAATCATTCATATAAAAATATTGTCTTTAGGCTCGCTCGCCATTTGTGCTCAAGCACATCACTAATATAAATTAAATATTAACATATATCACTAATTAACATATTTCATGATAGTGTGAACTCACCAGTTGCTAGGTCAAACATGTGAAGATCATTAGTTAGTCTAGTATGTTTATCCCTTCCTCCATGTACTAGTAGTGAGCTTTTATAGTCTATCATACCACAGCCAGACTTCACACCAGGACTACCACTAGCTCCTGGAGGAGACATCTCCTGCCATGTCCAATTAGTTAGGTTTAGTTGATACAATGATCCAGTTCTCTGCATTCCCTCATCCCAACCCCCATAGAAGTACAGACAGTTATCTATCCTAACACATCCTCCATCATAAAGTCCAGGAGGATGACGACCTTGTAACTGGTGTCGGGTCCATGTTGCTGTGGCAGAGTTGAATTCATGCAAGTAGTCCAAGTCATCCACTGGCCCATCTAAGTTCACCTGTCCACCCCATAGATATACAGAAGAATGTCTACTAGCAGAGAAGAAGCATTCTCTTGGACTAGGTTCTGATGAGGACATTGTTGATATTTCTATACAATATACCAGTTAACAGACAAACATCAAACAAGAGAAAATATATTCACATACAAACACATATACAAACACACATACTAACTACCTCATATACAAACTCACATACTAACTACCTCACATACAAACACACATACTAACTAACTCACATACAAACACACATACTAATTACCTCACATACAAACACACATACTAACTAACTCACATACAAACACACATACTAACTACCTCACATACAAACACACATACTAACTACCCCACATACAAACACACATACTAACTCACATACAAACCCACACACTAACTAACTCACATACAAACCCACATACTAACTACCTCACATACAAACACACATACTAACTACCTCACATACAAACACACATACTAACTACCTCACATACAAACACACATACTAACTACCTCACATACAAACACACATACTAACTACCTCACATACAAACACACATACTAACTACCTCACATACAAACACACATACTAATTACCTCACATACAAACACACATACTAACTAACTCACATACAAACACACATACTAACTACCTCACCTACTAACTACCTCACCTACTAACTCACATACTAACTCCCTCACATACAAACACACATACTAACTACCTCACATACAAACACACATACTAATTACCTCACATACAAACACACATACTAATTACCTCACATACAAACACATATATAATAATACCTGTGGTTGACTATGATGTATGTATTAATGAATAATTCATGAGCTAATGAGCTACAACATGCAGACACACAATACTCGTAAACTCGTGCTGAAGGTTATTACTGTAATTGTAACTAAAAGCAGGTGGAATAGACTAGGATAGGTGGAAGTAGAAAAAGAAGGCAAATTTCACAAAGCCTAAGTCCACAATCATGATAGAAGGACAGAAAGATTCATATTCAAGTCTGTTGGCTGTGTTGCAGGCACCAGTATAAATATATGAGTCTCAATGGAAATTACAAATTACACATGTATATGGCTAAGTTCAAAGAAGTCAATGCGTGTCCACCCCGGGGGGATACTTCAAAACTTTAACATAGTGTGGGCACAAGAAATTCTGGAGAAAAGACTTGAAAATAATTCCTGGGGAAAAACAAAACAAAACAGCAAAGAGCTACAGAGAAAGAATAGGAGAGATGTCCATAGTTAGGTCTTGCAAACTTAGCGGAGTTCATTTTCTATTCTATTAGTGGTGATGGTAAGTTGCTATGGTAACTGAGTCATTTGTCATAGCTATATGCCTGGCATAACAGATTTGTTCCTAATTGAAAATCCTTCGTCCAATAGTCAAGTCACTAAGAGAATACAATCTAATAATTTATCAACTAGAGCTCTGGTACAATACAGCATTGTCAATGAAGTGTCCTTTGGAAAGGAAGCTCAGCTTCAACAGAATGTGTTGGTTCATCGATCCTTACCTACATCATATTAAGAAAGTTGATTGTTTACCTTTTGAAATTTCTTTGTCCAATAGTCAAGTCACAAAGAGAATGTAATGTAAGTTTCATGCTGGTATTATCAAGTGAACAAGTGTGCATGTATGTGTGTGCGTGTGTAAAATTGTTGTTTTGTTAAGAATAACACAAATTAACTGAACAACATTTACCTAACAAATAAATATTATTAGTGGCAAACATTCCAATTTAAATTTCAGTCAGACCAGCTCGCTTGCCATTTGTGCTGAAACTTATCACTAGCTATGAACACAAGTAAATATATTGCCTTTAGCCACATCCTGTTTACTGTAATGCACTTCCTATGTGGCAACAGGTATTAGGCACTGTTCACCATCTGTAGCATAGCCAGGGAGGGTTCGAGGGGTTCGGTAGAACTATCTTAAGAAAACTGAAATGAGAAACTAAAGGTACTTGATTTGGTAATTTCCCCCCCCCGAACATTTGGTAAAGTATCTTCAATGTCTTGCAAAGCAAAAAAAAAAAAAAAACTTGAGATTTTGGGATGATGCCCAGTCTAAAAAATGTTCAAGACCAGAAATGAGTTAAGTTTTGATACACTAATTGATGTAGAAACTATGATAGAGGCTTATGGAAGGCAAGTTAGTTCTAATCACATCTGACACTATCCTAGAACACAATCCTGTATCACATCTGACACTATCCTAGAACACAATCCTGTATCACATCTGACACTATCCTAGAACACAATCCTGTATCACATCTGACACTATCCTAGAACACAATCCTGTATCACATCTGACACTGTCCTATAACACAATCCTGTATCACATGTGACACTATCCTAGAACACAATCCTGTATAACATGTGACACTATCCTAGAACACAATCCTGTATCACATCTGACACTATCCTAGAACACAATCCTGTATCACATGTGACACTATCCTAGAACACAATCCTGTATCACATCTGACACTATCCTAGAACACAACCCTATATCACATGTGACACTATCCTAGAACATAATCCTGTATCACATCTGACACTGTCCTAGAACACAATTCGTTCTGAAGTACAGTAGCCTCAGAGATCAGAACATCAGACAACCGAATTAACCGAATTGCTAATATAGAAAAGTGTTCAGCTGAATCAGGTGATACTAGTGGCCTGAAGAAGAGGTGCATTGTCAGGAGAGGTAATGATATGTGGTAAAGGGTGGTAAAGTACTCAACAACATTCAATACAATGAAGAATGTGGTACAATAATACTAACAGCCACACCTTCTGCTCCCTAGATCACTGACACAATAGTACTAACAGCCACACCTTCTGCTCCCTAGATCACTGACACAGTAGTACTAACAGCCACACCCTCTGCTCCCTAGATCACTGACACAATAGTACTAACAGCCACGCCCTCTGCTCCCTAGATCACTGACTCAATAGTACTAACAACCACGCCCTCTGCTCCCTAGATCACTGGCACAATAGTACTAACAGCCACGCCCCCTGCTCCCTAGATCACTGACACAATAGTACTAACAGCCACGCTTTCTGCTCCCTAGATCACTGACACAATAGTACTAACAGCCACACCCTCTGCTCCCTAGATCACTGACACAATAGTACTAACAGCCACGCCCTCTGCTCCCTAGATCACTGACACAATAGTACTAACAGCCACGCCCTCTGCTCCTTAGATCACTGACACAATAGTACTAACAGCCACGCCCTCTGCTCCCTAGATCACTGACATAATAGTACTAATAGCCACACCCTCTAGATCACTGATTGCAATGTACAGCCATACTCACTGATCATAGAACAATAGTACTACCAGCCACACCCTCTGCTCCCTAGGTAAAGGACCAGCTATGCCAGACTACTCCGCTCCCTCATCACTGACACAATCACTTACTGTTATAGAACACAGCTAGTCTCGTGTAGCCAGATCCTTTACCACCCTTTACCCGCTACACGGGGGAGGAAAGGGTCTGGAACACTGCCATTGACTCAGCGGTTCTAGCTCCACCCGGAAGTTGGAGGTAATTAGGCTTTAACACTATGAATAACATTAGCAGTATCACAACTGTAACCACTCTTCCTGCGAGCTGCAATTTCGCGCATGGACAGTAATGAGTATCTCTGACGAGACTGCATTAGATGCTGTGCACAAATCTTAGGCCGTCTGGGTTACTCGTGTCTAATGAAATAATGAATACATTTTGACTGCAAACACAGCATTGATCCATTTTGCTGAGTAAAAGTTTTCGCTCGCAAGTGACCGCACACACACGGTCACTTAACACTTAATATTATTCATAGTGCTAGAGCCTAATTACCTCCACCAAATTTCGGGTGGAACTAGAACCGCTGAGTCAATGGCAGTGTTCTAGCACCTTTCCTTCACCCACGCAGCGGGTAAAGGATGGTAAAGGGTCTGGCTATGTGAGACTAGAACACAGCCACTTTTCTAGTCTCTAACCTCCCCAGTCTTTATTTACTACACAAAAACCCTCTTACCAGAGATCCCCCAACTTTTGTCTGATTTGCTGTGGACTGTATTTCAGCACCTTTTCCACAAATCGTTTCTGCCCCGCGGGAAGGCGTTTTCTGATTCTAATAATAGAAAATTTCCATTTCGCTAAAACAATAGACTGATATTACCTATTAACTCACCGTCACTTGCTCCCACTCCTAAATCCGTCACTCTATTCCTCTCCTTCATATTATCAAGAAACTCAACGTCCCGCCAAAAGCAGCCATTACGCTTAATTAGGGGGGAAGGGGCGCGGATGAGTCAGTACTGCGCATGTGCATATGTGCCAGTTTAATTTCGCAAAAGAGGTTGGATGGACTGCATGTCACACGATAATTGGTCCCCCCTCCGCGCGGTCTCCCAGGAGGACCAAATGTGGCAGAATTATTTGTCACGGAAGGTCGTCCCCCCCCCCCCACAGCTAACTGAGCTTTATTTGTTGCAGTAGTCCGTTGTCTTTGCTGTAAGTGTGAGTAATTGGTTTGGAAGAGTTAGCTATACATGGTAAAAGAACCTAGCTAGAATACCTGAAAGAAAAAATAATAATTTTTGGCTAAATTTATAGATAAATCCTCCTAGTGTTTTAACTAGCAAGTTGCAGCTGACCTAAGCCACTAGTAAAGACCTTTCAGTTTTATTTGATCTAGCTATAACTAATGCTATTAAAATAAAAATAAAAAATGAACATAACACTGCCCAATCAGTATACCTATTTTGAACTGTTTAACAATTGAATCAAAAGCAGAACATGCAAGTTTAAACTCTTGCCAAATGCCATTCCGTTTCCCAGATGAGCATTATTTCTTTTATCATGTATTATGAATTGCTTCTTTTAAACACCAGCTACGTTGGATGTTTGTATATAATGGTTGGAACTCTTCTGCTTTTTTTGCTGAATTGTCATTTGAGTTTGTTTCCATTAATAAATTGCTTTCTGTATAAATAGGTATGGAAGTATTCATTGACACGTGTGATGGACAAGAGAATACATGGGATATTAACTGTTTCCACTTCAACAGAGACCATCTTTATTACTTGCTCATGATATCCTAAGAAGTGTATAGTTTTCTTCAAGCTATTTCAAGTAGCTACCTCAGTCAATCAATTCATTAATTTTATGTCACTAGCACCTCAGGCAAGAAGCAAAATTATGCAAGTCAAGGAGCAATACTATGCAAGCATATACCCAATGAAAAAATGTTTAAGACATTGTTGTATTGTTTAAATATTAGTTATTTCATACTTTAGATACATCAAATTTGTTATTAGCTACCACAAAAAGCAACTGCAGGCAAGCCTTTGAAACTACTTTCAGGCATGAATTAATGTGGTATCAATTATTGAGGCATGGTCTCCCCATTCTTCATGTAGTAGTGCCCCTTCTGGTAGTCTACAAATCCTCTGTACACCAAAATTTATGTTTCTGATTTTTTTCTTTAGAGCTCTCCTCTTTCTCTTCTTAGGGAAAGGTGCAATGTATCGTTTCTAGACATTGAAATAGGTGCAATCTCATCTTCTTTATCATAAAATATCTTTCAAGGATCTTCAATATGCACAAGCGCAGTCACATTAGCTATGGCATAGAACCCACAACCATATTCACCAGCCTGAATTTGTGTTTCCATAAAGTTTAAATAAATTTTAAGAAATTTGCTGTGTAGCAAGGAAGCTACTTTGACTTTTTACATGCTCTCCTACATAATGATACATGCTATTGTATGTAGCACTAGCTGTTGAAGGCGGACATTCAATAGTGGACACAGTTAGCCAGTGTCCATTCCGATTATTTATAATTTAAACAAATTCAACTGACTCCACATAAAACCACTCCACAAATTACATCTGAAATACTGTAATTTCTAAGCACTGATTCTTACGGAGCTGCTGATGAGATCATCATTTAGCCAACCAAAGAGTAGACTTACATTGGTTGTGTTTTTTCATGTTATTTGTACTCTCCTATATGCATAGTACCCAAAGTGAGAAGCTTGTATCAGAGAGCTAAGAGGGTAACTAAAGTGAGTGAAAATTGAAGGAAGAAGAATGTAACCATTAGGGCAGGCTCTAAAGAGTTACCTTGTAGAGATTACACAGATACTGAGCAAGAGAACGGTTTGATTCTTACTATTCCATATATAGCAGGATTGAGTGAGAGTATTCAGAGAGTGTGTAAAGACATATTTAAGTCAGGTAAAACACTAAGATCACATCTCGCTATAGTCAAAAATACTATACTACCACTGAGTCATCCATTGTGTAGTATACCTTGCAGTTGTGGTAAAGTATATATGACTTGAGCAGAGAGTGAAAGAATATCAGGATGCTTGTAAGAGAGGTGATGAGAAGGTTTCAGTCATTGCTGAACATGCTTGGCAGCAACATCACCCCATTGAATGGGAAGATGTAACAGATGTAGACAGAGCCAGTAAGAATCGTGAGTTATATGTCAAGGAAGCTCTACATTATATAGATGACACCTGACAACAAGTTTAACAGAGATATGGGTTTAGAGCTTCCAGGATGCTAGCTGTCCATGCTGTGTGCAAATCACCCTCTAGGATAATTATAATAAACAGTAAGCGTACCCTCCAGGAATCTTGCTGCTCACATTGTGTTAGAGTTCGACCTCAGCTGACCCCTGAAGAGGACTTTGGCAAGGAGTTGAATGTTGGGTTAAGTTTTAATTAACACTATTGGCTGTTAGAACGAGAAAATTTGCTATTAGCTAACAGATTGTTTGTTCTTTTGGTTTGAGATTATATTGTAATAGGTAGGTAATGTTTAGTAGCACAGAGGGTTCACACCTTTTGTGCTTCATTCTAATGTTGTATTGTTCTAAAACTAAAACTAGAATTAATTTTAATTACACCTAAAACATTTCAGTAAACTAACCAGAACTAAATTTCACATAGGATGATAATAACTTACAGTAAAACTAAAATAATTTTTTAATTAAAACTAAAAATACAGCTAACCATTTAACCAAAACTAAAACTAAAATGGAAGTTAGTAAATTTGAAAAAACTTACACTAAAGCTAGAATTGAAATTAGTACATTGGAAAAACCAAAATTAAATTGTAGTCTTTGCTAGTGAAAAACTAAAACTAAAATTAATCTTGAAATAATTTTTGTCAAAAAACAAACAAACTATAACTAAAACTGAAATGTAAATGTCACCAGCTAGCAGTTGCTTGGCTGGTATATGAAGTTTGTATCTGGGCAGGTGACATCCCAAACAAGTGGATGACCAGACTTCCATGGCACCAAGGTCATCCCATCAGGTCTCTTCCCATTGGTTCTCAGTAGACCAGGTGGCTCCGGTCTTGAAGGAGTTCCAGCTGCTGTCAGGGATTGGTGGATGATGTCATTGATGGCTGCATGTCTTCACATGTCGTCCCTCACTTGATTTACAGCTGAGACCATGCAATTCTCGTGAAGGCACCTCAGCACCACAATGTCGACAAAAGTGTGGGGCACAGATAGTGATGCCAAGACGCAGTCCGACGGCCATTCTCAGTGAACTGTAATCCAATCTTAGGCCTAGTGATGAAACAGGAAAAGCATGCAGCCAAGCTCCGGAGGTCTTGTCCTTGCAACTAGCAGCATGGCTCTCTCTATATTATCTGAGGCTTCATTCAACAGGGACTCAGCCACCTTGATTGCCTTAATATTGTCCCAATTCCTTTCCTTCTCAGCACTTGCTCCAACGAGACTATCATTGTCATGACCTTGGGACCAGACTTGTATGGCAGTGTCGTAGGAGGGGACTGGTAGAGATGGTGGGTAGGAGGTAGGATGGCATCTACTAGGTCGGCAGTGGCAGCGGAGGAAGACAAGTACGCTGAAGGAGCCCGTACTGCAACACCCCGCACTCCAAGGCCGCCGAATCTGACGGGCAGTGTTGCTTGAGCCCGGGCCTTGACGTCCAGGGTAAGAGGGGTGTTGGTGATTTTACTCATGATGGAGCATAGAGTAAATCATACTCTTCCAGCTTTCCTGATAGAAAGCAAGGTGCTGTGCATAACAGATAGTGGAGCTTGGGAATGGCAAAGGCGAGGGTGAGAGCATCAGCTTTAAAGCCTGTCTTCTCCCTGAGGCTGGCATCTATGGAATTCACTGCCCAGATATGTTTGCCACTTCATATAGGGGCCAAGCAACTGTTAAAGCTGGTGATGTAGCAGCTAGAGCAGAGGAACGCGAAAGCTGGAAAAATATCAATATAGCACCCCACCACCTCTTTCAGTCAGTGGCAATAGAAACCTCAGGAGTAATAGGCCCAAGCTCCCTGTCCTTCCTGAAGTCACTGGGAGATTGCATGGCTAGTGAGTCAGGTGACTCCAAGTCCACCAGTCACACCTACTCCAGAGGCTATCTATAGCAGTACAAACAGGGAACTGTATTGCCATCTCGGGGACTACCAGCAGACCAAATGACTATATTTATTTAATTTAGTTAGTTTATATAATACTATTATTAATCACTCATTTAATTTTATTTGTTATCGACTTCAATTAATATTATTATTATTATTATTATTATACTAAAGTTTCTAAGTTCAACCAAAACAACATTACTTTTACCCCCCTCCCAGAGTTGGAAATCGAAATACCGTGGCTTAGCTAAATTGACAGTGGGTATCATAAGGCCATTTGTCAAGGCCTCTCAGAAGGTAATGGAGTGATCTCCTGGTGGGTGTGATTTATGAAAGGATCAGTGTTTTACCACATATATAGCTGATAGCTATAGGCCATTGTCCAAATTCAGTTGCTATAAGCATTAAATAATAGCTAAAATAATGGGAACGCTAGCTAAAGAAATTCTTTATATTTTTTATGACTTTGAAGCAAAGGACAAAAAAGTGGAATTTCCTGTCCTGACATATAATTTAGGAAATTTCATATCTTCACCACCTTTTCTGTACAGGATAGAGCTAAAGGTCTTAACATGCAGGGCATATATTTAAGCCTATCCTGTACTGGGAAGGTGTAGTGAAATATGAAATTTTGTAATACATTTCTAGCTATAGGAAATTTTACTTTTCGCACTGTGGTGGTTGAGTAGTCATATTTCCATTCACTAGACTGCTATAAGACAATTTACCAACTTCTGCACAGGCCAGTGCATTAGCTATAACTATAGTCCAGTATAAACTTTAAGCATGTTAACTAAGATTGAATCATTTATCAAATCACATTTGAGTTGAATGAAATAAGAAAATTATGATCTACTAGAATTGTTGCAGTTTTACAAATCAGCTGAAGTTAAAATAAATATGCTATGCCTTGAGATTCAGTCTATTGATAAGACCGCTCTATGGACCGTTTTCTTGTAGGTGATATATTGGCTTCTTGGGAAGAATCCTTCTTTCCTTCTGCACCACTTGAACTTAGCACCGTCTTGCGCTTGACTGGTGAGCCTAATGACTTCTTCTTGCCAGGTGGACTGTATTCTCCAGAAGTCTTTCTGTTCCCAGACAGCCATTTGTGTTTGAGGCACTGCTGTGCAGCCGATCTTCTTCTTGGGTTCTTGACTAGAGTTCCGGTGCACACAAAGTCCTTGCACTCACTGGAGAAGTTGGAGAGTTCTTTGCTGCTGAGGTCCTGCACAGCAAATGATGTGATGGCCGTAACTGTAGCTTTCTCGGAACTTCGTAAGAAAGGAGAACGTCCTGTCACCCTGGAGAAATAAAGTAAACAAATAAAACAATAGTACTACTACTATTACTACTTTTTTGTAACAAGAGTGAAGTTAAAACCAGCAAAAGTGACTGAGGAGTTATGAGATGATTTGTGACTCTGTAGACATCAGGTCTACAGAGATATGGTGATTTGCCCGGGTGTCCAACGCTTGATCTGGCACCTCTAAGACACTGGATGGCAGATCTTAGTAAGGAGAATGCTAGCCTGCAACGTAGCCAGGACATGGTGGTGCTGCTACTACTACTACTACTACTACTACTACTACTAAATAATATAATTAATAATGATAATACTAATATCTCTGGTAGGGAAACAGGAATCAAATAAAACTGAATGATGATTTGAGTGAAGTTGGAGTTGTTACAATACAAAATAAAAAGCATACTTCTAGCCCCGCCTCTTTTCCTTGCCCCGCCTCTTTTCCTTGCACTCACATGTAACATGCTAGCACTCCAGCACTCCAAATATCGGCAGCCGTGGTGATGGGTTGTAAGATCACAACCTCAGGAGCCTGAAACTCCACCCCACAATGTGCGAGGTTGGTGAGCTGGTTACCGGACTCGATGAAGCGAGCCAGTCCAAATCCACCCAATTTCAAGTCACCATAACCAGCAGTGAGCAAGATGTTGTCAGGCTAAACAAAGAATACAACACACACCATAAATAAATCATTACATCATTACAGGAGTTCGGTCAGATAGGAATCAATTTAAGAGGGGGCGGGATTGAGCTTGCACTGCCTCAAGGGGGTCACAACTTTGATACAGAACTAAGATGAGAAAAGAGATGTTCAAGATGAGAAAGGAGATGTTCATACAGAACTAAGATGATAGAGGAGATGGGCTTCAATTACCAAGACAATAATTAGAGCAGCAATAAACTGATGATTTAAGCTATTGCATTCACCTTAATTATTCACTTTTAACTTTGCTTTTTGCCTATGAAATGAAATTTGAAGAATATTTCAAGGGGGGATAAAATGACTTCAAGGGGGGGGGGGGGGGGAGCAGCTCCTATGGCCCCCCTAAATGAACTCCTGATTACCTCGGTAAATAATAATACACTATATACGATACTGAATTTTACAATATGGGGAGATAAGAGCACGTGTAAGCATTTTCATGAGCTAAAGGCAAGTGAAGATACCAGTGTGAGAGTGAAATGTCATTCCCATATTGTCAGACATGAGCTACAGGCAAGTGAAGATACAAGTGTGAGAGTGAAATGTCATTCCCATATTGTCAGACATGAGCTACAGGCAAGTGAAGATACAAGTGTGAGAGTGAAATGTCATTCCCATATTGTCAGACATGAGCTAAAGGCAAGTGAAGATACAAGTGTGAGAGTGAAATGTCATTCCCATATTGTCAGACATGAGCTACAGGCAAGTGAAGATACAAGTGTGAGAGTGAAATGTCATTCCCATATTGTCAGACATGAGCTAAAGGCAAGTGAAGATACCAGTGTGAGAGTGAAATGTCATTCCCATATTGTCAGACATGAGCTACAGGCAAGTGAAGATACCAGTGTGAGAGTGAAATGTCATTCCCATATTGTCCGCCCATGAGCTACAGGCCAGTGAAGATACCAAGTGTGAGAGTGGTGAAATGTCATTCCCTTATGTTCAGAAAGGAGCTAAAGGCAAGTGAATATACAAGTGTGAGAGTGAATTGAAATGTCATTCCCATATGTCAGACATGAGCTACAGGCACGTGAAGATACCAGTGTGAGAGTGAAATGTCTTCCCATATTGTAAGACATTGAGCACAGGCAAGTGAAGATACCAGTGTGAGAGTGAAATGTCATTCCCATATTGTCAGACACGAGCTACAGGCAAGTGAAGATACCAGTGTGAGAGTGAAATGTCATTCCCATATTGTCAGACATGAGCTACAGGCAAGTGAAGATACCAGTGTGAGAGTGAAATGTCATCCCCATATTGTCAGACATGAGCTACAGGCAAGTGAAGATACCAGTGTGAGAGTGAAATGTCTTTCCCATATTGTCAGACATGAGCTACAGGCAAGTGAAGATACCAGTGTGAGAGTGAAATGTCTTTCCCATATTGTCAGACATGAGCTACAGGCAAGTGAAGATACCAGTGTGAGAGTGAAATGTCATTCCCATATTGTCAGACATGAGCTACAGGCAAGTGAAGATACCAGTGTGAGAGTGAGATGTCATTCCCATATTGTCAGACATGAGCTACAGGCAAGTGAAGATACCAGTGTGAGAGTGAAATGTCATTCCCATATTGTCAGACATGAGCTACAGGCAAGTGAAGATACAAGTGTGAGAGTGAAATTGTCATTCCCATATTGTCAGACATGAGCTACAGGCAAGTGAAGATACCAGTGTGAGAGTGAAATTGTCATTCCCATATTGTCAGACATGAGCTACAGGCAAGTGAAGATACAAGTGTAAGAGTGAAATTGTCATTCCCATATTGTCAGACATGAGCTACAGGCAAGTGAAGATACAAGTGTAAGAGTGAAATTGTCATTCCCATATTGTCAGACATGAGCTACAGGCAAGTGAAGATACCAGTGTGAGAGTGAAATGTCATTCCCATATTGTCAGACATGAGCTACAGGCAAGTGAAGATACCAGTGTGAGAGTGAAATGTCATTCTCATATTGTCAGACATGAGCTACAGGCAAGTGAAGATACCAGTGTGAGAGTGAAATGTCATTCCCATATTGTCAGACATGAGCTACAGGCAAGTGAAGATACCAGTGTGAGAGTGAAATGTCATTCTCATATTGTCAGACATGAGCTACAGGCAAGTGAAGATACCAGTGTGAGAGTGAAATGTCATTCCCATATTGTCAGACATGAGCTACAGGCAAGTGAAGATACCAGTGTGAGAGTGAAATGTCATTCCCATATTGTCAGACACGAGCTACAGGCAAGTGAAGATACCAGTGTGAGAGTGAAATGTCATTCCCATATTGTCAGACATGAGCTACAGGCAAGTGAAGATACAAGTGTGAGAGTGAAATGTCATTCCCATATTGTCAGACATGAGCTACAGGCAAGTGAAGATACAAGTGTGAGAGTGAAATGTCATTCCCATATTGTCAGACATGAGCTACAGGCAAGTGAAGATACAAGTGTGAGAGTGAAATGTCTTTCCCATATTGTCAGACATGAGCTACAGGCAAGTGAAGATACAAGTGTGAGAGTGAAATGTCATTCCCATATTGTCAGACATGAGCTACAGGCAAGTGAAGATACAAGTGTGAGAGTGAAATGTCATTCCCATATTGTCAGACTGAGCTACAGGCAAGTGAAGATACCAGGGTGGAGTGAACTGTCAGTCCCATATTGTCAGAATGAGCTACAGGGCAAAGTGAAGTAACAGTTGTGAGAGTGACATGTCATTTCCCATATTGGTCAGACATGAGATAAGCAGTGAAGATAACCAGTGTGAGAGTGAATGGCATTACCCATATGTCAGAAATGAAGCTAAAGCAAGTGAAGATACCAGTGTGAGAGTGAATGTATTCCCATATTGTCAGACCATTGAGCTCCGGCAAGTGACGATACAAGTGTGAGGGTGAATTGACAATGTCATTACCATCTTGTCAGACACGAGCTACAGGACAAGTGAAGATAACAGTGATGAGAGTTGAAAGTCATTCCATATGTAAGACATGAGCTACAGAAGTGAGATAACAGTGTGAGAGTGAAATGTCATCCCCATATTGTCAGACATGCGCTACGGCAAGTTGAAGATCCAGTGTGAGAGGGAAATGGTCTTCCCAATGTCAGAAATGAGCTAAGCAAGTGAGATACAGTGTGAGACCAGTGTGAGAGTGAAATGGCATTCCCATATTGTCAGACATGAGCTACAGGCAAGTGAAGATACCAGTGTGAGAGTGAAATGGCATTCCCATATTGTCAGACATGAGCTACAGGCAAGTGAAGATACCAGTGTGAGAGTGAAATGGCATTCCCATATTGTCAGACATGAGCTACAGGCAAGTGAAGATACCAGTGTGAGAGTGAAATGGCATTCCCATATTGTCAGACATGAGCTACAGGCAAGTGAAGATACAAGTGTGAGAGTGAAATGGCATTCCCATATTGTCAGACATGAGCTACAGGCAAGTGAAGATACCAGTGTGAGAGTGAAATGGCATTCCCATATTGTCAGACATGAGCTAAAGGCAAGTGAAGATACCAGTGTGAGAGTGAAATGGCATTCCCATATTGTCAGACATGAGCTACAGGCAAGTGAAGATACCAGTGTGAGAGTGAAATGGCATTCCCATATTGTCAGACATGAGCTACAGGCAAGTGAAGATACCAGTGTGAGAGTGAAATGTCATTCCCATATTGTCAGACATGAGCTACAGGCAAGTGAAGGTACAAGTGTGAGAGTGAAATGTCATTCCCATATTGTCAGACATGAGCTACAGGCAAGTGAAGATACAAGTGTGAGAGTGAAATGTCATTCCCATATTGTCAGACATGAGCTACAGGCAAGTGAAGATACAAGTGTGAGAGTGAAATGTCATTCTCATATTGTCAGACATGAGCTACAGGCAAGTGAAGATACAAGTGTGAGAGTGAAATGTCATTCCCATATTGTCAGACATGAGCTACAGGCAAGTGAAGATACAAGTGTGAGAGTGAAATGTCATTCTCATATTGTCAGACA